>LWDU01033266.1_pt1 | contig 161242 bp, 151 predicted proteins | sample 727161 | NCBI WGS metagenome assembly LWDU01 (sample SAMN04566230, study PRJNA314399) | hydrothermal vent metagenome | isolation source: deep sea hydrothermal plume seawater | place: Mexico: Gulf of California, Guaymas Basin | collected 2004-07-11
GCTGATGAGAGTGCTGATGAGGGCAATGAAACCATTGAAGTCACCCTGGGTGCACCGACAACGGGTGCTGTGCTGGGTGCCAATGATAGTTCAGTGATCAGTATTATAGAAGAACAGGCACCGCCTTCGCTGAAGATCTCGGTAACTCAGGGAGAGACAATAGGTCGTAATGTGGCCGCTGAAGGTGGCATAGTGACGGCGCTGCTGAGCATCCAGGACCCGAATGGTGATCACACTGTTGACTGGAGTGGTTCTGATTCAGGGCTGGTCTCTGACACAACCGATGCTATTGACTTCTCTTTTGACCCTACCGGACTGGCTGAAGGCGGTTATGAGATTATTGTTAGTGTCACCGACAGTGGCATTGCCGATGAGACTTTCTCAGTATCGGTTCTTGTTCGGGTTTCGGCGGCCGCAGTCGAGTCTGATAGCGATGAGGATGGTATACCGGATAGCAAGGATACCTCTGACGAAGCTAATGTGCTTTCGGTTAATGCAGACGAAAGCGATGCAGAGATGACCGCCGATGAAGGTGTCAAACTAGTGATAGGTGACGCGGCAGCCGGTGGAGGTGTCTCAGGTGTTGCCGTGAGTGAAGAGACCATTGCGGCCTCCGGTGAAGATGGTGGTGATGCGCCAGACAACGGTACTGATGAGGACTTTGATTACCCAATCGGCGTCTATGATTTTGGTGTCGAAGAACTGCCTGTACCCGGAATGTCAGTCAATGTTGTCATTCCGGTAGGCCAAGCGATTCCTGAAGACGCTGTGTACAGGAAATACACAGAAGAAGGAGGTTGGGTAGACTTCATAGCCGATGACAATAATGCGGTAAAATCCGCTCTTGGAGCAGATGATGCCTGTCCGGGTGCCGGTGATGATGCCTATATCGATGGATTGACAGCCGGTGATATGTGTCTACAGTTGACCCTAGAAGATGGAGGGCCTAATGATGCTGACGGTCAAGTTAACGGTGCTATTGATGATCCTGGTGGTATTGCAATAGCGGCACCGGTACTGGTGGTCAACATTAATGCCGAAGGGCATCAGAATAGGCGTAAAGTGGGTGGTTGCTCCGTAGCGGAGGGCCCGGGCGACTATGGCCTGGTGCTGCTGGCATTACTGGCGCTGGCTGGTCTGGCCAGGCGTCGCTTTCGACTCCTAGCGACGCGTGCTGACTAAAACCACACTGGCCTCGAAAGAGGCCAGATTACTTCTCGGGGGCGCCATGATTGGCGCCCTTTTTGTTTGGGCTGTTGCTCTCTCTTTGGGTATTGTCAGCGGTCCAGTGCTCGTCTTGCATTCTTTGGATTGGTCGTTGTTCCTGACGCTCTGTATCGTCGTTCCAATACTGGAAGAGTTGGTGTTCAGAGGGATGCTACAGGGTTATTTAAGGCAGTTCGATCGTGGCCAAAAGGCTATTCTGGGCATCAGTGCAGCTAATTTGCTGACAAGCCTGCTGTTCATGTCGCTGCATTGGTTGAATCGCGATGGTTACAGCGCTTTGCTTGTGTTTTTGCCCTCCCTGTACCTCGGATTGGTTAGAGACCGCACCAGCAGTATCCCCATGTGCATATTAATTCATATCTTGTGGAATCTGGGTTGGTATATCTTCGTGTTCATGTCCTAGACGCTGCAGGTTTTGATGGTTAAGCTTGAATCGAATAGCACTAAGTAGGACTTTTTATAAATCCAGGGTTAGATAGCATTGTCATTCTTTCTTTTGAAAATAGAATCGGACTGCAAGGCTATGGCAGGCAGAGTAGAAGCAGGATTGGTTTTCATGGTGTATATTAAATATTAGTGTTTTTCTATCCTTGACTTATTAGTTGTGTAGCAGGATGTTAGTTAATGCGTATTTTTTAAAAGGAAAACTTATGCAGCTCAGGAATCTGGTGGTCCTTTTTTTTCTCCTGGTCAATGGGCCTTTGGTTATGGGCTCTTCAGAAGAAGAAGGGCGTTTGGCGAGTCTGATTGCAGAGGATAAGAGAGATATGCCTTCGTATATTTCTCTGGCAAGCCTGGAACTGGCAAGAGGCGACCTTAGTGCGGCTGATGCTACTATCAGGAGAGGACTCAGATACGCGCGTTTAAGCCAGGCTAAATTGGAATTGCGTACCCTTGGAATTCGCCTTGAAGACGAGAATCTCGATTTCAAAGCAGCACTGAGACACTATCGACGCGCTGCGAGACTAAAAGAGAGCAGTCAGTTTGCTGCAGTTCACCTCGCCATGGCCAATGTATATTTGCAAGCCAGAAATTTCGAGCAGGCGCATGAATTACTGCGTTTATCGCTAACGGCTGATTCTTTGAATAACGAAGGTGCAGAGATCTCCCTGCAGCGGTTGCAGACAATCGAGCGCGCTATCCTGGTTACCAATAGTCCTTTTGCTTATGACGAGTCTATCAGCCGGGGTGAGGTGTCGCGACTGCTCAATCAGGACTTGATGGTCAATGAGTATCTAAATGGCTCTGCCGGTCAGTCGATAGGCGAAACTTCAGACCAGGGGTTAACTGACTATGCTCTATCCGAATTTGCTGATGATATTTTAGTGACACATCGGCTCAATTTAAGAAGTTTCCGTATTCGTAATGGCTCGTTTAAGCCAGATAACATGATGAGCCGACGGGAACTTGCCATGCTGGTCGAAGATCTCTTATATCTAAAACTTAAAGTGAGTCGGACCAGTTTTATCGGGACACAATCACCATTCTTAGACCTGCCATCAAGTGCGACCAGCTTTAATGCATTTATGTCGGCCGTGACCCGTGGTCTTATGCAGGCTGGTGAAGATGGGAACATTCGGCCAGACGCTCTCGTTAGTGGTGCTGAAGCAATTCTCGTCCTGCACAATCTCAAGCAGATTTTGCAGCGATAATCATGCGTTAAATGGAGTCATGATAATGAAAATAATAATGACGTTGGCGATAGTCCTGGTAGCTGGGGTGGTTAGAGCCGACGAGCTTTCCTTGCTTTCTGCTCAGGGTTTTGGATTTGCGGAAGCCAGTAAGTTCCCGGGTCCCCGTGCTCAGTTCATGGCCAAGCGCGCAGCTAAAGTCGATGCGCAGCGTAATCTGCTGGAAACAATAAATGGCGTAAGAGTCACATCCGGTACCACGGTAAAAGATATGACTTTGGAAAGCGACATCATTGGCAGTCGCGTTAAAGGCTTGCTACAGGGCGCTTTCGAAACACATTCGACAGTAACCCAGGAGGATGGTAATTGGGTCGCAGAAGTTACCATGGCAGTGTGTATGAGCAGTGCTGAAGGTCAATGCAGCGATAAACCCACCCTGGCATCAGTTATGCAACCGGCTTTAAAGGGGGCAGCAGCGCCGTTACGATTTTCACCTGAAGCCGCGGCAACGGAAGCACAGACTCAGACCAGCAACGCAGAAACAGCGAATACACAGTCAACCGGCTTGATTATAGATGCTTCCGGACTGGCTTTTTCGCCTATGTTAGATGTCAGAATCCAGACTCAGGAAGGCAAAGAATTATACGGCCCGGGACATGTCAGCCAGGGTACTAACTGGCTTCACTGGGCAAGAGACACTGAAGGCGCAAAAGCAATGAAGGCGGTTATTGGCGAGAGCCCAATCCTGATAGGTGTGGCCAGTCTGGGCGAACAGTCCCAGTTGGTTGTCAGCGATGTCGATGCCATAAGGATATTCAGTACAAACCTTAACAGCGGTGATTTCCTGTCACAGGGCAGGGTAGTATTTATCGTCGCCGGCAATTAGAGATTGGCCATTCAAGACTTGATTTTTCGGGCCTGGTTTATCTGGTTTGCTACTGTGCTCTGCTATAGCCCTTGCGGATTAGCCGAGGAAGATGGTTTTGAAGCTTTAGATGCCTTGCTTGAAGCACAGTTTCAGTATACCGATGATACGCTGGAGGCTGATTACCAGGCGCTCGACGCAGCGCTAAAGAAGGCTCATCAGCGCTTTAGAAATGAGATAGAAGGCGTTTGGGGAGAAGGTGAAGTCGTTCTTCCTGGTAAGTCGGCCTGGGTCGATTATTCGCTGAACAGAAAGTTAAGGCGCAGCTTTGATTTCGAGAAAGGATTTGTACAGATCGAACGGATATTCAAAGAGGACTCAGAATTAGATAGCGTCACTCGTGAGATACAGGCAGCTATTCATGCCGCGGCAGTGGATACTGGCGCTGACTTGTCGAGTAAAGACACCTTATGGCAATACGCCAGTCAGGATCTGCACAATCGAGCAGTGACAATAGAAAACCCGGTTGATACAAGCCAGAGGCCGGTTATGGCAGATTTGCTTGATATTCCAGAGTCTGCTGTTGTGCTGAATGTTCTGAAAAATGCTACCAAACCAATGCAGCAAAGCTTCGGGTTATCGCCACAACAAGAAAATCCTGCTGTTCAAACTAGTAGTGATACAGATAAACAAGCGCACAGGCCAGAAATGACAGCAATGGTGATTGCTATGGCCAATGATCAAAAAAAAATCATGGTGACAATCCCTTTGCGCCAGAACTACTTATCTTCGGCCGCCGCGGCCTATCAGCCGAAAGTGCTTATTGAAGCGGCCCGGCAGAGTTTACCACCTAGTTTGCTATATGCCATTATGGAGACAGAAAGCCACTTTAATCCTCGGGCCAGGTCTCATATACCTGCATTTGGGCTGATGCAATTGGTGCCAGCATCAGGAGGGGTGGATGCCTATCAACACCTGTATGGGGAAAAATTGGTACTGGGTCCAGATTATTTTTATAATGCCGATCAGAATGTTGAACTTGGTGCGGCTTACCTAAACCTGCTTAATACGCGTTACTTAAAAAGAATCAGAAATAGTCTAAGTAGAATTTATTGTGTTATCGCAGCGTATAACACGGGGCCGGGCAATGTAGCCAGAGCATTTGTAGATTCAAAAAGCGTTTTAGTTGCTGCAGAAAAAATTAATAAACTGACGCCTGAGGCTGTTTTCGAGCAGTTGGTCCAGAGGTTACCCTACAAAGAAACACGGCATTATTTACAGAAGGTCATATCAGCACAGAAAAAATACCAGGAAATGGATCAACTGGTCCGTTTATAAATCAGAGAGGTTTACGCATGCTGCGATGGATACTGGCATTTTTAGCGATCATTAGTTTGTCAATCAGGGCGGATGAAGTCGTTGAGGAGTTTGGAACAGGCGCCATAAACTGGAGCAAGGGCATGGTCATGGCCCAGGGTTTTGGTACGTCAAGGCAAGGGATGCCAGCGGCACAGCGGCGGTTACTGGCCAGGCGAGCGGCGGTTGTCGATGGGCAGCGCAACCTGTTGGAACTCACCAAAGGGGTAAGATTGACTTCAATGACCAAGGTTATTGACCATGTTCTTGATAATAGTGCGGCCGCAAGCCGTGTTCAGGGTGTTATCCGAGGCGCCGTACCGATTAAAGAGTCTTACCAGAATGATATCTATACCGTCACCATGGCCATGCCTATTGCTGGTGATCTTCTTTACGCAGTTTATCCTGATGGTAAGGACATAGTGGCTATCAATCCTTATCTAGGTCAGGCTAGCCGACGCCTTAGCACCCTGTTAAACACCATCAGTCCCTATGTGCTCTGGCTGGAAAGGCAATTGATCGTACCTGTCCATGCTGGAGAATTGTTCGTGCTCGGTAGTGATAGCGATGCTGCGGCAGCCCAGCGAATTATCGAATGGATTGATCTTAACCAGCCTACAGATATTGCTGGCGCTCTGAGGCAGTCTGTAAATGAATATGCGGCGGGTGAATTCACTGGACTTCTCATTGATGCCACCCAGGTCAAGAATTTTGAACTGGCGACAATTCCGACCATTCGAGGCCATGATGGCAAGGTGATTTATCCGAACCAGAATACCTCGTATTCAGATATTGCCAATAAAAGGGGTGTGAGCTATGACCTGGATATCAATGATGCAGTGAAAAATGAACGGGTGGCACGGGTGCCACTGATCGTGCGGGCTATAAGGACTTATGAAGGACTGACTTCAGATCTTGTTTTATCCGCAGAAGATGCAAGCAAGATCATGACCAGTAAAAGTGCGCAGGCGGCCATGAACAAAGCTGGTGTCATGATTGTCATCTCGATCTAGTGTCTATGGCTCAAGCAGGCGGGTTTTGAGATTGTTCTGGTCATTCAGAGAAATGCCTGCTGCTTCAAGGTACCCATCCAGTCCGCCAAAGTGCTGATCTACCTCATCCAGGCCGGCTTCTATATACGCTCGATGGACACCGGTCATTATGTTGAGGGTGCTTTCTTCAATCTGGATGCCCTGTTCTGCCATCCTGGCGCGTGTACGACTCTTTAAATCAAGGGATTGATTGGTCAGCAGGTAGTCCTCTATGACCAGGGTCCGGCTGACTCCCAGAGTCAGCTTGATGATAGCAGCGCCAAAACCCGTTCTGTCTTTTCCAGCCATGCAGTGAATCAGGAAGCCTTGTTCTGTTTCTACCAGTGCTCGCAGCACAATTGTATAGGCAGCGACGTGCTCTCTGGCGATTTCCCGGGTGATTTCCTGCATGAATTGGATCCGGTCCCGATCGGAATGCTCCATTTTGGATAGGCTCGCTCTTAAAGAGTTGCTGGTCCCAGGTGATATGGGGATATGAACTTGGCAGTCAAATGGATCCGTTTGTGGCGATGGATAAAGTGCGACTTCATCATGGCTGCGCATATCACAGATAACGCCGATGCCCAGTTGGGCAAACTCTGCATTGGCTGATGTCGGGATATCTGTGAGCATTCCGCAGCGAAACAGGTAGCCGAGCTTGATGCGCTTGCCATCTGCCGTGGAATAACCACCAAAATCCCTGAAGTTAAGGCTGCCAGGGATATTTATAAATCTTGAGTCCTGTCGTGCTCTACTCATACAAATATCGTCTCATTAAACGTGGTTTGAATAGTATCTTAAGTCATCATGGTTTAGTAACTCGGGCGGTATACCCGCAAGGTTGCCCGATGCTATCGGCATCAGTTACAGGCGGTATAACAGGGGTTTTTCAGCGAGCCTGCGATGCTTGAACTCCTCTGGAAGAACATCCAGGTGCGCCTCGAGCAGTTCTCTCGTCATACTGCGAATTTCATCCAGGGTAAGTATAGACGCAGTAAGGGGATCCAGACACATGGCTTGAAAAACAAGTTCGGGATCGGCCTGCTGTGAGGCCAGCACGGCCAGACGCTGAACATTAATCTGGTTTCGATTGATGGCGGCCAGGTGTTCTGGCAGCGGCCCAAAGGGTATGGGTTGGATCCCTTTATCATCGACCTGGCAGGCGACCTCAACGCAGGCATCTTCAGGCAGGTTATCAATTAACCCGCGATTAGGAACATTGCCATAGATGATCTCGGGTTGATTGCTGGTAACCGCATGAATAATCTGTGAGCCATACTCGATACTTCTTTGCAGGGAAATCGGTGTTTCCCAGCTTGCCATCTTGCGCATGGTTTTACGCCAGTCAGGTCGGTTGTAGAGCTCTTTTATAAAGCCAGGGGCGCCGTTCCAGCTACCGCCTGGACAGTATCGGTTGACCATTGCCGCATTTTTGCGGAACCAGGGCGAGTATTCGGAGTTGTGACCAGAAGCTTCGGTGACGGGATAACCAAAGTGTTTGATATACTCCATTCTGGACGTGTCATGCCGCCATATTTCAGGTGTTTGTGCCAGCCTGCGAAGGTCAGGAAGAAGGTCGTTTGGGCCTGCGCTGAATTCTGTAATCCAGGCCTGGTGGTTGATACCCGCGCAGCGAAACTGCACTTCATCGATGCTTAGGCCCAGTCCCTGAACGGAGTGACACAGCCCTACCAGTTTCAGCTCTGGGCAGGCCTCGCTCATACCCCAGCAGAGCATGGCCATGGGGTTGGTATAGTTCAGTAGTAGAGCATCGGGGCAGAGATTGAGGATGTCCCTGGCAAGGGATGCCTGGACAGGTAAGGTGCGCAGGCAGCGCATGATACCCCCGGGCGTAAGAGTATCGCCAATGGCCTGGCATACCCCGTATTTCTTTGGGATATCGATTTCGGCCTGAATGGCCTGGTAACCACCCACTAATATGCTCGAAATCACGAAATCGGCATCGACCAACGCTGGCATGGGGGTAGGGGCCTTGTTCACATATTTTTGATACTATCTGACCCGCGTATTCCAGTCTTTCCGGATCAATATCAACCAGGGCAAAATGGCTGTCCGCCAGCAACGGATAACTGAGCAGGTCAGCGGTTAATCTGCTGGAAAAGACCAGGCTACCGGCCCCAATGATAACAATTTTCTTCATTCTGGCATCCGTGTTTTGGTTTCCATAAATCTGTTTGCCGGCAAGGACAATAATCATTCATGGCTAGCCTTCAAGCGCATGGCTTAGGCCTAACTAAGCACAAGGGCGGGCTTTTTAATATCTAACCTAATGTCTAAACTACTACCTAATCTATTTTTTAATCTATTTTTTAATCTATTTTTTAATCTAATTTGTTATAAATAGGTCATATCTTTTTGAAAATACGATAATTAAAATATCTATTTTCTTAGTTTCCTTTGAAAACTGCGGGTCTTTTGTCCGTGTAGGCAGTGATAGCCTCATTGAAATCGTTGGAATTGAACAGATTGACCACGCTCAGCAGCACATGATGCGAGTGACTTTCAAAGTCCTGGGTCAGGCCATGCCGGAACAGGCGCTTCATTTCCTGAATTGCCAGCGGGGCATTGGCAGATATCTTCTCTGCCCATTGCCGACATTCGTCCATCAGAGACTCATGCTCGACCACTTTGTTGATGAGGCCGAACTCCAGCGCTTTCTCGGCACTGAGGGGGTCGCCGAGCATGGCGACTTCACAGGCTTTGGCCCAGCCTAGCAATCTGGGTAGATACCAGGTACCACCGCTTTCTGGAATGACCGCCATTTTAGCAAAGCCGGGCAGCAGTTTAGCCTGATCAGACATCAGACGCATGTCGCAGCCAAGTGCGAGGTCCAGGCCATACCCGGCAGCTGGGCCATTGATGGCTGCTATGACAGGCGTATCCATACGCTGAAGTGTCACCGTACAGATTTCTCTGGTTGAATAATGGTTTGCACCTTTATTGCCTGTGAAAGCACCCGCGATACCTTCACCCGTGGCGGCTTGTTTGAGATCCAGGCCAGAGCAGAAGGCACGACCTGCGCCGGTAAGCACAATGACCCTGACATCGCTGGCATCATCGGCTGCCTTCAGCGCAGTATTAAGCTCAGTCAGCATCTGCGGCGTAATGGCATTCATGACGTTGGGCCTGTTTAGCGTGATGCAGCGTAGGTAGCCCTGGGTTTCCACCAGTAGGGGTTGCTCTTTCATGTTATCTCCTAGTCGATGGGTCGACTTAGTTGTAATTGGCTGTTCTGGTGGACCGTAAGCTGCTCCGCTGCGTTGCCGTAGTGGATGGCAATTCTAAGGAAGCCTTCCCAGTCAATAAAGCCAATCCATTGCCCGCTGGGGACGTCAGCGTATTGCTGACCCAGGGTGATCCTTATTTGCCGATTATCGGTTTGTAGTAGAAATTGATCCAGGCTGACCAGTCCTAACTGATCGAGGTCTGCCTGGGTAAAAGAGGTATTCAGGTTGCCATACTCAGGTGCGATGTTTCTGATATGTCCCGTGATAGTCAGGTTCTGATTTGCCTGAGCAAAAAGCCCCGCAAAAAAGCACCCCAAAATGAACGCTAACCTGCAACCTCGTTTGATGGTCGATTTTGATGACCGTACCCGTGACGCATTCGGATGCCGGTGAAACCAGGTAGAGCAGCGTGCTGTCCATCTGGGCTGGGTCGCATATGCGTTTTCTGGGAAAGCCGACGCTGATATCACCGATTCGTTCCAGCATGCCATCCATCATCTCGCTGGAAAAAGCGCCTGGGGCAATACAATTGACGTTAATGGGGAACCGCGACCATTCAACCGCATGCGCTTCGGTCATTCGCGCCACACCGCATTTCGTGGTTGCATACAATGACGCGGCTGACTGAGCTGTGGTATTAAATGCGGCCATGGATGCAATATTTACGATTCTGCCGGCCAGCTTATGCTCGATCAGGCGTTTCGCCACTTCGCAGGAGAGAATCCATGGGCCAACCAGATTAGTGTCAAACACCGCATCAATGAGCTCGTCGGTCATCCTGACAGCGCGTTGTGCATCAGGGATACCGGCATTGTTAATTAACACAGTGACGATACCAAGTTCTTGTTCGGCCTGGCTTAATGCCGCGCGGATACTTGCTCTGTCGGTCATGTCTATGGCAATCGGGGCACAGATGCCGCCGTCATCTCTGATTTCTTCGGCAAGTTCATGGAGCTTTTCAACTCGCCGCCCGGTCAGCGCAACTTTGGCACCACAGGCAGCGAGCACCTTGGCAAAGCGCTTGCCCAGACCGGATGTAGTGCCGGTAACGAAAGCCACCTGGCCTGATAAATCTGTTGAGAAATGCGGTAGAGGGAATGCTGACATATTCGGTTTCCTATTGTTGAGTCGGATCAATATTGATGGTTTTAGAGTCTGCAGATCCGCTTAATTCGACCTCCAGATTACCTTGTCTGAGACTTCGTGGATATCTCTTAATCCACAAAAGGCCATGGTCAGGTCGAGTTCGTTGCGAAGAATCTGCAGGGCCTTGGTCACACCGGATTGCCCCATAGCACCCAGGCCGTAGATATAAGATCTGCCAATGAGCGTCGCTGTCGCTCCCAATGCGAGCGCCTTGAAAATATGCTGACCGCTGCGGATGCCGCCATCCATCCAGATTTCACAGGCTTGATCGCCAATCTGGGAGACGATCTGGGGCAGGGCGTCGATGCTGGCGGGTGCCCCGTCGAGTTGACGGCCACCATGATTTGACACAATGACAGCATCCGCGCCGGCATCTACCGCCATTTGAGCATCTTCAGGGTCGATGATGCCCTTGATGATCAGTTTGCCTTGCCATAAATCCTTGATCCATTTGACGTCATCCCAGCTCAGCGCAGGGTCGAACTGTGCTGCGGTCCATTGGGACAGTGAGCTCTTGCTATCGATACCTTCAACATGGCCGCTGATATTGCCGAAATCTCGACGGTTCGTTTTAAGCATTTCCAGCGCCCAGCCAGGCTTAGTGACCATATTAATCAGATTACGCAGGGTCGGCTTGGGTGGCGTTGACAGGCCGTTTTTGATGTCTTTATGGCGTTGACCGAGAATCTGCAGATCAACGGTCAGTACCAGGGCGCTGCAGCGCGCTGCCCTGGCGCGAGCGATAAGCCGTTTAATGTAGTCCCGGTCACGCATGACATACAATTGAAACCAGAAGGGTTGACCAGTGCTTCTGGCTACGTCCTCAATGGAACAGATGCTCATGGTGGAGAGGGTGTAGGGAACGCCAAACTGCTCAGCCGCTCTGGCAGCTTTAATCTCGCCATCAGCTCTTTGCATACCGGTAAGGCCCACCGGTGCAAGAGCGACAGGCATGGTCACGCTCTGGCCGAGCATGGTGGAGGCTAAACTTCGGTTTTCCATATTGACCAGAACACGTTGTCGGAATTTGATTTTATCAAAAGCAGTGGTGTTATCCCGGAAGGTACTTTCGGACCAGGAGCCGGATTCGGTATAGTCGTAGAACATCCTCGGTATTTTTCGTTGGTAGAGGTCTTGTAGATCTTCAATACAGGTGATGATGGTCATTGTGTTGTCTCTTAGAGTGACCATTCAATGGTATCAGGGTTCTAGTGCACTGGCACGGTCTGCAACCGACAGAGGATGCGCTGCTCAATTGGATACGTTATTCTCAGTGAAATTGCGGCAATAGGGGGTGTAATGAAACAAGCATGGCGATTTGAAAAGGGCCTGCACGAGACGGGCAACGGGCTCTATGCCTGGTTGCAACCCGATGGTGGCTGGGGCTGGTCAAACGCAGGGTTAATTGTAGACAGTGATCAATCCCTGCTGGTGGATACGCTGTTTGATGCAAAGCTCACCCAGGAAATGCTGGACGTCATGTCGGATGTTGCCGGTATTGCCCCTGCAGAGATCAATACGGTGGTTAACACCCATGCCAACGGTGATCATACTCATGGCAATGGCCTGTGCACATCGGCCGAAGTAATTGCCTCTGCTGCCAGTGCCAGAGAAATGGAAGCGTTCACACCGCAGATGATGCAGGGATTTATGGATGCCGCCGATCAGCTAGGCGATGCTGGGCTGTATTTGAAGGAAATATTCGGGCCATTTGATTTTCGCCAGGTTGCCGAAAAACTACCCACAAGAACCTTCTCCGGTGATCTGCAGTTACAAGTGGGTGGTAAGCGCGTTGAACTCATCGAGGTAGGCCCCGCCCACACTCGGGGAGATGTGCTGGTTTACGTTCAGGAGGATAAAACTGTATTTACCGGAGACATTCTGTTTATCGATGGTACGCCGCTTATGTGGGCCGGACCGGTGGCAAACTGGATTGCAGCCTGCGATCGTATAATAGCCATGCAGGCAGACGTGATTGTGCCGGGCCATGGACCGATTACGGATGCTGCTGGCGTCCGACGGGTCCAGGAGTATCTTCTGTACATTCAGGCAGAAACAAGAACGCGTTTTGATGCCGGGTTGTCGGTGAGAGAAGCTGCCCTGGATATCAGCCTGAGACAATTTGATTCTTGGGGAGATGCCGAGCGCATCGCGATTAATGTTGATACCCTGTATCGGGAGTTTTCTGGTACGCACTCCAGTGCGGACACTGTGGCACTATTTACTTTGATGGCTGAGATCAAAAAAGACCAGAGAGGCTAGTGCCCGTTATGCAAAGATTCATATTGATACTGGCTTTACTGGTGAGCGTGGCAGGCTTTGTGCTGAATCATCAGGCGAGCCAGCCGCCCACGGTAAAGCCTGCTGAAACCGATCTGGTGGGATTCTCAGCTGAATCGGCATTTGACTTGCTTGCTCGTCTGCTCGGTGATGAAAGCCCGCATCCGGTGGGCAGCCAGGCTAACGCCAGGGTTAGAGATGAAATACTGGCCTGGTTAACCGAGCAGGAAATTGCAGCTTCCGTGCAGCAGGCTTGGGGGTGTTCGGCCCGGTTTTCCCGGTGCGGCTGGGTTGAAAATATCGTTGCTACCCTACCGGGAGAGAACAGCAGTCCTTATGTTGCGCTGATGGCCCACTATGATTCGGTACCGCCTGCGCCGGGTGCCGGTGATGATGGCGCCGGGCTGGTTGCAGTCCTTGAAGCAACCAGGTTGTTGAAGGCATCGGGGCCCACACGTTACCCGGTCATGCTGATTATTACAGATGCTGAAGAAGCAGGCTTGCTAGGCGCGGAGGCTTTTTTCAAGCATCACGAATTAAGTCAGCAGGTGGCCGCAGTAATCAATATTGAAGGTTCCGGGTCTTCGGGCGTGAGCCAGATCCTACGCTCCCATCTTGATAACGCTGATCTAATCAAAACCTACAGTGCTTCAACCGATAGCCCAGCCGGTATGTCGTTGATCGATGAGATCTTCAAGCGAATGCCTAATGACACCGATTTTTCGGTATCCAAGCGGGCCCAGGTTGCCGGGCTGGATTTTGCCTTTGCCGGTGAGCGTAATCATTATCACACGCCTCTGGATAACCTGGTCAACCTTGATCTGTCAACCCTGCAGCATCATGGCGATAATCTTTGGCCGCTGATCAGAAATCTTGCTGATAGCGATATCGAAAACTGGACGCCGGGAAACAGGGTTTATGGCGCCACCTACGGTTGGTGGATGGAATGGCCCATGTACTGGAACTTACCTTTGCTGTTGCTGGCGGGCATTTTATTACTCATCGCCGCAGTCAGAGCCGATTTACCAAGGATGCGGTTGATAGGGACGATCTTAATTCTTCCTGTGGCTTTAGCATTAATACTGGTCCTTCCCTGGGGCTATTTCTGGCTGCTTGAGATTGCCCGTGGAACCGTTGTTGCCTGGCCCGCCCATGATTTTCCATTAAGAGTGGGCCTGTTTGGCTCAGCCCTCCTGGCAACTTTGTATCTGGGTCAGTTTTTACGCAACAGGTGTAGTGAAAAAGTGTTGTTCCATAGCGTCTGGTGGTTCTGGTGGCTGCTGGCCTGCGCAGCTTATCTGTGGTTACCGGCGGCGACTAATCTTTTGTTGACACCAGTCGTGGCGGCAGCTGCAGTCATCGTTCTCCTGCCCTTTTTAAGTGCCAAGGCAGCTCTACTAGGCAGGTTGATGACCTTATTTATCGCCCTGCCGGCATCCCTCGGCCTGGTGTTAACCCTGGAATCGACGCAAGGGTATCAGCTGATCTGGGCTACCTTCCCGGCGCTGGGCCTATATGGGCTACTCCTGCTGCCTTTTGTTCATGGCGTGGCTTTGAAGGCCCTCAGGTATGGGTTGACGTTTGCCGTTGTGGCAAGCTTTCTGGTTAGCCTGGCCGTGCCATTATACTCCGAGAGTCGACCTCAGCACGTTAACTACGAGTTTATCTTCGATGCTGATAATCAGCAGGCCTGGTACCGTGCAAAATCTCCTAACCCCGTACCTGCCCAGCTCAAGGGCCTCGGTCGTCCGGTTGAACCTGTGCTGCTGCCATGGTCGAGGGCCGCCTATACGGTGGATGGCGAAGTCGATTTGGTAGCGCCGCCGTTACCTCAATTATCGACCCTGATGCGGCAGGATACGGACACTGGCGAAACCCTGACATTGCGCCTTTCAAGCAACCGCGATGCTGATTCTATTGGCTTGGTCTTTGCCGATGGTGAAGAAGAAATGGGTTTCTCGATTGCCGGGCAGCAAGGTGATGTCTCTTTAGTTCGCTGGGGCCTGTTTAGGGGTAGCCGGGTCGTATCCCTGGTCGGGATTCAACAACGTGAAGTGGAAGTCACCCTGTATCGAAACAGAAAGGGGCCATTAGATCTATATCTGCTGGATACCAGGTTTGACCTGCCCGAAGACTACCAGCACTTGGACCAGGTAAGAGGAAAGTTAGCGGTGCCCGTGCATGGCGGTGATTTTTTCATGGTGTTCCGCAGAATCCAATTGTAAACCCCTTGTATAGAATGCCCCTATAATGAGTCATCCTGCAGAGGCTTTGATCGTTACAAGTCCTGTTTTTGAGTTGTATTGATTTAATTGGCACAAACGTAGAGCGAACGACAGATTTTAAGGATTCTTTACTATGCACAGGTTAATCCCTTTTATTGCGATTCTAGTATTTTCCCAGAGCGTTGCAGCCAGACCGACCATCGGCCTGGTACTGGCGGGTGGTGGCGCCCGTGGAGCGGCACATATTGGTATTCTGAAGTACCTTGAGGAACAGCGAATACCGGTGGATCTGGTCACCGGGACCAGTATGGGCGCCATTGTTGGCGGTCTCTATGCTTCGGGGCTCAGCGCCATAGAGATTGAGGCGCTGATGCTAACCATGGATTGGGAGCGCAAACTAATTGATGACGTACCCAGGGCGGATCGCTCGATTCAACGTAAGTGGCGTGAGGATACTTTTTCAATACCCGGCTCACCGGGTTATAGGAATGGTGAGTTAAGGATCCCGAGCGGTGCTATTCAGGGCCAGAACGTGATTCTTGAAATGCAGAAAATGACCGAACACGTCTCGCACATAACGCTGTTTTCGGAATTGCCCAGGCCTTTTAAAGCGATCGCTACTGACATTGTCACCGGCGAGATGGTGGTCCTCGATCATGGTGAACTGGCGGTGGTGATGCGAGCTTCCATGGGCGTGCCGGCGGTTTTTTCACCCATAGAAATTGAAGGAAGGTTGTTGGTCGATGGCGGCGTGACCAATAACCTGCCCGTTGATATCGCACGCGATATGGGAGCGGATATATTGATTGTGGTTGATATCACCTCGCCCATGCTTGATCGTGAACATATTGGAGACATTATTACCATAACCGATCAATTGACCCGCTTACTGGTTGTTAATAATACAAAGCAGCAGATACAACGTATGCAGGACAGTGATATTCTCCTGGTACCGGCTTTGGGAGACTTCTCTGCTGCGGCATTTACCAGTGCTGCACAGGCCATTGAAATAGGTTATCAGGCGGCCCTGAACAAGGGTGTGGAGTTGAATGAACTGGTGCAGGCAGCGGCGGACTATCAAACCCTCGCCAAGCCGCTTGCCGGGAAGCCGACTATTCGTTCAATCAGTGTCGAAAACACATCAGGATTAGATGATCAGATCATCCGATCTGCTATTGATGTTCGCATCGGCGATGTGTTTAACCTGGAAAAGGTCTCTCATGACATGAACCGGATTCATGGCCTGGGCAATTTTGAGCTGGTGTCGTACCAGTTAGATGAGTATGAAGGCCAGGCGGACCTGAAAATATCTGCCGCAGGGAAGACCTGGGGACCTGATTATCTACATTTTGGCTTTAACCTGGATAGTGAGTTCAAGCATGATTCGAGAATCTCGTTTTTGCTCGGTTATTCTCGGGAGGAATTGACTGCAAACGGAGCTGAATGGATAACCCTGGCAGCCATCGGCGATGAGCCTCGTTTACAAACGGGTTTTTACCTGCCCCTGAACTCGCAACGTGACTGGTTTGTTTATGCTGATGCTGAGTATCGAGATGATGCTCTGTACCGTTACGATGGAGAAAAAAGGTCATCGACTTATGCCTTGAGGAAAACTGCAGGGAGCATAGGTTTTGGCTATGAATATGGTTCTCAGTGGAGACTGATGCTGGGCCTGAACCGTGTTCGTGGCCGGGCGCATGCAGTAACGGGTGAGGATTTTACTTCAGGGTCTGGTTTTGAAGAGGCCAGCATTAACCTGCAGTATGTATTTGACACCCGAGATGATGTGGATTTCCCATCATCGGGCTCGATAGTTGAAGCTAAAGTCGCCTCTTATACTGAGTCACTGGGCTCTGATCACTCATTTAACCAATGGCATCTCAGGGCCGGTCATTATTTTGAGCGAAAGCAACACAATCTAGGGCTTAATCTTTATCTAGGTGGAACCAATGGTGTACCAACGATTAACAGTGAGTTCAGGGTAGGTGGCTACGGGTTACTGACCGGGCTTAATAGTCATCAGCTCACGGGTAACTACATGGGCGTGGCATCGATCATCTATTACCAGCGTTACGAGCCCTTCCCTGTTTTAGATGGATTGATTGGCGCGACGCTGGAATACGGTGGTGCCTGGTCCAGCCGCGATGAGATCTCGAATGGTCAGGCTCAGACTTCGCTGGGCGCTTTTATTGGCGCAGACACACCGATTGGAACCCTGCAATTCGGCTTCGCTGTCACCGAGGATGGCCAAAGTAATATCTATTCCAGAATCGGCAGGGTATTTTAATCGCAGGCGGCAAGGTCCTTTTCCAGGTGTCGGGAAGCAAAATAGTAATTTATGAAAGAAATAATATAAATCATATTGCAGGCCAGTAAAGCAAAGCGAAGCGATTCGGTATTGTTAAACTGCCAGGCAGACTGAAACCAATCGCTTAACAACCCGACTGTTGTTGGTCCGAATACCAGGCCGATAATGTTGATTATAAATAGCAGCAAGGCCGCAGCAGCAGCTCGCATGGCCAGGGGTGCTAATCCCTGGGTCATGCCAAAGGTGGGTCCGGTATAGAGGTTAATCAGAAATGCCGGCAGGCAATAGCAGGCCAGCGCAACCATAAGATTATGAGTGTAGAAAACAACGAACCCGAAAGGCACAGTAATCAGGAAGCCCAGTGCAGGAATCAGCATGTACCATTTGACGTTTTTGGTACCGAATCGGTCGGCAAGGTATCCCCCCAGGAAGGTGCCTAAGCCACCGAATATGCCAATGATTAAGCCCAGGGCAGTGCCCACTTCACCGCTGCTCATGTCGTGCGAGCGCACTAGAAACATCGGCATCCAGGCGATGGCGCCATAACCGACAAATGCCTGGGTTGCTGCACCCAATGACATGTGGCGAAATGATTTTTTCTGCCACATGGTTTTGACAACCACGCTAAAAGGGACCTGTTCAAGCGTTTGTTTGGTAGTTTCGGTATGGCCTCTAGGGGGTTCCCTGACCGTAAAACGCAGCAGAATTGCCAGGAGAATCCCTGGGATACCGACGACAAAAAAGGCGTATCGCCAACCAAAAATTTCGTCAACCCATCCTCCGGCAAGGTTACCGAACAGAATACCAATAGGTATGCCAAGCGCATAGATACCGAGGGCCGTGGCTCTTTTGCTGGGGGCAAAGTAGTCAGCCAGCAGAGAGTGGGAAGGCGGGCTTCCGCCAGCTTCACCAATGCCTACACCAATTCTGGCTGCAAGCAGTTGCCAGAAATTTGCGGCCAGGCCAGACAGTGCTGTCATCAGGCTCCAGATACTTAAACTGATAGCGATTACATTCACGCGAGAGTAACGGTCAGCCAGTCGAGCGATGGGAATGCCCAGCGTTGCATAGAAAATACCAAAGGCAACGCCGCTTAATGCGCCGATCTGTGTATCTGACAGCAGCAGTTCAGCTTTTATGGAGGGCGCAAGGATGGCTAGAATCTGCCGATCAATGAAATTGAAAACGTAGACGGTAACCAGTACGCCGAGTACATAATGGGTATAACCCCGGGTAAATAGCGTGTCGGAGTTACTGACGTTAGTCTGGACGTTGTCTGTCATGAAGTTAACCTTGTTAGCCAGGATGTAAGCGCTTTACAGCGAGGAGCAAGTGGTAATGTTGCACAAGCAGCAGGGATTCTATTCAGCCAATGACCGATTAGCAATCCAGTAGTGGCATAGTTTGAATTGCATGCTATAGGGAGTTAGACGCAATAGAACCAACAGGCGTTATCGCCGATGCATCCGTAGTAGATGCTCAGGAAAAAATAGAGCTCAGAACCCTAGCGTAGTTAAGTTCCTGACCAGATCAGCACCCGCTGTTCGGGGGTTAACTTTTTTGTCGATTTTCTGGATAATGCCGGATTTATCGATATAGAAGGTCCAGCGCTGGGCAAAGCTACCCAACATCAGCACGCCATAGGCTTTACTCATTGTCTTGTCAGGATCGGCAAGTATGGGAAAGGTGGCGGCATTTTCTTTTGCAAAGGCGGTATTTTTTTCCAGTTTATCCGTGCTGGCCATATAGTAGGTGATGTTGAAATTCTGAATTTCCCGATCGCTGTCACGCAGCGATTTGCACTGGAGGGTTCATCCGCCGGTAAAGGCTTTAGGGAAAAAAGCGATTACAACCGGGCTTGTTCCCCGGGAATCAGAAAGAGAATGCAATTTACCATCGGATCCTGATACAGCAAAATCAGGTGCTGGATCACCCGCCTTGAGTTCAGCGCGAGCAGGTAGACTGCTCACCAGCAATAACCCTAGAAGCACCAGGCTCAGTACGGATAGGTGTTGGTTTAGGCAGTAGGTTCCTACGGTTCTGTTGGTCATGTTCATCTTTCTTTGCCTCTGCCTTATTATCGTCTAGGGTAGTTCCACTGCGGCTGGTTGCGTCTGTAACTGTATTGTGGTTTCAGAAAACTCGCTTATCGCACTGCTGTCATAGTTTGATTCGGGTGAGTTGCTCATGGGGCGTGCGGAAACTTTAATGCCACGGATTTTTGCTGCGATTACCTTTAGTTCTTCCTGTACCTCTAAAACAGGGCCGAGGTTTGTGGTAGAGAGATCGCCCAGGGGTGACGTGCTCGCATAGACGCTCACCGACTCGGCCCCGTAGGGTGGGGTGACCGTCATATCAAAGCGATCCGTTCCAGCAGGAACCTCGTAGATAACGCCACCCTGGAAGTAAACGTCTTCGCGGTATGGGTTGGGTAACAGCTGCAGTTTGGTTCCGGAAGCGTCGACATAAATTAAACGGCCAAAGAAGGGTTTATTCCCTTTTAAGTAAATCTTTAGTTTATCGCCCTCGCTGAGTAATTCCTTGCTTGTCCAGAGCTGTACATTTAATGGTGCTCTAGGGTCATCAGCGAGCTGACCTTCGGTCATGACTCGAGTCATCTGTTCGGCAACAGGAATGACTTCTGCTTGTATTCTGATGTTGTAGCAATCACCTGTCGCTGGGTCATCCCAGAGCTCGTCAAGGACGGCCAATACTTTCACATCGGCTTTAGCAAAGGCTTCCACCAGGTCATTCTTAAGGGAAAAATTTTCCATGACCGTGGTGCTCTGGATAAAAGTCTGGGAATATTCCACGGCCTTTCGTTTGGCGTCCTGAATTGCCAGGGTCTCGGTTTGCTTCTTAGAATAGTCAACGCCCATACAGGAATAGCCATCTGCCTCGGTAATAGATGACTGCTCAGCTATCGATATCCAGGGCAAGGCGCACAGAGCAATTAATGTCACAATTTTCATGGTTAACTTCCTCATAGTACGATGATTACACCTGCATCTTCGAGTAGGCCATCTGCGACTAGCTTACCCAGTCTTTCAGACGACGCAGTGCCCAGCACAATTTCAGTACGGGTTGTTCCCCAGGTTCTTAATGCCTTGAGTACCAGCGGCCGTTCACCGACGACAGGGTGCTGTCTGGCGGTATCGAGTTGTCTGGTGAACAAAGAAACCAACTGGCCTCGGCGGGTTCTTGTTTTTTGATGTTTTGCATCAGGATAAATGACGCCTGCCCGCAGTTTTCGAATTTTTGGTGACATGGAAGGGATAAAATTGCTTCCTCTGGCATCTATGACCAGACCGGTGGGGCCTAGATCTTTGGCGACGGTTAATTCGGGTCGAGCAGATAGTAGTGTTTCCAGTGCACTGATTCTTTTGGCAAGATTATTGAGGGGTTCCTGCCAGGAATCTACATTTTGGGCATAGGCCTGAGACAGGAGATTTAAGCTGAGGGAACCTATAACGTCTGCCAGCCATCGGCCGCCTTTGAGGACAAGGCCGGAAAGGCTATCATCTTCTTTTTTGTCAAATATTTCGGTGTAGACTTGGGTCGCAAAATTTCCTGCCAGTGACGCGGTCAGGGTGACTTCACAGGTCCCGTCTGCCTGGGGCCGCCTATCACTGATCACCGACCCGCGTAGCAGGCCCTGCACACTTGATCTGATAATGTCACTTTCGAGCATCAACTTGTCGACTATGCTGATCCCTTCTACCCGGACCCCCTGCACTGCCTCGAGCAGGTTACGCTGGGCATCGACCACGGCTGCTCGACAGGCCATCAGCTTGGCCAGACTCGGTGGTGAGTCTGCCTTGGCAAGGCCAGCGCCTTCGGCTTGCGCTTTGCCCTGGGTCCAGTCTATACCACTATTGGCGCCCACCCATTCAATATAGTTATCAGCCCTGGCGCCTGCTATGCTGGCAAGAGCAAGAAGTGCAACCAGGAAGTATCTGAAACCAGTCATATTACTGCTCCCCATAAATGAATTGACCTAATACAGTTGCTGTAGAAGCTTCCGGGTTGAATTGATTGCCGCGAATATCAATTTCATAGTTTGATCCATTTTGAAGGTGGAAAGGTTCGTTCTGTTTAAATTTATTCCCCTGAAAAGAAGGCTGAGCCTGTCCACTTATAATAATTCCGCTTGCACTTGAACCACTGATCAGACTGTCTTTGATCAAAGGTCTTGCTGAGCCGGAAATTGTGATGGCATTAAATGAGCCGTGTAGCGAGGCGCCTGAGATCGTCGGATTACCGGCGAGGATCTGGATCGGGATATTGGCATTTTCAACCCGTAAGCCGTCCAGGGAAATAGCCTGGTTTGACTGCAGGATAAGGAATTGCTGGAAGTTCTGACCGCTACTGGAAAGAGCCCTGACAGGTTGATCCTGGTTACCGAAACTGTGAATTTCGCCAAGAACAGATATCCTGGCATTGGGACTTACCTTGATATCGACGCCCGGTCCAATCATGAGGATGCCATCTGTTGCGATAGTGGTCAGCGAATTTAACAGAAAAGGGTTGTTCTGAGACTGCATTCTGAAAGTACCATGGATGACATTGGGTATGACGCTGTCCAAATCCTGCGCTGAGGAAAATCGGGGGTCAGGGGCCGCCATGCCTGAGGTTGTTGTCATAGCGCCCGTGTTACCTGCTGCATCAACAGCCTGAATACTGATAGGGTAGGCTATGAAGTTTTCAATTTCTGTCATCGAATAGGAATTACGGGACACCCTGACTTGGTCCTGTTCAGAGGTGACTGGATCTGTTATCGCGATCAGATATTCGACTACATCTGATTCATCCGTTGCCCAGTTCAGATTCACCTGCCTATCTGCTGAATGTACGGTTAACTGGCTTACAGCAAGAGGCGGTTGATTATCGATATTGACCAGACCGTATGGGGAGGTCCAGGATGAAAACTGGCCGGTATCATTCTTAAGGCGGCCAACCAGGTTGACGTTTTTGAGATTGAGGGTATTACTGATGTTCAGGCGACCCACATACTGGCCTGCTTCGACTTCGCTTAATTCGATCAGGCCTGCGCCATCAATGCTTGCTACAGCCGTCAGGCCAGCATCACCTTCAAGGCCAATTTCCAGAACATCTCCATAGCGAAGGTATTGGCCAACCCCTGAATGAACGACGTTGGTTATTGCGGGCAAGGTATTGCCGGCGAGGAATTCGGGTGCAGGCATCTGTTCAGCCAGGGCACGACCGAGGTCATCAGCAGCCCTAAACAGATTAATATCACCGTACAGGTGTTTGGCTGCTGCCAGGGCATTAAGGATCAGGCCCACGGGTGAGGTCGACAGGCCACCGGCGTAGGATTTCCTAACATCTTCTACAGCCCAGATAATTTCATTGGACTGGTTAAGAAATTCCAGTTTCACTCCCACCGAAATTCGAGCACCCACCCCAGCAAAGTGTTTTTCATAGTGGGTAACCGAGCCGTAGATAAGGCCATCGACGCCAAGAATTTCCCTGATTTGGTCAGCCGGCGCTGATTTGATTTTTTCTGGGCTGTCAAGGCCTGCCAGGGCAAGCCGATTGTCTGCTTCAGCACTGTGCAGGATACGATAATTTTTCGATGAGAAATGATTGACCAGGGTCTTTCGGATAACTGAAATCGCAAATTCACTTTTGGTCTGGTTGCTGAAGGGGAGTACAGCGATGGTGCTGGGTAAGTTATGGTTTTTGTTCACCGTGGTACTGGCAGACTCGGTTTTCAGCGCTGGACCTGCCATGATGCCCGAGTCCGTCTGCACGGCGCACCCTGCTATGGTTATAACGATTATTAAAATAAACAATTTGATGGCGCTCATGGTGAATCCTCCATAGTGTTCTGTAGATTCTCATGCTTTTGTTGTGCTCTTGCACGCTCCACTCGCGTTGAAATATCGTCTCCAGCGAGTTCGGTTTCGTTGCCTTTCTTTTTTCTTCCGCCAAATAACCAGGATCGACTGAGTTGCTGGCTGAGCCGGTCCACACTTCTGAGCGTGTTGTCTGTTGTTTCCAGAACAAAAGGCAGTAACTCGAGGGCTGGCTGACCAGTCGTCATCAGGGCTTCGGCTTCTTTAAGCGTGATGGTTGCCTGTTCTGTTAGGCTGGCCGTGTTGCTCAGGGTTAGTGCTAGGTCATCAGTCGAATTATCAACAATCAGGTTGATGCCCTGCAAGGTATCCTCCAGGCTGGCCAGGCTGACCTCTATGGCGGTAAAGATTTCCGGCATTTCCTGCGAAACCGCCGCCAGATTCTGGGTTGCCATTTCAAAATTCTCCAGGCTTCGGTAAAGTTTATCCTGATTGTCGACAAAACCCATGGAAATGGACTCTAGCGAATTTACAATGCTGGTTATCTGGTCAGCCAGTTGGGTCAGGTCCAGTTCTTCGAGCATGGAACTGAATCCCTGGGGGATATCAGTGGGGATAAAGGCTTCTTTGGCTAATACTGATTCACCGGGTTTCCCCGGATCTAAAATGAGGCCGCTACCGGTCAGTATTGAGTTGACACCTAATTCACTATCAACGCTTAATCGGCTAGAGCGGGTATAAAAACTCTGATATTTTTTCGATAACGCGAGTTCAACCCTGACCATACCATCTTCATTGAGCTCTACTTTTTTTACCGAGCCCACGGTAACCCCGCGAAGGGTCACAGACGCCTCGGGGGCGATACCATAAGTTCGTTCGATGATGGTGTGAAACGATAAGCTGTCATCGATAGCCAGATCCTTGATAAAGGGAATAATGAAACCCAGCAGTAATATCAGGAATGCACCGATAACGAACAAGCCGACAATTCTGTCTTTGGAACTCACTTGGAATGGACGATAAGCGGTCGTCGGCATTAGAGATACTCGAGCAAGGATTTATTTTCTATCTGATAAGATCGGTCAGCTTCACTTAACAGGAAATCGTGAGAAGTGGTGATGATTACGATCATTGAATTTTCCTCTTGCTTTCCCCTTATGCTATGGATTGTAGCCTCTAAAATCTCTTCTGACATCCCACCCTCTAACTCATCAATCAATAGCAGTTTAGGTCGTATGACCAAAGCTCTGAGCAGGTTCATCATCCTGGTCTGAACGTCGTTCAGGGCATGGGGATATTCGTTCAGCAGTTTTCTGTCCACGCTGAACTGTTCGCATAGATCGAAAATTCTCGTTTCTACAAGTTCATCGCTGATCATGGTATGAAATTGCAGGGGCAGGGCAATGTTCTGGTAACAGTCGTACAGGCTTACCAGACCCTGTTCTTCATGAACGTATCCGACAGTCATTGCCCTTTGGGCAGCATTCATATGCAGCAGATCCATACTGTCCAGATGAACCTCGCCGACTATGTCATCCAGCATACCCGCCAGTCCTTTTAGCAGGGTAGTACCGCCATCCAGTACCTCAGTTTTTACCGCGATCATCTGCTGATCAGCAACTTCAAGGTTCAGGTCTTTGAAGACGATAGCTTCCGGGTATTCCATATAAATGTTTTTGGCGATGAGTGGCATGGCAACCTACTGTGTGTAAGCAAGCAATGAAAGAAGCACATTAATAATAAAAAATACCAGTAGCTGGGCAGTTGTTGCCTTCGATATGGCTTCAGTGACCTCAGTAAAACTGTCTTCTACCTTAGCACCAAAGTAAATGGATATGATACCGATTAGCATTCCGCCTAAAATGGCCTTAACGGCATTGATAGCGATCTCATTGAGGGTAATCTGGCTGAGTATACTGGTCAGCAGACCGGTGAAGCTGATACTCGGGTCTGAGAGCCAGACTATGGTAAAACTGGAAAGATAGACGATAACGTCAAAGTAGATAAACATGAGAAACAGCGAGACCGGGAAGGCAAAAAAAACAGGTAACAGGAATAGGAAAACCGGATTAATGCCCAAACCATTGAGAACCTGGAACTCCCGTCGCAAGCGCAGGTAACCAATCTCGGCAGTAATGGCGGTGGCGGACCTGGCAATGAGGATAATCCCTGATATCAGCGGGCCCAGTTCCCTGAATACCACGACCATGAATATCTGGCCAAACTGGTCTTCTATGATCTGCCGGGGAAGGTAATCAAACAGCCTGGATATGAGTAGCGTGCCAATAAGGATGCCAATAATGCCATTGATATAAATTGCCGCTACGCCGGCGTTATAAACCTGGCGTTGGAAGAGAGAAAAAAATAGCTGGCGGCGTCTTTTGTTGAGTAACAGCGTACTGGCTTGCAAAGCAACGGATATGAGCCCGATGATCTCCATCGAGACATGATAGAAATTAGCCAGGGGATTGATGATAGCCTTAATGGGGCCTGACCAAGAAACAGAATTGACCTGGCCTTTGAGTCTATCTGAACCTTCTTTTTCTATCATTTCGTGGCTTGCCCCTGGCTGTTGTCGTGATAAACCTAGCACAAACATGATTTACGGGATTGATTATTCCGATAATTTCTCATGTTCCCTTTCCAGTATTCTCAGGAGGGTGGGAAGGCGCTCGAGGGTCATGACATGCTTTTCAAAGATTGAACGGATGTCATGGTAATCACCTGAGCGCAATAATGATCTGAAGTTCTGTCGCAGTGGTTTAAAATCTTCTTTGTCTAGCAGGGTCTCAAGCAGGTCGGCAAAGTCATCATAGTCACCCATTTCAAAAGATCTTCGTGCCTTCATTAAGCGAATTCTCAGGGTGATGGGCGCGATCAGGGAATTAACGGCGAAAGCGGTAAAGAGCGCTAGGAAGGTCACTACGAAGTCACCCAGTTTATCCTTAGCGATGCTGATCCATTCAGCCAGTGCTGTGCTGGTCTGTGCTTCTAGTGTAGTCCGGATTTCCGTCACATAGCCTTTTGCAACCGGGTTAAGGGGATTTATATTCAGCGCCTTCCTGAACTCATCTTCTGCCAGTTCGAGGCGGTTTTGCTTGTACAGGGCTTCTCCCTTGAGGGTAAAGAAATCGGCTTTTTTATTCGGAAATACCGTAAGCGCTCGATCCAGGATGAGAATGGCGGTATCAAAATCATGCAGGTCCATGCGTTTCTGTACAACGACAGTAACCAGCTTGTCACTGAACAGGAGTCTTTGCAGTTTAGCTTCGATCTTTTCCTTGAGAGGCGCTAGAACGACCTCCGGAGAAGGGGAACCGTGAACGACTCTTTCTGCCTGAGCAAGCCTGTCATCGTCTAGTAGCATAATTACCAACTGCTCCTCTATAGCGCGGTTTTGGGGATTCTTGGTAGCGGCAGGCATAAGCAGTTCTACGGCTTCGCGTCGTTTCCCCAGACTTGCCAGGCTACGACTTCTGGTCAATATCAGGTCCGTCTCGATCTTTTTCAAACCTGGCTGCAGATCGGTTGGGGCAGCGGGCTCAGAGGCTAACGGGTCAGACTGGGCCAGGCACATTGCACTGAACAGCAATAATCCGAAACAGTTCAGCAGGCAGCAGAATCGGTTCAGCGCGTATTTTATTGTGTATACGTTAACCCTGGTTATTCGAATATTTGTTATAGCCTGCATGTCTGAATGACCCCGCGTGGGTTCCGACAGAGATATTGAATACTGAATCTGATGTCCTTGATAGCCGTGCCCAATGCTTGGTTTTTAATGTTATAGCATTGAAGAACGGTCGCACAAAGCTTAATTGTTGCTGGTGCCTGTTGCCGGGAGGGGGAAAGGCTTTGATTCTGGGGTGACCAAAACCATTACCGAGCATGCGACTGGTTAAGGTAGAGCCTGATAAAGCTTAACTTTTTGGTAATAACGCGTGTCGATAGTTACCGTTTCTTCGGGTATAGCCCTGTCTGTCAAAGTACTCCAGCAATTCAATAGCCAGATTTCTGCCAATCCCTGCCGCATCTCGATATTCCTGTACCGTAAAAGCTTGATCATTAAACGTGTCAGTAATGAGATTCCTTAGCGCATCTACCGCTTCGGGTTGGTAGAATCGATTAGGCACCGGGCGTACTAAACTCCCCGCTTTTACACATTCCATCAAATTCTTTTCAAGCTGCCTTGGCGGGATCTGGGTTGCCTTGGCAAGATCATGCAGGACGGGAGGCTTACTCGAATTTGCAGATATTAGCGGCAGAACCTTGTCCAGTGCGATCTGGGCTGGTTCAGACAGGCGAGCATTGAAACCCTTAACTGACAGGATAGCGCCGTTTTTGTCCAGGAGATTCTGTTTGACCAGTTGTTCCACCAGGTCAGTGGCAAAGCGGATCTGCCGGGGCAGAAAATCAATGGCCCGGCTCATTTCGATACCGGGCTGGTTGGGGTGTTGGTCGTGCCATTGGTTGAGTTGGGTTATCAGGTTATGACTGAGTACCCGTATCTGCTGTTGTGTAATGATGGTGTGGTTGATGACTGCCCAGTTCGGCTTTTCCTTTACCAGAAGCCTTAAGTCGACAATGGGTATATTCAATTGCGCTTCCAGTTGCACGAACAGTATCCCGTGTTCAGCATGCTCCAGAGCCGTTGCAATTTTGTCTGTGACTGTGTCTGTCTTGATCTGTTTATTTAGATTTGCGACTCTGTGGGGCGCGTTTCGGCCTCGCCTGGGTGAGTCCACACCAATGACCAGGCCGCCGGCAATGGTTCGGTTGGCACCCTGATCACGTAAAATCAACCGATCATCAGAGCATAGGAACAGCGGCTCATCTGAAACCAACTGTACTAATCCTGCCTGGCCTGGTGCGATGCTGGGACCTTGCAGGGTGGCGACACGACCCAAGGCATGTTTTGCTGCGCTGTGGATATGTACGGGTGTCCAGTGTTTCAGTGCTGCACTTTCTCCCTTGAGTACATGAAGATGCATATCGATGCGCTGTGACCCGATGTATATCCTGTCTGGAAAGGTTGACCGAGGCCAGGTTCAGGGCACAGCGGTCGCCAACCTGAGCGTATTCGCTTTTTATGTTCTGGCGATGTATCTGGCGAACTCTGACCCGCTTACTCTGTGGTAACAGGTTCAATTCATCGCCAGTACTAACAGAGCCACTGATTATGGCACCCGTTACCACCAGGCCGGCTCCCTTGACGGTGAAAATACGATCTATCGCCAGTCGAAAGTGACCCGTCTTGGTTTTCGACTGCAGCGTTTCAGCGGTTTCAGTAAGATGTGCCTGAAGGCTGTCTATGCCTTCGAGGCTGAGCCCGGAACAGGGCAGGATCCTAGCCTGTTCCAGGAATGTACCTGAAACCAGATCTCGAATCTGCTCTTCTACTTCTGATATCCTGTTCTTGGAAACACGATCAACCTTTGTCAGCGCAATAGCACCGCGGCTGATACCGAGTTCATTGATAATGGCAAGATGTTCAATGGTTTGGGGCATGGGGCCATCATCAGCAGCTATTACCAGCAGTGCAAAGTCTACAGCACCCACGCCTGCCAGCATGTTGTGGATGAAGCGAATATGACCTGGGACATCTACAAAGCCGAGGCGATAGCTGCCAAAATTTTTGTAGGCAAACCCCAGTTCGATGGTCAGTCCTCTGCTTACTTCTTCAGACAGTCTGTCGGTGTTAATGCCGGTCAGGGCCTTGACCAGTTGTGTTTTGCCATGGTCAACGTGACCTGCAGTGGCTATGATCATAACTTCAGATGGCCTAACTGCTCACAGATTTCTCCAGGATCAAACACTGTCCTGAGGTCTAAATACAGTCGCCCGCTATGAATTCTACCCAGCACAGGGATGGGTAAGCCACGGAAAGCATCAGCGAGGGTTCGCAGCTTTTGATCAGAGCCCTTGCCTCGTCCTGCAGAAATGCAGAGTCCCCAGCTGGCTAACAGGTCCAGGGGCAGCGAGCCACTGCCTATCTGGCTCTTAAGTTGTACTTTACTTACTGCATAGTCATGGCCCGTCAACTGCTGACGGAACGCTGGCAGGAGTCGATCTGCCATTGCCTCTATGTCAGGATTATTCCTTGAAAGTACTCGTAGGGTTGGCAGGTTTTCACTGAGCTGATCAGGGTCACGATACAGTTTTAGCACTTCACACAGGGCTGCTAGCGTCATTTTATCGACCCGTAGTGCGCGTTTCATTGGGTTGGCTTTTATTTTGTCCACCAGCGATCGATTTCCTACAATCAGGCCTGCCTGTGGGCCACCAAGTAATTTGTCACCGCTGAAGGTTATGATGTGCGCGCCATTTTCGACAGCTTCCTGGACGGTAGGTTCATACGGGAGGTTGTACCGTCTCAGATCAACCAGGGTGCCACTGCCCAGATCGGTCATAAGGGGGATGTTATGCTCATTGGCCAGTTTAGCCAGCGCCTTGTCAGACACGCCCTTGGTAAAGCCCTGGATCTGGTAATTGCTGGTATGAACCTTCATTAGCAGGGCTGTATCAGCGTTGATGGCTTGCTTGAAATCCTTGCTATGGGTGCGGTTTGTAGAACCCACTTCAACCAGTTTACAGCCTGATCGTGACATGATTTCCGGAACCCGAAAGGACCCGCCAATTTCCACCAGTTCTCCTCTGGATACGGGCACCTGCCTGCCGAAGGCAAGCGTATTGAGGACTAACATGACAGCTGCAGCATTATTGTTAACGACGGTTGCAGCCTCGGCGCCGGTTATCTCGGTAATCAGAGATTCGATGTGACTGTCGCGATCACCGCGTTGCCCTGTGTCCAGGTCAAATTCCAGATCTGTTGGGTTTGCCGCGACTATTAGCATGGCTTTAATTGCGGCGTCGGGTAGCGCTGCTCTGCCTAGGTTGGTATGAATCACTGTGCCTGTTAGGTTGATGAGGGGTCTCAGACCGTAATTATGGCCGGTAAGATAATCGGCGGCCTTTTTTAGCAGGATCGAATGCGTCGGTGGATCACTGTTCAGGTCGCTGATATTGTCTCGCCAATTTTTCAGTAGTATTCGGACAACGGCCGTTAGTGCCGTACGGCCATAGGTATTGATCAGTTTTGTTGCCTGGGCATCCTGCAATATCCGATCGACGCTAGGAAGCTTTCTGGCTGGATGCTCGGTAGCCAATTTAATTCGAAGAACCAATGGGTAGCATTGACTCCTGCAGGGAACCAACAGTTCGTATCCATGGGTCGATTAATTCCCCATGTTTTGCGGTCCATGCCTGTTTGGATTCCTGCGCCAACTGATAGCTATTGAAAGTATCAAGTATGAGTACAAATAGCGGATTGGCAATTAGATCAATTTTTAGAATGGTGGGATTTGATAAATCAACGCGTGCTGCCAACGCCTTAATTGCTTTAAGGGTTTTACTGGCCAGCAATTGGATGGCGAAATTATCGCTGGGCAGGTCGATGAATCGATCATAGGTCGCATCCCCTGATAACGGCCTTTGGGTCTCACTGGTATCAGTTTGGAAAATATCTGAAATTTCATTTTCTTCAATGGGTGCTGAAGTTGCTTCAGTTCCACTCATGGCTAGGCTAGAGGCAGGGGTAGAGGATAATTCGGGTGAACCCGCTGGCGATTGGCCTGCCGCAGCTCCAGCACTTGTTTTGTTGGCGGGTTCCGAGAAGATCTGCTTTGCCTGGCTAGCAGTGCTACCCGACGCAATGGCACTGACGCTGGCGGCGATTTTGGTCTTTTTAGCGGATAGCGGCAGCGTTGCAAGCTTCAATGATTTAGTCGCTGCTGCTCCGGCGAATTGCCCGGCAGGCTTTCCTGCTGCAAAGTCATCGTGACTGCACGACCAGTCGCGTGTGGCAATATTTCCCTGGCAGTACCATCTGGGCTGCAGTTGGTAGGTATAGGTGGTACCTGTTGAGTCGCAGGTGGGATCCAGCTCGCTGTCACACGATTTGCCACCGAACCAGCTGCATGCAGAGAATGACATGACGCCCAGGAAAACAATAAAACATTTCAGATATTTCATAATATGTGCCGCATGGTTTTGCTTATTCAATCATAAATCAGGCCTGGGGTGAATCGGGCCTGGTGAATGAGTCTCTATGCGGGAAGAGTCCGAAAATACCGCCAGTATGCAAGAAAACAATATTGCTGCTGTTATCCAGCAGACCCTTGCCGATACTCTCCAACATGCCGTGAAATGCTTTGCCGGTGTAGACTGGGTCCAGAACTAAACCTTCCAGCTTTGCGACTTGCCGGATGCAATCAAACACCTCCGGGCCCGCGATACCGTAGCCCGGGCCCACATAGCCCTCCATGATATGGATGGCTGGCGGGGGTAATTCATTTTCAAAAACCTGTCCCCAGTTAGCGATATCCGATGTTATCTTATCGTGAAAAAACGACTTATCGTTAGCAACGTTAAAACCGGCGACCTTGCCGGGTAGTTGGCATAATTGCTGGCCCACGATTAAACCAGCCAGTGTTCCACCTGATCCTATTGCTGAAAGAATGTAATCTGGCTCAAAGCTATGCTTGACAAAATCTGTCTTGAGTTCTTCAGCCGCATTGATGTAACCCCACATACCAAGTGGGTTACTTGCGCCGATGGGGATACTGTAGGTACGCAGACCCTGCGCTTGGTAGGATTGCTCAGTTTTGGCATAGAGGCCGTCCAAGTCTGTAAATTCAGCCGCACTGGCATAGGAAATTGTCGCGCCTAGCAATTCGTCCAGCAGTAAATTTCCGTCGATTGAGGTCGGAGGCTTTCCACGTAGAATCAGATGGCAGCTAATGCCGAGTTTGGCTGCGATCAGTGCGGTTGTCCGGCAGTGATTTGATTGTACGCCGCCACTGGTTATGACCACCGATGCTCCGATCTGCAATGCCTCAGCCATGACAAATTCAAGTTTTCGGATTTTGTTCCCTGAGCCTATGGATTCTGTCAGGTCGTCTCTTTTAACCCAGATGCGGGGCCCGCCCAGGGTCTCTGATAAGCGATCCAGTGGCTGTAACGGCGTGGGTAGTCTGGCGAGACTCAATCGTTGCGGGGTAATCATCGCATCCCTTTTTTATTGCACGGCTTCTATTGCAGGGCTCTATTGGAACGCTGTTTAGTGGCCCTGGTGGCGGCCAATCACCGTTTGCATTTGCTATACCTTAGCGTACTTTAGTTATTATCGCTGGTTTGTCATTGCTAAGCTATTTAAGCTATTGACGGATTAGCTTGCTAGTCCTGGCTCCGGTTGGTCAGGTTTTCAGACAACGGCAGGCTGCAGCGGGGCAGGGTGCCTGCCGGGCAGTCTAGCGGTGAAGTGGAAAACACATTTTATTACCGCGTTTCATTGATGCGGTTCATTGACGCGTTTCATAAAAGTGCCATTGGTTCTTAGATGATCGTTTATGATAGCGTTATTGCCTAGATCAATGGTTCGGTTATGCCTCTGATTACCTTACTTTTCATGCTGGTTTTGACCGGCTGTGAACACGGAAGCTCAGAATTTCGTTTCGTTGGAAAAACCATGGGAACAACCTACTCGGTTGTTGTCAACCAGCAGTCGTTATTGGACCAACCTGTGAAGTACCAGGCTCTGCAGGATCAGATAAACACGGAACTGATCCGGATTAACCGGTTGATGTCTACCTATGATACGGCGTCACAACTGTCTCAATTCAATGCTCAGTCAGTAGGCGAGATGTTTGCAGTGCATGCCGACCTTCATCTAGTCCTTCGCACAAGCCAGGTGTTATCCGAGCTAAGCGGCGGTGCCTTTGATGTGACTGTGGGTGCCCTGGTGAATCTGTGGGGCTTTGGTCCCGAGGCCAGCCTTCGTGGCGTGCCGAGCCCCCTGGCCGTTAAAATGGCCAGGAAGAACGTGGGCTATCAGGCGCTCGAGGTTAACCCAGGGAATTATCTCATTCGCAAGAGAAAAGCGCTTTATATTGATCTGTCAGCCATAGCTAAAGGCTTTGCTGTGGATCAGTTGAGCCGACTTTTGCGGGCGCAGGGATACCATGATTTTCTGGTGGAAATAGGCGGAGAATTGTTTGCTTCGGGTAGGGCACCGGGGAACCGGCCATGGCAGGTTGGCATTGAATTACCCAGCGCCCTGGGGCGCGCTATTTATACCAGCTTACCGCTGCAGAATATGGCCATGGCGACCTCGGGGGATTATCGAAATTATTTTAAACAGGGGGGTAAGCGCTACTCACATACTATCGATCCCAGGACGGGTTATCCGATAGATCACTCGTTGGTGTCTGTGACCGTGTTAGCAAAATCAGCCATGCTTGCCGACGCATGGGCAACGGCAATCTCTGTTCTGGGTGCAGACATGGGCCTGCAGCTTGCCAACAGGCAGCAATTAGCCGTATTAGTCATTATCAAGACTGGATCAGGACTTAAGACGTTGAGATCGGACAAACTGGCTGCTTACACAGCCACCTGAACAGCCAATTACTGGGCCCAGATGGCAACCCTGCTCTGATAAAATTCATGGCATGCTGCCATATCCTCAAGGAACTGGGGTAATTCATCCATCAGCATGGCCTGCGGGCCGTCAACCAGCGCAACACTCGGATTAGGGTGGAAATCCACCAGCACTAGATTGGCCCCAGCTACTATACCCTGTGCGGCTGCATGTACGGCCTCCAGAATGCCTTCAGGGGAACGGCCCCGGCCGCCAACCGAATGCGATGGATCCACACAGACTGGCATCCTGGTCAGCCGCTTTATGAGTGGTACCTGGGCGAAATCAACCATGTTACGATGCGGTGCCCCGCCTTCTCCTTTCATGCCCCTGAGGCAGAAAATAACACGGGAATTACCCTCGCTGGCCAGGTATTCAGCAGCATTTAGTGATTCATTTAAGCTCACTCCAAAGCCACGTTTGAATAGAACCGGTAGTTCAGTCTGTCTTCCCACCGCTTTTAACAATTCGAAGTTCTGGGTGTTCCGGGTCCCAATCTGAAGCATGACACCGGTCGGGTAGCCGGTTTTTGCCAGGGCGGTCTGAATTTCATCGATCTGTTCTTCATGGGTGATTTCCATGGCGATGACTTTAATCCCAAAGCGACCTGCTAATTCAAATACCCAGGGTAAGCATTCTTTCCCATGTCCTTGAAAAGAATAGGGATTGGTTCTGGGTTTGTAAGCGCCCATGCGAGTACAGACCTGGCCGTGTGACTGCAGTGCTCGCATCATGATTTCGACATGCTCGCGAGTATCTACAGCGCATAGGCCTGCAAAAATATGGCAGCTATCCTGCGAAAATTCGATGTCATTGTAGGTAAAGCCGGTTAATCTCTGCTGGTCCTGATGACGACCCAGAATACGATATTCTTCAGAAATTCGAATGACCCGGTCAACGCCTTCAAGGCCAGAGATTTCTTCAAGACTCAGTTGCTTGGTGTTACCAAGCAGATAAAGCTCGGTCAGGCTTTGCTGATGGCCCTGGACCTGATGGCTTTGGATCTGCACTTCTGAGAATCGATTAAGATAAGAGGTGATCTGCTGATAGCTGCCTGATGTCGCATCGATGTTGGGGTTGAGCACTATAATCATGGCGCTTCACTCGCTTCATTGTCTTTCTCAAGTTCCGCTCTATGCAACTGCTGGCGCAGGATGTGACGGGTGATAATTGTTCTATCAATTGAGTTGAGATCGATAAACGCGACTCCTGTACGATAAAGATCACTGTTTTCTTCTTTCCGGCAGTTTCGACTCTGGGCATAACAGAATATACCCAGTATGGCCTCCGTAAAGATCAGCCTTAGCGCAATTTTGGTATCATCTGCCAGGTATTGGTGGTCTTTAAATGGGGTACCACCTCCGCTGATGTCGATGATGTTGGGTGACAATGCGTTTGCGTCCCAATAATCATTTAAGATGACATTCTGGCTGATAAGATCAACACGATGGCTAATATTAGTCAGAAAATTCCCGAGTAAATGATTCTGGCTGTCCAGTCCTCGCAGAATTTCCTGGTTTTCCATGCCCAGTGCATATAACTTCTTGAATACACTGAGTTCAGCAGCATCTGAAAAGTGCTGTTCGGCGGTTCCTGATGCAACCTGATCGGGTGATATCAGCTTATACTGTGCATCAACCTTGTCAGATAGGCGAAAATAGTCTCGATTGTCGATATTATTCATTATAGATTTCCTGTGCCGGGTTATTGTAACGCAACAGTTCGCTCGGTGCAGAAACTTTGTCTTATCAGCCGGCGCAGGGCTGGTATACGGCTGGTAAAGGACTAAAGATGAACACTGCCAGAGGGCAGGTTCAACAAGGGTGAACAACAGATATTAATTCGGTGGAGCTCAGTAATGTTTTTAGATTGGCGGTTTTCGATTGCACTCCGCTACAGTTTTCATAATGGCCGACGGCGATTACCGCCCTTTAACGCCTTGCTATCCCTGTTAGGCCTTTCGCTGGGTGTGGCCATTCTGGTATTGGTGTTATCGGTCATCAACGGATTTGATCAGGCCATGCGTGAAAGGGTGCTGTCGGTGGTCCCGCATGCTGTTGTGTATCAGAACCGGCCGACGTTAGACAGTAATCTGATCCGATTGATCAGTGATAATCAATCTGTGCTGGCGGTAGCGCCATTGCTTGAGGGTAATGGATTGCTGCAGTCAGAAAGTGCGGTTGAGGGCATACAAATATCAGGGATTGATCCGATTGCAGAGCAGGGTGTCAGTGAAATTGGCCTATATGTGGTTAAAGGCCTGTGGACGGAACTGGCGCCAGGTTCATTTCGTGTTGCCCTGGGCGCTGATCTTGCTCAGTCGCTGGCCGTTAACATTGGTGATTCGGTGACCCTGGTGCTACCCCAGATACGCATGACGCTGGCCGGAGCCAGTCCAAGGCTGAAGCGTTTTACAGTAGCGGCTGTATTTGAAACCAATGCGGATATTGACCAGTCCATGGTCTATATGCATCTGAGTGATGCGCAGCGATTATTCGGCCCTGATCACCAGGTCGGGCTCAGATTACGGCTGGCAGATCTTTTCCGGGTGGCTGAGGTGCTGCACGAACTCTATTATATGCAACCCGAGGCGGGTCTGATGGGTTACAGTTGGACTCATCGTCAGGGCAATTTATACGATGCTATCGCTTTACAGAAGAGAACCATGTTCGTGCTGTTGTCCATGCTGATTGCCGTGGCGGCCTTTAATGTCATGTCCGGTCTGGTCATTTCAGTAGAGGAAAGGCGAGCTGACATTGCCATACTGCGAACGCTCGGCTGCACACCGGAACAGGTCCGTTTTATCTTTATGTGTTGTGGTGGACTGATGGGCAGTATTGGCGTTGTACTTGGCCTTTTACTGGGGGTGTTATTTGCTTGGCTGATACAACCACTGTATCAGGCCCTAGACCGTTATTTTGAACTGAATCTGTTACAGGAATATTTTGTTCAATACCTGCCTGTTCAGATACTGCCAGAGGATATTGCCTATGTCGGGCTGATATCTTTTCTGATTTGTGTTGTTACTGGAATTTATCCGGCAAGAAGAGCCAGTCTCGTTCATCCGGTGGAGGCTTTACATGTCGACTGATAATTTATTTCTCTGCGCCTCGAATCTACGCAAGCAATATGGTGCTGAAACTCCAGGGCAGGCGCCTGTTGTGGTTCTGACCGATGTCAGTATACAGATTAAGACAGGCGAGACTGTAGCTATAACCGGAGCATCCGGGAGCGGTAAGAGTACCTTACTGCATTTATTAGCCGGTCTCGATGGCCCCGATGCAGGCAATGTGCTGATTGATGGTCTTTCAGTGTTCGATCTGAACGAGTCGCAACGCTGCAGATTACGTAATCAGAAACTAGGTTTTATTTACCAGTTCCACCATTTGTTAAAGGAATTCAATGCGATAGAAAATGTGGCTATGCCCTTGCGGGTAGCCGGCTTGAATAGAATACAGGCTGAAATTGAAGCTGGCAAAATGCTGACTTCGGTTGGTCTGGCTAGCAGGTCTACTCATTATCCCAGCCAATTGTCCGGCGGTGAAAGGCAAAGAGTGGCCATTGCCAGATCGCTGGTGCATTTACCGCGTTGTGTGCTGGCAGATGAACCCACTGGCAATCTTGATGAAGTGACAGCCGATGAGGTCAGTAATCTTATGTTTGAACTGAGTGAAAGACACGGTATTGCGCTGATCGTTGTAACCCATAACCGGGAACTGGCTGCGCGGGCGAGCCGCCAGTTAGCGTTAAGTAATGGTCTGTTAACATCATGACCGGGATGAACTCGCTGGCGATCGAGATTGGCCTGCGGTTTCTGGCGGCGGGTATTCTGGGGAAAGGCCATAATCGCTATCTCAGATTTATATCGGTTTCATCGGTGCTTGGCATGGCGTTGGGTATTACAGCCCTGATTGTTGTGGTGTCAGTCATGAATGGTTTTGACCGAGAGTTGAAGTCGAGATTGCTCAGTGTGGTGCCACATCTGGTTATGCCCGTCGAAACTGATCTAGAACAGATTGATGAGATACGCAGAGCTTTAGGCTCAGGGCACTTGGATGGAATAATTGCTGCTGAACTATTCCTTGAAATGCCAGCTTTGCTTGTGGGTGGTCAGGATAGTCAATTTCTGAGTCTGCAAGGTATCCAGATGCCGAGGTCTGATAAGAATCCATTCTTATTTGAGAGCCTCGTTTCCGGGTCATGGGATCAATTGACGAGTCATGAAACCAGTATCATGCTGGGTCGGCGGCTCGCTGATCTAAAGGGATTAGATATCGGTGACAAATTGCTGTTGGTGATTCCTGACATCGATGCTGTCACAGGGCAGTTGCTGCCCAGAGCTCTGTCGTTCACCCTGACAGGCACGTTTGAATTGGGTGCTGAACCTGATTATCTGATGGCTTTCGCGAATGTTGAGGGCTTGAAAGAACGGTTGGGCCTATCACACGCATCCACACGCTTACTGCTTAGCCAACCCTTGCGGGCCAAGCGCGTGCAGTTGGCGCTGGAAAATCATCTGGGTGTTCCGCTGCAGAGTTGGACCGATTCTCATGGGGATTTTTTTAACGCGGTACAGATGGAAAAAGTGCTGATGTTTCTTCTGCTGTCCATGATAGTGGTGATTGCATCGCTGAGCTTGGTTGCCAGCATGGGGATTATGATCCGCGAGAAAAAATCAGCGTTGGCTTTACTTCTCAACCTAGGGCTGGGACGACGCCAGTTAATGATAATTTTTCTCTTTCAGGGCTTTCTGCTGAGTTTGTCAGGTATTTTCATAGGAATCTTGCTCGGAATTCCGCTGACATTGTTTTTGCCTGAAGTGATGAGTTTAGTTGAGGCTGTGTTCGACTTTAATTTCCTGGCAGGAAGTTATTTTAACCAGGTGCCAACAGAGCTCAGGTTTTTAGATATGGTGATTATCTGCGTGCTGGCCATCGCTGTCAGTACCGGTGCTATCCTGCCCCAGGCAGTTGCAGCAGGTCATGCTTCCACAGCTACTGTTCTATGCTAGAGGCTTGTTTCGCCGTTGTTTTCGACTATTTTGATAACGGTTGATTTTCAGTCGCCAGTAAATTCTTACCGTGATGAAACCAACCAGTCCCATGCTTAACCCACAGATTAAGCAGCCGAGTATAAGCGGCTGCCAGATCTCCGCCAGACGTAATCCCAGCCACTGGAAACTGATCTCAATAGTACCGAGGTCGGCGCCTGTTCCGGTTAGCCAGGCGCCCAGACGATAGGCGAAGTACATCATGGGCGCCATGGTCAGGGGATTACTGATCCACACGATGGCAATAGCAACGGGAATATTACACTTTCGGAGCGCGCATAAAATAGCACAGGGTAGCATCTGGAAAGGAATGGGTAGGAAGCAACAGATGGAACCGATTAAAACGCCATGGGAAACAGAGTAGCGATTAAAGTGCCAGAGATTGGGTTCAAAGATGATCGTACCCAGGGCGTTGAGTATCCGCGATTTTTCCAGTTCTGATCTTTTCGGTAAGTATTTTTTCAGCCACATGGTAGCGCCTCATCTAGGGTGCCTATTATCTATATCCCTATCCCAGAAAGAAACAGAGATTGGCAAATAATATTTATCCTCGGTCGAGGATGGTGGAAGGCTCACAACATCGTGGCTGGCTCATTGCAAAAATAAGCCATGCTCAGGCTTTCTTTGACACTATTACTCATCAATCTCAGCATCCTATCATTGCCGGTTCTGCCCGAATGGACATTGCTGATAGCTGGGCTTCCACTGGGCATGTTCCTGCTATCCTCAAAAAAGCTCTGGCTGCTGGGCGTTTTACTGGTAGCGACCGTGTATTTTCTTGAATCCATGGATCAAGCTGTTCAAGCGCTTATACCGGCTGGTTTAATCGGTTCGACTTCCTGGTTATCGGGTAGGGTGCAGGGCTTGCCATCAAATACGTCGGCATATGCTGGATTCGTTTTTAAATTGGATGAGCAGATTCCAGGCGCGCCCAAGACCCGGTTGTTAAAAGTGCACTGGTATCAGCCTGGGCTGAAGATAAGCACAGGTGACCGGTTTGATCTGCATCTGCAATTTCAGCCCGTAAAGGCAAAAATCAATGATGGCCTCGGTAATTACGAAGACCAGTTGTTCTTTAGGGGTATCCAGGCAGTCGGTATTGTTCGTAATTTTCATTTTATCGAAAACCAGTGTTTCTGGTATCAAGTCGATTGTCATCGCGCAGCTATCCAAACCTGGATAACTTCTGTTGTTGCTGACAGTAACGTGTTACCGCTTCTATTGGCTCTGGCAATGGGTGATAGCAGTCAGTTGACCTATCAACATCGACGCATCTTGTCAGCGACGGGTACCCACCACTTATTTGTGGTTTCCGGGCTGCACATCGGTTTATTCGCATGGACGTGTAATCGACTGTTTCATTACGCTGGTCTGGTTTTTCATTATCGACTGTTAGCTGCCTTTGCATGCAGTCTATTGTTTGGCGCCTTAGCTGGTATGGGCTTATCGGTGCAGCGAGCCCTGGTCATGGTCGGTTGTTATATGCTGCTGCTGATCTTTAGACGAAGCGCTGACAGCCATGCTGGATTCAGTATTGCGTTGCTGATGGTGCTGGTTCTGAATCCGCTGGCCACGGGTGATCGTGGCTTCTGGTTCTCTTTCTGTGCGGTGGCCATCCTGTTGCTAAGCCAATATGGTGATGTCGGCTGGACAGGTGATAAAAAACTGGCTGGGCTGATGTTTACCCTCAAGACCCAGGTTTGTATATTTCTTGGGCTCGCGCCACTGGTTTTAGGTACTTCCGGCAATCTGCCAATGACTTCCGCATTAGTAAATCTGGTAGCGATCCCATGGTTGAGCCTGGTGGTCGTGCCACCGCTGCTAATGGCAGTTTCAGTAAGAGTGCTAGCGGTGACCTCAGAACATCAGTGGATAATAGGTGTAGCAGATTTCCTGCTGCAATTGTGCGAGGCTGGGGCGGAGATTTTATGGTTTTTTCTTGAGATCTCTGCAGACACAGTCCCAGCCTTTGCTTTTGGTCGGATTGAACTGGTAATCAGTGGTCTGGCTTGGCTGGCTATCGTGTTGTTCATTCTGCCATTACGGTTATCGGCCCACTGGTTACTACTACTGAGTGTTTTACCTTTAGCTAATCTCAGCCCTCCCAGGCCTCAGACCGGGGATCTCTTTCTAAGGGTGTTTGATGTGGGGCAGGGCCTCAGTATCCACCTGCAGACCCAAAGCCAGGATTTGTTATATGACACGGGGTCAAGGAGCCAATCCGGGATGGATAGCGGGCAGACAGTGATACTGCCAGCTCTGCGATTGCTAGGCGTTAATAAGCTGGACAGACTTATACTCTCTCATCGGGATAGTGATCATGTCGGAGGGGCTCAGACTGTTCTGCGCGAGCTTCCGGTATTGGCTGTTATCGGCGCTGATTATGGCGATTGTACACCGCCAATCCAGTTCGATGCAGATGGCGTTTATTTCAAGGTGTTTCAGGTTATGCAGACGGACAATGACAATAACAGTTCCTGTCTTTTACGGATTAAAGGTAACAACTTTGATATGTTGCTTACTGGCGATATCGAATGGGTGGCTGAGTATGAACTCATCCAGCGCTCCATTGGCAAGGTAGACCTGATCACGGTGCCTCATCACGGCAGTAGCTCATCTTCAAGCCCGGCTCTGCTCAATCATCTCATGCCGAGTCAAGCGATAATCGCAAGTGGCTATCAGAATGCGTTTGGACACCCTTCAGGCATCGTTGTAAAACGTTATCAGGCCAGGCATATTGATCTGCTGAATACCGCCACCAGCGGTTCTGCTGTCTATAGAGCTGGCGCCGAGGGTGTTGTGCTAGTTGCTGAGGCGTTACCTTTGCAGACCAGATTCTGGCAGTACCCACGTTAAGCCGACTGGATGGCTGCCTTGCAATTATGCGCGTCGTCGAAGACGTCAATAGGCTGCTTAACCGGACTCAAGCAGGTTTGTCAGTGTTGCCAGCAGGTGTGTATTTTCAGCTGGGGTGCCGATGCTGATGCGCAGCTTATTGCTTAGTCGTTGCTCTGGGAAGTAGCGAACCAGTATCTTTTCAGCCTTGAGTTCCTGATACAGCCTTTCGGCATTTTTGGCGCAGGTCCGGGGTACTGTAACCAGCAAAAAATTGGTGTGCGATACCGGACTGTTCAGTCCCAGGAAAGTTAACCCTTCCTGTAAAGACCGACGCTGCTGCCTGATTTTAGCCCAGATTTCTCCTGCATAAGCCTGGTCGGAAATTGCAGCAGCAGCAATTTCCTGGCTGATAGTGTCCAGGTTAAAACTATCTTTGGTTTTGTTTAGCATAGGGTCAATCAGGTGTTCGGGACCGATGCCGTAGCCGAATCGGAGCCCTGCCAGGCCGTAGCCCTTGCTCAGGGTCCGGAGGAGGACAATATTCTGAGAATTAACAGCCATGGTTGTCAGGTCGTGGTTTGGCAAATCAACGAAATCAATGTACGCCTCATCAACGATTAACAGACCATCCAGGGAATTTGCAATAGCACTGATTCTCTCCGGGGGTAACAGGCAGCCGCTGGGTGCATGAGGATTTACCAGAAAAGTCAGTTTGCAATTGTCCTGATTCAAGTCATCTGCAAAGGTTCCCGGCAGTGACCATTGGTCCGTGAGCGGCACCATCTTGCATCGACTGTTCTGAATGGCAGCCAAAACCTTATAGAGCGAGTAAGTGGGGTCAGTCATACCTATGCAGTCGCCAGGATCGACGAAAGTTGTGAGTAGTAGTCGCAGTAATTCGTCTCCACCTCTGGTGGCGATAATATTGTTACGATGGATATGATGTACGGACGCAGCGCAGTCCCTGAAGTGATCGGCTCTGGGGGATGGATAACGCCGTAATCGGCTGGTATCAAATCCTTTCAATATGGCATCAACTGCTGGTGATGGCGGATACGGGTTTTCATTGGTGTTCAGCTTGATTACGCTGGCGTTGTCGGGCTGTTCTCCAGAAACGTAGCCGCTCATATTGAGAATATTCTGTCTTTGGTATGAATGGGGCTTAGGCATCGGCGGATGTTTCCTGGTATCGGATTTGCAGTATTTCTAATTCAACTTTACCAGCAGGAACCTCGGCGGTAACGATATCACCGAGTTTTTTGCCCAGCAGGCTTTTTGCTACGGGTGAATTTACGCTGATCCAGCCTTTTTTTAAATCGAATTCATCACCACCGACAATTCTCAGGCATTGTGAATCACCGCTTTGTGATTCCAGTACTACCCAGGCACCGAAGTAGACCCTGTCCGTGTTATCCGGTATTCGATCAACGATGACGAGATTATCCAGCCTTTTTTCCAGATAGCGGATTCTACTGTCGATTTCACGCAATTGTTTCTTCCCGTAAATGTAATCTGCATTCTCTGATCGGTCACCCAGGGCAGCCGCAGCAGAAACCTTCTGAGTTACTTCCGGTCGCTTTTCTTTCCATAGATATTGGAGTTCTGAGCGAAGGCCCGATGCACCATTTGGTGTGATGTAAATTTTGTTGCTCATAGCACAGGCGGTTCAGTAATGTAGGGGAAAACCGGAAGTCTACTGGAAATGCCCTGCCTAGAAAAGACAGTGTCTGCAAACCCCGACAGGATACAGGCCTCTTGCTGTTGGTTGACAGTCACTGGCGTGTTTCAAGTCGACCTAGATCTCTTGGCTCAGGGTTTAACGCTGGCTATTGCCATTGCCGGGTGGCGGGGAATCGGCTTGTGCACTATCGTTGACTGCCTGTCCTTGGCTGCCTTTCCAGGAAATCCTCTCCTTGACTGCTTTCCGAAATTGTCAGCTGAAGTAGAGATCACTATGCCGGTGTTGGCGCTGTATTAAACTGTCTTTAGCGCTGGAGCGGACTCTGGTCTCAACGAAAATTAGCATCAAACGCACCATATTTGCGCTGGTATTGGTAACAGACTCTTGAATAAACTAGAAATGAGCTTATGAAGAGTCCAGCAAGCGTCGTTTGACGCCAATGGAGCGAGATATAGGCTAACTTGAGAGGCTGTGCTATGAGATTGGAAAAACTGACAGGTAAATTGCAGGCGATATTGGCTGATGCGCAGTCATTGGCGGTAGGAAGGGATCACAGCCAGATCCTTCCCGTGCACCTGATGCAGGTTTTACTGCAGGAAAAAACGGGATCGGTCTATCAGCTGTTACTGCAGATCGGAGTTGATCTACAAGCCCTGTGCAGAGAAATATCGGATACCGTGGATAACCTCGCAAAGATAACCGAAACCGATGGTAGCATCCATGTTTCTCCAGAACTGGCGAGGCTGTTCAACCGAGCAGACAAGCATGCTCAACAGCAGGGTGATGAATTCATATCAAGTGAATGTGTGCTGCTTGCAGCAACTCATGATTCAGGCCCCTTAGGCAGGATATTAAATCGATATGATATCAAGGCATCGATACTTGAAAGAGTCATAACCAAGTATCGAGGCGGGCAGAAGGTAACTGATTCCAGCGCAGAGGAACACCGCCATAGCCTGGATAAATATACGGTCGACCTCACCGAGCGTGCTCGAAGAAGTGAACTCGATCCTGTTATCGGGCGGGATGATGAGATTCGGCGAACCATTCAGGTGCTGCAGCGCCGAACAAAGAATAATCCGGTATTAATTGGCCAGCCAGGGGTGGGCAAAACAGCGATCGTTGAAGGTCTCGCTCAGCGAATTATCAACGACGAAGTGCCGGAAGGCCTAAAAGGAAAACGGATATTGGCGTTGGACATGGCAGCATTGATAGCAGGCGCTAAATTCAGAGGAGAATTCGAGGAGCGTTTGAAGGCTGTATTGCATGAGTTGGAAAATGGTGATGGTTCGACTGTACTGTTTATTGACGAGCTTCACACCATGGTGGGAGCTGGCAAGGCGGAGGGTGCTATGGATGCAGGAAACATGTTGAAACCGGCGCTTGCCAGAGGTGATCTTCATTGCGTGGGTGCGACAACGTTAGATGAGTATCGGACCTTTGTAGAACCTGACAAAGCCCTGGAAAGACGATTCCAGAAAATTCAGGTTGATGAACCCGATGTCAGCGACAGCATTGCCATTCTGCGGGGCCTGAAGGAACGCTATGAACTGCATCATGGTGTGGATATTACCGATCCAGCCATTATCGCTGCCGCAAGACTATCAAACCGTTATATCAGTGATCGGCAGTTGCCAGACAAGGCTATTGATCTGATTGACGAAGCCGGCAGTGTGATTCGCATGGAAATTGATTCTAAACCAGAGGAAATGGATCGCCTTGAAAGAAAGCTGATTCAGCTGAAAATTGAAAGGGAAGCCCTGCTGAAGGAGACTGATGACGGTTCAAAGAATCGGTTAACTAAACTAGATAGCAATATCAATGCCTTAGAACGCGAATTTACTGATCTAGAAGAGGTCTGGACAGAAGAAAAACTGACCCTGCAAGGCGTACAGAGCATAAAAGAAGATCTCGAACGAGCCAGGCAGGACCTTGAGTTTGCTCGTAGAGAGGGTGATTTGACTAAGATGTCCGAGCTCCAGTATGGAACCATCCCGGACCTTGAAAAGCGAGCCAGTGAAGTTTCGGATAACCATGACGGTCAAGCCAGGTTATTTCGAAACCGGGTCACGGAAGAGGAGATAGCTGAAGTCGTATCCAAATGGACCGGGATACCCGTGGCAAAGATGCTGTCGGGAGAGAAGATAAAGTTGTTGGAACTGGAATCCTCGCTGGGCAAACGGGTGGTAGGGCAAAACGAGGCCCTGCAGGTTGTTGCCGATGCCATTAGGCGTTCGAGAGCGGGTATAGCAGACCCTGATCAACCCAGTGGTTCCTTCTTGTTTCTCGGCCCAACCGGGGTCGGTAAGACCGAGCTCTGTAAGGCGCTGGCAGCCAACCTGTTCGATTCGGAAACTGCATTGATTCGACTGGATATGTCCGAATATATGGAAAAGCACTCTGTTGCCCGGTTAATAGGGGCGCCCCCCGGTTACGTTGGTTATCAAGAGGGCGGATATCTCACCGAACTGGTCAGACGCAAGCCTTATTCAGTTGTATTACTGGATGAAATTGAAAAAGCCCATCCGGAAGTTTTTAATGTGTTGTTACAGGTATTAGATGATGGTCGGCTAACGGATAGTCATGGCAGGACCATCGATTTTAAGAACACGATACTGGTGATGACTTCAAATCTGGGCTCTGACCTTATTCAGAACATGGTTGGTAATAGTGGGCATGAAAATATTAAGGACTCGGTCATGACGATGGTCAGCCAGCATTTCAGACCCGAATTTCTGAATCGAATCGATGACACCGTTGTTTTTCGTGGTCTTGGTCCAGAAGATATAAGGGTAATAGCTGCAATCCAGGTGGCTCGCCTTAAGGCTCGGGTATCTGATAACGGAATAACCCTGGAGGTCACGGATGAGGTGCTGGATTATCTGGCTGAACTCGGTTTTGACCCATTATATGGTGCACGCCCGTTAAAGCGGGTTATACAGCAGAAACTCGAAAATCCCTTATCAAAAGGGATTCTGTCGGGTGAGCATTACCAGAATTCGGTCGTTCAGGTCGACCTGGACGGTGATGATGTCTGTTTTAATACGCTGCTATAAAAGCCTGCACAGGCATACATCAGACCTGATAGCTGCACCTCTGACTCTACTGTGCGGGCATGGGTAATTATACTGTACATACATACAGATATAGGTATACTGTATAAATAGACAGTATACACGGAGTCTAAGTTGTTAACGGTCTGCAGCATCAAATCGTTTGCCGAGGAGAACATGATGAGAAGTCCCAATTCTGAAGTATCTGGTCAGAGCCTGAAAGCCCAAGATGGGGTGCAAGATGGTTTGATGGTACCAAAAAAGGCTAAAAATACGGTTCGCAGCAATCGCGCCGTTGGAAATACAGTCCAAAAAAAGCCGCAGAACGCCAAATTTCTAAAGCGCGGGAGGGCAGGTAGCCAAGCTGTATGTTCAAAAGCTGCTCTTCAAGAAGCTGATAATCGAGAAGCTCTTATTCCAAAAGCTCTTATTCCAAAAGCTAAGGCACAAGATACTGCGAAGAGGGTAGGGAAAAACCGTTCTGTAGGCGCAGGTAAAGCTGAAGTCGCTTTAATTAAGGATAAAAAACGCCATTCCGATCTTGCCATGCGAGCGGCAAAACGAATCAAAGGCAGTAAAAACAAGCGCAAAACCAGCCATTTAGTATGCCATCATCTTCGCATGATGTTGAGTTCTCCCGAGGCACAACCCAGCGCTACCTATCGCTACCCACCAGCGTACATGCGTCGGGCCGTGGCAGTTAATGAACGAGTGGGGCAATATTTCCTTCCTATTTAAGACGCTTGTTAAAGACGCTTGTTAAAGACGCTTGTTAAAGACGCTTGTAAGAGACGCTTGTAAGAGACGTTTGTTGTAGCAGCAGCTGATTTATCCAGATATCTTATTTGGATCTGATCCCAAGGGATGGGATAATCCAGTTCAGTACGGCTTTTGAATCTCGCTGCCTGATCGTTCAGAGTTGGCTACAGGCGGGCTGTGAAGAGGTAAGCGCATTGGATAAAATAGATTGTGTTGTCATCGGAGCAGGCGTGGTAGGGCTTGCTATTGCGCGAAGACTTGCCATGGCGGGTAAAGAGTGCTTATTGCTTGAGTCAGAAGATCACTATGGTCAAGGAATCAGTAGCCGTAACAGTGAAGTCATACATGCAGGTATCTATTACCCGGAAAATTCATCCAAAGCAAAGTTGTGCGTTACCGGAAAAACCCAACTATACGAATATTGTGCTGATCACAAGGTGGGCCACGATCGCTGTGGCAAAATTATCGTGGCTTGTTGTGTAGATGAATTAGCGATATTAGCCGGTATAGAGGCCAGGGCCAGAGCTAACGGTGTTACAGACCTGGTTCACCTGTCAAAGGCGGAACTGCGATCAATAGAACCAGAAGTAGAGGGTGTAGCCGCTTTACTTTCACCATCGACCGGCATTGTCAGTGCTCATGAGTTAATGACGGCTTTTTTGGCTGATTTCGAAAATGCAGGCGGCATTCTTGCTCTAAATAGTCCAGTGATTGGTATAAAGGCGCTTCATCCTGATTATCAGCTGGATGTTGGCGTCGCTGGCGGGCCTTACCGTCTTCAGTCGAGAATTGTGGTCAATTCCACTGGCCTTGCTGCCCAGAGCGTGGCTTCAACATTGAAGGACCTGGCAAGCAGGGATATTCCTGCTCTGTTTCTATGTAAGGGGAGCTACTTCACGTTAAGTGGCACTGCCCCATTTAATCATCTGATTTATCCGGTACCGGAAAAAAACAGCGCAGGTCTGGGAGTGCATGCCACACTTGATCTGGCCGGTCAGGTCAAGTTTGGGCCTGATGTTGAGTATATCGATTCACCCGGATTTGACGTTTCCCTAGATCGACTGGCAGACTATTATCGAGCAGTCAGGCGGTATTATCCGGCCTTGAAAGACGATGCCCTGCAACCTGGTTACAGCGGTATTAGACCAAAATTACAGGGTCCTGAGGATACAGAAAAAGATTTTTGCATTCAAAATGGGATACACTTCGGTCTAGCTAATTATATCAATCTATTTGGTATCGAGTCTCCTGGATTGACGTCATCACTGGCTATTGCGGACCACGTTGCCAGTGAACTAGCTGCCAGTGAGCACTAGCGGAAGCAGATTGAGCGTATTGTTTCAAAGTGGTCATTTGGATTGAAGGTAGTGACCGCTGAGGAATGAGGAAATGAATCCGGACCAAAACCATCACGATCACCTTCATCATCATACGCCATCGGTACCGTTGCGGATGAATTTAAGTTTCGCCGTCGCCGTCATTGCAAACCTATTATTTACCCTCATTGAAACTATTTTGGCTTTCGAGGCGAATTCCATCAGTTTATTAGGGGATGCTGGTCATAACTTCAGTGATGTCCTGGGATTGTTGCTTGCCTGGGGTGCGATCTACCTGGTAGGTCGTGCCAGCGGAAGCGACTATAGCTACGGCTATAGGCGAACCACTATTCTGGCAGCATTACTGAACTCCATGATTCTGTTGTTCGCGGGAGGATATATTGCCTGGCAATCCGTTGAGAAGCTGTATAACCCAACTGCCGCCTCTGAGATACTGATTATTGGGGTGGCGCTTGTCGGCATATTTGTCAATGGCGGTACCGCACTGCTATTCATGAAAAGCAGTAAGAATGACCTTAATGTCAAAGGGGCGTTTCTGCATTTGGCCTACGATGCCCTGATATCTGCAAGTGTGGTTGTAGGCGGAGTAGTGATTTTATTCACCGGATGGTTGTGGGTTGATCCTCTCATGGGATTGTTGATTACCGGCGTGATCGTTTATGGAACCTGGGCGCTGCTACGTGATTCGGTTAATTTAATCTTAGATGCGGTACCGCAGGGAATTGACCGGACCGGCATCGTTGCCTATTTATCGGAATTACCTGGTGTGGCTCAAGTTCATGACGTCCACATCTGGGCAATGAGCACACAGGAAAACTGTTTAACAGCCCATCTGGTAATGCCTGACCAGACATTGTGGGATCAGAAAGATGGATATTCGCTGGTCGGCTCGATGTTAAGAGACAATTTCGCTATTCATCATGTGACCTTGCAGGTAGAAAAGGATCCTGACTGCCAGACCCAGGATTGTGACGAGGAATGATAATGCCAACAACACTAGATGAGATATTTGAGGGGCAGATTGAAAGCCGCCCAATAGAAGCTATTTCGGTAGAACCGCCAGTCCCTCTGGAAGAGATTCCAACTCCTGCCTTGCTGATAGACGAAGTCGCATTCCAGCGCAATCTGGAACGAATGGCTGGCCATATCACCGCATCGGGCTTGTCTTTGCGGGCCCATGCAAAGATGCATAAGTCACCGGTGGTGGCTCGTAAACAGCTGGCAGCGGGCGCAAGTGGTATCTGCTGCGCAAAAGTGGCGGAAGCTGAAGTAATGCAGCGAGCAGGCATAAAACCCATATTGATTACCTCGCCGGTTGTCGGTAAAGACAGCCTGCGCAGAGTCGTTCGTATGGCTCAGCATAATGATGAATTGCAGATCGTAATTGATTGTCAACAGACGGCAGATCAGTTGCAACGAATGTTAATGGATAATGCAGCGAAGCTTGACGTTCTCGTTGATATCGATCCTGGTATGGGACGAACCGGTATCGAGGCGGGCCAGCCTGCCGTCGATCTTGTGGTTCACGTCGTCGCGCACTGCCCGAATTTGAATTTTCTTGGATTGCAGATGTATGCAGGCAATTGTATGCATATCCCGGGTCATGGAGAGCGTCGTAAGAAATATTTCAAGGTTATGGAAAAAGGCGCTGTTACCCGGCAGATGATTGAGGAGGCCGGGATCAAGGTGGCTACCGTATCAGGTGGGGGAACCGGGACTTACGATCTAGAAAGAGCACTTGGTTTAATTACAGAATTACAGGCGGGCTCATTTGCCTTTATGGATATAGAGTATCGAGACATCGGCGGCGTCGATAATCCCCTGTTCGTTGATTTTGAGATTGCCTTGCATCTGCTGGTAACGGCGATCAGCCAGCCCCAATCAACCCTTATTACAGTCGATGCTGGGTTTAAATCGCTTGCGTCAGATAAGATGGTTCCGGAATTTAAGGATATTGAAGGGCTGCGCTATCACTGGGGAGGCGATGAGCACGGGATTGTGCAGTTAAATAACCCTTCAAAGCTGGTCAACCTGGGCGACAAACTAAAATTGCTGACACCGCATTGTGACCCGACGGTCAATCTCCACGATTTTTATTTCGTGGTACGTGATGACCAGGTTCACGAGCTCTGGCCTATTTCAACGCGAGGACTTTCCCGATGACCGTTTATGTGCCTTATTTTGAAGATTTTAGTGTAGGCGATGATTTGTCTGATGTGCCGTCAATCACTGTTACTGAGGGTCTGGCTGCGCTTCATCAGGCCCTATTTGGCGATCGCAGTAAGCTTTCACTTGATCAGGTGCTGTGTCAGAAGGTGACAGGCAGGCCAGCACTTCTTGCAAGCAGTGCTCTGGTTTGCAACCTTGCCATTGGCCAGAGCACCATTCCATCACAGAGGGTACTTGGCAATCTGTTTTACAGGGGGCTGCACCTGAAAAAGGCCGTTTTCCTGGGCGATACCTTAACCACCCGTACACGGGTAGTTGCTTTAAGGCAGAATGCGCAGAAAACGGGTAGGCCGTCCACAGGTATGGTTGCCCTGCAGGTGCATGTTACCAACCAGGATGACCAGACAGTGCTGCTTTTCTGGCGCTGCCCCATGCTACCCTGTCGTGATCCCAAGGCAGAGACTGGGCTCAAGGATTCTTTTGACAATATGCCAATGAATATCAGCGATGCTGAATTGCAGCAGCATCTGCCTGACTGGTCACTTGAAAAATTCAGCAATTCGACCAGAGGCACGATGTTCACAGACTTCGAAGCCGGTAGCGTAGTAGAGATCGAAGCTGCTGACACAGTCACTTCTGCGCCTGAACTGGTTCGAATGACCCTGAATATGGCAATGACGCATACCGACGCCAGCCGAAGTGTTTATGGTAAACGGCTAGTTTATGGTGGCCACACCATCGCAGTTGCAAGCGCCCAGATGACCAGGCTAATCCCTAATCTCGTTACCATATTGGCCTGGTACCAGTGTGACCATACGGCGCCTGTTTTCGAACAGGATATACTGTCTTCTAGAGTGACCATTGAGGAAAAATTACCCCTGAAGGCGGGCGGTATTTTGAAACTGCATGTGGAGGTAATGGCGAAAAGAGGGTCCGAGGCACCTGCAGAGATGCAGACAGCCAAAGTGCTTGATTGGCGGCTAGCCTGTCTGACTGCCTAGTTATGCTGTGTAGTCGTGCATTAATTAAATAATATAAGTAATCGTGTATTAGTTAAACGGGTTAAGTGGTTTATATGAAAGGAATTTTATCGGGAATGACGGTAATTGAAGGCAGCGCGTTCATTGCCGCGCCGCTGGGCGGTATGACCCTTGCGCAATTGGGCGCACGTGTTATCCGTTTTGATCCTATCGGCGGTGGATTAGATTATCATCGATGGCCAGTCACTGCAGCTGGCACGAGCCTTTTCTGGGCCGGCATGAATAAGGGCAAGCAGTCAATTCAGTTAGATATTCGAAAACCAGAGGGCAGGGAAATCATAACGGCATTACTGTCTCGGCCTGGTCCTGAATCAGGGATGTTTCTGACCAATTTTCCGGAAAGAGGCTGGCTCGCCTATGATGAGCTTAGAAAGCTTCGAGGAGACCTGATTTATGTCAATGTTCTAGGCGATCGTCAGGGCGGTTCAGCGCTTGATTACACCATCAACTGCGCCGTCGGTTTTACTAACGCAACTGGCCCGGTAGACAGTGATCACCCAACCAATTATCTGTTACCGGCATGGGACAATATTACCGGTCAAATGACCGCAACTGCGCTCTTGGCCGCAGAACGATATCGCTATCGTAGCGGCCAGGGGCAACTGGTTCGCATTGCCTTGAAAGATGTGGCTTTGGCCACGGCCGGTCACCTAGGCAACATATCAGAGGTCATGATCAACAAACATGATAGAGAACGGGTGGGTAATTACCTGTACGGAGCTTTTGGGCGGGATTTTGTCAGCAAAGATGGTAAGCGGCTCATGATTGTCGGATTAACCCCAAAACAATGGAGTGCCATCCAGGAGGCGACTGAAACAAGGCAGCAATTTGAGTCTTTGAGGGATCTTAAGGGTCTGAGATTTGATTCAGAAGGCGATCGATTTGAAAACCGTCAGGACATTTCAGCAATACTTGAGCCCTGGTTCGGGCGACATGAATATGCCCTGATCAAAGAAAAATTTGATCAGACCGGCGTGTGTTATGGACCTTACCGCAGCTTTCGAGAGATGGTGGCAGAAGATCCGGACTGCTCTGAGGACAATCCTCTGTTTCAAATGGTGGAGCAACCGGAAATAGGTAATTATCTTGTTCCGTCTTCTCCCATTCGGTTTACTGAATCAGCTAATTTGCCGGCGTTGAAGGCGCCTATTCTTGGCGAACACACAGATCAGATTCTCGCAGAAGAACTCGGCTTTAGTAGCGCGGAAATTGGCAGCTTGCATGATCACAATATTGTTGCATGAAATGCCTGCTGGCTTTCCTGGTGTGATCCTGGATTAATAGCCTGAAATCCTAAAATTGGCTTCGACGTCGTTATCTTGTGTTACGATTTGTGCTTATAAAACTTGGCGGAGTAACTCTTGTTTGAACTAGTAAAAGCCGGTGGCTGGTTAATGCTGCCGATCCTCATTTGCTCGGTTATCTCTGCTGCTATTTGCATTGAACGTTTCTGGACCCTGAGAGGCTCCCAGGTGGTACCAAAAGCGCTCCTGGCCGAGGTATGGCAATGGATCCAACAAAACCAGATGACGGCAGAACGAATCAAGCAGATCCGAATCCAGTCCCCATTGGGTGCTATTCTGGCTACCGGAATAAGTAATCACCATCGTGGTCGGGAACAGATGAAGCAAAGCATTGAGGAGACTGCAGCACAGGTCGTACATGAACTTGAGCGTTATCTGTCAACTCTGGGCACCGTTGCAGCGGTGAGTCCCTTAATCGGGCTGCTCGGTACTGTGATAGGCATGATTAAGGTGTTCAGTGCGATTCAACTCGAAGGCGTGGGCAATGCGGCCGTGCTGGCTGGCGGGATATCCGAGGCACTTATTACCACCGCAGCCGGGTTAACAGTGGCCATCCCCAGTCTGTTTTTCTACCGTTTCTTTCAGCGAAGGGTTGATGAACTGGTGATGGATATGGAACAAGATGCACTCAAGCTAGTGGAGGTGCTGAGCATTGAGCCTTTGCACGCTCAAAGTGGACCCAGTCCCATTCCGGAAATCCGCTGAAAATGAAATTTGCACGCCGTAAAACAGAACCGCCTGAGGTCAATTTAACACCCTTGATCGATGTGGTATTCCTGTTACTCATTTTCTTCATGGTTTCCACTTCATTCAAGCTGGAAACTCAGTTAATGGTCGAACTACCTTCGGCTGAAGGCGTCGTTAGCAGTGATCCAGTAGATACTGTAACCGTGACCGTAGGCAGGACAGGTAATTATGCAGTCAATGAGCGAGTGCTCTTGAATCAATCCAGTGAAGTCCTGCGTAGCACTTTGGAAGCCGTCAGCAAAGGCAGGCACGACCGGCCACTGATTTTGATGGCGGACGCGCAGGCACCTCATCAGGCGGTCGTCACCATTTTAGATGTCGCTGGTCAGCTAGGATTTGAACAGATCAGCATCAGTACTCAGAATGAGGAAGCCGCCAGTGACTGAAAGCCGTTCAGTATCTGACCTATCGATCTATCGCCGGTTGCTGTCCTATACGCCCTGGGCTGCTTTCGTATTGAGTTTGCTCGGTTTTATGTTGTATTCAGTCGCCAATGTGAGCGTGGTGCAACTCGTTTCCTATCTGGTTGATTCACTTCAGCCTTCCTCGACTGGGCCTTCAGAGGTTTTTGAAACAATACTGAACTGGTTTGGCATCGATCAGCTTCAGGACCAGGTTTTTGTACCTGTAGCGATTGTGGCTATTGTCTTTTTACGTGGATTGGGTACGTTTTTTGGCAACTATTTCATTAATTTTGCTGCCACCACGATGATTTATAATCTGCGCCGTGACTTATTTGATCAACTGCTCAAATTACCCAGTCAGTTTTATGATCGAAATGCTTTTGGTAGGTTGGTTGCCAAATTGACCTTTCATGTGACCCAGGTAACCGGTGCCGCCACGGATGCGGTCAAAGTTGTTTTTAGAGAGGGTTTCACGGTTGCAGGTTATCTTGGTTTCCTGCTTTATCTGAACTGGCGGTTGACCCTGATGTTCGCAGTTGTTGCGCCCTTGATTGGTTTATTAGCCCGGGTTGCCGGCAGACGATTCAGGAAAATAAGCGAACGTATACAGGATTCTATGGGCGATGTAACCCACGTTGCATCGGAAGCAATTCAGGGTTATCGAGAGGTTCGCACTTACGGCGGCCATACCTACGAACGAGATCGGTTTGACCAGGTTAGTCAGACTAATCGCAGGCAATCCATGAAAATGGTACTGACTTCTTCCATTGCTACCCCAGTTATCCAGCTTATAGTGGCATCTGTACTCGCCGGCCTGGTCTGGTTAATACTTCAGCCAGGCGCAAGGGCAGGGATGAGCACAGGTGATGTGGTGGCCTTCATCACAACAGGCGGTCTGCTCGCGAAACCCATTCGGCAGTTAACCGAGGTTATTGCCATTGTTCAGAAGGGGATAGCCGCCGCGGGCGATATCTTTGAAGTATTAGATGAACCGGTGGAGGTAGATAGCGGTACGCTCGAGATGGATTCTGTTGAGGGCACAATTGAATTCCAGAATGTGAGTTTTCGTTATAGTAAAAATCAGGACTATGTTCTTAATAATATTAATTTCGTCGCCAGGCCCGGAGAAACAGTTGCATTGGTAGGACGTTCGGGTGGTGGTAAATCGACGCTGGCGGCACTGATTTCGCGTTTTTACAATCCCACAGAGGGCCAGATTTTACTCGACGGACACCCCATTAAAGACTTTTCGCTTGATAATCTGAGGAAGCACCTGGCCCTGGTCAGCCAGAAGGTAACCTTATTTAATGACTCTGTAGAGCGTAATATTGCCTATGGGGCTCTCTCTGTGGCTAACAAAGAGTCCGTTATTAAAGCCGCCAAAGATGCCCACGCATGGCCCTTTATTGAAAAACTGTCGGAGGGGCTGTCAACCGTAGTGGGTGACAACGGCCTACTTCTGTCAGGCGGGCAGAGACAGCGCCTGGCCATTGCCAGGGCCTTGCTCAAGGATGCGCCTGTTCTCATATTGGACGAAGCGACATCAGCGCTTGATACTGAATCGGAACGGGCTATTCAGTCTGGTTTGGAAGCAGTCGTCGCCGGCCGAACGACTTTTATCATTGCCCATAGGCTGAGCACAATCGAAGGCGCCGATAAGATCCTGGTATTGGATAATGGCAACATTGTAGAACAGGGAACGCACCTTGAATTGCTTGACCTGGGTGGTTACTACGCGCAGTTCTATGAAAATGTAGAGGAGCCAGAAGCTGTTGCAGATACTGAATTGGCGCACCAGGTAAGCGAGCAGAAACTGTCAACAGTCCGTGTTCGCAATCGTATGGCGATCCAGAGTCTGATCAAGCTACCCAATGCGTGGTATGAAAATGCCGCGTGGCTGGCGCTGTTAGCGCCATTGAGCTGGTTGTTTGAGACCATTGTTTCCTACAGACGCAGACGCCAGCGAAACACCATTAAATTTAGACCGCCTGTACCTGTGCTCGTTATTGGTAATCTGACTGTCGGCGGCACCGGGAAAACGCCGCTTGTGATCGAGCTGGCAAAACAGTTCACTGCCTTGGGCCTGAAGCCGGGTGTTATCTCGAGAGGTTATGGCGGCAGTCAGCGCAGACCCTTTGCGGTTACCGCCGATAGTGACCCCGAGGTGGTCGGTGATGAGGCAGTACTGATCGCAACTAGTTCAAGGTGCCCGGTGGTAATCGGTGCTGACAGGGTAGCGGCAATTCAGTCCCTGCTCAGGTCAGAGCATTGCGATGTCATTATCAGCGATGATGGTTTGCAGCACTATCGGATGCATCGTGATGCCGAGTTGATGGTCATTGATGGGCAACGAGGCTTTGGTAATGAGCGATCTCTGCCGGCGGGGCCAATGAGAGAACCTAAATCGAGGATGTCGGAAGTGGACTGGGTGATAGTCAACGGAGAAGATAGCAGAGGCGTTGCCCCAGGCAATGCCTTTAAGATGGACCTGGAACCTCAGCTATTGACACATCTTCGCTCAGGTAAACAGCAGGGTATAGAGGAGTTGGGCCAGGGGAGCGTACATGGCGTGGCTGGAATCGGTAACCCCGCCCGGTTTTTTTCAACGCTACGCCAGTCAGGCCTGGAGGTCATGGAGCATCCTTTTCCCGATCATCATATGTTTGCCCCAGAGGATTTAATGTTTGCTGATGATCTGCCGGTTATTATTACTGAGAAAGATGCGATTAAATGTCGCGCCTTGGAGATCTCGCTGATTTCCGCTGATGTATGGGTATTGTCTGTCAGCGTGCATATACCCAGTACCCTGGTGACCAGTATTCTCGATAAACTTGAACTATCATTGAACACATAGACTGATATGGATGTTAACCAGGGGCGCGTATGGCCATAGATAATAAGCTATTAATGATTTTAGTCTGTCCTGTCTGTAAGGGCAGCCTGGACTATGATCGTAACAATAACGAGCTGATCTGCCGGACCGATCGATTGGCTTATCCAGTTCAGGATGATATCCCGGTGATGTTACCGGCAGAAGCAAGGTCCTTAGATTCTGAATAACCGGAGCTCGCCATGTCATACACTGTGCTGATCCCGGCTAGAATGGGTAGCCAGAGACTTCCTGGTAAACCGCTTGCAGATATTCATGGTAAACCCATGATCCAGCGGGTATTTGAACAAACGCGGCTGAGCAATGCCAGTCGCACGGTGGTCGCCACCGATGATCAAGCCATTTTTGATAGTGTTATCGGTTTTGGCGGTGAAGTGGTCATGACGGGCAGTCATCATATATCGGGTACTGATCGCTTAGCTGAAGCCTGTGATATTCTCCAGATTCCTGCAGATACCACTATCGTCAATGTTCAGGGCGACGAACCCTTGATTCCGCCAGTCTGTATCGATCAAGTTGCAAAAGATCTACAGCAGTCTTCATGTGATATGGCAACGCTGTGCCAGCCGCTAACGGAACAGGCGCACTGGCATGAGCCCAATGTCGTTAAGGTAGTCAGGAACCAGCGTCAAGAGGCCTTATACTTCAGTCGCGCGAGCATCCCTTTTGAACGGTCAGCCCCAGCCAGACGCGGTGAGGTTGCTGCATTAGCAGAGTGCTATCGACACGTAGGTATTTATGCGTATTCAGCTGGGTTTTTAAGAGAATTTGTTAGCTGGGGCGCTTGCCACCTGGAACAAACCGAAAAATTAGAGCAGTTAAGAGCCTTGTATCATGGCGCACGGATCATGGCTTGTGTTGCCGATGTGCTTATCCCACCTGGTATTGATACAGCCGATGATCTGTGCAAGGTCAGACAAATCCTAGCGAAAAAGGACGGTAAATGAGCAAATTTCAGTTATATGTAAAGGAATCCTGTGAGACCTGTAAGCTAATTGAGCCGCTACTGGCGGAACTTTTCGATCAATTGGATATTGAGCTGGTGAGCCAGGATAACCCGCAATTCCCCCCGGGATTCCCTGTCATTTATGATGAAAGCCTGGAACTTAGTTACAGGGCTGAAATTGAAATCGTTCCGACCCTGATTGAAAAAGATGCGCAGGGGGAAGTAAATCGAATCTACGGTTGGGATAAAGAACAATGGCAAAAAATAGCAGGCTTCCAATTTGCTGCGGAATTGCCTTTGTTTCGACCGGGTTGTGGATCCAGAACCTTGGACCCCGGAATGCCTGAAAAATTAGCTGCAAGATTTGATGCAGCTAATCTCAAATCAAGACGTCTGGAATTTGACGCGGACGATGATATCGAGGCTTGCTTCGACCAGGACTGGTCTGATGGTTTGCCGGTAGTCCCGCCAACCCAGGTCCGCGTGATGCGTATGCTGGCAGGTACGCATCGGGATCCACAGGAGTATATCGGTGATGTTCCGCCTGATTACGGTCGTTGTACTATCGAAAAAATAGCCCTAAATGCGGTTCTGGCAGGCTGCAGGCCCGAATACCTGCCGGTCGTCATTGCTAGCGTAGAAGCTGTTCTGGAAGATGAATTCTGCATGCACGGCTTACTTGCAACTACCTACTTTTCTGGTCCCATGATCGTTGTTAACGGACCACTTTCTCGAGCTATAGGCATGAACGCTAAAGGTAATGCGCTAGGACAGGGAAACAGGGCAAATGCCACCATTGGTAGGGCTCTACAGCTTGTTATCCGTAATATTGGTGGTGGTAAGCCGCAGCAGGTGGACCGTTCTGCTTTGGGCAATCCAGGTAAGTATACTTTTTGTTTTGCTGAAGATGAATTAGGTTCCTGCTGGGAATCACTTGCTGTGGAAAAGGGGTTCGCTGCTGAGGATTCCACGGTCACACTGTTTGCTGCAGATGGTGTGCAGGGTATTGTCGATCAGAAATCCAGGGACCCGGATTCGCTATGTCGCTCTTTTGCAGCCGCATTGAGGGTTGTTGCCCATCCGAAATTTGTGATGTCTTCGGATGTTTTTCTGGTGGTTTCACCTGAACATGAACGGGTTTATAGGGAAGCTGGCTGGAGCAAACAGGACTTAAAAGACCGCCTAACGGAATTGCTGATGATTCCCGGCTCTGAATTGGTGGCCGGTGCGGCAGGAATTACCGAAGGGCTGCCGCAATCCTTTGCGGAAAAGGTTATGCCAAAGTTCAGGGAAGGCGGGCTATCCATTGTTCGAGCCGGCGGATCAGCTGGTATGTTTTCAGCAATCATAGCTGGCTGGGTTGCCAGTGGCCCGATGGGTAGTATACCGGTGACAAAAAGGATTATAGTGTGACTGAACTGGACAATAATAAAGGAGGTGTTATGCGATTACTGGACCCAACTTCTGAACTGAACCCAGAAGGACGAATACCCCAGGCGCGACCGGACTCTGTTTTCGGTAAGACCATTGGCTTACTGGATATAGCAAAGCCAAGAGGTAATATCTTCATCGATCGAATAGAGGATTTACTTCAGCAAAAGGGCGCAAAGACGCTTAGATACAGCAAACCAACCTTCACTCGGGTTGCACCTGTCGAGTTGACTCAACAGATTGCCGCAGAGTGTGACCTGGTACTTGAAGCCCTAGCTGACTGAGGATCCTGTACGTCGTGCAGTCTGCATGACATATTGGATCTTGATCGCAGGGGTATTCCCGGCGCATTTATCGCCTCGGAAGAGTTTGTTGAAGCTGCGGATAAGCAGGCTCAGTCCCTGGGATTCAGTCCATTCAGGGCCTTTGTGCCGCATCCAATACAGAATAAGACAGATGCAGAAATGAAAACCATTGCGGAAGGTGCATTCCTGGAGATACTGGCATTGCTAGAGCAACCAGTCGAGGCTGGTATTTGATTGGACGGTGGCACCCGCGGTGGTGAGCAGGAAACGGTGTTTAGATGGGTTTGTCGCACCCCAGCAAATGCTGTGAACTAGTTCTTGGAATTAGCGCCCTTTTATCATTTGTTTGTTGGGTTTTGAGGCCATTTTTATGAGTGTGAAAACTAAGGTTCTACTAGTTGATGCCAACCTGGCAGTATGAAATATTGCCAGGTTGTTTCTATTGAAAGCGGGCTATGATGTAGCGGTTGCTGGCGATGGTGATGCGGCCGTTCAAATGTTGGCCGATCAAGCCGATAATGTACTGATAACCGACATGATTATGCCGGGATCCCTAACCGGTATTGAGTTAATTGTTTATACCCGGGAACACTATCCTGATGTTAAATGTGGCCTGATATCTGGTATGGCTGATGGCCTGATCGAAAAATTGACAGGCAACCTAAAAGATCTGAAAATCCTGTCTAAACCGTTTTCCAGGGCATACATAGCCGATTTTGCCAGACAGTTTGGTGATTGATTCTGGTGGCCAATCATGCGCCTGATAGGACAGTATAGCAGAAAACCGGGTTGCTCCAGATAGTATCATCACCTCATCTGAATTTGCTGATAAGCCACATGCAACGCAGCTTGACGGATTATTTGGGTGCCATGCGAATACTGCTATCAAGCCGGATTACCTCGCCATTGATATAGCCGCACTCGACGATATACGCTGCAGTCTGGGCAAATTCAGAAGGGTTACCTAATCGTTTCGGGAACTGAGTCATGTCGACTAATGGCTGGCGCACCTGAGGTGGAGCAAATTTCATCATAGGCGTTTCAAAAATTCCTGGGGCGATGGTTGCAATTCTGATACCGGATCGACTTAGATCCCGGGCTATGGGGAGTGTCATGCCGGCGACACCGGCCTTACTGGCGCTATACGCTGCCTGGCCAATCTGACCATCGAAGGCTGCTACCGACGCAACATTAACAATAACGCCACGTTCGCCGTCCTCGGTGACCGGTTCGTTGCTCTGCATGGCATTAGCACATAGTCTCAAACAGTTGAAAGTGCCTACCAGGTTCACCCGGATGACAAATTCAAACATTTTGAGATCCATAGGGCCGTCCCGGCCCAGCGTCCTTGAGGCAGCGCCAATCCCAGCACTGTTAATATTGATGTGCAATGCGCCATATTGACTCAGGGTTTTATCAATCGCCGCACTGACAGCATCTGCATCGGCGACATCCCCAGCGGCGAAGGTTGCACTGTCGCCCAACTCTGCTGCTGCTTTTTCAGCATTTTCCTCGTTGAGATCAAAGATCATCACGTTAGCACCTGCAGCGATAAAATTTTCTGCGGTGGCACGGCCTAGCCCGGAAGCTGCACCGGTAATGAAAGCCACTTTGTCTTTTAACAGCATCTTATCTTCACCCTTTTATCCAAAATCAAAATTATACACGCTTCTCTTACTTTGATGGACATTACTGACACCGTTTGTCGTTATAATCAACGTTATGGAATCCGAATTGATTAAATCTGATTTTGACCTGACTTCATTCAACACCCTGGCTTTACCTTCAAGGGCGCAGTATTTCTGCAAGGCGATTGACCAGGAAACGCTGATGCAAGCTCTGTTGTTTGCAAAGCATCGAGGTCTGGCTATTAGTATTGTTGCCTCTGGTAGTAATGTTGTGCTGCCCGAGAAAATATCAGGCCTGGTTATTAACCCGGGCATGCAGGGCATTGTCAGAAAAGGAAACAGGTTGCGCGTTGCTGCCGGTGTCCTCTGGGATCATCTGGTCAGGGAATCAATTTACACTTCTGGTTTATTTGGGTTGGAGAATTTATCGGGAATACCGGGTACTGTAGGCGCCGCGCCTATCCAAAATATTGGTGCCTACGGTATTGAGGTTGCAGACCGATTCAAAGCACTCTCCGCGATAGACTTGAGAACACTTGAACAGCATCGGTTTGATACAGATACTTGTCAATTTGGCTATCGAAGCAGTATTTTCAAGAAGGCTTTGACTGATCAGTTTATCATTATAGAAGTAGAATTAGCCCTGGGATCACAGCCAGTTCCCTGTCTTGATTATGTTGAATTAGAGCAGCAAGTGGGCCCCCAGAAGCTTCAGGATTATCCCAGGGCTATCAGAGATGCAGTATTGCAATTGCGTCAGCAGAAACTACCTGATCCCCGGCACCGGCCTAATGTGGGCAGTTTTTTTAAGAACCCCGTTATCAGCGTAAGCGAATATGATGCGTTAGTCGCAGAACTAGGTTCGATACCCGGCCATAGCGAAGGCGACACCTGGAAAGTATCAGCTGCCTGGCTAATAGACCAGCTCGATTTTAAGGGTCATCGAGTGGGTGGTGCACAGGTCTCTAATCAGCATGCCCTGGTCATTGAAAACGTAGGCGGGGCCAGCTTTTCTGATATCCTGACCCTGACCAGGGAAGTGCAGACGGCAGTTCAGGAAAACTACCGTATTGCACTGGAACCCGAGCCTGTATTTTTCAACCCTAGCCGGCAGATCTGACAATAAAGCAGATGTTATGAGTGCCTGCGCAGGGCTCAGTTGCACCCTTTGCCCAAAACTGCTGAGCATAGGGGGCTATGTCAAGACCTGCTCGCCCTCGGGTCGTTATTCGCTCGATTCCAATTGCTTGAGTGATTAGTACCGAGATCTCTCTCTATGGCAGGTAAATGCTCGGTAACCGGTTTTTGTGGTGCAATAACTAAAATAGAACCTGGCGCTAGTATCTGAGGCGCAACTCGTGGGTCATTACCGGCCTGGCCCCATTTGCCTGCGCTGTTTACGTTGACCGGTCCACTATTTTCAATTTGCGTCTTTGCAGGAGAATCATTCTGCTCCGTTGATACGGATTGCTTCACAGTTTTGTCGTGGTCCGCAGATACCTCGCTTTCGCTGGGCGCGCTGTTGTCTTGCTGGGCAATCGTTGAAGACGGCTCATCGGTTTTATTACTCCTGCGTCTTCGCTGGGTTTTCTCTCGATTACCATTAGCTCTTTTGTCTGTACTCGGCTGGTCCTCATTTGCCCTGGCTGTGGTATCCACCTTGGCTTCTGGCGCTGTTATAGAATCAGGTGTTTTCGCCGGTGTCGTACTGATTTCGTCGTCCTTTCTGGTCTTTCTTGGCGCGCGAGTGACCTTTTTAGAAGTTGCTGTACTTTTTGAAGTTCGAGACGTGCTTTCCTTTGCACTTCTATTGCCCTCTGTTCTGGTACTGGTAGCTTCTTTCGACTTTGCTGGATTGGAAGCGTCGTCCTGCGCTCTTTTGTCGTTGGACCGATTGGTTTTTCTGGGTTTCCTTTTCCTAGTTGAGTCAGCAGTTACACTGCCCGGCGTCTTCCTTGTCCGGGTCGGTGCTTTCTTGGCTGCAGGAACTTGCTCTGGCGCCTTCAGGAAGCCGAACAGTTTATCGAAAAGGCTCGCGTCGGCTTGCCTGGTCGGCTTGTTCCTGCTCTGTGATTTAGCAGGGTTCTTTACTTTTTCCGGGCTGTTAGCCGCTTTCTTGCTGGCGATGGGCGCGTCATCTCTAATGACTGAAACCACAGCAGATTCGCGTACAACCGGTCTTAGTTCGATGGCAGTTTCTGGTTCCTCATCTTTTTCCACGGATTGGATGTCGTAACTTGCTTGTTCTTCCTCAACATCTGCAGCTCGCAGCCGTTCTACTCTGTAGTGAGGTGTCTGCATCTCAACCTCTGCGATGATAACAATCCTGACACTGTTCTGGCTTTCGATATTGGCAATCATTTCGCGCTTTTCGTTTAAAACAAACGAGGCTACTGAAATGGGCAGGAATGCTCTTATTTCTGTGCTGGTCTGCTTCAGTGCTTCTTCCTGTATGAGCCTGAGCACCGCCAGAGCACTGGATTCTATATCTCGGATTGTGCCAAGGCCCTCACAGCGGGGGCACATGATGTGGCTGGTTTCTCGCAGGGATGGACGCAATCTTTGTCGGCCCCAATTGGATCCTTGCCCGGTCGACTTCCAGTGAATCGCGCATGCAATTTTCTACGGCTCGTTGGTTTTTGGTAGGCGTCATGTCGATGAAATCGATAACAATCAAGCCACCAATATCTCTCAGCCTGAGTTGTCTGCTGATCTCATCGGCGGCCTCTAAATTTGTGTTTAGGGCTGTTTCCTCAATGTCAGAACCCCGAGTGGCCCTGGCAGAGTTGATGTCGATGGACACCAGTGCTTCGGTTGGATCGATGACTATGGACCCTCCCGATGGCAATCTTACTTCGCGTTGAAACGCGGATTCGATCTGGCCCTCTATTTGATATCGATTAAAGAGCGGGACATCGCTGGAGTAGCGCTTAATCTTTGACGCCAGGTGTGGCATAACTTGATTAACAAAAGAGGCTGCCTGTTTGAATGCCTCGTCTGTATCGATGAGTACTTCGCCGATATCATCTCTCATATAGTCCCTGACGGCACGGGTGATGACATCGCCTTCTTGGTAGATCAGAAAGGGAGCTTTACGGTCATCCACGGCTATTTTGATGGCCTCTGCAAGTTGCAGCAGGTATTTGAGGTCCCATTGCAATTCTTCTGCAGATCTACCAACGCCGGCTGTACGAACGATAGCGCCCATATCCTTGGGAATATCCAGAGTCGCCAGGACATCTTTTAGGTCATCGCGCTCGTCGCCTTCTATTCGTCGTGATATGCCTCCAGCACGAGGGTTATTGGGCATCAGCACTAGATAACGGCCTGCCAGACTATAGAAAGTGGTTAGGGCTGCGCCTTTGGTTCCGCGTTCTTCTTTATCTACCTGGACAATGATTTCCTGGCCTTCCTTGACGACTTCGGAAATATTGACTCTGCCCTTGGAATTGGCAGGTGCCTTGGAAAAATAGGTTCTTGAAATTTCTTTTAAGGGTAGAAAGCCATGACGATTACCACCAAAGTCTACAAAAGCAGCTTCCAGGCTGGGTTCTACCCGGGTAATTTTACCTTTATAGATATTAGATTTTTTTTGATCTCTTGCCAGACTTTCTATATCTAAATCATACATCCGCTGCCCATCTACCAGGGCAACCCGCAACTCTTCAGTGTGAGTTGCGTTTATTAACATTCTTTTCATTACGATACCAGTTTATATGCGCTCATGGCACGACATGGTATCGGCAAATCTAGTGATCAGCCTCTTACTGTCATTTGTAGCAGAACAGGTTTGTCCTGTTCGCTTTTCCTCTGCAACAGTGCGTAGTTTAAAATGTCGATCATATTCCTTTTAACATATTCCTTTTAAGGTTTTGAAGGAGCGATTGGGATATGCTCAACTTTTTGTTTACCAGAATCTGGAAGACCAGATCAGGCAATAATTCTGTTGTGTCGAAAATCGATTTGACGATACACGTCACGACTCTTCTCGCGCGTTAATTTTAGCGACTCTTTTTTATTTATCCTGTCGCCTGCTTAGTGTCAAAATATAATATAATTTTTACGATTTAATCGCCGGGTCGAATACACTTGGATTGACCTGATTTGTTGTAAGACGAAGGTAAATTGTGTATTTGGACCTCGTCTGTTGCTGCATAATAGCAGGTATTGGTGCCAGGGTACAAAATTATGATTCAGTTGATAAAGCAGGTAGACCCGCCCAAGGCGCAAATAGTGACGATTCCAGAGGGTTATTCAGGTCAGAGGATTGATAATTTCCTCATTACTAATCTGAAAGGTGTTCCGAAAACCCGTATTTACCGGATGATCAGAAAAGGCGAAGTCAGAATCAATGGTGGCAGGGCCAAGCCTGATAGCAGGATAGCTGACGGTGATAATATTCGAATTCCGCCAGTGCGTATGGCGGCTTCCGATGCGATTGGTAATTTTGAATTTCTGGAAATTGAAAAATCCATTATTTTTGAAAATGAACTGATGCTCATTGTTGACAAGCCAGCCGGCATGGCTGTGCATGGCGGCAGCGGTCTGTCTTTTGGGGTGATAGAAGCGTTGCGCGCAGCCAGACCAAAGCTGCCATTCCTTGAACTGGTTCATCGCCTAGATCGGCCCACGTCTGGATGCTTAATGGTAGCTAAGAAAAGAAGCTTTCTAAAGAAAATCCAACTCGAATTACATGATAAGTCACGGTTGCACAAATATTATGATGTCTTTGTTCACGGCAATTGGTCAGCGAATATAAAAGAAGTGACTGCGCCGTTAAAGAAGAACACGTTAAAGAGCGGTGAGCGCATTAGTCGGGTCGCCGCAGATGGTAAAGGCTGCAAAACAAAGTTCTCTGTGCTATCGCAGGGAGACGGTATCAGTTGGTTGCGAGCGCAACCGGTTACAGGCAGAACACATCAGATACGCGTTCACTGTGCACATAAGGGATATCCGGTGATAGGAGACAGCAAGTACGGTGATGAGCTCAGGGATAAAGCTTTACAGGCACCCAGAATGATGCTGCATGCCTGCAGCCTCGGCCTGGCTACAATTGCCAAGCCAAAGGCAGATGATCTGGAAGGATTCTGGGTTGAATCGAAGTTGGATGCTCAGATGGATCGCTTCGCAAAGCGTTTTTTCAGCTGAAACCGGGCCATGCTGCCGATCTCATAGAGCTTTCCATTGAGGGTGCTTGCAGAGGCCTGTTCAGAGCAGGGATTCGAAGGCTATGCCCAGGTCCTCCAGGGCATCCATCAGCATGATGATAGGCAGTCCATAGAGCGTATTGATGTCTCTACCTCGCATCTGCTTGATCAGACAGAGGCCCAGGCCTTCTGCTTTGATACTGCCGGCGCAATCCAGGGGCTGATCTAGATCGACATACCAGTTTATTTTTTTGGCTGTGAGTGATCTGAATTTAATATCAAACCGTTCACGACCTTGCCAGATCTTCTTTCGGTCTCGGTACAGGCACACAGCAGTGACGTAAGCGAGCCATTTACCCGAGGTTGCAGTCAACTGATCAACAGCCGCTTGCCTGGTTAGCGGTTTACCGAGCATGGTTGAGCCTAAAAAAGCAACCTGATCTGAGCCAATGACGATGGATTCGGGTGTTATCAGGTTATTCGCCGATGTGGCTACGCTTTTTGCTTTAGCCTCGGCATGGCGACTGGATCTTGCCTGTGGGGATTCTCCGGCTAAGGGTGGTTCATCATAGTCAGGAGAAATCGCTCGATAGGGGATTTGAATTGTGTCGAGCAGTTTAGCGCGATATCGAGAGGTCGATGCCAGTATTAATTGCGGTGCCATAGTCTATTTTTGGAGTTCCATCAGGTTTAGATTTACGCATTTTTACTTTGACAGTGGCGATCAACCTGCCTAAGATGCGCCCGTTATGTTATCAGAGCCGCTGCCAAAGCGTGTACGCTTCGCTAATTTAGTGGCGAAACAAGTTATCCTGACGGGTAGTATGCAGTTGGGTTCATTTTTGCGACTCAGTGCAATTGTGCAGGAACAACGGCATGATGGAGCCATACAGGTAAACGCGCAAGATTGTATAGAAGCTCAGCTTGAGTTTTATCGAGGAGAAGATGCCAGACCCAAGGTGAAGGGCTGGGCCAGATGGAGCCTGGAGTTGCCCTGTCAACGCTGTTTGAATGTAGTTCGAATAGAGCTGGTTTCATCTATAATGACCACTATCGTTCGGACAGACAAGGAGATGGCTGGCCTGGATGAAAATGAGGATGGGCAGAGCGTATCAAGTGATGATCTGCTGGATGTGGTTGAACTGCTCGAGGACAGTCTGATTTTAGAACTGCCGATGTCACCTAAGCACAGCCGTTGTAGTGAGGTAATACCCAATGCAGTAGCAGACGAGCAGAATTTGGTGGAAGGCAGAGGCACAGACTCAACCGATAGCTCTTCTGAACAAGAAATAAACCAGAAAATTAGCAGGGACAGTGGTGTTAAGCAGGATACACACCGTCCTTTCGCAGAATTGAAAAAATTAACAGGATTGCATAAGGAGTAGCCCATGGCCGTTCAAAAAAGCAAGGTAACACGTGCACGTCGAGGTATGCGTAGGTCACATGATTCACTCAAAGGACCCACGCTTTCAGAAGATCCTACAACGGGTGAAACGCATAGGCGTCATCATGTATCTGCTGATGGTTTCTATCGAGGAACCAAGGTGGTTCATGATAAAGATACTGAAGAATAGGTTATTGATTTTGGTTCAGCGGCAGCGTGTTTATGCTGCTGATATCTGAAGGACTTATTACCATCTCATGAAAATGAAAGCATTTGTGTTTCCAGGACAGGGCTCGCAAAAGGTCGGCATGCTGCTCGACTCGAAGCAGGCAGTTGCTGGCACGTTCAAGCTTGCCTCAGAAGTGCTTGGTTATGATCTGTGGCGTTTGATACAGGAAGACCCCGAGAGTCAGCTGAATCAGACTGAATATACGCAGCCGGCTTTGTTGACGGCCTCGGTCGCTCTGTGGCAGCTATGGCAGAACAGGGGTGGTTCGGCAGATTATCTGGCCGGTCATAGTCTCGGCGAATATGCTGCCCTGGTGGCAAGTTCTGTATTGAGTTTGCAAGATGCTGTACAACTGGTCCGTCTGCGAGGTCAGTTAATGCAGTCTGCAGTTCCTGTGGGTGAGGGCGGGATGACGGTCATCATGGGTTTAAAGGATAGTCAAATCAGGGCGATCTGTGAGCAGACCTCCGAAGGTACAGTTGAAGCAGCTAATTTTAATGCACCTGGCCAGGTCGTTATCTCAGGTAGCAATGAGGCAGTGGCAGCTGCAGCCGAGGCCTGCCAGAAAGCTGGCGCCAAGCGCGTTATTGCATTGCCTGTGAGTGCCCCTTTTCATTGTTCTCTTATGGCTCCAGCTGCTGAAAAACTCGAGCAGGCACTGAGTGAGGTGACATTTTCGTCGCCTGAAATCCCGGTCATCCAGAATGTGACAGCGCAGGTCTGCGCTGATCCGGGTTTAATAAAACGAAACCTTGTGAAGCAGATGTCTTGTGCTGTGCGTTGGACCGAATGTGTGGAGCATATGGGCCAGCTGGGAGTGACTGCAATGATTGAGTGCGGACCGGGTAAAGTATTAACGGGCCTGAATCGGAGAATTTCAAGGGATATGGATACGCATAACCTGGCTTCAGTTGCTGATGTTGCAGCGCTTTGGGGCGCTCTCTGATGTTAGCCGTTGTAACTGGCGCCTCTCGAGGAATTGGCAAAGCGATCGCGCTACGGCTTATAGAAAGCGGCCATGAGGTTATAGGCACGGCAACCACTCAAACTGGCGCCGAATCAATCAGCCGTCTACTGGGTGCTGGCGGTCAAGGTTTTGTGCTCAACATTAGTACACAGCAAGCTATCAGTGAATTTCTGGATGAGCTTAAACGCGAGCAACGGGTGCCACAGATACTGGTAAACAATGCGGGTATTACCAAAGACAATATCGCGCTGCGTATGAAGCCCGAGGAATGGCAGAGCGTGATTGATACCAATTTATCCAGCGTATTTCACCTTTCCAGGGGATTACTAAGAGGCATGACCAAAGCCCGATGGGGGCGGATCGTTAACATAAGCTCTGTTGTCGGCAGCATGGGTAATCCAGGCCAGATAAATTATGCGGCTGCCAAAGCAGGGATGGAAGGTTTCTGCAGAGCATTAGCTGCTGAAATTGCCAGCCGGAACATTACCGTAAATGCGGTTGCACCCGGATTCATTGATACCGATATGACCAGGTCCTTAAATGAATCGCAACAAGCAAAATTATTAGAACGGGTGCCTGCTGGGCGCCTCGGTAGCCCCGAAGAAGTAGCTGGCCTCGTGGACTATCTAGTGAGTGAGCAAGCGGCATACATTAATGGTGAGACGATACACATTAATGGCGGCTTATATATGGGCTGACAATTGTCTGCCCGAAGGCGCCTTCCTGGATCAAGTTGAAAGTAATAATTAAACTTGGAAGCAGGCAGGCAATTCATTAAACTGACCAAGCGTGACAAATAATCTGTAGGAGAGTACCTGAATATGAGCACAATCGTTGAAAGAGTAACTAAGCTAGTATGTGAACAACTAGGGGTAAAAGAGGATGAAGTCTCTCCCGAAGCGTCCTTCGTTGAAGATTTGGGTGCTGATTCTCTTGACACAGTGGAGTTAGTCATGGCCCTGGAAGAGGAATTTGAAACTGAAATTCCTGATGAGGAAGCCGAGAAAATCACCACCGTAAAAGAAGCAGTAGATTACATCGAAGCACATACCTAAACCAGATTCTCCGCAGGAAAACAGGCCGCATTGGTTCTTCCAACCGCGGCCGTTTTGTTTTGCGTTGACAAGCAAGCGGTAGAATATTTTTGAATTTCTCTGAGGGATTGAGTTGTGGCTAAGCGCAGAGTAGTCGTAACCGGGCTTGGCATGTTGACTTGCCTGGGAGCAACGGTTCAGTCAACCTGGTCAGGTTTGCTAGCTTCAAAGAGCGGCATTGCCCCTATTTCATTGTTTGATACTGAAGATTTTTCAGTCAGGTTTGGTGGCGCAGTCCCGGATTTTGATTTAGATGCGTATTTGCCTCGCAAGGAGGCACGCCGCATGGATGGCTTTATTCAATACGGGATGGTGGCCGGAATACAGGCTATGGCTGACTCTGGCATAGAAATAAGCGATGCGAACAGGCACAGGGCCGGCGTGGCGGTGGGCTCCGGGATAGGCGGAATTACCACGATTGAAACCTGCCACGAGGTTCTGTTGAAACGCGGACCAGGCAAAGTCTCGCCGTTCTTCGTTCCATCCAGCATAATTAATATGATTGCCGGACATCTATCGATTAAATACGGCCTGCAAGGACCTAATATAGCCGTCACCACAGCTTGTACGACGGGTGCACACAACATTGGCCTGGCGGCAAGAATGATTGCCTATGACGATGCTGACGTGATGCTGGCAGGTGGTGCAGAGAAATCGACTGCTCCAACAACCCTAGCTGGCTTCGCCTCGATGAAAGCCCTGTCCACAAGGAATGATGATCCCGAGTCAGCTAGCCGACCCTGGGATAAAGATCGTGATGGTTTCGTGCTGAGTGATGGCGCAGCGGTGTTGGTGCTGGAAGAATACGAGCATGCCCGCGCTAGGGGCGCGAACATTTATTGTGAAATTGTCGGTTTTGGCATGAGTGCTGATGCCAGTCATATGACCTCTCCGGCAGAAAACGGCGCTGGGGCAGCACGCTCCATGCGAAATGCGTTGCAGGATGCCAGTTTAAATCCTTCAGATATTGACTACATAAACGCGCATGGTACATCAACGCCACTAGGTGATATCGCGGAAACAGTGGCCATTAAGGCGGTGTTTGAGCAGCACGCAGGTGCGACCAAGATCAGTTCAACAAAGTCCATGACCGGCCACGCGCTTGGCGCGGCCGGCTCTATTGAAGCGGTCATATCAATCCTTGCGATGGTCAACAGTATTGCTCCACCAACGATCAACCTCGATAATCCAGGTGAAGGCTGTGATCTTGATTACGTGCCACATCATGCTCAGGAAGTTGATATTGACTGTGCTCTGAGTAACTCCTTCGGTTTTGGCGGGACCAATGGTTCGCTTATCTTTAGAAAGCTGAGTTAAACTTTTCCTTAACCGTTTATCTGCCTCTGGCTTGCAGTATGATGTGAATCTGTACTCAGCTTTGTCGACCTGCGATGAATAAATATCATAAATATCGACTACTGCTTATAGGCCTGGTGGTGGTTTCCCTGGCTGTTATGGGGTTCGTAAGAGCGGCTTACCAGCCGTTGAATTTCAGTGGAATACAAACCCTGCAGATAACGCCTGGAACCAGTCTTTATAGGCTTACCAGTAATCTCAGCGAACACCATCTTCAGATTCCGGACTGGATGTTCCTGCTAATCGCCCGCCTTACGGCTTTCCAGGGACCCATCCTGGCGGGTGAATATGCGGTCGAAGATGATTTTAATGCGATTCAATTGCTGGCAGTCCTGAGAAAGGGGGACACAGTGCAGAGAAACGTGACCTTCCTGGAGGGCTGGACGTTTGCTCAATGGCGCATCCATCTGCGTAAACAGGCGCAGATTCGGGCAGATTCTGCTGGTCTGACCGATACCGAAATTATGCAGCGAGTTCGACTCGATGAATCCCTGACGGGCTCCAATCCAGAAGGCTGGTTCTTTCCAGACACTTATTTTTATTCGGCAGGAGATTCTGATCTTGACTTGCTGCAACGCGCGCACAAAGCGATGCTCGGCCAGCTTGAAGTGGCCTGGCTAAAGCGTGATCAGCAGCAAACGCAGTTGTCGCGCTATGAGAGCTTAATTCTCGCCTCAATGATCGAGAAGGAAACGGGTCGTTTGACTGATCGCACCAATATCGCAGCAGTGTTCCTGAACCGATTAAAACGCGGTATGCGCTTGCAGTCAGACCCCACCGTTATTTATGGCTTGGGTAAAGAATATGACGGCAATCTGGTGAGAGCAGACCTTTTAGGTGATACTGCGCATAATACGTATGTTCACAAAGGGTTACCGCCTACGCCCATCAGCATGCCCGGTCAGGAATCGATCAATTCGGTGATGCATCCTGCGCTGACGGATTATCTTTACTTTGTTGCCCGGGGTGATGGTTCGAGCGAGTTTTCCAGAACACTACAAGCCCACAATCGAGCTGTACGGTTGTATCAGATGGGTAACTAAACACGAGGAGAGGTTGTGCTAACGGGTAAATTCTTGACGGTTGAAGGGGTAGAAGGTGTTGGCAAGTCGTCAAGCATGAGTTTTATCTGTGAATTTCTTGAGCACCATCAGATTGCCACCGTTACTACCAGGGAACCTGGCGGTACGGTTTGTGGGGAACTCATCCGCGACATCCTGCTCGATAAAAGGTTAACTGATTTATCACCCATAACCGAATTGAGTCTGTTGTTTGCAGCCAGAGCACAACATGTTCATGAAGTTATCAAGCCTGCCCTGAAGGCAGGTGTCTGGGTGGTCTGTGATCGTTTTACCGATTCAACTTATGCCTATCAAGGGGGTGGCAGGCAATTATCCATGGACCTCATTTCTGCTGCGGAAGCGCTGACCTTAGAGGGATTCAGCCCCGACCATACCCTACTGCTTGATCTGGATGTAGTAGAGGGGTTGAAGCGAGCTGCAAGGGTAGGGGAAAAAGATCGGTTTGAGTCTGAAAACGTGGCCTTTTTTGAGAGAGTTAGATCTACCTTCCTGGCGCGAGCCGGCCTGTCTAAGCGGACCACAATTGTCAGCGCTAAACCTTCTATATCGGAAGTCCAGGCAGAAATCGCTGTTTGGCTGGCTGACATAGGGGTGGGCGGCGGTGAGTGATGTTCTGCTTAACCAGGCAACGCCGCTACCCTGGCAGCAATTAATCCAGGAAAAGTTGGTCCGGTTGAAGACCGACACTGGCTTAGCGCACAGCCTGTTGATGGGAGGGCCCGCTGGAATCGGTAAGGCGCATCTGGCTAAATCATTAGCGTTTGCCCTGCTTTGCAGGCAGGAAGGTGCTGTAGCCTGCGGTCAATGTAGTAGTTGCAGGCTTGTTATGGCGGGCTCCCACTCAGACTTGAGATGGATACAACCGGAAGACTCGTTACAGATAAAAATTGATCAGATCAGGCAGCTGGTGGGTTGGGCAAACCAGACAGCGCGACAGGGCGGTATAAAGGTCGCAGTTATTGAGCCGGCAGAACGAATGAACCTGAATGCGGCTAATGCCTTGCTGAAAATACTGGAAGAGCCTGCTGCAGACACCTTTTTTATCCTGGTGAGTGCTATTCCGGCTGGGCTGTTGGCCACCATACGCAGCCGTTGCCAGCAGGTATCGGTATTGCGGCCCGGGCGGGATCAGGCACTGGCCTGGTTGAAGCAGGTATTACCTGTTTCAGGTGTGACTGAGCTTCAGACCGCTCTGCATTTGGCTGCGGGTAGTCCTCTGAGTGCATTTGAATTGCTAAGGGATGGACGTAGCCAAGGACAGACTGAATTACTGGCGCTGATGACGCAACTTGTTAACAATAAAATCAATCCAGTGCTGGCTGCGAAGCAAGCTCTGGATAAAAAGCATCCTCAGGACATCTATGATCTGCTTTACTGGTTGTTGTCGGAATGCCTGAGGCGCTATATATATGAATTGTCCGGGGGCGGACTTTCACCCGTTCTGGAAGAGACCATAGTTGTTTTTTCAGCTATTTTCTCAGCGGAACAGTTGTTATTGATTATCGAGCAGGTTGTTTTGGCCAGGAGATTGTTGATAGGCACAGGCAACCCGAATCAGGAACAGTTGCTCGAGTCGCTTCTGATACAGATCTTCGAAGCATCGCAGAGGCCTATCAATAAGGCACTTGTAGAATGAGCAGTGATGATGCACACTTTTCATGTTAATTCTACCTGGTATGGTTTGTGCCTAAGTTAAATCGAAATACGGCTAAGAAAAATCTTGTTAATCTTACGATTAAGGATGTCGCACAGTTGTATCAGTATTATATGCCTTTTTTAAAAAATGGCGGTCTGTTCCTGGCAGGTTTAACGGAATACGAGCTTGGCGACGAGGTATTTATTCTGCTTGAGTTGATGGATGAAGCAGAGCGGATTCCGGTGGCAGGAAAGATTGTCTGGATTGCTAAAAACGGCGTAAAAAACCCTCACAAAGTGGGCTCAGGCGTTAACTTTATCGACACTGATAATGAAGCCAAGGACAAGATTGAGAAATACCTGGCGGGTTCGAAAAAATCCCAGACAGTGACCGCAACGATGTAGTTGGAAATGCAATTGTTAACATTTTTATCAACCCAAGATGCCTTCTGGTATTACCAGGCACAGCCTCGTTTTCTGGAGGTAGAAGGTTTGCGTGATCTGTTCAGGGCACCCTTACTTTCATTACTGTGGCGAACTTTAATATGACCTATTGCGTTGCCATCAGGATGGATGCCGGGCTCTGTTTCGTCAGTGATTCAAGAACCAATGCTGGACTTGATAATGTCTCTACTTATTCAAAAATGTATGCCTATGGGGTGCCAGGGGAACGGCAGTTAGTGGTCTTGTCTTCTGGCAACCTGGCGACAACCCAGGGCGTGATAGGTCAGATTAAAAAGGATGTAAAGCAGGGATCAGTAGAGGGTTTTTCCTGCGTGCGGTCCCTTGAGGAGGCAGCCGACTATGTCGGTGCCGTGTCGTTGCAGCAACAGGCCAAACATACCGGTGGTGGAAAGTCCTTTGAGGCGAGCTTTATCATTGGCGGGCAGATACAGGGCGGTAAACATGCGGCCTTTTTGATTTATCCCCAGGGAAATCATATTACCACCTCCCGTGATACCTCTTTTCTGCAGATCGGTGAGAGTAAATACGGAAAGCCTATACTGGATAGAATGATCAGTCAGGATATACCCCTGGAAACAGCAGCCCTCAGCGGCCTGGTTTCGATGGACTCAACCATGAGAAGTAATTTATCCGTTGGCCCGCCGATAGAGGTTCTGATGTATTACACCAATAGTCTCCTGGTAGAACGCCGATATCGTTTTGAAGACTCCAGTGAGTATTTGCGAAAGCTGAATGCCGCCTGGGATAAAAGTCTACGCGAAGCTTTCGGTAAAATGCCGCCCATTGCCTGGAGTCAGGCATGGGATCAGGTCGATAGCGCTTCAGAAAATTGAGCGTTACCTAAGCCAGGTTGAACTCAGGTCAGCATGTATCCTGGCAAGATCTAGTTGAACCAAGTCAATAAAGTCATGAAGTTCATTTTCCTTTAGCAGGAATTCCAGATCCGCCTTGCTGATCCGACGCTGGGTCTGGCTGACCCGCCGGTGGGGCTTGCCCTTATGTTGCAGCTGACTAAAACTGCCCGCAACCTGTTTGAGGCAGTGAGCTACTGATCTGGGGAAATAGCGATCTTTTAGCAGATAATCGGCAACATCTTCACCGTTAACTCTTTCCTGCACGTGTTGCCGGTACATCTGGTAGGCATTCAGGGATTTCAGGACCCCCATCCAGAGAATATTGTCATATTCTGTAGTGCCCCTTCGGTCTGGCTTCAGGAAATTAAGGCAGGCAACATCAATTATTCGTGTGGTCATGTCGGCCCGCTCGAGATAGCAACCCATTTTTATAAAGTGATAAGGTGTATGCTCGCTCATGCTGCCGTTCAGATAACCCGTTAGCTCGAGCGATACATCAATGACTCTGGAAAGAAACTCAAAGCGGCCATCTCTCTTCAGACGTTGCTGCATATCTTCGGACAGGTACAGATGTAACTCGTTTATTTTCTGCCAGGCCTCATTAGGCATCAAGTCGCGGCTGGTACGGGCATTTTCCCGGGCCATGCGGACGCAGTGCCGCAATGAGCAGGATGGGTCTTCTAATAGAAATTTTACGACGTTTCTTTCACTGGCATTGGCGAAACGTTTTTTGAAGGCATGCTCAAAGCCGGTGATACTGACAAGGCTTTCCCATACAAACCCCTCTTTAGGCAGGTCGAGAACCAGATTGGTGTACACAGAAAGCAGTCTTGCTATATTCTCGGTACGTTCCAGATAGCGTCCAAACCAATACAGGCGTTCTGCGACCCTAGATAGCATTTTTGCGCCCCCGGGTCTTTGTGTCATCAAGGATCCAGGTATCCTTGCTGCCCCCACCCTGCGATGAATTTACAACCAGAGACCCTCGCACTAGAGCGACCCGGGTCAGGCCGCCAGCTGTGACGAAGCTTCTGTCGCCCTGAAGGATGAACGGCCTTAGATCCACATGCCTGGGCTCCAGTGCCTGGTTGCACAAGGTGGGCACCGTCGATAAGTTAATGATGGGTTGCGCCATGTAGTTTCTTGGGTTGGCCTTAATTAATTTTTTAAACTGAACAGTGCGTCGTCTCGACTCCCTTGGCCCTAAATACATGCCATAGCCGCCCGATTCGTTGGCTGGTTTGACCACCAGGCTTTCCATGTTATCGAGAACATATTGGCGCTGGTCAGCATCAGAGCACAGATAACTCGGTACATTTGGCAGAATTGGATCCTCATTGAGGTAATATTTAATCATCTCCGGGACATAGGTATAGACAACTTTGTCATCGGCAACGCCGACACCCGGTGCATTAGCGATTGCTACGTTGCCCTTTTTCCAGGCTCGCATCAGGCCTTTTACACCCAGAGTAGAATCACTGCGGAAGGTTTCAGGATCGAGGAACAGGTCATCAATTCGGCGATAGATGACGTCGACTTTAGAAAGACCTTCTACCGTCTTCATATAGACACAATCATCGTCAGCGACCATAAGATCCGGCCCTTCAACGAGTTCAGCACCCATGCGCTGAGCGAGGAAGGCATGCTCAAAGTAGGCCGAGTTGTATATGCCTGGAGTGAGCACGACAATTTCCGGGAATTTATTCGGCCGCGGTGATATGGAGCTGAGAATATCAAGGAGTTGTGACGGATAGTCATCCATTGGCCGAACTTCATAACGGTTCAATAATTCCGGTAAAATCCGTTTGCTGATATTGCGGTTTTCCAGCATATAGGAAACACCGGAGGGCACTCGTAGATTATCTTCGAGTACGTAAAGGGTGCCATCGGCATCCCGGATAAGGTCTGTGCCACAGATATGGGCCCAGACACCGTATTTTGGCTGCATGCCAACGCATTCCGGGCGAAAGTCTTTACATGACTTCAAAAGGGCTTCTGGAAAAACCTTATCTTTGATGATGTGCTGGTCGTTGTAGATATCATTAATAAAATGGTTAAGTGCTTTCAAACGTTGCTTGAGACCAATCTCAATGCCCTGCCACTCGGTTTGAAAAATAGTTCTGGGAATAATATCAAATGGCCATTCGCGATCGATATTCTGGCCTTCGTCATATACGGTAAAGGTGATGCCGAGGGTACGAATAGTCAGCTCAGCCAGCTCACTTTTCTGGCGCAATTGCTCTGCTGTGTTCTTCTTCAGGAATCGGGAGATATGGCCCAGTCCCGGCCGAGCTCGGCCAGTGTGGCTGAACAATTCATCATATATCTGTTTTGAGGACTTATACTGGTCTACTTGCATAGCTCGCTGCTCACTAAAGTTTGTTCAGCTCAGCGAACTCGTCTTCGAGTAGGCGATAGGGCGTTTCAGTCATGCCTAATCTCAGGTAAGTTCTAATCGCTCTGGTGTTTTCTTTTTCCGCATATAAGCGTATACCAATCACATCGTCGTGCTGACTGGCCAGTGCTTTTACCTCAGCATAGAGATTAGAAAAAACACCTCGGCTGCGCTGTTCTGGATCGACGTACACACTCTGAATCCACCAGAATAGGCCGCAGCGCCAGTCACTCCATTCGAAAGTAATGCCCAGGCATCCCAGGGCATTACCCGCGTCTTCGGCGATGAGATAGAACCCCAGTGAAGCATCGGCCAACTGTCGACGCACCCCGGCAAGTATAACCTTGTCTGGCAGGTGCTTGGCTTCAGTTTCCAGTGCCATGGCCTGGTTAAAACTGGCGATACTTTGGTCGTCGGATAATACGGCTGGCCTAATTTTCAAACTTCCCTCCAAAGGTTAAATGGCGCATCGATGTGATTAAATAGCTGGCCGGCCGATGCTCAGTCCAGAAGCAAACGTCGGCCCCATAGTGAAACCATCGTTTTTTGCATGGGTTGATTGCCAGGCCATTGCCTTGCAATGCTTAACGATAGAAACATTTGCACAATTGGCCTATCCAGTTGGCATTATTCGGATAAACGATTGCGAGATCTTTGGGATCAATACACAATGGTATTTTAACTGTATGAGAACGCGATATGGAATGGGTATCTTTGATTTTACTGTTAGCGCTACTGCAATTTACTGCTTTTGGGATTATGGTAGGGCGAGCTCGAGGCAAATACGGCATTTCAGCGCCGGCAACGACTGGCAATGAAATATTCGAGCGGACCTTTCGGGTACATTATAATACGCTTGAGAAACTGGTTGTGTTTGTGCCCGCACTTTGGATATTCGGTTATTACATTGGCCAGTACTGGGCGGCGGCAGTCGGGGTTGTTTACCTGCTTGGCAGGACCTGGTACGCCATCAGCTATATCAGAGATCCACAATCCCGTGGTCTTGGATCGCTGCTGACTGAATTAGCTCTGCTGGTACTGGTAGTGGGTGGTATCTCAGGTATCGCGATACAATTGTTGAATTAGAACTGTTTAATGCCAGCCTGATCGGTGCAGGCTGGTTAATTGTCACAAAAGCGATAGGCATCTATGGTCTCGATAGTGTTTTCGAAAGGAGCGCGCTTTCCCCACTGAAGATTGTAATCTGGCTGCAGGCAGTTCAGTGATCCCGGCGCTAATTTAGTGGCCGATCAGCCTCTGCAACAGACAAATAATGGCAATTGATGATTCTTTAGTTTTACTCAATGCGATGGGATGGTATATATAGCGCGATGAATTAGATTGGTACACAGGCAGGAGACAAGATTATGACTGGAACGAGTTATCGGTCGCCCGAATCCATTGAAGAAGCTGTAGATCTGTTGGCAGCGTCTTCTGGCACGGTCGACATATTAGCAGGGGGAACCGATCTGATTATTCAGATGCAGGGTTCGATTGGTGATCAGCGCCTTATTATCAATGTCAAGCATATCTCTGAGATGATGCAGGCGACATTAACCGATGATGCCCTGTTACTGGGACCTGCAATGTGTTGTGCGGAATTGACTTCCAGGGCAGATATTAAGCAATGGTTTCCAGGTCTGATAGAGTCAGCCTATCTGATTGGTTCGAGTCAGGTTCAAGGTAGAGCCAGTGTAGGTGGAAACCTGTGTAATGCTTCGCCGGCTGCGGACACCATTCCAGCACTCATCGCCCTGGGTGCTGTCTGTCATATCGTTGGACCTAGCGGCGAACGGAGCGTCAACGCAGAAGATTTTGTGACCGGTGTTAGCAGCAATTGCATGGCTGACAACGAATTACTGCGTTGTATTCAGATTGCCAGGCCTGAACCGAATACGGCTGATGCCTACCTGCGCTTCATACCGAGATCGGAGATGGATATTGCCGTTGCTGGAGCTGCAGTCAGTGTGACCGTCAACGATGGCGTGTGCACCTCTGCCCGTGTAGCCATAGGTGCTGTGGCGACCACGGCGCTGTTGGTGCCTGCTGCCGCTGCTGCCCTGGTAGGATCCGACCTGGGAGAAGATGCGCTGGATGCTGCAGCTGCGGCATCGACGTTGGCGGCTAAACCCATTACCGACCGACGAGGTACGGTGGAGTTCAGAAAGCATATTGTGGGTGTGCTGACTAAAAGAGCAGCAGGTATCGCTGCCGCGCGTGCAAGGGGAAATTAAACTATGAAAACACACGTTACTACTGACATTAATGATGAGGCCGTTGAATTTCTGTGTGAACCACAGCATACCCTGTTGCATGTTCTCAGGAATGAGCTGGGCCTGACTGGAACCAAGGAAGGTTGTGGCTCCGGTGATTGCGGCGCCTGTTCAGTGACAGTCAATGGCCGATTAGTCTGTGCCTGCCTCGTTCTTGCTGTTGAGGCTGATGGTGCAAAGATCGGCACGATCGAGGGTGTAGCCAATCGTGATAGCCTTCATATTATCCAGGAGAAGTATCTGGAGCATGCGGCCTTGCAATGCGGTATCTGCACACCGGGACTGATTGTGTCGACCCAGGCGCTGCTAGAGGAAAACCCGAACCCGACTGAACAAGAAGCCCGGTATTTCCTGGCTGGCAATCTCTGCCGCTGTACCGGATATGACAAAATCATTAGAGCGGTGATGGATGCAGCACAATGCCTAAGACAGGGAGCATGATATGAGCGAAGCGAAACAATACAAATACATTGGCCAGAGAACCATTCGGCCGGATGGTTTTGACAAGGTGACCGGCCGAGCCAATTATGGTGCGGACTTGTCCTTGCCAGGCATGCTATGGGGCAAGGTTTTAAGAAGCCCCTACGCGCACGCTTTGATCACTAAATTAGATACCAGCCGAGCAGAAGCGCATCCGGATGTTCTGGCGGTGGCTGGCTTCGAAGATTTCCCAAGTGTTAATGCTGAGGCATTTGCCGCAGGAAACGGGGATTCAGGCATGCTTGACCTGGCCAGAAATATTCTCGCAGATAAAAAAGTGCTGTATCACGGCCACGCTATTGTCGCTGTGGCAGCCCGAACGGAGGAGGCCGCTGCTCAGGCCTTGCAGTTGATTGACGTGGAATATGAAGTTCTTCCGCCGGTGATGAGTATAGAACAGGCCATTAAAGAGGATGCCGCTGTCCTCCACGAGGATATGTTTACCCAGGGTCTGGCCGATACACCCAGTGCACCGTCAAATATTGCTTCGAGGATGGAATTAAAGAAGGGTGACGTGGCTGCGGGTTTTGCACAGGCCGATATCATAGTAGAACGGGAGTTCAGCACACCGACGGTTCATCAGGGCTATATCGAACCCCATGCCACGACAGTCCGCTTTGACGACAATGGACCGTCAATGGTCTGGTGTCCAACACAGGGCCATTTTGATGTAAGAGCCAGTACGGCCAGATTGCTGAATATGGAATTAGGCCAGATCAAGGTAGTTGCCAGTGAAATTGGCGGTGGCTTTGGCGGTAAGACCACGGTTTATCTTGAACCTGTGGCTCTGGTACTTTCGCGAAAAGCAGGCCGGCCCGTAAAAATGGTGATGAGCAGGGACGAGGTGTTCAGAGCATCCGGCCCGGCCTCTGCAAGCAAGAGTCGCATTAAGATAGGTGCTAAAAGTGATGGCACGCTGACCGCGGTGGAAGCGAGTCTGTATTACGAAGCTGGCGCGTTCAAGGGTTCCCCTATGGCGCCGGGCTGTATGACCGTATTTACCCCTTACGATGTGGAAAATATGTGGGTTGAAGGCTTTGATGTTGTTGTCAATAAAGCAAAAGCCGCCGCTTACAGGGCACCTGGTGCACCTCAGGCCGAATTTGCTGCAGAAATGGTCATGAATGAACTGGCTGAAAAACTGGCTATGGACCCCATCGATCTTCGGCTGCTGAATGCGGCCAAAGCAGGGACGCAGACGCTATATGGGCCGAAGTTGAAAGAAGTGGGCCTGGTGCAGTGTCTACAAGCTGCAAAAACGTCTGAACAGTATCAGACCGTACTGGCGTCTGGTGAAGGCCGCGGCGTTGCAGCGGGTTTCTGGTTTAATATCGGCGGGCAATCTTCGGTAATTATCAACATGAATTCAGATGGTACGGGGACGATACTGGAGGGTTCTCCCGATATTGGCGGATCGAGGGCTTCCATGCAGATGATGGCCGCTGAAGAACTGGGTATTCCTCTGGACCGCCTTAATCCTATTGTGACTGATACTGAACATGTAGCCTATAATGCAACTACCGGAGGCAGTCGGACTACTTTTGCTACTGGGATGGCCGTTGTTGAAGCCTGCCAGGATGTGGTAGCACAGCTCAAGTCCAGGGCCGCATCAATGTGGAACGTTACTTCCGAGCAGGTGGACTGGCAGGATGGAAGCGCTATTAATCTTGCCGGAGAGGATGTCATGACGCTGGCCGAGATATGCGCAGCCGCTGAAAAAACAGGCGGGCAGATATCAGGTCGCGGTAATATCAATGCGCGTGGCGCGGGACCTAGTTTTGCCGTGCATCTGTGCGATGTCTGGGTTGACCGTGATACCGGTAAAACGGATGTGGTCCGATATACCGCCATCCAGGATGCTGGCAAGGCGATTCACCCGGGTTACGTTGAAGGCCAGTTTCAAGGCGGTGCTGCACAGGGCATTGGCTGGGCTCTAAATGAAGAATACATTTATGATGATAACGGTATTATGGAAAATGCCGGATTCCTGGATTATCGTGTTCCGCTGGCGTCTGACTTACCGTCCATTGATACCATTATTGTTGAAGTTCCAAATGCATTTCATCCGTTTGGTGTCAGGGGCGTGGGAGAAACGGGTATTATCCCGCCGCTGGCTGCGGTGGGTACAGCCGTGTCTGATGCAATCGGTTTACCGATAGAGACGCTGCCGTGTTCGCCACCACGGGTATTAAAGCTGCTTCAGGAAGCGGCTAAGTAATGCTTACCTTATTTTAATTTGATGGCTACGCTGTTTTTTAACAGTGAATTAGAAAAAATCACTGAATGTAGACAAATATCTATAAAATCAAATACTTATAGAGATTTCATAGAAGAAATTTTAAACATATTTCCTGATCTTCAAGGATCCGGGTTGATGGAGATGGCACTGGCCATTGACGGTGAAATTATCCATGAACCGCTTCTGGTTGCCATTCCTGATAATAGTGAACTGCATTTTGTATTCAAAATATCGGGTGGTTAGCCGTGGTATCCGTTGACCAGATTGATCAATACAGTATCAGCAATGAATTTCTTCGGGTCAGTGCTATCAATTTCGGCGCCAGAACCACTCAGGTCTTGATGAATGCCGGGTCCAGGGGTTGGCTACCCATGATCCAGAGTCTGCCCGAGGTTACATCTTATTTAAACGACCGACAATATATGGGTGCATTGGTTGGCAGGCTGGCGGGTCGGGTCCGAAACGGCCAGTATCACGACGGCAGGAAGTGGATTAAATTACCTAAAAATGCCGGTAATCACCATTTGCATGGTGGCCATTCAGGTTTTGCACAGGTACTTTGGCGGGTTAGTCGCAGATCGGATGCAATTGAATTTAGCCATGTCAGCAAAGATGGCGATAACGGTTATCCTGGGAATCTGGAAGTGACCAGTACCATCACCCTCCGCGGTCGAGACCTGATTTATCGGACTACTGCCAGATGCGATAAATTGACGCCATTTAACCCGACCCAGCATAACTATTATAACCTGGGCGCAGTGCCAACTATTTATGCACACAAACTTTCAATCGAGGCCGATACAATCCTCGAACTTGACCGTCAACGGTTACCCACGGGCCGAACTATTGCGGTTGAGGGGTCAGATTTTGATTTTCGAAAACGAAAGTCTCTTACCGTAATACAGACTCAGAAGCATCCCCAGATTGAAAGCTTTAATGGTCTTGATCATTATTATGTCCTCAATCATCACAATGACAGCAATACAAATCAGCAGGCAGTCGCTGAATTGTGTACCCATGCTTATCGCATGCAGGTATTTACCAACCAACCCGGTCTCCAGGTTTATACTGGCAATGCGCTCAGCCCTGCCCACCAGGGTATCTGTATAGAAGCACAGCATTTCCCGGACTCGCCGAATCATTCGCACTTTCCTTCCGTGTTTCTTGAGCCTGGACACACAGGCTTGAATGAGACCCGTTATCGTTTTCTGGAGGCTGTTTAGTGGAAGCGTCAGCAACCGATGCGGTTGAAGGTTTTACGCGGATATTTGGTAGCGTTGCCAGCCATCGAATTGTAGCGCCGGGAAGGATTAACTTAATCGGTGAACACATTGACTATTGTGGTGGCCAGGTGATGCCCATGGCCATAGATCAGCACACCACCGGGTTGTTCCGGCTCAATGATAAATCAGTGGTGAGAATATATAGCGATCGTTTTGATGACATGGCAACCGTCATCCCGCACGATGTGTTAACTAAAAAAACAGGAATCTGGAGTGACTACGCGCAGGGATTGCTCAGGGAGAGTGCTCATCGAAGTGTAGCTAAAGGCTTTGATCTTTTAGTAAGATCTACTCTGGGTAGCGGCGGATTATCCAGCTCTTCTTCCTTTCTAGCGATGCTAGCCCTGGCCAATCACTTTGCTCTGTCGGGCGAGATGATCGACCCGGTTGACAGGGGCCTCAGGTTACAGCTGGCGCTCAATTGCCAGCGAGCCGAAAACAGCTTTGTCGGTATTCCCTCCGGTATTATGGATCCAGCGGCAATATTGTTGGGTGGGTTAATAAAACTGGATTGTAATACGCTGAAATATACTCGCTTGACGCCATTACCGAAAGCGTATTGCATTATTATTCTGGACACGGGCACACCACGCACCCTGGCGGGCTCTGGCTATGCAAAGCGGGTGCAGGAAGTCAGGGCAATCGAAGCACTGCTGGGTCGCGAACTGCTCGGCAACGGCTTGGCAAACCTTGACCCTCAGCTGTTATCCAAAGCAAAGGGAAAGCTACCTGACCTCATTCTCAAGGCGCGTCTAGAGCATCTGGTCACCGAGCAGCAACGGGTTATCCAGGCTGCCGACTGCCTGGCGGTGGGTAACATGAGTGATCTGGGTACTTTGATGAATGAAAGCCATTATTCTCTGCAATCGGATTACCAGGTAAGTTCAAAAGAACTCGATGCTATAACGACCCTCAGTCGCCGGCACGCCGCAACAGCGGGTTCAAGGATGACGGGTGCCGGTTTCGGGGGCTGTGCAATTAGTTTGTGTCGTCGTGACCAGGTGACTGAGCACAATCGGTGCGTATCCGAGGACTACTTTAACGAGACCGGCCATACGGCTAGTCTGTATACCACGGATACAGCAGGTCCAGCCCGGATTGAGGCACTATAGGCGGTTAACAGGGCCGCTGTGCGCTCCCTGTAGCTGGAACTTTGGTTAGCCTGATGATCTTAGGTCCAGCTGCAGGTGTTGCTCCAAGTCGTTAATGGCCTGTTCCTGGTTGAGTACTTTAATGGTGGTCATGCCCATTGCCCGGGCCGGTTTAAGGTTAATCCCCAGATCGTCAATAAATAATGCCTGAGCAGGATCTACTGCCATCTGTGTACAGGCGATTTGGTAAATTTCTGGATTAGGCTTGCGGATACCAAGGACGCTGGATTCAATCACAGTATCAAACAAAGCCATAACCGCTGCCACCTGCTGGGCTTTGTTCTCTGATTTAGACATGCCTGGACCCTGGCCAGTTTTGACATTGTTCGTGATGCAGCCGACCTGATAGTGCTTTTTGATCATTCGCAGTGCCTGCACCATTGCCGGCCTTACTTCTCCGGAAAGTAAGGCAAGTACGTCTTTGCCGGGTACCTTGTGGCCACATAGCGTCGACTCTTTTTGAAATAGCGCATCAAATTCATCGATCGATACCTGACTGCTTTCAAACAACGCCCAGGCATTGCTGTCCGGATTTGTTGCATTGATGGAGCGTATAAAATCTTTGGGTAAATGGTTTTTCTTCTCGTAACCAGCAAAGGCTTCAAATGGACTTGTGGTCAATACCCCGCCAAAGTCCCAGAGAACCGCTTTTATCATTTTGCGCACCTTTGTATGTTTCTAGTTATGGTATGCGGGTCGATCCCTTTAACCTACGTTGATTTCGTAGGTTGCATTTTCAGGTCTTGCCAGACCTCTCTGGGAAGCCTCAATGGCTTCGAGCATGAGGGTTACGTTGTTATCATTTGGAAAACTCGAGAGGGCTTCAGCGACTGCCTCATCGAGTCTGAGTTCCCGCATGAAAAGTGTTCGGAATGTTTTCCTGACTATTGCAATTTCCTCGTCGGAGTAGCCTGCTCGTTGCATGCCGATTTTGTTGATGACTCGCATGTGCGCTGGAAAACCTTCGGCGATGGTAAACGGCAAAACATCCTGTATAACCCGTGACATGGCGGCCACCATCGCAGCTGTACCGATATGGCAGAATTGATGGATTGCAGCCAGTGCTCCGATATTTGCGTGATCACCGATGATCACATGCCCTGCAGCCAAGGCATTATGACTGAAAATAACATGATTACCGACGATGCAGTTGTGGCCGACATGGGCATGGGCTAACAGTGCGCAATCATCGCCAATCGATGTTGTACTACCTTCCTCGGTACCGTTATGAATGCTGACAAACTCCCTGATAATATTCCGGTCACCGATCGTGGCGTAGGAGATGGAATTTGGTTCATGCTTCAAATCCTGAGAGTCTATACCCAAGGTGACAAAAGGAAAGATTTCACAGTCAGAACCTATCGTTGTATGGCCGTCAACAACCACATGACTTTTTAGGTTGGTATTGTCACCGATCTGTACATTGGCGCCTACGGTGCAGAATGGCCCTATTTGGCAGTTCGCACCAATCTGGGCTTTTTCATGTACAACCGCTAGTTTGTCGATAATGACCATGTTTTTTCTCCGGACAACGCTTTGATCACGCCGTGCTGGTAACCAATACCGCGCATAGTTTCCAGTTTATTGGGAAAAACTCAAAGTTTAATTCCTGTTTCGCAGTGTTATACTGCGCGTTCTTGAGGCTCCGACAAATGATTTGTGCAGGGCAGCGTCTAGTCACTCTAAGGAAATAACATGACCAATTCAATTAATTTGCCGCTAGAGCAAACTTCCTTTAGTCGTGATGAGTTACTCGATTGCGGCCATGGCAAAATGTTTGGCCCAGGCGGCGCGCACTTACCGGTGGGTGAAATGCTCATGGTTGATCGTATTACCTCTATTGAATTGGGTGGTGGTAAAGCGGGTAAAGGACGTATCCTGGCAGAACTGGATATTGATCCAGATCTCTGGTTCTTCAAATGCCACTTTGTTGATGATCCTGTTATGCCGGGCTGTCTGGGTTTAGATGCGCTCTGGCAGCTGGTCGGTTTCTTTCTGGCTTGGAAGGGAAATCGCGGAGTGGGCAGGGCACTGGGCTGTGGCAAGGTGACTTTCAGAGGCCAGGTCTTACCGGTTAATAAACTGGTTCAGTATGAAATAGACATGATTCGCGTCAGAGAAGGGAAAAATATAATGGGTATTGCTGATTCCAAGGTCCTGGTGGATGGAAAAGCCATTTATACAGCCGAGAATATTAAAGTGGGCTTATTTACATCGCTGGATGACTTTTAGTCTTCCTTCAAATTTAGTTACAACTTGCGGAGGTCGTTAATGAAAAGAGCAGTGGTTACAGGTATGGGTATTGTGTCTCCCCTGGGCAACAACATTGCTGAGACGTTAAGTTCCTTAAGGGATACGCGGTCAGGCATTAAATATCAGGAGTCCTATGTTGAAATGGGCCTTCGCTCACACGTCGCCGGTAGTATTGATATTGATACCAATGAACTGATAGACCGAAAACTCAAGCGTTTTATGGGCGATGCGGCGTCATATTCATACGTAGCAATGACTGAAGCGATAGCGGATTCAGGGTTAGCACCTGATCAGGTATCTAACACGCGAACTGGAATTATTGCTGGTTCGGGTGGTGCCAGTTCATCAAATTTGACCGAGGCTGCCGATATACTCAGGGAAAAGGGGCTCAGGCGAGTAGGTCCTTACAGGGTAACCCGAACCATGAGCTCGACCGTTTCAGCCTGCCTGTCTACTGCTTTTTCGATAAAAGGCGTTAATTACTCCATTACCTCGGCCTGTTCGACCAGTGCCCACTGCATTGGTAATGCAGTGGAACTGATCCAATTGGGCAAGCAGGATGTGGTTTTTGCAGGTGGCGGTGAAGAAGAACACTGGTCGATGACTGCGCTTTTTGACGCCATGGGTGCCCTGTCTACAAAACGTAACGATCATCCTGAGTCGGCCTCCAGGGCTTATGATAAGGATCGGGATGGTTTTGTTATTGCCGGTGGGGCGGGATTTCTGGTGATTGAGGAATTGGAACATGCCTTGTCCAGAGGGGCCAATATTTATGCAGAGATTGTTGGTTATGCAGCAACTTCCGATGGTTTTGATATGGTTGCCCCGTCCGGAGAGGGAGGAGAACGAGCCATGCGCATAGCCAAGGCAGAGGTTACCGGGCCCATTGATTACATTAATGCGCATGGAACCAGCACGCCTGCCGGAGACCCACCGGAAATTGCTGCAGTCAGAAGAGTGTTTGGTGAAGCACTACCTAAAATAAGTTCGACTAAATCCTTAAGTGGACACTCCCTGGGCGCTGCCGGTGCTCATGAAGCTATCTATTCTCTGCTGATGCTGGAACATGACTTTATCTGTGCGTCAGCCAATATTGATGAGCTTGATCCTGATATTGAGTACGCACCCATTGTACGGGCTAGGATCGATGAGGCTAACATTAAAACCGTTATGTCTAATAGTTTTGGTTTTGGCGGTACTAATGCTGTACTGGTGTTTCAAAAGAATTGATGGCAGAGGAGAAGTATAGGACTTATGGAGGATAAGTTAAGTATGAGCAGTTCCGATATCGTTGTCATTGAAGATGCAGAAGATATCCAGGATGTCATCGTTTATAACCTGCAACGCGGCGGATACGTTGTTCGGGCAGCAGGTAACGGTGAAGATGGCTTAGCACTCATCAGCGATCAAGCTCCTGACCTGGTTATCCTTGATTTAATGCTGCCTGGTATTGATGGGCTGAGCGTATGTCAGCAGATTCGTTCAAGTTCAGTCACGAAAACTATTCCCATAATCATTGTGTCCGCCAAGGAGGAAGAGGCTGACGTGGTTATTGGTCTTGGCGTCGGTGCGGATGACTATATTGCTAAACCGTTTTCTCCTCGTGAGTTGCTAGCCAGAGTGAAAGCAGTATTGCGCCGAACAAGTTATAGAGAGCCGCCGCCAGAAAAGCGAATCAAGATACATAATCTATTAATCGATGTATTGCTGCACGAAGTCAGGCTTTCCGGACAGTTGGTTGCGCTGACGGTCACGGAATTCAAGATCCTGTTCCAGTTAGCATCACAACCAGGTAGAGCATTCTCCAGAGAACAATTACTGCACCAGGTCGTGGGGGAGAGCGTCGTCATAGTTGCTAGGAATATTGATGTTCACATACGGGCATTACGCAAGAAACTGGCACCCGAGGGAGATCTGATTCAAATGATCAGGGGTGTTGGATATCGTTTTCTGAGCCAATAAATGCAGTAAAGGTTCAACTGAGCGCACTAAACCCCAGCTGCCAGCGATGCCTGCACATGGTTTGCTGGGCTTAGTCCCATCATTTTACCGTCATTTGCATATTTAGATTGGATCATCACGGATCATTGACATAATCCCGCCATGATCGGTCAGTCAGGTGCGACAGAGCAGAGCACCTGTCAAGGGAGCATCTGGCTCAAAGCAACAAAATAAACTGACGCATGGCCTCAAGTATAGGCTGATGCCCTAATCTTTATGGAAAGGGATCGCTCGTGTATCCTTGCGCCGCTTAGCATGCTAATCCCGAGATTGCTTATAATTGAGTCATTAATATGAAACAGCAGCAGCTCGACCGGGTGGACAGTCAGGTCACCGCACCCCAGGATGTTCCGACTGTACATTTAAGGATCTGGGATCTGGCCTGGCCGGCCATTGTCAGCAATCTTCTGTTTGCCGTAATCGGCATCATCAGCATTAAAATCATTGGTTCGCTGGGATCTGAAGCCATCGCTGCGGTGACCACTGGTCATCGTATCTTCTTTGGCGTTCAAACAGTGCTGATGGCGCTTTCTGCCGGCACTACGGCGATGGTGGCGCGTGCCTGGGGTGCGGAAAATTTTGTTGAAGCAGGTAAGGTCACCAGCGCTTCTTTATGGCTGGGTAATCTGGTTGCAGTTGCCCTGACGCTGCCCTGTCTGTTTTTTGCCGAAGCTATTGCGGGCGTATTTGGTCTCAATGCGGACACCACCGCTAGTGCAGCCGAATTTATCAGGATGCTCTCGATATTCAATATCGCGTTTGCCGTAAATATGGTGTTGGGGGCGGCCCTGCGAGCTTCGGGAGATACTAAAACGCCGTTATGGATTGGCGCAATAACCAATATTATCAACGTTATACTGGTGTATTTACTGGTGTTTGGTCTTTATGGTTTTCCTGAAATGGGTGTGGCAGGAGCAGCGCTGGCGAACGGCCTGTCTTTTACCTGTAGTGCTATTATTCTACTGGCGCTCTGGTACGGAAAAAAAATCCGGGTATCAGTTGGCGGCAAGGGTTCTTTAACCCGAGTCCGTTTAAAGCAACTATTTCAGATTGGTTATCCAGCCGGACTGGAGCAACTGGTTTTCCAGTGTGGTTTTATCGGTTTCCTGCTGATTATCGCGAGTTATGGTACGGCGCCGTATGCGGCTTATGGCATCGGTGTGCAGATCCTGAGCCTGTCCATGGTTGTCGGCTTCGGATTCTCAGTAGCGGGCGCCACCCTGGTAGGGCAATACCTGGGCGCTCAGCAACCGGATATGGCAGAACGTCAGGGTTGGCGGGCGACCTGGCTTGCTATTGCCAGTATGATGGCCATGAGCTTTGTCGTTATGGGTTTTGCAGGCGATATTGCCAGCTATCTGATTGATGATGAACAGGTAGTCCACTATGCCGTTATCTTCATCTATATTCTGGGCATTGCGCAACCGCTGATGGGCATAGAATTTACGCTCAGTGGCTGCCTGCGGGGGGCCGGTGACACCCGTTATCCTCTGCTAACGACCATGGTCGGCCTGGTTGGAGTTCGTGTGGGCCTGGCCGCTTTATTTACCTACCTTGGCTTTTCCGTCGATTGGATATTCGGCGCACTGATCGGGGATTACATTGTAAAAGCATTGATGCTGACCCATCGATTTCGTTCAGGTCGCTGGAAGAATAAGATGAAGCGCTACCACTAGCTGATAACCTGAGCGAAATTCAATGGGTAGTTGCGGTGCTTATAAGCCACTTTTACTGTATAAAAATACAGGCTAAGATTGCAGCATGGTAATGCCATCAATTGACCCGGATACAACGCCGCTTTACTACCTGGATAATTTTCGTTATCTCATCACCTTTGTGGCCGCTCGATATCATAATTTACTCAATGCTCGGGAAAAATTATTCCTGACCCAGTTTTCTGATCTACCCCTGTCAGCGCAGGCGCTGTATGTACGCCTTCTACAAAGAAAAGGGCCTTATTTCAGAGTCGATAAAATTCGTTACGCAGAAATACCTGCAATAGAAGCAAGCCTGGAAAGCCTTTGTCAGCAGGATTTCGCTATTTCAAGCGGCTTGAATCAGACCCATGTACAGGTCGCCATGCGCAATAAGACTGAATTACTCGAACTGTTGCCGAGAAACCAGTGCAAGCCGGGTCAATTGAATCGAAGTCAGGTCGTGTCACTGATCGTTGCAGGTGATGTAGAGGTTCCCCGATTGAAACTTGTTCGGTTGGGTTTTCTGGATATCCTGGATCGTTTCAATTTCCTGTTTTTTGGTAATTCAAACCAGAACCTGAATGAATTTGTATTGCATGAGATAGGGGTAATGCCTTATGAGGCGTATGCGATCGATAGTGCCAAGCTGTTTCGCCAGCGCAGTGACATTGATGACGCCCTGTGCCTGAATATGATTAAAGGGTTGGCCAGAAAACTAGGCGCTGAAATTATGGAAGCCACCCGAAAACCGAGGAAATTGCCTGCGCCAGAAGCGATCGCTAGCCCCGTGCAGCGGGCAACCTATTCACTGCAGTTGGACGCGCTTATTGATATCCTTCCAGCCAGGCCCGCTGCAGGTTTCCTGTCAAACCAGTTTGATTCTCTGGTGTTGAAACTGGCAGGCTATTGTGAACGGCTGGAAAATCTGGCAACGGCACGCCGTCTTTATGGTTTGACTCAATTGCCCCCGGCCAGGGAAAAACTCGGTCGACTGTACCAGAAGATCAATGATCTGGATGCGCTGCAACAGCTTTGTGTTGCCATGCTAGCTGATCCGAAAACGGAAGCGGAGGCTGTATTTGCAGAAAAAAAATTGATTAAACTGGCATCGGCGACCGCTGATAATCACTTCCGCGTGCCTGCCGGTCGACCAGCAGCGCCGGCTAGTAAATCTGCCGTCAAACCGGCCGTTAATATTGAAACCATCGCTTTCGCCGTTCGAGAAGAAGATAGTATTGAATCCCAGGTGATTGACTGGTACGGAACCCAGAACAAACAAGCCCAGTTTGTCGAAAATCATCTGTTCACTGGCTTATTCGGCCTGGCTTGCTGGGATATTATATTCTCCCCTGTACCGGGCGCCTTTTTTCATCCATTTCAACGCGGCCCGGCGGATCTTTATAGTGGTCAGTTCAGGCAAGCCAGACGCCTTGCCTTTGAAAAGCGGTTCACGGAGTTGCTTCGTCAAGGCCAACTTGAAATCCAGATCAGCCAGTGCTTTGACGAGAAAGTTGGCCGAATTAATCCATTTGTGAACTGGCGCCGGATCGCATTATCCGATTACTGTCGTTTTGCTGAGGCGATAGATCCTTTGCTTCTGATACAGGTTTTTGGCAGGATCCTCGACGATCCAAGGCATCACTGCTCCGGTTTCCCCGATCTCCTGGTCTGGCATGGAAACCAGTTTGAACTGGTAGAGGTAAAAGGCCCGGGAGATAGACTTCAGGATCATCAGCGCCGATGGCAGCAGTTCTTTCTGGAAATTGGTCTGCCGGCCAAGGTGCTGCATGTTGTTGACCAAAACGATAGTGATGAATCCGGGGCCGCAGCGAGCTTCAGGCATGCCTGAACAGATACTGCAATTTGAGGTATCGGTCACTGCGCTTGCCTGTTTTGAGCGGCAGGGTGATATTAATGCTCGTCTCAGCAGTCAGAGTTCGGCGATGGAAGGTATTCGAGGACACCAGGCGGTTCAGGCTAACCGACCAGCCGGATACCAGAGAGAGCGATCAGTCAATCTTTGTCTGAAACAGGACCAATATGAATTGCGGATCAGGGGCCGTGCAGATGGTTATCAACCCATGGATCACGGCCAACAGTCGCTGCTGCCGCGAGTGGAAGAAATTAAGACTACCCGATTGGCGGTGCAGGAAATTCCCGATCTGCTCAAGGCCCAGCATAACAGGCAACTGGCGTTATATGGGTATTTACTGTGCCTGGAAAATAGTTGTGAACAAATTGAACTGCAACTGACTTATTTTAACCTGGATGACTTATCGCAGAACTGCAGTTGTCAGGTTTATAGCCTTGAAGTGCTACAGACCCTGTTTGATGACATCCTCTCACCTTACCTTCACTGGCTGCAAACCCGGATAAGCTGGATAAAGGACCGGAATCAGTCGATCGCTGTTAATGATTTTCCTTTTCCTGCATTCAGGAGGGGTCAACGTGAACTGGCAACGTCTGTCTATCGAACCATCAATCAGCAGCGACAGTTGGTGCTCCAGGCGCCAACAGGCCTTGGTAAGACCTTGGCAACCTTGTTTCCTGCTATCAAAAGTATGGCAACCACGCCGTTGGAAAAAGTATTTTTCCTGACGGCCAAGACAGCGGGACAACATAGCGCTGAGCAGGCCGTATCTGCAATGCAGAACAATGGCGCTAAAATTCGCGGTGTGACCATCAGCAGTAAAAGCAGAACCTGTTTTAACCCTGATCTGCCGTGTGATCCCCAGTATTGCCGCTATGCGAGCGGGTACTATCAGCGGCTTTCTCCGGCCCTGGCTGAATTGAGGAAGTCAACAGAGCATCAGAGCAAACGGCTGGTTGAAGCAACCGCAAGGCAATATACTGTTTGCCCTTTTGAGCTGGCCCTTGATAGTGCCAGAGATGCAGATGTTGTCATTGCCGACTACAATTACCTGTTTGAACCGGCGGTCCGTCTGAAACGATTCTTTGAGGATCAGAAAGGTGATTATGCAGCTTTAATCGACGAGGCGCACAATCTGGTGGAGCGGGGTCGAGAGATGTTTTCTGCATCAATTGAAAAAAACCAGCTTCTCAAAATCCTGAATAGACTTAAATCAGATCACCTTGTTCTGGCTAAACGATTGCAGGCAGTTAATCGCAGTTTACTGGGATTGAAGCGTAGCCATCCCCAGTTGACTGAGAAGCCGGTTGGTTTCCCGTTAGACAAGCTCAAATCGCTTAAGGCTAAAATGACTTTGTTCTGCCAGGCCATGGAAGATCATCTGGATGATTTCGTGCTGAATCAAAATGGGGCGCTGGACCTGTATTTTGATTTTCATCGATTCCTGAGGATTTACGAACAGGCTGATCAACGATACGTGGCCATATTGAATTGGACTAAAACAGCCAAGACATTGAAGTTATTCTGTATCGATCCAGGCACTCGCCTGCAAGAGGGTTTTAAACGCTTGAACAGCGCGGTCTGTTTCTCGGCTACCATGACGCCAAAAAGGTATTTTTCCGGGCTGCTGGGATTAACTCAAGAAGCCAGTTGGCAACAGGTGCCGTCGCCATTTCCCGTGGAAAATCTGGGTGTACTGATAGCGAGCTATATACCCGTGACTTTCAGGGCACGTCGACATGCTTTGCTACCGCTTGTGCAATTAATCCATCAGGTGATCCATGCCCACAGGGGTAACTATCTGGTTTACTTCCCCTCGCTGCAGTTTCTCGGGCAAGTGTCTGAGGCTTACGCTAGACAATTTCCGGAAGAAAACAGGGTTGTTCAGCATAACCTGATGGACGATCATGATAGCCAGCAATTCCTTGCTCGATTCAGTGAAACAGGGCAGGTAACCGGGTTTGCAGTTATCGGTGGCCGTTTCTCCGAAGGTATAGATCTGGTAGGGAATCGGCTAATTGGCGCGATTATTATTGGTACTGGACTTCCTCAGATAAATTCTGAGAGGGATTTTATCAAAGATTACTACCAGGAAGGAGGCGCTGGCTTTGAAATGGCTTACCAGCTTCCGGGTATGAATCGTATTTTGCAGACGGCGGGTAGAGTTATTCGAGGTGAACGCGATAAAGGTTTGATTTGCCTGGTAGATCCGCGATTTACCGAACCCAGGTATCGGCAGCTTATGCCTGAGCACTGGCCAGTTGATGTCGTCAGCACGCCGTCTGCTTTGCGGTCATCAATGTCAAGGTTCTGGTCTAAAGTAGAACGGGATGGCAGTATGGCCGTGCCATCCAGCGAAATGCAGGGTTGAACAGCAGGCTATTCGTGCAACCTGAATTGAAATAGTTAATAAGACTGAGGAAAGCCAATGAAAATCGGTGTCGTACTGCCCCACAACGAGATCGGCTCCGATGCCGGAGCCATGAAAGCCTACGCCCAGGGCGTTGAGGCCCTGGGTGCAGATCACCTGTTGATTTACGATCATGTGCTGGGCGCTGATCCAGGTCGACCCGGTGGCTGGCGAGGCGTGTACGATAAAGATACTGAATTTCATGAGCCGATGACAACGCTCAGTTATATTGCCGGGATTACAGAAAAAATTGAACTGGTCACCACTGTTCTGATACTGCCACAGAGGCAGACTGCGTTAGTGGCAAAGCAAGCCGCTCAGATCGCATTATTGTCTGATCATCGGTTACGCCTGGGTGTGGGTACTGGCTGGAATGCGGTTGAGTATGAAGCCCTCAACGTCCCGTTTAAGGCCAGGGGAAGAAGGCAGGAAGAGCAGGTCGAACTGTTGCGAAAACTCTGGAGCAGTGATTCTTTGAGCTTCTCAGGGGAATTTCATCAGGTCACCATGGCCAGCATTAACCCCAGACCCGGCAGGTCGATCCCGATCTGGTTTGGCGGCGGGGCTCCCAGGGTATTGGAGCGCTGTGCCAGGATGGGCGATGGCTGGATGCCATTGATGGGCCCTAACCAGGCTGCCCAGGATGCGGTCAGTTATCTACAAGAATTGTGGACCAAGGAGGGTAAAGACTGGGGCGATTTTGGTATCCAGGCACAGGCTCAGTTTGCCGGCGCCACACCAGAGAAATGGTTGACTCATTATCAGCGCTGGCAGGCCATTGGTGCCACTCATATGGCCATAGCAACCCATAATGCAGCAGAGACTGGGGTTGATGGGCATCTCGAGAGAATTGAGTCTTATATGGAGTCGGTCAGCTGATCGTCAATTCAGAATACCGAGTAATGACTGAAGATCGCAGATGACGTTGGGGAAGGTTGCTGATGCTGCCCTGTTGAATGCCAGTAACTGCATACCTGCAGCCTGTGCGGCTTTACATCCGGTCAGCGAATCCTCAATGACCAGGCAGTGTTCGGGCTTTACCGCGGAATGATCGGCAGCCAGAAGGAACAGATCCGGCGCAGGTTTGCCATTGGCTACTTGTGTTGCGCTGAATAGGTTGCTTTCGAAGAGCGGTAGCAGGCCGGTCAGACCGAGCGAGAGCATCATCTTTTCATGGCTGCCGCTGGATGCAACGCAATAGGGCAGGCTTAACGCGTTGAGCAGGGCGAAGGTTTCTGGATCGGGTTTAAGATGTGATCTGAACGCCGTATAGGTATCCTGCTGGACTGCCATCCAGAAGTCCGCTCCTGGCGTTATATTGAAATGTAGCGTCACCAGATGTTGTATATCTGTGAAACTCAAGCCCAGAAAAAGCTGGGTCATTTCCTTTTCAGAAACTGGCATCCCCTTACCTGCGAGCTTTTCATAAAGTATGTGGTTGGCCAGTGTTTCCGTATTCACTAAGACGCCATCGCAGTCGAATATAATTAGTTTAACCACTGCGGAATTAATCATCTGTGTCTATTGTCCTGCCTGAACAGAGTAGGGGAAGTGGGCAAAACCTATTCAGCTTTTATTGATCATAGGTCAGGGATGGTAAGATCAAACTATATAGTTAGCGTTGAAGAACATGATACATGACTGATTCGAATTTGTGGCACTGGCAGGAAGTATTAAAGGCCGTTGGCGGCGATGAATCCACGCATGGCCCGAACCTGACCGGTATCAGTATTGATTCGAGAACCCTGCAGCAGGGCGATCTTTTTGTTCCTATCAGTAACCAACTACCACCCCCTTATAGTGGATCTGGTGGCGGTCGTGACGGCCATGATTTTCTAGCAGATGTTATCGAGCAGGGTGGTGGTGCTGCGCTAGTTTCCAAGAGGATTGCTGCTAATCTGCCAATGATAATGGTGCAAGATACTTTTCAGGCCTTGTGGCAACTGGCTGGGTATGCCAGAAATCGAATTTCGAAGGACAGTTTGGTGGTGGCTATTACCGGCAGCAGTGGTAAAACCACGTTGCGTGCCTGGCTCGAGGCTGTGTTATCGGACCAGTTTCAGACACATGCATCGGTTGACAGTTACAACAACCATCTAGGCGTGCCGTTATCTCTGGCTCGAATGCCGGCTGATAGCCAGCGCGGCGTGTTCGAGATTGGCTCTAATCATCCCGGCGAGATCGGTCCGCTGGTGAAGCTGGTTAAACCTGATATTGCTGTTGTTGTTAATGTATTGCCCGTACATATTGGTCACTTTCAGTCCTTGCAGCAGCTCAGCGAAGAGAAGTTATCTATCGCAGATGGCCTTCAGGCTGACGGTTTACTGATTCTGCATGAGGATCTTGCTGCCCCTGCTGGTGTTGAGTCAATCGGCTTCGGTTTTGGCGACAGGGCGCAGGTTAAGATAAATTCGATTGAGCATCTGCCAGATCAGCGCTGCCACTTGATCATACAGGTGTTGGGCAGGCGAGTTGCAGTGGATCTGCCCGTCACTGGTCGCCACTGGGCTTTAACAGCATCAGCGTGCCTTGCTGCGGTAAGCCAGGCAGGTGGAGATCTTGATCAGGCGGCCGAAACCCTGTCCCAAATAAGCGTTCCCCAGGGGCGAGGTAACAGCGAAATAATCGCTGGAGTGAATGTTATCGATGATAGTTATAATGCCAATCTAACCAGTATATTGCAGGCAATTTCCGGCCTTGAATCTCAAAACGGTGGCCGACGAATTGCAATTCTGGGCGAGATGCTTGAGTTAGGGGAGCAATCGGTACTCTCGCATCAAACCACGCTTAATGCATGCCAGGGTTTTGACAGGGTGATTACTGTTGGCAATCAGTTCAGGGATTGCCAGACTGATATCGGTCAGGACCACTATCAGCAAGCCCAGGCCATTGATATTGAACGGCTGGCAAATTGGCTGCGACCGGGTGATACGGTATTAGTGAAAGGGTCTAACGCGGTATTCTGGAGCAGTGGTTTTGTCAGCAGACTCAAAGCAGTTCTGGCATGAGAAACAGGCATCGCCGGCGCGAATCCGGTAGCCATTATTTTATCGTCCGGAGGTTGCTGTCAATATAGATACCTCTTTGCTTTTGGCTGAGTTCGTCAGCATTGTGCCAGGGCAGTAATTTGTACTTTCCCTTGCTGGTATCGCCTAGTAGCGGGTATTTAATGATTCTGAAATAGGGAGAATAGTCAAAATCACTGGGTGTGCAGAGTCTTGGATTGCGCCGATAAAAGCGAATGGAGCCATCCGCTATTTCTTTTACCAGTGGCAGGATGGGGAAATTGACCTCAGCAAAAGCCTCTGCCACCATCGTTGAACATACCGTCCGAGTCGATTGACCGGACTTGAACTTAAACAGGGAGGACCGCCAACGCCTGGGTAACACAAACCACGGCAGGAGGAAACGAAATAGATCCAGGATCTGCCTGACATCATAAGGCACACCCAGTCGGCTTATGCTGTAGGCGACGATGGTGTGGGCATCGCCCTCGCTCAGTCCCATGGGTCTGGCTATTCTCAGATGAGCGCCCTGGTAGAAGCTGAGCGGCTGGACCACGGTGCCCTGACCCAGTCGGCTTTCAACCAATAGAGGTTCGCTGCCATCTCCTTTGAAGTAATGGGAAACGGTAAGTTGAAGATGCGCATCGAGGATATCATTGGGCGTACCGATATAGAGGGCAGCATGAGTCCATGGCGAATGGGTAATCCAACGGATCACATTGCTGACTCTTGAGAGCCCCTCAACCAGGATGATATCACCCGGTCTGAGTGTCTGTGCTATTTGATTCAGATCACTTAACGGGGTGTTTCTACCAGCAGGTTCCACGTTCAGGAAAGCAACTATGGAGTTATATAGCCATTTCATATCGCAGACACCAACCTTTTCTGGCAATTAATAGGATATTTAAGGTCGTTAGTATAATAACGGTTCTGAGCCATCTTCTCTCTGCTTAATTAACGTGCCATAATTTTACCGAGGGAATTTAATGATTGTAGATAATTTAGGGCGGAGTTTTAAGAATCTCCGTGTCAGCTTAACGGCAGCGTGTAATTATGCGTGCACTTATTGTGTACCGGATGGTAAACGGCTGATGCCCGCTCGAAATGAGCTATCTGCTCGTGAACTGCTGAAACTGGTTGGTTATATTCAGGAAGCTGCCGGTATAGAAAAACTTAGAATTACCGGTGGAGACCCGCTGGTGACGCCTAAATTTGATGAATTTTTACTGGGTGTTTCTAAGTTTCCGCTTAGAGATATCAGCCTGACGACCAATGGGCAATTGCTGCTGCAGAAAGCAGCTGTCCTTAAAGAATCTGGCATAAAGCGAATTAATATCAGTCTGGACACCTTGAATCCGCTTAAATTCAAGCAGATTGCACGTGGCGGTGATCTTGATATTGTGCTTGCCGGCATCGACAAAATGCTTGAACTGGGTATTAAGATCAAAATCAATATGGTTCCCATGAGGAATCAGAATTTATCGGACGTGCAACGCTTGCTCGAATATTCGCTACAGCGGGGTATCGAACTCAGGTTCATTGAGTTAATGCGCATGGGCCACTTGCTGCATGGTCCGTCTTTCCAGCAGGAATTCCTGTCGATGCAGGCAATCCTGGATGAAATTGCCAAGGTCCACAGTTTTCAACGTGCTGATGCGCCTTTTGATTCAACAGCTGTACGTTTCCACATTCCAGGTAAGGGTTATTTTGGGGTTATTGCCAATGAAAGTGAGCCCTTCTGCACTGCCTGTACAAGATTGCGGATATCCTCTGATGGATACTTGTATGGCTGCCTGTCCAGTGCCCGCAGGCAACCTCTGGGCGAACTGCTTGAAATGCCACGTTATCTGGTTCTGCCTAAACTACAAGGGCTGCTATTGAGTGCATTGGGCGACAAACAGCTGTCTTTTCAAGGGGAAACAACAGTAATGAAATTTATCGGTGGTTAGCGAATCAGTGGCTCCGATATAGAACCATAAGCCGCGGTCATAACGGTAGTTGTTAGCCTAGAGGCAACGTTAAACTTTACCTGCTCATGGAAAGACTCATGGAAAGATTCATGAATAGACAGTGCCAACAGAAAGATGCATTAAACAGGTGTTGCTGAAAATATTGTTAGATCAATACACATAGCACACTCAGTACGAATCAAGAATGTGAAGCCAAGCTTTACGTTCAAGCTTTACGTTATAGCCGGAGGTGGCCACAAATGATGGATTTAGACATACCAGAACGATTGATTCCTATCAGAGGTAAAATCGATAAGTTTGTACGAGAGAAAGTAGATCCGCTGACGCAGGAATATTATGACGAAATCAATGTGGGCGACCGCTGGTCATTTACTGACCGTCAGGATGAGATTATGGATGGCCTGAAGGATGAAGCTCGGGAGGCTGGGCTATGGAATTTCTTTTTGCCAGCCAGCCAGGGTGGCGCCGGTGTCAGCAATCTTGAATATGCTCACCTGGCGGAGGTCATGGCGAGGAATCCGATTGCGTCTGAGGTGTTCAACTGCGCAGCACCCGACACAGGTAACATGGAAGTGCTGGAACGATATGGATCTGAAGCGCAGAAGAAAGAATGGCTCGAACCGTTGCTTGACGGTAAAATCCGCTCAGCATTTGCCATGACCGAGCCCCAGGTTGCGTCTTCGGATGCAACCAATATATGTACTTCAGCCGTACTCGAAGGTGATGAGTGGGTAATCAATGGAGAAAAGCATTACATCTCCGGCGCTGGAGATGCTCGTTGTAAAGTGATGATCACCATGGTTATCACTAATCCGGATGCACCGAAACACTTGCGGCAATCACAGATTCTGGTACCCATTGATACAGCTGGGGTTGACGTGCTCCGACCGATGTTTGTTTTTGGTAAAGATGATGCGCCGCATGGCCATATGCACATTAAGTTTACTGATGTCCGTGTTCCCAAGGAGAATATTCTCCTGGGTGAAGGCAGGGGTTTTGAAATCTCTCAAGGGCGCCTTGGACCTGGGCGGATACACCACTGCATGCGTTCGATCGGTGTGGCTGAAAGAGCGCTGGAACTGCTCTGCCGCAGATCGCTCAGTCGGACCGCATTCGGTAAACCGCTGGCTGAACTGGGTGGCAATTATGACATTATTGCTGATGCACGAATTCAGATCGATATGTGTCGACTGGCGGTGCTCAAAGCAGCCTATATGATGGATACCATTGGCAATAAAGAAGCTCGTAAATACATCTCAGCTATTAAGGTAGCGGTGCCTAACATGACCCTGAAAGTGATTGATCAAGCGATTCAGATGCATGGCGCCTTAGGCGTATCTCAAGATACACCGCTGGCGGCTATGTGGACGGGTCAGAGAACGCTGCGCTTGGCAGATGGGCCCGATGAAGTTCATCGACGTGTTATTGCCAGGGAAGAACTCAAACAGTATCAATAGCTTGTCAAGTCGGGCAGTAAAGCTCGAATATAGACTGATCCCTAGTCAGGCGCTGAAAACCCTGTTGACAGGGTATACTCCTGATTATGGAGACTATGCAATTATCCGTTAATCCGTTTCAATGGGCAGTGCGCTTCTCATCAGTCAGCTGGAAGCTGGCTCTGGTGGGTGCGTGCTGCTGCATCGTGTTGTTTTTCCAGTCGGCCTTAGCCGAATCCGGGCCAACCAGTCTTGAATCAAAGTCATCATACATTGGCTCTTCCCATCAGGTTGAGCCTGGCGCTGCATCAATCCTTGCAGCAGAAACCCTACAGTCGGTCACGGTGGTAAACGACGGGATCATTGCCGACGTTAACGAAAGTGAACAGGGTCTGACCAGGGGGGATGATTTTCCGAAGACATTCATTCAGGCATCATTGGTATTTGCCTCTCTGCTACCACTGGATGCAGGCAGCCAGGTGGATGTGACTCAAATGCTAGTTTTAGAGGAAGATTTTTCAGGTTCTCTGGATCTGTTTCCTTTAGCTGAAATCCAAATGGGTATCCGTCTGCAGAACCGGGATCCGCAACTTGCGAATTACGTCACCGTGAAAAGTGCAGGCCCAGGTAGCGCATTCAGATCAGATATGACATTGCGAAGCGAGCTTCTGGCAAGTGATCAACAGCCTGTGCCGTTTTTCCGTTTGCGAGACGGGACTTTGTATAAGGGCGATCAGATCGAGATTGAATATCACAACCTGCAATTGCCCCGGATCAGTGAGCTATCTTTCGAGTTGCCAGTGTTAATGAGAATAAACCCTCAGGCGCTAGCATTACCAGAACCGGAGTTGTTTGTTGACCGCACTGGATATACAGACAAAGTAGAAGCTGAACCGCGATGGCAGCGGTTATATGGTGAGAACCGCAAGATCAGGTCTGGTGAAGCTGTCATAGTAAAAGTCATTGCACCTCAACTCGTTAAAACAGGTGCGCCTTTCCAATCTTTTATTGAACTGCTCGACCAGTATGGTAATCCGGCAAGCGGGACATTGCCGTCTTTCGATATATTGCTGGATGGTAGTTTCATCACACGAGCAGATTCGAGTGATAGCAGCACCGCTATTGTTCGGATCCCGGAACAAGTCATCCGAACGCCGGGCCTGCACACCGTTTCAGTGCGTTCCACTGGTGGAGGATTACGCGGTCTTTCGCCATTGATGTTGGCATCGGACGCCCCCCCATTTAAACTTCAATGGACTGATTTCAGCATCCAGAGCCTGGCTAGATTATCCGAATCTGCCCCTAATCGCTCACCCGCCCCGCTGATGGGTGTAAACCCAGTTTCTTTGCCAGCGGATATTCCTGTTGAGATTGGAATGAATGCCGATGTCGTCAGACATCTCTCCTATAAGGGAATCACAACAGGTGGCTCCTGGCTTGAACTGAATAATGCATCGGTCAGAACTGCTATGCTGCTTGCAGAACTCACTGGCGACAGAAGACGATCCTCGACCGGGTTAATTCAACTGCTGGCAGGCCCCAGTGGCCATGAATGGTTGCTGGCGCACTATGCTCAGCGGGGTTCTACTTTTGGCCTGGCAGCGACTAGGATGGCGCTGCAGTCCAGAAGGAGAACGCCAGGACCGGCTACGGCAATTCTGCTCAGGTCAGAAGAAACCTGGTTTCAGGCTTTGAACAAGGGTCGAACCTACGTCAGTAATGGTTCAAAGGCCATTGTTTTATGGGAGTTAAACGGGTCAGACCCGGGTTCCAGGGTTGAGAACTCCAGTCGGCGGCAGTTGAGCGCTGTCATTTACTCCGATGTTCCAGTGGTTCAACTGGATTGGCTAAAAAACAGTCAACCGCTGGTATCAGCATTGAGCCAACCAATATCGGATAAACAGGAATCTCCTGAGAATGTTGTCGGTCCAACGGCAGAACCCAGAAGACTGTGGTTAAACATCAGCCTGTCTTCATCGTCCAAGCCGGCCAAGCCGGGGCTCAGTCTGCCGCGTAACGGACGTGAATGGCTTGGTTATATAAAGCTAACTGGGCTAGAGCTCCTTAATTTTTCAGCACCTGGTTTTGATAGCGTGAGCGATACGGCCATCGCCATTAACCCAAATGATCCGAACAGAATCGATTTTCTGGGCTGGACCCATGGCAGTAGCATTTCGTTCCGGGTTAGAGTTGAAGTTCCCGTGGATACCCAATTAACCATCAGTGACCTCGGCAGGCAGCAAGGTCAACCGGAGATAACCCCGGCTGCGACGGGAACTGTGGAGCTTGATGAGGCGAGGCTGCAAGTAGAAAAAAAGCAACCTGATTTGCTATCCATTGAAATGCATATTCGCGATGGGTTTGAAGACGTTTTGTTTTTGCCCGCTGAGCGAGAGCCTTCTGCAACGCCTGGGCTGAATGAAATCATTGCTTTGGGTATGATTCGAGCTGAGCCTTTCAGGCGAGACCTGATTGCCAATGGTTATCGGGATAAAGTAACCGTCAGCATTGAACCTGAACTGGAAGCGCAATCATACTCTTTTGAGTATACGGACACGTTGGACCTGCTACCTGGAGACTATTATTACGCGCGTATTCGGTTGGCAAATGGTGACTTTATATGGACGTCCCCCATCTTTGTCGGTGGGTTTGACGAAATACTCACCGGGTCTTGAGTATGAAGACAGGGCAGTTGGCCAGGGTTTATGGGTTGATCAATTAATACCTGTTTGATTACAGTGAGTTCTCGACCATGAGATCGGTTAACAACCCTGAGCGGGTCAGCGGGTTTTATATTACGGGTTTTACATTAATAGATTTAAACAGCCTTATAACGGAGAATATCGATGAAATATCTGCACACTATGGTAAGAGTGAATGATGTTGATGCATCGCTCAGATTTTATTGTGATTACCTGGGACTGCAAGTGTTACGTCGACACGATATTGAAAGCGGTCGGTTCTCATTGATTTTTCTGGGTGCACCGGCAAACCCGGATGCTCAAATAGAGCTTACTTATAACTGGGATGGCGATGAACTAGGTGCAGGTAGTCGCAATTTTGGCCATCTTGCCTATGAAGTTGATGATATATATGAGACCTGCCAGCGACTCATGGATAGCGGCGTGACCATCAATCGACCACCTAGAGATGGACGCATGGCATTTGTTCGTTCACCTGACAATATATCCATTGAGTTATTGCAGGCTGGGGAAGCGTTGCCACCCCAGGCGCCGTGGCAGTCCATGGAAAACACCGGCAACTGGTAGTTCTCAGTATTATTGACCAGAACCTACCCGAGAGCCTAATTTCTGATCCAGCCAGATAAGCAGGTCGGATATCACCTGTTCGCGATTGATTTCATTGAACATCTCGTGCCTGCCACCGGGATAAATGTTCAGATCAACGGTTAACCCTGCACGCTGATAAACGTTAAATAGCCGTTGCAGGTTAGCGAGCCCGTTATGAACAGGATCGTCACTCCCGGAAATACAATAAATCGGCAGGGAAACTGTCTGCAGCTTGATATAGGGGTTTTCCCAGCAGGCTGCTTCATCTGCGAAAAGTTGCCCAAGACTTTCCGGGAAAGGTACGCCGCCACAGTCTGGATCCTGCATATATTCGGCGACTACTACCGGGTCTCGGCTTAACCACTCGAATCCTGTTGCATTGGCTGTTTTAGAAAAAGCTTTGTTTGACTGGCCAAAAACCAGCAGTTGAAGTAGCTTACTGTGCCTGAGTGGCCCCAGTCGCCAGACTTCGAAGCGGACAATACGGCTGATAAGCCACTGCAGGAACAGATTATTGATGCCAGGAGACCCAGATAGTACCAGCGCAGACAGGTTGTTTCCCCATCGATGCAGATACTGTTGAGCGAGCATGGCGCCCATGCTGTGGCCTAACAGGACGAGGGGTATATTTGGGTGGCGGTGCTGTTGCTGCTGCAGGATCTGGCGTGTATCCGAGAGTACCTGGGCCCAGCCATCGGTGCCAAAATCTCCGAGTTGAGCGGCTGTCTTGCCATGGCCGCGATGATCATTGGCGGTGACAGCATAGCCTTGCTGTTTTAAAGCCTGCATCAGGTGGACATATCGACCGGCATGCTCTCCCATACCATGGGCGATATGGATAATGCCTTTTGGTCTGTCAGGCTCGAGCCGGTAGGTGTGCACCTGGGTGTTGTCGCTGGCCTGGAAACTGAAGGACTCCATCAACTTGCCTGGCTATCAAAAAGGGCGTTCAGGAACTGGGCGACACCGCTTTCAGTGTTGGCCGCGGTAGTATCGGTGGCGGCATTTTGGACCTTCCTGCTGGCTTGCCCCATGGCCACGGACCTACCTGCTACCGCAAACATGTCAAGGTCACCATCGGTGTCTCCAAAGGCGATGACCTGCCCTGGGTCGATGCCTAGATGAGTACAGGCGGCGATTAATGCACTGCCTTTATTGGCGTTGGCTGCGGTAATGGTAAGTACCAAGTTTCCTGATGGCCCGACCGAATCAAGTAGCAACAGCTGATCGATTCTATCGGCTAAGGCTGTTTTCATACTGGTAACAGCCTGCTCACCCTGTACAGTGATCATCCTGGGTCGCCCTGCGCAGCTCTCAGAGAAGCTGGAAATCCATCTGATCTGGGGGATATGGTTTATCACCTTGGGCTCAGGTAAGCCGGCCAGGTGGGTTTCGCTGTCGAATGTGGCGGTGGCAATGCAATCCTCATTATCGACGATCTGGTAGATTGATCTGACGATTTCAGAGGGTAACCGATGGTCAACCAGGTCTTCACCGGTTGTGGGGTCAAATACCTGAGCACCGCTGCAGGCGATGATTGGCGATGTAAGATTTAATGGCCCGGTAACCTGGACCGCCAGATCGAGCCAACGCGCAGTAGCAATAATGATTTTCAAGCCGAGTGCTTTTGCTCTGAATATGACTTCACGTTCAGCATCCGGTAGGGTGTTGCCGACCAATAAGGTTCCATCCAGGTCAATAGCAAGGGCAGTGTAGGCCATGGTTTGGTCATCGGCTCAGGAAAAGCGTTATTATAGCATGGCTAACGGAGTACCTAAGCCAGCGAACGAGTGCATCAGCAGCAGGGTAGGACCAGAATGGACGGCGTATCCATGGTTTGAGAGCATCATAAAGTCTACTGGAGAATCAATGTCATGAAGGAGAAGTTAATCAGGGCATGAACAGAAAAATCAACTTAACACGAAGGGCCTGGCTACTGCGTATTGTTCAGGGTTTTTCTGTTATCGGCTTGTCTCTGCTGGCTTACCCATTTATCAGGGCATTGTTTCCAGGCGCACCCGAGGCGGGCTATCTGGAGGTAGACTTAGCAGACCTGCAGCCCGGTGAATACACCAAAGTGCTTTGGCTTGGCAGGTCGGTCATGGTGCTGAGACGCTATCCCAAAGGCAAAGCCCTAGCAAGTAAGTCCGTTAGCGCTACGCATCATTTGGTCGCGTTGAAGGACCCAGACTCAAGTTTGTCTGTTCAACCCAGTTATGCGCAGAACAGTTATCGGTCACGACGCCCAGATATCTTTGTTTTCTACAGTAACTGCACCCATCTTGGCTGCGAAGTTGCCGTGTCAAGCGAACTTGCTCAGACCGAAATTATTTGTCCCTGTCACCAGAGTCGATTTGACGATGCCGGACGTGTGTTGCAGGATGCTGTTGCCTCTTATAATCTCGAAATCCCGTTTTACCGACAGATGTCAAAGAACCGTATTCGGTTACAGAGCCATTCTTCCTGATGGATAAAGAAGCCCACGCCAATAAATGCTCAAGCTTAAATGCTTCGGGAATTGTTGAGAGATTATGCGTATGAAGAATCTGTTAATTGTCTATCACAGTCAGAGCGGTAAGAATCTAAAGATGGCGGAAGCCGTTTACGAGGGTTGCTGTGACCCGCTTATAGAGGCTGTTGATGTTCGGTTCATAAGAGCAGGCAAGGCCACTGCTGCCGATCTACTGTGGGCAGACGGATTAATTTTTGGCACCCCCGAAAATTTCGGTTATATGTCAGGTGCACTTAAAGACTTCTTTGATCGTACCTATTACGAGGTTGAAGGGCAGGTAGACGGTAAGCCGTTCGGGCTCTTTGTCGGCGCTGGAACAGATGGGCAGGGTGCTTTAATGAGTATCAGGCGAATCTGTACCGGTTATAAATTCAAGGAGATACAGGCGCCGATAATTATAGTGGGTGATTTGACGGCGAGCGCAAGAGCTGACTGCAGAGAATTCGGCATGGTGATCGCAGCAGGCCTGGAGGCGGGCATTTATTGAAGGTTGATTGAACTGGCCAATAGCGCCGAGTGGCCATTGTCTCGGGATTCAGCCTTAATGCTGAATGTGCGGCCTCTACTGCTTTGATTGCTATTGCTATTGCGAATTCGGCCCTGGTTTAGTTGTTTGGCATTGATTCTAGTGGACGGCGGAAACGAGCTCGCAGCAGTCAGAAAGTCCCTGGCTAGGATGCGTTGGCAAAAACCAGGTGAACCCTGCGATTTTGTTTGCCCTTGTTTTCGATTTTAGAGACGCGTACCTCTCCTATTTCCCCTACATTGGCAACGTGAGTCCCGGCACAGGGTTGATAATCAATTTCTGGAATTCTCACCATGCGAATAACACCTGCGCCTCGGGGAGGCTGAACCGACATGGTGCGCACAAGGTCCGGGTTGGCATCAAGCTCAGCATCGGTGATGGTTTCGAAAATAAGGCTCACATTGCTTTCAATGAGGTGATTGAGTTGTTCCGTTAGCAGGACCTTATCCAGCTGAACACCTTCTAGATTGAAGTCCAGCCGGCTTTTCACGGCGCCGACCTGTCCTCCTGTTACTGGAAATTTAATCAAAGATCCCAGTAAATGCATTGCTGTATGCATACGCATGTGCTGGTGTCGTCTTTGCCAGTTAATCTGCACAGTGATAGTTTCGCCCTCAGTGGGTTGAACCTGGTTCAGACTGGGGTCGGTATGATGCAGCACATCAGCAGATTCGACCTGTTTGGTGGTATTGACGATATCAGTGGTCCCTCGTGAATGAATTAAACTGCCAGTATCACCCGGCTGGCCACCACCCAGCGGATAGCATAAGGTGCGATTGAGCTTCACCCAGGTTTCACCTGTTTCTATGACCTGGGCGGTAAGTTCTGTTAAATAACAGTCCTTGTAAAAATATAATTCAGTCATAAGTGAGGCTCTTCTGATTACCCTGTATAATGAAACCTTAACATGAAAGGAAAAACAGTCATAAATGCAACGCGGGCAACGGATTGATAACAAAGCAGCGGTAGCAACAAGGTCTGGTGGGTCAGTAATGGGTCGGTTGGATTGTGAGTATGCCGAGATAGTGGTTCGAGCTGCAGATCAGCGCTTTGTCCCCAACGCGGGTCAGTTTCAACAGGTATTAATTCATGCAGTTTAAACTTATTCCGATTCGCCTTGCGGATATCAATCTCATGCTGGATTGGCGATACGAGGCGCCTTTCGACTTTTACAATCCTCCCACCGAGCACCTTTACCATTTACGAACCCAGTTGCTGGACCCTTTCTGGCGTTTTCATGCCGTGTTGGATCTACACAATGATCTGTGTGGTTATTGTTCTTTTGGTGAAGATGGCCAGGTAACGGGTGGAGATTATACGGCCAGTGCGCTGGATATTGGCCTGGGGTTGCGTCCGAACCTTACCGGTAAGGGTTACGGTTCTGACTTCCTGATTGACATTATGGGTTATGCCCGTGATATCTTCGAATTTGAGAGTTTCAGATTAACGGTAGCTGTATTCAACGAGCGGGCCATTAGCCTTTATCGTCGTCTCGGTTTTGAAATTGTGTTCGAATTTACCGATCCGTCTGATGTAGACTATTTGATTCTGACTAAGAGCAAACAGTCAACACCTTGAATGATTCCAGTCAGCACCCTGGGACGAATAGCAGCTTTATATAGTCTGCGTGCATAAGGAAAGGCCTATGACCAATCAGGAAAGGCTGGTGGGTAACGCTCTTCCCAGGATCAGCACCGATAGAACGGTGCTTTGCCTGCTGAAGCCTAAATACGCTGAGTTAATGGTACGCTTCAGGATAGAAAACAAACACCATCTGGCTAGATGGGAACCCAGTCGCACTACTTATTTTTACACACCCGTTTTCTGGAAGGCCCAGCTTGCTGCAAACATAAAACGCTTTCAATCCGGCGAAAGCTGTTGCCTGGTCATACTTAATCACGGGGAAAATGAGGTATTGGGTGTCCTTAACTTTACCCAGATAGCAAGGGGTACCATGCAGTCATGCCAACTGGGGTATTCGCTTGCTGCCAGCCATGAAGGGCAGGGCCTGATGCAGGAGGCATTGATCTCAGCCATAGACTATGTATTTCTGGAACTCGAACTGCATCGAATAATGGCAAGTTATATCCTCGCTAATAAGCGCAGTGCAGATCTGTTATCGCGGCTGGGATTTGAAATCGAGGGTCAGGCCAGACAATACCTCAGAATCGATGGCAGGTGGCAGGATCATGTCCTGACCGCCTTGATTAATCCATTTGAGCCTGGGCCGTAAACTGACTGGCTTCAGCAATCGAAGTCTTGCTCGGATTTAGCGGATTTTCAGTAGTAGAACCAGTAAAATCGGTGTGCCCACCGCCTGTAACAGAATGAACCGAACCAGCACTTGTGTATTTGACCAACCCATATTGTGGCGAACATGATCATGTAGCGGGTAGCGAATGTTTTTGAAGATCGGGATGCTAAGAAAACGCAGCAGAGCGACCTTTATCATGCCAGTGGCACCATTCACCAGAACCACAAAGGCGACCACCAGAATAAGAAATGGATTCCCACAGGCCAGCACCAGTACACCCAGCAGTAATCCGACCGGCCTCGAACCCGAGTCACCCATTAAAACCGCACTGGGATAACTATTGTGCCAAAGGTAACCGGTCAGGGCACCCACCATGACAAAGGCAACAATGGCCCACTGGGCGCCGTCCGGATAGTGTGGCACCAGCAGATAGGCTGCAATGGTTGCATGGCCGACAATGCCGTACAGGATAATGCCCAGAAATAGTATCGCCATTGCAGAAAGGCTTGCTGACAGACCATCAACCCCATCGGTACAGTTGGTTGCATTGATAGACACCCAGAGCAGCGGCGTAGCCCCACAGACAAACAACCAGGCTGGTATTTCAATGGCTTCCTTCAACAGCGGTAGCCACAGGGTGTAAGGTTTTAATCCGCATATAATGAGTGCGGCTAGTATGGACACAACCAGATCGCAGGCGCCAAGGCGATATTCGCTCCAGCCATTGGGAGATGCGTCATCCAAAAATCCGATTATTGTGGCTATTAATACGCAGCCCAATATTCCGGTGATGCGAGCATCAAACGGTACAAAGAGGAGCACTGTGACGATAAAAATAGGCACAAACAGGACCCCAGCACTCATTGGCTTACCAACACTGACGGCAGCATCTACGGCAAATGGCCTACCGCCGTCTCTGGGTAGACGGTGCCAGGACCTTGGTAGTAGCCACCAGACCCATAGCGCTGCCACAGCAGTACCCGCCCCTGACAGAAATATGTAACTGGAAAATAGTCTGAATGGGCCGGCATATTCGGCCAGTAGCTGACTGAGGTAGTAGAACACTTAACTTGGCCCCGGGTAAAATGAGCCTGCATTATAAGCTTTATAAAGGGCTAAATAATGAAGCTAATCCGGAGGTTTAACAGATTTTTGATAGAACTGGTTGGAAAGCACCCATTCAGGCTAGCCCTTGCTGGAAACACCCTGTGATTGTTGCACTTTTTTCACAGTAGCGTGAAAGAGTCACTGTCTTTCCAGGCTGGGAAATGTGTGCGGTAGGCGGCTAGTTTCTCAAGGGATACAGATATTCGCTGTAACCCGGGAGTCTTGTCCATATCAAGCAGTGTGTTTCCCTGAAAATCAACGACTAGCGAGTCACCACAGTAATCAACGTCGTTACCATCCCGGCCGATTCTGTTGACACCCACAATATAGCTCTGGTTTTCGATGGCTCTTGCTTTGAGCAGAGTCAGCCAGTGTTGTCGGCGAGCTGCTGGCCAGTTGGCTACATAGAGTGCCAGGTCATAAAGATCCTTGTTTCTGGAAAAAACCGGAAACCTGAGGTCATAGCAGACCAGCGGGCAGATGCGAGCGCCTCGATAGTTGATGATCAGTTGATCTGTGCCGGCACTGTAGTGATCGTTTTCTCCTGACATTCGAAACAAGTGACGCTTGTCATAAAACTGGTGTTGCCCATCGGCTGGCATCCAGATGAAACGATTATAGAATTTACCCTGATCAACAATAATGAGGCTGCCACAGATTACAGCGTCCAATGACCGCGCCTGCAGTGCCATCCACTTGAGCGTGTCGCCATGGATGGTTTCTGCCAGGGCATCGGAACGCATGGAAAAACCCGTGGTAAACATCTCAGGCAGTACAACGATATCGCCTGGTTGAGCAGTCTGGATCTGTTTTCCCAGTATTTGTCGATTTAAATCCGCTTGTTCCCAGTGCAGTTCGGTCTGCACCAGTGCTATATTAATGACAGTCATCAGTTTTCACCTGAGATAAGCGTTCAGCAGCCAGCAGCAGTGTTGGCTCTTCTTTTGCAAAGCAAAAGCGAATGATGCGCTGATTCTGTTCAGGCTGCCGATAGAATACAGATATGGGTATAACGGCAACACCATGCTGCACGGTAAGATGTTCAGCAAATTCAGTATCTGCCAGATCAGACAGGGCGGAATAATCCGCTAACTGAAAGTAACTCCCGGCACTGGGTATCATTGCGAAACCATGCCCCTGCATGAGTTGAAGGAATCGGTCTCGTTTCGACTCATAAAAGCTGGCCAGATTGACTTCATGCTCCGGGCAGGCTCTCATGTAATCACTAATGGCCCATTGTGTGGGTGTATTGGTCGTGAAGGTCACGAACTGATGGACTTTACGAAATTCTGCAGTCAGGTCTGCTGGTGCAATGCAGTAGGCCACTTTCCAGCCCGTGGCGTGGTAGGTTTTACCGAAAGATGAGACCACAAAAGTTTTTTGTCTGAGCAACTCGCTGGATAAAAAGCTATGGTGCTGACGACCGTCAAATACCATGTGCTCATATACTTCATCAGAAAGTAATAGCACATCATGTTTTTCAACTAATTGTTCAAATTGATGAATCTCCTCCTGGCTGAGTATAGCCCCACAGGGATTATGCGGAGAGTTGACGATGATCAGCCGGGTCCGGTCGGTGATGGTATCCTCAAGCCGCTGAAAATCAATCTTGAAAGAAGGTGAGTCCAAAGGCAGATGCCGGACTAGGCCGCCTGCTAAGGCAATGGCGGGTGCGTAACAGTCAAACGCCGGGTCGAAGATGATAACTTCGTCGCCGCCATGGACCACAGCCTGAACTGCTACAAAGATGGCCTCTGTGGCACCGGATGTGACCGTAATTTCTGTTTCCTCATCGACAATAGCGGCATAGTGCCGCTTGGCTTTGAGGGCTATCTGCTCCCGCAGCGGCGCTATGCCGTGCATGGGAGGATACTGATTGTGACCCAGGAGCAGTCTTTCCCTGAAAAATTCCAGTAGTTGCGCAGGTGGCTGAAAGTCCGGATACCCCTGTGAAAGGTTAACCGCATTATTATCAACTGCCATTTTTGACATGATCGTGAAGATGGTAGTGCCGATACCCGGTAGTTTACTGTTGATCATGTTTCCCCCGACTTGGTGGCTGCTACTGATCCCTGAGCCAGTCCCTGGGTTGTAAGTATTGGTCATAGAGTTCAGCTTCACGTGATCCGGGTAGGGGGTGCCAGTTGTATTTCCAGATTGCCTGCGGCGGCATGGATGCCAATACGGATTCTATACGTCGTCCGGATTGGATGCCATAACGTGTACCTCTGTCGATGGCCAGATTGAACTCCGCATAGCGGCCGCGTCGATACAGTTGAAACTCCTTTTCCTGCTGGGTGTAGGGCAGATTTTTTCTTTTTTCGATAATGGGTCGATAAGCAGGGAGTATGCTCTCACCAATACTCTGCACCAGCTTGAAGCTCTGCTCGAACCCGCCCTCGGTCCAGTCGTCAAAGAATAACCCGCCCACACCACGGGCTTCCTTGCGATGGCTAAGGTAAAAATAGTCATCGCACCAGGTTTTCATGCGAGGATAGATGTCCTCTCCAAAAGGCGAGCAGGCAGCAAGCGCAGTTTGATGCCAGTGAATCACATCTTCTTTAAAAGGGTAAAAAGGCGTCAGGTCAAAGCCTCCCCCAAAATGCCAGTTGGCCTGATCAACTAAAAAGAAACGAAGGTTTGCATGGAATGTGGGAGCAAACGGGTTACCTGGGTGCATGATCATGGAGATAGCAGCGGCTTGAAATGGTTTGCCTGCCAGGTGGGGATTGCGTTCGCTGGCTGCCGGAGGCAGAGCACGGCCGATACTATGTGTGTATTGGACCGCCCCGCGTTCTATGTGCTGCCCATTATCCAGTACCCTGGGTCTTGAATGGCCACCTTCGGGTGTTTCAATATCCTCCAGGCTGAAACTGGCCTGGCCGTCGACTTCGGTCATGGCATCACAGATGCGAGTCTGCAACGCTATAAAATAATCGGTAACCTGCTCGATATCCGGGTGGCTGGCCATTTTTTGAAGACTCTTTTTAACGAGGGTGAACCATACCGAATTTAGTCAATTATTGCACCGACTACAGTGAAGCTGCCTCATAGTTTAGAATGTTGATCAATGAAGCCCATAAATGAATATTTATAACGGACGCTGCAGACGGGAAAAGGAGGCAACAAGATAATGGCCAAAGGTCAACAACATCTGGATTGGATGAATGAAAAGCTGGATCTGGGCCTCAGTTTTATCAAGGGTCAGGTAACCGTTGATAGCAAAATTGATGGCCAGTCAGAAAATCAATACCAGCAGGCAATTTATGACCTAGCCGTCAGCAAGGCAGAAATTGAGTGCGCGAAGGCATTCCTGGTCAATGCTGCATCTGGAACAGCATTTGATGAGAGTATGGCCAGCACTTTCGCCGCCCAGATGATTCAACAGGTGAGTAGTCGCCTTGCCAGTTCAGACGATTTTGGCTTGGCTCACGAAACAATACGATTGCCGGAAGGCACTCGTTTATTTTGCTCGAGGCTGTTGTCTCATGGCAACCTGGCTGGATTGGGTGAGCAGCTGATTCAGCGGCAGGGCGACCTTGGCAAGCGGGGCCTGGAGCCAGAAAAACAGTTGATGGCGGATACCTTTCGGCAGTTTGCCGAGGAGGTGGTTGGCCCACTGGCTGAACAGATACATCGACAGGACCTGATCATTCCTGATGCCATCCTCGATGGCTTAAGAGAGCTGGGCTGTTTCGGCTTATCTGTCCCGGAACAGTATGGCGGGCTCCTGCCCGATGACAGAGAGGATTCGCTAGGTATGATTGTGGTCACCGAGGAACTCAGCAGAGTATCCCTTGGAGGGGCAGGGTCACTTATAACCCGGCCAGAAATTTTATCCAGGGCATTGCTGGAAGGGGGCACCCTAGAGCAGAAGCAGCACTGGTTACCGCGTATTGCTTCAGGAGATGCGTTGTGTGCGGTGGCCATCACCGAGCCGGATTTTGGTTCTGATGTGGCTTCGGTGAAGCTCAAAGCAACTATGACCGAGGCGGGTTGGCTGCTAAATGGGGAGAAAACCTGGTGTACCTTCGCCGGTAAGGCGCATGTCCTGCTGACACTGGCCCGAACAGAATCTGATACGGCGTTGGGTCATCGTGGTCTCAGTCTGTTCCTGGTGGAAAAACCATCCACCGGGGACAGCGAATTTGAAGTGGTGCAGCCGCAAGGCGGCGAGTTATCTGGTAAGGCTATCAGTACAATCGGCTATCGCGGCATGCACAGCTATCAGTTGTTTTTCAAGGATTACCTGGTTCCGCATAGCCATGTCATTGGAGAAGGGCAGGGTTTAGGGAAGGGCTTTTATTTTACCATGCGAGGTTTTACGGGTGGACGGATACAGACCGCTGCCAGGGCCTGTGGTGTCATGCAGGGTGCTTTTGATCAGGCATTGCGTTATGCCCGTGACAGGAAGGTCTTTGCCATGCCGATTGCAGATTTTCCGCTGTCTAAAATTAAGCTCGTTAAAATGGCGATGGCGGTCGCGGCGGGCCGACAATTCACTTATGCCGTAGGCAGACTGATGGATCAGGGAAAAGGCCAGATGCAAGCCAGCCTGGTAAAATTAATGACCTGCAAATCAGCTGAGTGGGTGACTAGGCAAGCCATGCAACTGCACGGCGGGATGGGTTATGCTGAGGAAGTTGCGGTTAGTCGATACTGGCTGGATGCCAGGGTGTTATCGATCTTTGAGGGTACTGAGGAAACCCTCGCTTTAAAGGTAGTAGGACGACGCTTAGTTGAGCAAGCTCGCTAAGGCACACTATAATTAACTAAATTAGTCAGGGCGGCATTTATGGATCTATCATTCACAGCAGAGGACTTCGCTTTTCAGCAAGAAGTCAGGACATGGATAGAAGAAAATTATCCGCAGGATATGCGTCAGCGAAGACTGCGCAGTCCGGGTGGCTCCCTGACAAAGGAGGACCATGTAGCCTGGCAACAGGCATTGCATAGCAGGGGCTGGTCAGCACCCGGTTGGCCGGTTGAGCATGGTGGGCCTGGATTCACGCCAAGCCAGCGTTATCTGTTTGATCTTGAGATGGCTACGGCAAATACGCCGTTGATCATTCCCTTCGGACTTGGCATGGTCGCCCCTGTGATCATGAAATATGGCTCAGATGAACAGAAAAAGAAGTATTTACCCGATATTCTTGCCAGTCGAACCTGGTGGTGCCAGGGATATTCAGAGACTGGAGCAGGCTCTGATCTGGCTTCGCTACGGACAAAAGCAGTTCGTGAAGGCGATCATTACATCGTTAATGGCTCCAAGACGTGGAACACCCTGGGCCAACATGCCGATATGATTTTCTGCCTTGTAAGAACCAGCGATGAATCCATCAGGCAGATGGGTATTTCATTCCTGCTTATTGATATGCGGACACCGGGCATCGAGGTGCAGCCTATCGTCACCATTGATTGTCCGCCTGAGGGGCATCAGGAAATTAATATGATTCATTTTACCGATGTTGAAGTTCCTGTAGACAATTTAATTGGCGAGGAAGGTAAGGGCTGGACCTACGCAAAGTATCTGCTCGAATTTGAGCGCGGTAACGCCTATTCCCATGGCCTTAAGGCAGCACTGCAACGGGTCAGGCAGATATCTCTCATAGAACGAGATGGTGCGCGTGCGCTTGCCAGTAACCCGGACTTCCAGCAGAAATTAGCTGAAACAGAAATAGCAATCTCCGCTATGGAATTTACTGAACTTAGAATACTGAGTTCTCTGTCAACTGGAAAGAACGTCGGCCCTGAATCATCACTTCTGAAGTGCAGGGGGACAGAATTACAACAGACGTTGACCGAGCTCGCCCTGGAAGTGACTGGAAACTATGGCATTCCATTTAATAACCCAGCGCCCATCCGGGGCCTTAATGTCGAGCCTATTGGACCCGAATATGCTGCAGCAACAGCACCTGATTATTTCAATACCCGCAAGGTTTCCATTTTTGCGGGTTCAAATGAGATTCAACGCAATATCATGGCGAAAATGGTGCTAGGACTCTAGTTATGGCTTTATCACGTCGGCGTATTCTTGCTGTGCTTGGTTCAGTACCGATTCTGGGCTGGCTACAGCCCGGTGGAGCAAAGGCACTGGCAGTTGATCTTGAATCTTCGCCATTTGCCTATATCTCGCCATTTAAACGCAATGAGCAATTAAGTCGATGCCAGGCGGAAGTCTGGTATGTCAGTTATCAGGGCCATATCCATGTTTGTTCTGATAGCAAAAGCTGGCGGGTCAGGGCACTGTCGCAGGGGCTTGACCGGGCCAGGATATGGTTGGGTGACGTGGGTGAATGGCTTCAATCGAACGCGGCTTATAAAGTCTTGCCTGCTTTTGATGCCAAGGCAGAAATTGTCTCTGACGGCGAAGTGCTTGATAAACTCCTGGACCGGTTTGGCGACAAGTATCCTCTGGAATGGCTTTTGTGGCGTGCTGCTTTTCGTGATGGCATTGCCGATGGTTCAAGAACCATGCTTCGTTATACCTTGCAGTAAACGGGGATATTCAGCTGTGTGAGGTGCTCTCGTTCTGAGTAGCGCTCTACCGAGGACTTAACCCTCCTGGTTGGAGATGCTAGCCAGTTGGACATCTCTACTTTTACTACGTCTGTCTACAGTAATCCTGAAACGGGTATTCTCATCTGCAGGCTGGTCTTCTCTTGTGGGTACGCAAATATCAGGTAATGGCGCTTCAGCAAAGGCTTTGGCGGCGATATCCGGTAGACCCAGCATTCTCAAAACATGGCGAATGGTTTCGTTGATAGCGCTTCTGGCTAAGTTACCTCTTTGAATCTCGAGGGTGATATAGGTTGCCATGCCCGTTATGAGGCTTTGGGTGATGAACACATTTTCCGACCTGAACCTGCCGCCCTTTTTACCGGCTCCGATATCGTCTCGGCATTCCTTTGGGTTTTGGGCCAGGATGTGTGTATCAGAAAGACCTGCGCTGATGATAAAACTTCGCCAGGCTTCGTTATCCTGCGCTTGGGTGAAGTAATACTTTAAGGTGACCGAGACGCGCATCGCAGGGTCATTGAGTTTTCCCCGGTGCTCCCTCAGGCATTCCGAAAAAAGATCGTGAAAGTCTTCAATTATGGCCTGTACGATAGCGTTTTTATTGTCGAAATAGTTATAGAAGGAACCGGTCGCCAGACTCGCGGCTTCGGTTATATCCTGAATAGAAATATTCTCTATGCCTTTTTTATATATCAGGTCCCGACCCGCATTTATTAACTTTTTCCGGGTTTTGCCTCGTTTGGTCGTTATATGGATATGTTTAACTGGCTGAGTCAATGCGTTCATATTATATTTACCGCCCCTAGGCCCTGCATTCTTTTACCGAAGGAATGCCTGTGTATCTTGCATGTTACAATTCAGTCGCCGGGGACTATATGGTGTAAACGACAGGAAGAGCTAATAGCCTGACATCAAAGAAGTCTGATCCAGTCACGATTGTTAACCGCGTTCTAATATTTCAAGTTGGGTTTAACGATCCCAACTATTTTACTCTTTGTTTAAATTATCTTTATAATTTTTCATTAAATCTTTTCTTTAAAACTATTCTTTAAAACTATTCTTTAGAACATCTCTTTAAAACATCTCGCTTAAGTATCTTTCAGCACCTGAGCGCCAACGGTTCTGCACCGCGATTCCGCCTTCATTTCCCTGTCATTTCAGGATTATTCCACCATTATTCCGAAATGATTATTACTGGTGGAACTAGCACGGCATTCATCAACGAAATATACCCTAACCGCAAATATGCTTGATGAAAAGCATCGTGACGCCATTATTAGAGCATTGTTAAAGTATATTTCTATTTCTCGCCTATTCTGAATGATCCCTGAATACAAAGTGGAGGAATCTGCAAGGTTCGGGCGCTGGGCTTCTTATTAGCATTCAGGCAGAATGAAGTTTTTGATTCTTTCGGATAGGGTTATGGGTGAAATCGTGGTCAGAATGGCCCAATGAATTTTGAGTTTACAGATCAACAAAGATCAATTCGGGATGCAATTGAGCGAATTTGTGCTGAATTTGGCGATGCTTATTGGCTGGATCGAGATACGGATGGAGAATTTCCTGAAGCTTTTGTAAAAGCCATAACGGATGGTGGATGGCTAGGCATAGCCATGCCCGAAGCCTATGGCGGGGCGGGTCTTGGCATAACTGAAACTGCTATTTTGGCCCATACTATCGCTCGTTCAGGTGCCGGTATGAGCGGTGCTTCGTCCGTGCATTTGAATTTGTTTGGCCCAAATCCCATCGTTGTTTTTGGTAGCGAAGAACAGAAGCAGCGATTACTGCCGCCATTGATCAAGGGACAACACAGGGCCTGTTTCGGCGTGACTGAGCCAGACGCGGGTTTAAATACCACCAGGTTAAGCACCCGGGCAGTACGCGACGGTGATCATTATGTTATCAACGGTCGTAAATTATGGACTACCACCGCCCAAACAGCGAATAAGATCCTGCTGATAGCAAGAACAAAGGAGCTGGCTGATTGTGCCAAGCCCAGTGAGGGTTTGACGCTTTTTTATACTGACCTGAATCGTGACAGTATCGAGGTTCGATTAATTCATAAAATGGGCAGGAAAGCAGTGGATTCCAATGCGCTGTTTATTGATGATCTAATCGTTCCGGTGGCCGACCGCATTGGCGAGGAGGGCGATGGCTGGAAGTGCCTGTTGCATGGCTTAAATCCCGAACGGGTACTCATCGCTTCAGAGGCGGTAGGCCTAGGCCACGCTGCGCTTGCAAAGGCGTCGCAATACGCCAGAGATCGGGTGGTTTTCGACAGGAGTATCGGTAAGAACCAGGGTATACAGCATCCTTTGGCGGAGAACTGGATGGAACTGGAAGCCGCCCAGCTCATGGCGTTTAAAGCAGCTGATCTTTATGATCGAGGTGAGGCCTGTGGCGCCGAGGCAAACGCCGCAAAATATCTGGCTGCTCAAGCCGCTTTATCCGCCTGCCAAAGAGCGGTGCTGACCCACGGCGGCATGGGTTACGCCAAGGAATATCATGTCGAACGGTACCTGCGGGAAATTATGATTCCGGTTATAGCGCCAGTGAGCCAGGAATTGGTTAAGTCATTTATTGCAGAGCAGGTCCTCGGCCAGGAAAAAAGTTATTAAGCTGGCGCAGCAAAGCCAGTCAGGGCAGTTTTCTGGCGTACGCGCTGGCATCCCGGGCAGTTTGCTGACTCCAGCCTGCCACCGCAATGGAAAAGACTTCGTTCTAAGCGCCCGGCAAAGCACTGACCGCAGCACTGGTCATGATAGGGCATCATGATGAAGCTTGGCGCGCTGCTGGGACCGGTGGTTGATCCTGAAGCAAACCGATTCATAGCCAACCAGGCAAGGCAGCTTGAAGTTGAGGGTTTTCAGAGTCTGTGGTCCGCGCAGGCGATAGGTCGTGGCTTTATGATGACCGATCCGTTTATCTGCCTGAGCACAGCCGCAGCTGTTACTGAAACCGTAGCCCTGGGCACGGCTGTTATTCAGGTGCCGCTTTACCACCCACTTGACCTGGCGCACCGGATATTTTCACTGCAGCAGGTCTGCGGCAAGCGCCTTGTTGTGGGCCTGGGAGCAGGCTCAACGGCGCAGGATTTTGATGCCTTTGATCGACCCTATCAGTCTCGCTTCAGTGATTTCCTCAACTTGACTGACACCTTGAAAACGGTCCTGGCAGAAGGCCGGATCCATGCTAAAGATCTTACTCCCTGGTCTACACTGGTCGGTGGACCACCGCTGTTGCTGGGTTCCTGGGGCCAAGGTGTGAGCCGAGCAGCTGAATCCTTTGATGGCTGGATTGCATCTGCCCACTATCGTGGCCTGGAGGAGATTCTCGAAGCCCATCGGCGCTATCGCCGGTCGGGTGGCAAGCGGGCGATTGTGTCTACTATCCAACTGGGCGCTGGAACTGATCTGGTGCAACTCCGAGATCAGTTGCAGTGCTATGCCGAAGCTGGCTTTGATGAAGCTGTGGTTATGTTTCTGCCGGGGGCTCCCGGCCCTGGCCAGGTACGGGCCCTGCTGCCCTGACAAGCGGTTTTAGCCAATGCAGGTAATGGAACAGATTTGCTACTGTTTCGAGCCCTGGGACCAGGTTGCTTATTACCTGCCGGCATGAAGCTGCGCGTTGAGACGCAAGTGTCGTCACATTGAGGTCTGGATTAACGCTTTACAGGTGCTGCCAGTTTACCGTCGTGGCGCAGGCAAGCTGATGTGTTTACCCGGGTTAGAGCAGTGTCATAAGCTTCAGCAGATCCGCCGATAACGAAACCTGGCATTCAATATTGTTAAGTAATACTTTATAAATATTTATTAACTATCTGATATAATTAAACTTTAATATATAATATTGAAATGCTCACCAGATTCGGATTCAGATTCAGATCGAGGTCTGCTGCACCCATTGCAGTAGCGCCTGTTTGTCTCCGCGCTGGACTATTCGATGCGCTTTCTTTTCGATCTGGTAGTTATACATGGGGTCGTAATAATGCCTGAGTAGTGCTTCGATCCACCCTCTGTGGTCAGAGAATTCACCCTTGAGTTGCTGAGCCACGGCCTGCTTCATCTCCTTGCGTAGTCTGCTATGTAACTCTGAGCCCAGCCTCTTTTTTATCGCATCGATTGCAGTAAGCAGGTAGGAAGCAAAATGCTCTTCTGCCGTGCTTTCAAACTGACTTTGGTACTCCTGCCATTGGTCGAGGATGTATTCCTGAAAGATATGCTCTACGCGGTCCTCCAGGCTGGCTTCCAGTAATAGTAAGGGAGCGGCCTGCAGTTTTGCCTGGACCGGGGCAGGCAGGTGTACTCGGCCAATCAACCGGCCTTCATCTTCCATGTAGACAGTGCCAGTCTGGTTCAGTCTTGCCTGGAGCAAAGCAACGGCGATGGCGTTTTCAAAGTCGATCTGAGCGGGTTGCGGTGTTAGCCGGCTGCCAAACGCCGAGCCGCGGTGCATTGCGGCATGTTCCAGGTCGATACCGTTGTCCAGGTGATGTAACAGAACTGTCTTGCCGGTACCGGTTTGGCCGGCAATAACCACAAGGTCAACGTCCTTGAATTCCAGTTCGTTCAACAGGTGCTGTCGTAGCGCTTTGTAGCCGCCGTCGACTCTGGGGATAGGTTTGCCAGCCTGTTGCAGCCAACTGCAGGCGATTTCGGAGCGCAGGCCGCCGCGAAAACAATACAGGGCAGCTTGCTCGTGCTGGTCAATAAATTCCAGCCAGGCGTTTACCCGGGATTGCCTGACAGCACCGCTGACCAGTTCAAAACCACGCTCAAGAGCTGCCTGCTGCCCTTTTGACTTATATATAAGGCCAATTTCGTGTCGTTCAGGGTCGTTCAGCAGCGGTAGGTTAACCGCGCTGGGAAAGCTACCCTTGGCATATTCGATGGGTGCACGTACGTCGATCAAGGGCACAGCCTGACTAAGCAGCATGCTGAATTGATTCGCTGTTTCGATCATTTGCTCATACTGGGTTCCGTTAGGCCGTCCATTTTACGTGATTGTTTGTGGCCTGAATAGCCACTGATCGCCAGTGAGGCACGCTAATATCAGCAGCAGTGTGTCAACAAATGCATTTCAATTGTGGTTGTCGCGATATGCGTATTATAAATATATAGTTGCTTTAATGGCGAATAATTCTATATAATTAGTTTTTTTGATAATAAATAGCGTAATACGACAATGCCAGACGAAAACTTTCGCTTCCTGAACACGAACTTGACCGAGGGCGATACCCAGTTTTGCTGGACCACAGCCCGGGCGCATCAGCGGCAACAAGCTGATGACGCCAACATCTCGTTACGAAGCGTTGAGCGGATTATTGCCGGCAGTGATGTATTGCCTGCATCGTTGCCGGCCCAGGCCCTGCAAGACGAACAGTCTCGAGCAGCAAAGAGACTGGTGGTCGAGCAGTTTCAGGCGGATGCGCAGCGAAAGCGCGGGTTGTTTTTGATGGTTCAACTCGGCCCAAGTATTGATCGAAGGCGGGTGCTGATGGCGAACGACGCGCGCAAGGGGCGTCGCTGGCTGTTTCTACCAGAAGCCGCTGACGCCCAGCAGGTTTTCGATGCCCTTGGCATTTTGGCCGAAGGGCGCAGTGTTGTCTTTGTCCCATCGGGAAGTGTTACCGCACATTTCCGGGAACTTGTTCAGACAAACCAGTCCGAGGTATTTGCCCTGCACAAACAGAAAATCTATCTGGCGGTAAGCTGTTATCCGGAAACTGCCCAGACCTCGATCAGGCCAGGGCCATCACAGCCTGCGGTCAACGCCGATGAAGAGCCCTGCCTGGCAATGACTCATCTGGACCGCTTGGAAGCCGAGAGTATCCACATTATCAGGGAAGTGATGGCGCATGCTGAGAACCCGGTTATGCTCTATTCCATTGGCAAGGATTCGTCGGTCATGCTACACCTGGCGCGAAAGGCTTTTTATCCCAGTCCGCCACCTTTTCCACTCATGCACGTTGATACGCGCTGGAAATTCCAGGAAATGTATCGGTTCCGCGATGAAATGGCAGCCTCCTCAAATATGGAGCTGATCAGCTACGTCAATCCGGAAGGCGTAAAAAAGAATATCAATCCCTTTGATCATGGCAGCTCGCTGCACACCGACATCATGAAGACTCAAGGTCTCAAGCAGGCCCTGGACCAATACCAGTTTGACGCGGCTTTCGGCGGAGCGCGGCGAGATGAGGAAAAGAGCAGGGCAAAAGAACGCGTATTTTCGTTTCGCACTGATACCCACCGTTGGGACCCCAAGAACCAGCGGCCTGAACTCTGGAATCTCTACAACGGTTCAAAAAACAAGGGCGAAAGTGTGCGTATTTTCCCGTTGTCGAACTGGACCGAATTGGATATATGGCAGTACATCTATCGGGAAAGTATTGCCATCGTACCTTTGTATTTTGCTGCCCAGCGGCCGGTAGTGAATCGTGACGGTATGCTGATTCTAGTGGATGATGACCGGATGCGGCTGTTACCGGGCGAGGACATTGAAATCAGGCGGGTGCGCTTTCGAACACTGGGATGCTATCCGTTGACTGGCGCGGTGGATTCGACTGCGGATGACCTTTCTTCCATCGTTCTGGAGCTTCTGCAGAGCCGTACCAGTGAACGGCAGGGACGGGCAATCGATTCTGACTCATCGGGTTCCATGGAAAAGAAAAAACAGGAAGGTTATTTCTAGTGACTGATTCAACACATCAACAGATCCAGGCCAAGGTCGATGCTTATATTGACAATCAGGCTAATCTGGATTTATTACGCTTTATTACCTGCGGCTCGGTCGATGATGGCAAGAGTACCCTGATTGGCCGGATGCTCTATGAGGCGCAGCTGTTGTTCGAAGATCAGGTGACCTCACTGAAGGCTGATTCGAAGAAAATGGGGACTCAGGGCGGTGATATTGATTTTGCCTTGCTGGTCGATGGACTCGCAGCAGAGCGCGAACAGGGTATCACTATTGACGTTGCCTACCGCTTTTTTAACACCGATCAGCGTAAGTTCATTGTTGCTGATACGCCAGGGCATGAGCAATACACGCGCAACATGGTGACCGGCGCATCAACTGCTGACGTAGCTATAATCCTGGTTGATGCCAGCCAGGGCATTCTCACCCAGACGCGGCGGCATTCCTTTATTGCCTCCCTGCTGGGCATAGAGCAGGTAGTGCTCGCCGTGAACAAGATGGACCTGGTTAACTATGATGCGTCGGTTTTCGACGCCATTGTAGATGATTATCAGAGCCTGGCAGCGCATTTCAATTTCAAGGGGGTATCGACTATACCGTTGTCGGCCCTCAAAGGTGATAATGTTATTGTCAGGTCGCAGCACATGAAATGGTATAAGGGCCCAACCCTGCTTGGTTTCCTGGAAACCGTTGAGGTCAGGAAAAGCTTAACCGAGCATCCGTTCCGCTTCCCGGTACAGTGGGTAAACCGGCCACACCGAGGCTTCAGGGGGTTTTCCGGGACTGTTGTGGCCGGTACGATCGCCCCGGGTGATAAGGTTAGGGCATTACCGTCAGGCGAGATCGCGACGGTCCAGGACCTGCTGCTGTCTGATAAGAATCTGCCTATAGCCCTGACCGATCAGGCATTGACCCTCACTCTGGATCGTGAAATTGACATTTCCCGGGGTGACGTTCTTACCGCTGCTGACTCGCCCTGCGAAATCTCCGATCAGTTTGAAGCGCAACTGGTCTGGATGGACCAGGAGCAGGGCTATGTTGGTCGCTCTTACTGGCTGCAGTTGGGTACAGCCAGGGTGAATGCGACTATTTCCGAGATTAAATTCAAGTACAACATCAATACCTTCGAGCACCTATCCAGCCGCGAACTTCACCTTAACGACATAGCCGAAATCACACTGACCCTGGATAAGGCACTGCCGTTCGAGCCTTATGCCAGTTGCCGACAACTCGGCGCCTTTGTGCTGATTGATCGATACAGTAATGCCACGGTGGGTGCAGGCATGATCAAATTCTCACTAAGGCGTGCGACCAATGTCCACAAACAGGCTCTGCAGGTTGACCGCGCCGCCAGAGAAAAACTAAACGGCCATCAGGGCCAGGTGATCTGGCTGACCGGCCTGAGCGGTTCAGGAAAATCGACGGTGGCCAATGCCGCGGAACAGATGCTGCATGACCAGGGCTTTAAAACCTACATCCTTGATGGCGATAATATTCGCCATGGACTGTCCAAGGACCTGGGGTTTACCGTTGCAGACCGGGTTGAGAACATCAGGCGAATTGCCGAGGTTGCCCGTATTCTGGTTGATGCCGGAATTATCGTGTTTACAGCCTTTATCTCGCCATTCAGGTCAGAGCGGGACATGGCTCGTGGCCTGTTCGAAGCAGGTGATTTTACCGAGGTGTTTGTCGATATTCCCCTGGAGGTTGCCGAGGCTCGTGATCCCAAGGGCCTGTACAAGAAAGCCAGAAGGGGTGAGCTGCCTAATTTTACAGGCATCGACAGCGACTATGAAGCACCTGAAAAGCCCGAGGCTGTGCTGCTTACCGCAGAGCATTCCGTTGATGAGTGTGCCGAGGACCTGGTGAAACTGATTATGGCCGACCAATGAGTCGGTGGACTAGATGAGTGCAGGTAATATCATGCAATATGAATCCCGGCTTCGCAGCCTTGTAAAAGCCATCAGCTGGCGGGTTATTGCCACGCTGACGACGATGCTGATTACCTGGTGGGTGACGGCTAATGTGAATGCCGCGATGCTGGTTGGCAGTGTTGAATTTGTCGCTAAATTTGTTATCTATTATGCCCACGAGCGTGTCTGGCTGAGATTGTCCTAGAGGCAGTTACGCCGGATTACAAAGGTTCTGAAGGTTTCTTGCTGCGTTCAACTGGCCATGCTTGTCCAAAATTACGATAGCATTAAGTCAAGGCAGCAGACCTTTAAGAAATGACCCTGTGATTTGAATGCCTGCGAGCTATACTCAGCAGCCAGGTATAACCTGGTATGAAGTGGGAGGAAGCTTTGGGCAGCGAACATATTCTGGTAACCGGTGGAGCAGGCTATATAGGCTCGCATACCACGCAATTGCTGCTTGACCAGGGCTATCAGGTGACTGTTGTGGATAATCTTTCAACCGGACATGCTTGGTCGGTTGGCGATGCTGAGCTGATCCAGTGTGATCTGCGCGAGCCGGTTGTGCTTGCTGGTGCGCTGCGGAAAAAGAGCTTTACCGGGATTATTCATTTTGCGGGACTATCCCAGGTGGGCGAATCCATTGCCCAGCCGCTCAGTTATTTCGATAACAATGTCACCGGGTCATTGAATCTGATCGATTATGCTGCCCAGGCTGGCATTGATCAGTTCGTATTTTCCTCGTCTGCTGCGGTCTACGGCAACCCCAGAGCTGCGGTCATCGACGAGACCCATGTTATTGCGCCGATCAATCCTTATGGCATGAGTAAGGCCATGGTTGAAACCATGCTGGCCGAGAGTGCCAGAGCGAATGACCTGCGTGCTATAGCGCTACGCTATTTTAATGCCGCAGGGGCAATGCCGAGCTGCGGTCTTGGCGAGGCGCATGATCCAGAGACGCACCTGATTCCCAATGTACTGAAATCACTACTGTTGGCGGCTGACGCGTCCCCAGGTGATGCTTATTTAAAAGTTTTTGGTGATGATTATGAAACACCGGATGGCACCTGCATTCGTGATTATGTCCACGTCACGGACCTTGCCCAGGCTCATGTCTCGGCTTTGCGTTATGTCAAAGACACTGCCGGGGCTCAGGCGGTCAATCTTGGCACTGGCAGGGGTCACAGTGTTCTGGAAATCATTGACACCTGTCAGCAGGTTACCGGCAAGGACATTGCTCATATCATTGAGCCCCGGCGGGCGGGAGATCCTGCTGTGCTGGTTGCGGATAACAAGCTGGCCGGTGAACTTCTGGACTGGCGGCCGCAACGAACCTTGACGGATATCGTCAGTGACGCCTGGCAGTGGCATCAGATGTCATCATGAATGGCGTCCTTGCTGGTATTGACCTGGTCAGGGATGGCTGCATGCGGTTCATTCTTTCTTTGCTGATGTAAAGTGCGCTAACCTGTCAGCGTATCGGCCGGCGGGGATGCGAAATCCGGGATTTGCATTCCGGTCCTGAGCCAGAGGCGCTGGTTGCCATGCTGGCACTTGCGCAGGGCCTGGCATCGCCTGAGGGGAATGAGAAAATGAAATTCAGTCTATCCGCTGCAGTCAGCGAAACAGTCGTCTCTTTCAGGCGTGTCTCTTCTCTTGCTATCATGCTGGTTGTGATACCAGCCTGTACCGAGCCAGTTGAACCCACAGCCATACCTTCTGATAAAGGCGAGCCTATAGCCGGTTTCACGCGATTGCAGCCTGACCAGCCCCTGGCATACATGCCGCCTGTGCACCCCTTTATGGCGCAGGCAGGGCAGAATTCCATGCATGGCGATAGCTATAATTCGGATGTTCACGCCGTTGCTGGGCCGCAAGGGCTTAATGCCACCATCCTATCCAGGGTTGGCAGCCAGGCGCCTGGCGGGATGTGCGCGACAACAACGTTTAGCAGCGACGGCAAGCTAATTACCTTGTGTGCCAGCATGATGGGTTTTCGCATCAATTTACTGGAGCCGAGAACCCTCAGGCTGTTAGCTGAATATAGTTTGCCGATGCGATCATCCAGCTACAGTGCGCTGCTTCATCTTGATCGAAGCATTATCATGGAAGATACCTCGGGTGCCTATTTTTACCTTGATCATGAGGACAGGGTGGTGATGGCCGACAACGAGCAGGTTATTCATCGCATTGCCTATCGCCAAACAGGCCGGGGTAGCTGGGAGTTTTATCAGGAGGAAAGCTGGGACCTGAGTGCGACCATTCCCAGCGACTGCCTGAGGCCCAGCAATCCTTTCCCGGCGGGTGAGTGCGATCCAATTACGGCGGTCATGCCAGATTATAGCGGGTTAATCTGGTGGGTAACGCGGGCAGGAAGGGTCGGCACATTGAACAAAGCATCAGGCGCGTTAAATATGATTCAGCTAGCTGATGAAGAAATCCAGAACGGTTTTGCTGTCGCACAAGACGGCGTCTATATTGTCTCTGATAAGGCGATGTACGCTTTTAGGGCGGCGCCTTCCGGATTGCCAGAGGTTATCTGGCGGGAACTCTACGACAGAGGTTCGGCTCGAAAAGTAGGCAGCATCAACCAAGGCAGTGGTACCGCGCCTACGCTGTTCAGTGATTATGTGACCCTTACCGATAATGCCGACGGCAGGATCAATCTGCTTGTCTACAGGCGACAGTTAATCGCGTCTTCTGAGCGACTGGTCTGTAAGGTGCCATTGTTCAGCGAAGGGCATTCGGCAGCGGAAAACTCCATGATCGCATTTAACCGGTCCATTATTCTTGAAAATAATGCCGGCTATACCAGCGTCTACGGTGAACATGATTGGGCTACAGCCGGTGGCGGCATCGTCAGGGTGGATGTGCGAGAAAACGAAAGTGGCTGCGATATTATATGGCAGTCAAGCGAGCGCGCACCGTCTGTTGTACCAAAGCTGGCGCTGTCAACGGGCATTGCCTATTTTTACAATTTCATGCCAGCCGAGGATGGAACGATCGCCTGGTACCTGATGGGGCTGGATTACGTTACGGGTGAAACATTATTCAAAATTCATACTGGCAATGGTAAAAATTTTGATAATAACTGGGCGCCTATTACCCTGGGCTCGGATGGTACCGCCTATGTCGGAACCTCTAAGGGGCTTCTAGCCATTTACGATGCAATTTGAAATCTGTCAAGGTTCCCGGACAATCAATTTGTCCCCGTATGCGCGGGTATATCACCTGTAGCTTGTCGATGGTATCTTCAGTACACGGGCTGAAAGACTGTGCCGAGGCGTTATAAACCCTATGTACCTATAGTTAGGCTGGTAGTTAGGCTGACCAGAACTCAGCAGTTAGCGATTCAACAAATAGCACTAGTCGTCTAAAATAAGGCCTATAATTGATAAAATGCGTAATAAGTGCGCATTAAGCTTTCGGTTTGCGTAAATACAGTTGACAAAAAATACGTGACTATAAGAAACTTCGGTTTGTAGCGCTGAGATTTAGTGCAAAGATTTAGTGCAGAGATTTAGTGCAGAGGTTTAATGCAGAGTTTTAGTGCAGAGATTTAGTGCTGAGTTTTAGCGCAGAGATGTAGCGCGGAGTTTTAGCGCAGAGTCTTAGTGCAGAGATTTAGTGCAGAGTTTTAGTGCAGAGATTTAGTGCAAAGATGTAGCGCAGAGAGGTAGTGCAGAGAAGTAGCGCAGAGTTTTAGTGCAGAGATGTAGCGCGGAGTTTTAGCGCAGAGTCTTAGTGCAGAATTTAGCGCAGAGATTTAGTGCAGAATGTGGATATGCCTCAATGCGAAGTTGGGGACGTTACTGACAGGCGGGCAACCGCATTGGGCAGTCAGGGCTTTACGACTCATTATTTGGTGAACACTCAGGGAAGGTGAAAGTAAATGGCAAAAACGGAAGATTATGGTCTGGGTAGTTTTACCTACCCAAGGGGTTGGTTCATGATATCAAGCTCTGCAGCGTTGACTGATGTACCCCTTGCATTAACATTTTTTGGTCGTGATTTTGTCTTGTATCGCGGTCACAGCGGAACAGTGGTATTGATGGATGCTTACTGTCCGCATATGGGCACGCACCTGGCTAAGAATACCACCTCATATGTGGTTATCGATGGCCAGATCGAAGGCGATTCTATTCGTTGCCCGTATCACGCCTGGCGCTTTGGACCGGATGGTAAGTGCAATGATATTCCCTATCATGATGGTCCTATTCCAGAGGCGGCTTGCATCAAGACCTGGCCCGTGCAGGAGCGGTACGGCAGTATTTATACGTGGCATGACCCGGAAGGTGGCGACCCTGATTATGACTTACCAGAGCTGCCTGAGTGGCAGGCGACACAATGGGTGAACTGGGAGATTGACGAGCTTGGCGAACTCGTGTCTCATCCGCAGGAAATCATTGACAATATTGTCGATATCAGCCATCTGGGTCCTATCCACGGCTCTACGCTGGAATACTTCGAGAACGAATTTCGCGGCCATATTGCAATTCAGCGTCAGGGCGGAGGGCACAAAACCCTGGTCGAAGGTAACGCCATGCTTGAAACTGACACCTGGTACACGGGGCCAGGGATCCTGCTGTCCAGGGTGACCGGTTTATACGATGCGCTTATGTACATTACCCATACGCCAGTGCGCGATGGCGTTGTTCGGGCCTGGCATGGGCTGATGGTTAGACCCGGAGCTGAGCATCCGTCGGAGAAAGACATTGAGGAATCAAGGGCATTTCAGGAGGCCAGTAAGCTGGCATTTTTACAGGATTTTGAAGTCTGGTCCGCAAAGAAACCGGCTGTTCAGATTTTACAATTGAAAGCAGATGGCCCTTATCATAAGGCGCGCCAATGGTACGGTCAGTTTTATCGTCCGCGCGAGGATGCCAAAGCAATACATTCAAGTGTGGATGGTGTCTATACAGTGAAATGGATGCCCGCTGCTCCCTTGGCTGTGTCGGCAGCCGGCAAGTATTAACGCTTCAGCCGCATCAGCATGGCTTGCAGGCTATCCGTCGGTTTTTGTCGGGCTATGACTGTGACTGTCTGGGTATAACAGTGACTCGGTCTTAAACTTTGATTATTCAGTCAGGGTGCGTGCAGGTAAGGCGTCATTGAGGACGCAGCGAACCCCGTCTCTGTCCATCTCGGCTACACACAGATTGCACACTGTGCAGCCGGATTCCGTTTTGAGGCCCTGCTGGTAATGCGTGACCAGAGCAGGGTCATGAATCAGTGCTCTGCCCAGTTGCACCGCCTGATAGCCTTCCGCCAGGGCGCGATGCACACTATCAAGACTTTGAACGCCACCGACGCAAATCAGCGGCAAAGAGACTTCCTTCCTGAGTTGTTTAGCAAGCTCAAGAAAATACAGTTCTTCAAACGGCTGGGATTTCAATACGGGTCTGGCCATGCGATAAACCAGCTTATCAATTTTACGACGCTGTACCTTGATGAGTGCTTCAACGAAGGTCGGGCCTCGAAACAGATACATGGCGTTCTTTGAGGAAAATCCACCGGACAACACCAGGGCATCTGCGTCATTAGCCTCCAGGAGTCGGGCAGTGACAATACTATCCTTGATCTCAACGCCACCACGGAAGCCATCCCTCAGGTTCATTTTGACAATGATTGGCACGGCATCGCCAACGCCTTGCCGGACCGCTTGAAGGACCTCTACTGGAAATCGGGCACGGTTCTCTGCGCAGCCGCCATATTCATCTTTGCGTTTGTTCACTGCCGGGCTCAAGAACTGGCTGAGCAGATAGCCATGGCCCATATGCAATTCAACAGCATCAAAGCCAGCCATGACTGCGCGTTCGGCAGCGCTTCGGTATTGCCTGGTCAGTTCAGCCAATTCTGGTTTCTTCAGTGCCCGCGCGAAAGGGGTGCCGACGAAAGTACCCAGGGCGTTGAATCCATTACTGGGGCCTCTTGCGCGTCGACCGATCCAACCGCTCCACTTGGAGGAATTTCCGCAGTGCGCCAGTTGAATAGCGGTCTTGGCTCCGTGCTTATGTATTCGGTCGGTGACTTCTTTGAGATCATCGAGGATATCGTCCTGCAGGCACATCTGGTCATTAAAGGTACGACCACCCGGCTCGATAGAACCGTACGACACCGTGCACAGCCCGGTTCCGCCCGCCGCGAAGGCTTCGTGAAAAGCGCCCAGGCCCTCTCGGTCCGGCTTGCCACCCTTGCAGTGGCCTTCAAAGGTCGCTGCTTTGATGAACCGGTTGGGTAGTTCAAGCGTCCTTAATTTCCAGGGCGAAAATGGATCGATACGGTCCGTGCTGATAGTGTCTGTCATCGTCATTTCTACCTAGATGACCCTGGCAGGATGGGGAATACGAGGCTCACCTAGCTGATCCCGATAGGATGGTGGCTGCAGGCCACCACGGTCGGTAATGCCATATTCAACAGCTAACTCAGCGGTAACCAGTGTCTGTCCTGATTTATCCATTACCGCTGGGTCTGCTGCCAGGGCATGGATGATACGGCCGTTAAACTCTGGTGTCTCTGCTGACGCCATGAAGTCGTCATATTGCTCGCCTCTATGGCGCAAAACGATCTCGGTCCTCTCAGTTAACTGAGGTCCCAGCCAGAGAGACACGACAGCAACGCCATCATTCTCCAGATCGATTGCCATGTCAGTTGCGAATTTATCATAACCCACTTTCTGGGCACCGTAGGCAGGTCCATGCATATAACAAGCTGAACCAAATGAGGAGGTAAAGGTGATTAAGCCGGATTGTTGATGAACCATCATTTTTGCGGCGTGATAGCTGGCAACATAAGCTGAGCGAAGCCCCACATCAAGTATATCCACCAGTGCCAGTGGCTTTTCCCAGAAACCACCTGGATCGATTAGATTCTCGTGGATTACTGCTGCATTATTAACCAGTATATCCAATCGACCTTGTTCGTCAGAAATTCTCTGGATTGCCTGTGCAGTCTGCTGATCATCTGCGTGGTCGCATTCGATGCAGATTGCCTGGCCACCGGCAGCAATAATAGCATCGGCCGTTTCATCAAGTGTTCCGCTGAGAAGTTCTCCCTTCAAAGTTTCGGTTGCTTCACTTTTAGATCGTCCGGTAATGTAGACAATGGCACCCTCTGCTGCGAAACCCAGGGCAATACCTTTGCCTGCACCGCGACTGGCACCTGTTACCAGGGCAACTTTAGCCTTATCCATTATTCTCTCCTGATGCGATGTTAGTCTCTATGAAATCTAGACAGTTATTGTGTATATTGCAATAAAATGAAGTATAAACTATCAATAAACGTATTATATAGGCTTAAAACTGCGGATAGTGAATATTTATCATGATATGGGGGAAGCCTGACGGGGTGATCATAGGCAGCCCTGCGCGTAAATGGATGGCACCAGGCAATAACCCTGGGTTTAATTAGGCCCGTGTTGCGTCAGGGTGGTAGCCTAGCAAGACTGGTTTGGGAAAAGGCTGAGGGAGATGGCATCAGATAACTGCTTAGATGAAATGCCTGGAGGCGCTAACTGGCACTCTTTCGTTGAAGAACCTTTGGTCATCGATGATGAGAGTCAGCAAATCTGGACGCACAGCGCCGATTGGCTGGTCGTTGGTTTTGGTGGCGCTGGTGCCACCGCTGCCTTGCGGGCCAGCCAGAACGGACTGGCTGTGATTGCACTGGATAAAGCCGACGGTGGTGGCGCAACACTAGCCAGCGGTGGCGTGTTCTATGCTGGCGGTGGCACCCGAATTCAGCAGCAACTGGGTGAGGTGGACACGCCAGAGAATATGTATAACTACCTCAAACTCGAGACCGGCGGTATTGTTTCGGATGATACCCTGATGCGTTTCTGCCAGACCAGCGCTGATAATCTGGATTGGCTCATGCAGCAGGGTGTTAAATTTGGCGGCCCGGTCTGGAAAGAAAAAACATCCTATCCGAATGTGGACTACTTCCTTTACCATTCGGATAATTCACTGCTGCCCGCCTATACGAAGTGGGCATCACCTGCTGCACGGGGCCACAGAGGCGTTATATCAAAGGGTCGCAGCGCTGTTGACCTCGGCGGCTCGATCTACTCACCGCTACAGGCTCAGTGTCGCAGCAGAGGTGTCCATATTGAGACAAAAACTGAGGCTTTTCAGCTAGTTGTGTCAAAACGTGATGGCTCAGTGTTAGGTGTAAGAGCACGTCAGCTGGTGCCGGGTAGTGATGCCTGCAAAGAGCATGCGCGTTGCCTTGCTCGAGGCAACTTAATCAGCAGGCTTTATCCATTTTTCCTGCCCGGTGCTCGCCGTGTGCAAGGCTGGGCCAGGAAATACTTTACCCGCGCAGCCCAGATTGAAGCCGAAAATCGCCAGATAGTGGCTTACCGGGCCCGAGCGGGTGTTTGCCTCAGCGCAGGCGGATTCATCTTTAACCGCCCCATGGTAGAGCAATACTGCCCGGATTTCTCCGCTGGTTTTCCTTTAGGCACGCCAGCCGATGATGGCAGCGGTATTCGTCTGGGGCAGAGTGCAGGCGGCGCGACTGGGCATATGGGCAGAGCCACTGCGTGGCGCTTTATCAACCCGCCCTATGCCTGGTCCCAGGGCATCATGGTGGACAGCCAGGGCAGGAGGTTTGTTAACGAGACCTGTTATGGTGCAACCATTGGTGATGCCATGGTTGAAAGGGCAGGCGGGCAGGCCTGGCTGATACTCGATGGCCAGTTAGTTCGCGATGCCTGGAAACAGATCTGGCCTACCAAGGTATTACCATTTCAATGGCAGTTGGGTGCACTGAATATGCTACTGGCGAAGAAGAAATTTCGTTCGATGAAGGAGGTATGTGACTATTACGGGTTTTCTGAATCTGTGCTACAGGCATCGTTAAAAGATTCAGCAGAACTGGCAGCAGGCAGCCGCGTCGACCAATTTGAAAAAGCGGCAACAGATGCACGTAGCCTGGAATTTCCCTTGCACGTTATCGACGTGTCACTGGGAGCAAAGCTATTACCCTGCACTGTATTAACCATGGGGGGGCTGAGCGTAGACGAGGCTACCGGTCAGGTAAAAGATTTGCAGGGCGGCGTCATCAAAGGCCTGTATGCAGCCGGCCGGACTGCCGTAGGAATACCTTCCTATCTCTATATGAGTGGCTTATCTATTGCTGACTGTGTGTTTTCAGGATTACGAGCCGCCGATCATGCCAGTGAAACCCGGCACAATGAGATCACCGAGCCAACTAAGCGGCAGTAAAGCCAGGCTATTGAGGCGCGCCGGGTAACCCTGGGAAGTAGATGCCAGCGGTCATGCCGCCATCAATTACCAGTTCTGTGCCATTGCAGTACGATGCTGCGTCAGAAGCCAGGTAGGTCACACCGTGGGCGACTTCCATTACGGTACAACCTCTCTGCAGAGGCACGAAGGCATAGGCCTTATCTACCTCTTCTTGGGTCTGCCCGGCTGGATTTGTCATGGGCGTGTTCACTCCGCCAGGATGGATGGAGTTGACCCTGATCCCGTGCAAGCCCAATTCAAGCGCAGCCGCCCGGGTTAATCCGCGTACCGCGTATTTGCTGGCTGCATAGGCTCCCACGAAATTACTCGGCAGCATACCGGAGGCAGATGAGGTATTTACAATAGCGCCACTACCGGCCGCTTTCATGACGGGTATCACCGCCTGCATGCCCAGGAATGTACCCGTTATATTGACGTCAAGCAGACGCTTAAAATCGTCTGGTGGGGTTTCCTCTATCGTGCCGAAGACAAGAATGCCGGCATTATTGACCAGAATATCAATACCACCCTGACTGGCCGTAACCGAGGTCACCAGAGCATTCCATTGAGCCTCGTCCCTGACATCCAGGATCTGCGTGCTGATCTGTGAGGTCACTTCGATCTCAGCGAGCAACTCGCCCAGGACATCAGTGCAGACGACATGTTTCGCGCCGGCTTGAACAAATGCCTCGGCGATCGCACGACCAATACCTCTTGCCGCGCCGGTAACAATGGCAACTTTTCCTTCGAGAGTGAACGGCGTCGTCATGTTTGGTTACCTGATTAGTTGAAGTTGGGTTTTGGTCAACGTTATCTGTTTATCGGTATTAGCTTAACTGTGCAGCATGCCGGGCTGCAAGGTAGCCGAACGTCATAGCGGGCCCCAGTGTTGAGCCCGCACCGGGATAGCTACGGCCCATCACAGATGCACTGGTATTGCCAATAGCATATAAACCCGCAATAGCCTGGTTATCTTGATTCAGGGCACAGCCGTTTTCATCAGTGAGCACACCGCCCTTTGTACCGATGTCGCCTGGGAATATTTTTAAGCCGTAAAACGGTGCCTTGGTCAGTGGTGCAAGACAGGGATTGGGTTCATTTCTGGGGTCACCATAGTACAAATCGTAGCCATTAACACCTCGATCGAAGTCCGGATCTTTACCTTCGACCGCATAGCTGTTGAAGCGTTCAAAGGTCTGCTCCAGGGCAGTAACAGGCACGTTCATTTTTTCAGCGAGTTCTGCGATGGTATCGGCTTTATGTAACACATCGCGTAAGCTGGGTTTCATGGTCCGGTCCATAGCTGGCGGGCCGGCGACTAATGGGCCAACGTTATACTGGCTTCTATAGCGACCATCAAATACAAACCAGGAAGGAATTGTGGAGCAATCATCAGAATGCTTGCGCATCATTTCTCCACCAGCGACATGATAGGAAGCAGACTCGTTCATATAGCGCATACCTTGCTGGTTTACAATCATGCAGCCAGGCAGCGATCGTTCCACGAACATGGGCCGGGCGCGGTCTTCATCGCCTAACTTTATACAGGGTGCCCACCAGGCAGAATCCATGAATTCCAGCTGTGCACCGATTCTTTGTGCGGCCTGGATCGCATCACCGGTGTTGTTCGCCTGGGAGCCACTCCATTGGCTTGACGAGCTCGTCGCGAAATGAGCCTGACGCATATCCTGGTTTCGCTCAAAGCCGCCGGCGCCAAGTACAATACCACGGTTAACCCGGATAGCCCTTTGCTCTCCGGCATAATCCACCAGGGCGCCGACAACCCTGTTATTCTCAATAATAATTTCCTTGAGTGATACGCCGAGTTGGAGTGGGATTTTTCTGCTGTTTGAAGCCTTCCTGAGCTGGCCCAGTAATGAATTACCAGCAGTAAGCCGGCGGTCTTTGGTGGTTCGATAGCGCTGTGGTAGATCCATGTAATAACTGGCCATGACCTTGAACATGGTCCACATCCAACCGGGTTGCCGGGTGATCATGGGTCGAGCCTCGCCTATTGTCCAGTTGACCCGTCCAAATGCCTGGGCGGCGACATGCATCGGCTGTAGGGTGGCGTAGTCCCGGCCCAGTTGCCCGGCTTTGATGGGTAACGGTTCGTGCGAGCGGTTTTCCTTCGCACCGGCCAGATCCATATGATAATCGGCATATTTTACTGCGCGAAAACGGACGCTGCAGTGATCTTCGAGAAAGTGCAGCATTTTACTGGCATTGGCGATGTAAGCACGGAGCTTTACCTGGGGAACCTCATCTTGGATCAGTGCACTCAAGTAGGTATAGGCTTCTTGTTCACTATCTTCTACGCCGGCAGCGGCCATATGTCGCGTGCAAGGTATCCACAGTGTGCCGCCTGAAGTGGCAGAGGTGCCGCCCCATAGATGGCCTTTTTCGATAACCAGCGTGTCCAGGCCGTGCTCGGCGGCGGTAATTGCCGAGGTGAGTGCGCCAGCACCGGAACCGACGATGAGTAAATCAGTTGACCAGAGCGGGTCAGCAAGATCGGTTAAATAACTTTCTGTCATATTTATACCCTAAATACGCGATTATTAGCAATATAATACAAACCAGATGACATTATGCGTTAAAAATTAAAAAATAAATACGCAAATGGTTTACCCCTCTGTATTACCCCATCATAATAAATGACCTTTGACAGGAGCTTACGCCTTGCAATTTGAGTTTACTCAAGAACAAACCATGATTCGAGAAATGGTCTTGGATTTCTCCCGCGACCATGCCAGCAGTCAGCAGATCCGGCAGGCGATGGCGACTGAGCAGGGCTATGATCAGAAATCCTGGCACGCTATGAGTGTGGATCTGGGCCTCGCCGGATTACTTGTCCCGGTTGAGTTTGGCGGGCAGGGATTAGAATTGATAGATACCGTGCTGGTTTTCGAGCAGCTTGGCGGGCGCTTGCTACCCAGTCCTCTATTGGAAACAGCCGTGATGGCGGTAACCTTAATGACCTCGCTAGCTGATGAGGCGTTACAGAGAAAATGGCTTCCCCGGATAGCAGCAGGTGATTGTGCGGTTGCATTTGCAAGACTGGATAACGGTGTCGCTGAATATGTTATCGGCGCACAGGGTGCTGATGTTCTGATCCTCTGTGAAGATGACAACAATCATCAGCTAACGATCCTTGATGGAGGACCAGGCCATCATCACGGCTCTATCAAGGTCACCCGACTAACGATGCTGGACCAGACTCGATCCATGAGCCGGGTGGAAATGCTGCCTGCTCAGAAGCTAAACGGGTATCAGGCAGGCAAGGGCAGCCTGGCTGCGGCAGCGGCTAATCGAGCGCATCAATTCAGCCATATTGCCCTGGCCGCGGAAGCGGTAGGTGCAGCTCAATCATGCCTGGACATGACGGTGGACTATGTTAAGGAACGTCACCAGTTTGGCAGGGCCATTGGTAGTTTTCAGGCAGTAAAGCATCAGCTTGCAGATATGATGGTCGATATTGAAGCTGCAAGGTCAGCGGTTTACTTCAGCGCCTGTAGTGTTTCAGAAAACCCTGCACAGTTACCGGAAATGGCGTCATTGGCCAGGGTCCAGGCAAGTGAAGCGTTGACTCATTGTGCCGCAGAGATGATTCAGTTACATGGCGGCATTGGCTTTACCTGGGAACACGATGCCCATTTGTATTTCAAGCGAGCCCGGTCTACAGCGACCCTGTTGCAGACGAATTCAGAATTAGATGAGATTATCGCCGAGCAACTAGGTCTAAACAGCCAGGTGGCATCATGAAATTGTCGTTTACAGCATCTCAGGAAACTTTCAGGACAGAGATCTCGGAATGGCTCGAGACCCGGTTAACCGGGGCGTTTTCTGATATCCGAGGGGTCACATCGCAAACAGCAGCAGCCCAGCGACGAATTCTGTGGGAACAGGAACTGGGCAGGGCCCGATGGAGCGCCATTGGCTGGCCAGAGGAGTATGGCGGTCGAGCGGCCGATCTGGCCGAACAGGTGATCTTTGCAGAAGAATATGCCCGGGCCAGGGCACCAGGTCGATTAGGCCACATGGGGGTTGAATTAGCCGGGCCGACTATATTGGCTTTTGGCAGCAACGACCAGAAACAGCGCTTCCTGCCCAGCATATCGGCAGGGCAGGAAATGTGGTGCCAGGGCTATTCTGAGCCCAATGCAGGCTCTGACCTGGCTAACGTTAACACCAAAGCGCGCCTGCAAGAGGGGCCCTCTGGAAAGCAGTGGGTTATCGAGGGGCAGAAAATATGGACCTCTCTAGCGCAGTTTGCTGACTGGTGCTTTGTTATCGGTCGGACCTAACCGGCAAGCCAAGGTCGCCACGGTCTGTCGTATTTGCTGGTACCCATGCATCAACCCGGTATCGATATTCGTCCTATCAGGCAAATGACCGGGGAGTCGGACTTCAATGAAGTTTTCTTCGATAAAGCGGTGACTGCTGAGGAGAATATTGTTGGTGAACCGGGTAAAGGCTGGCAGGTGGCCATGGGTACCCTGTCCTTTGAAAGAGGCGTCTCTACACTCGCTCAACAAATGCATTTCCGCAACGAACTCAGTGAAATAATCGCCCTGGCGAATGCCAATGGGAAATCGTCGGAGCCACTCATCAGGCAGAGAATTGCTAAAGCCTGGCGAGGCCTTCAGTCGATGCGCGCCAGTGCTTTGCGAATGTTATCTCACACTGACGCAGGCACGCTGACGGGTCCTCAGTTCACCTATAAAATTTTCTGGGCAAGCTGGCATCAGCAGCTGGGTGAACTGGCCATGGATGTCTTGGGTAAGGACGGCGAGATGACTGGAAGTGATTACCAGCTCAGCGACCTGACCCGATTGTTCCTGTTCTCCCGTGCTGACACTATTTATGCGGGCACCAATCAGATACAACGAAACCTCATTGCAGAGCGAGCCTTGGGTTTACCCAAAGAACCCAGGGGCTAACCATCTTAATCCAGTAGTTAGAATAGGGAGCTAGAACATGAATAAATTAACTGAAAAGACCATCCTGGTCACCGGCGCGTCCTCGGGTATAGGTGCTGCGGTGGTGAGACAGTGTGTGCAGGCAGGCGCCATCGTTATCGCGGCCGATAGAGATGACCCTGCCACACATACTGGCCTTGATGTGCCACACCAGAACCTGACCCTGGATGTGTCGGACGCCGCAGCGGTGCAGGCCGCGATTGCTGGCTTAAAGCATCTGGACGGTGTCGTTAATGCGGCCGGCATTGTCGGTCAGGGTAGTCTGCAGCAGATTGATCAGCAGAAATGGCAGCACGTCATGGACGTGAATGTCACCGGTACCATGCTGGTTTGCAAATATGCTTCCGAGGTGATGCTGGCTACCAATACTCAGGGCTCTATCGTCAATCTTTGCAGTGCTTATGGTTTGACCGGTGGCCCGGGAAACATTGCTTATAACGTTTCTAAATCTGCGATCTGGCAATTAACCCGGTGTGCGGCTGCAGATCTCGGTGCTTCAGGTATAAGAGTCAATGCGGTTGGTCCGGGCTATATTGAGACGCCCATGACCGATATGCTCAAAAACGCGGGTGCCTTCAGAGATCAATTTATCGCTATGCACCTGTTGAAAAGGCCTGGCCAAGCCGAGGAAGTCGCTACTGCTATCTGTTTTCTGTTATCCGATGACGCCAGCTACATTACCGGTGCAACGCTTCCGGTTGATGGCGGATTTACCGCGGCGCATGTGCCAATGGTAAATTTAGGATGAAATACTGGCCGTTGTTGGTGGCCCTGGTTTTTCTGCTGCAGGACGCACACGCCTTTGAGCGTACCGAACAGCGGCAGCCCTGCGCCGATTACCAGTTAAACAGGAAGCCGCTGTTTGGCGATCTGCATATCCATACCCGCTATTCGTTTGATGCTTATGTATCGAGTCTTCGCCAGGATCCGTCGGATGCGTACCGGTATGCAAAGGGCGCGCCCCTTCAAATACCCGCTGCAGATGGCGTCTCCTTCGTTAAATCAAAGTTGAACCGGCCGCTGGATTTCGCAGCGGTTACCGATCATGGCGAATTTCTGGGGCAGATCGGTGTTTGTACAGAGGATCCATCCGAGCTTGGTTACTGGTGGCCGCATTGTTCCATGACCCGGTCGACCCAGCAGTGGGTACAATTATTTGCGACTGACTGGTGGACCGGTCTTGCCGGTCAGAAAGAGGCGGAAAAATCCGAGTCTTTTGCCTGCACCCTGTCCGACTGCAGGAAAGCAGGCAGCAGTGTCTGGCATAAAATCCAGCAGGCGGCAGAGCAGCACTATGATCGTAGTGACAGTTGTCGTTTCACCACCTTTGTTGGCTATGAATACACGGATAGCCCAGAGCGTCAGAACATGCATCGCAATGTCATCTTCAGAAATGATGTCGTGATTGATAAGCCGATCACAACCTATGAGACCGGTCGCTACAATTTCCCTGAACTCTGGCGGGGTCTGCGACAGCAATGTACTGAGGCTGGCAAGGGCTGCGATGTGATGGCCATACCGCACAACGCTAACTTGTCCGGTGGCTTGATGTTTCGAGACCCCCAGTCTTTGAGCCTGTGGTCGAGCTCATCCAGCATAAGGGCGCATCTGAATGCCGTTGGGATCGAAACCTGCAGGCAGGATTATCGACCGAAGATGAACTCTGTGATTTTGAGCAGGTTCCCGGCGACAATCTAGGTATGCTCGGTACTGTTAACGGCGTTGTGTACACCGACAGAGCCAAACTAACAGAGTTGTCTGATTTTGGTCGGCGAAATATGGTGAGAAATGTCTATAAGGACGGGCTGGTATTAGGCCAGGCCAGTGGCACCAACCCCTTTGTGATGGGTGTGATTGGATCGACTGATACGCATAGCGCGACACCCGGCGCGACCCAGGAAGACAATTTTACAGGGCATCTGGGAAGACGAGATAGTGGCTTTAGAAATGTGCAGGATCACTTTTTTTCCAATCCGGGCGGTCATGCCGTTGTCTGGGCCGAGGAGAATTCCAGAGACGCTATATTTTCAGCGATTCGGCGCAAGGAAACCTATGCCACCAGCGGTACCCGCCCTGTCCTAAGGTTTTTCGGCGGGTCTCAACTTGATGATAATGCCTGTTCTGACCCCCAGGGTATTACCAAGGCTTATGCCAGAGGGGTTCCCATGGGGGGCAATATTGGCTCGGTCGAGACAGTGTTGAAATTCTTCGTATCGGCCCAGAAAGATCCTGGTATTGCCAGTAATCCGGGCACAGACCTTCAGCGAATTCAGATTATCAAAGGTTGGGTCGATGCATCAGGGCAGTCTCACGAGCAGGTCGTTGATGTGGCCGGTGATGCTGACAACGGTGCCGGTGTTGATCCCAATAACTGTCAGCGCCTAGGGCGTGGTGAGAGCCAACTATGTGCCGTTTGGCAAGATCCTGACTTTGATCCGGCTGTGCCGGCATTTTATTATGCTCGGCTGGTTGAAAACCCAACCTGTCGCTGGTCAACCTGGCAATGTCAGGCCGGCGGCGTTAACCCGTTTGCTGTTGATTGTGCTGATCAGGCGGAACAAGCCAATCAGGATGCTGCTGATCGGCTGGGCTCTACCGGCGATGTCTATGGTAAGTGCTGTCTTGACCCCGACCAGCAGCCCTTTTATTCGCCGGTCATCCAGGAACGCGCCTGGAGCTCGCCTATCTGGTACCTGCAGGCCCAGGGGCAGGCCCAGATTCTGGATTAAAGACCGGACTGGCCAGCTTAAGCCGGCCAGGGCAACGCTTGGTACTTCTCTGCAATTGTTCTGCGTCTATCATCGGCTGTCCTGGGGCGCCAGCCGTATTATCTCTGCTGCAATTTTTTCTGCAATCATGATAGTCGCGGCATGGGTATTACCCGATACCAGGGTCGGCATGACCGAGGCGTCGACCACCCGCAGATTCTGAGTGCCATAGACACGGCATTCTGGATCGACCACAGCCTCGGCATCGCTTCCCATGCGACAGGTTCCTACCGGGTGATAACCGGTATGAGCATGGTCCCTGGCGTAGGCAGCATAGTCTGCATCAGTTGATACATCAGCCAGGGGCCGTATACGTTCACTTACCGCTGCTGCAAACGGTTGTGTTTCAACCAGGCGCTGAGCCAGGCGCATACCGCTGACAACCGCGTCAAGGTCGTGCCTGTCAGCAAAGTAATTAACCTCAATACTGAGGTCTGCCTGGGCACCCGTGCTCGTTGCCGATACCCTGCCTCTGGATCTTGGATGCATGAGGTAAGGCATGATGGTAAATCCCGGGAAAGGGTCCACCTGCTGCTGGCTGGCGTCATCTGAATCCTGGCCGCTGACGGGCAGGCAGTGAAACTGCAGATCAGGCCTGCTGGCCTGCTCGTGACTTCGGGCAAAAATCCCCACAGTAGCAGCCGGCATGCTGAGCACACCGGAGCGTGACAAGGCGTAAGTGATGGCATTCCTGGCGAGTCCCAGGGGCGTAAGCTGGTGGTTAAGACTGCTGTGCCTGCTGGTCATCTGCCAGGCCATGGGCGGGCCCGCGTGATCCTGCAGGTTTTCACCGACCTGTTCTCGATACGCTACCGGCTCGACCTCTAGGCTGGACAGGATTGCCCTGGGGCCCACACCGGATAATTGCAGTAGCTGCGGAGAACTATAGGCGCCGGCTGATACGATGACTTCCCTTGTTGCCAGTATCTCTTCACCATCGGTTATAACACCAATAGCCCGATCTCCGTCAAATTTGATTCGGTCAATAGCAGCATGGGTTCTTATGGTCAGATTAGGCCGGTCCTTGATCGTGTCCAGGTAAGCGTTGGCAGCAGACCAGCGCCTGCCATTACGCATGGTGGTCTGGTAATAGCCGATACCTTCCTGATCTGCACCGTTAAAGTCCTCGTTATAGGCAAGGCCCATGTTGATGCCCGCTGTAACCAGAGCATCACAGATGGGCGGCTTGTGTTTGATATCTTCTATGCGCAGCGGCCCTGTTGCACTGTGCCACGGGTCCTGGCCGCGAGATTGATCGACGCTGGCGACGAAATAGGGCTTAACTGATGACCAGTCCCAACCGGTTGCGCCTGCCTGCGCCCAGAGGTCATAGTCTCTGGCCTGACCCCGGATATAGATCATGCCATTGATTGAGGAGCTGCCTCCCAGGCACTTTCCCCGGGGTAGGTTATGCTGCCTCAGGCTGGTGCCTGGATCAGGTTCGGATTTAAACAGATAGGAGAAATCCGGCGAAACCGAAGTGCTACCGTACCCCAGGGGGATAGTAATAAGTGGGTGGCGGTGCGAACGACCGGCCTCCAGCAGCAGCACGTTCCATTGGGTCTGGCTGCTTAACCGGTTAGCCAGGACGCAGCCCGCTGAACCGGCACCGACAATGATATAATCGTATTGCATGCTAGGGCGACTAGCGCGAGATCTTTCTTTTAATGGCAGAGTCACGGTATTTATCCCATTGGCTGCCAGCATAAAACTGCCGGAAAAAGTCTCTGAAATCATTAATCGGGCCATCGCCGGCGCATAACTGCGGGCGCTTAACATATCGCTGGCGGTCCCAGACGACTTTATCCTGATCTAATTGCTTGCAGATATCTTTAATGATGGCGCGCGCTACACCCCCATTTTCGCCATCGCGGTCGCTCTTTAACTGGGTGAAGGCAAATCGCAAGTGGGTTAGATCTTTCGAGATCGGTGTTACACCCGTAATCAGCAGTGTTTCACAGATGCCACTGAACCGGGTCCAGGGCTGTCCCGAGCCATCAACGCCATAAGCGATAGTGCCATCGACCAGGCCGCGCGGTGTGCCCATTTTTGCGCGTACCTCGGCACTGCGTCTGTGGCCGTCAAATGAAATGTCGTAGTTTGGGCTGTTAGCAACACCGTGAATGTACTGGAAATGGGCGCTGTCAGCACCATTTTCGGCAATTGTCTGAATCGGCCCATGGACAATCCACTCATGTTTTTCGTAGGGGGTCCAGGCAGGATCGCCGATTTCCGAAAAGGTCTGCACTTCGTATAGCGGTTCTGTATGGTCCGGGTGGTACCACGCCCAGATAAAGCCATTTACCTCTCGAGTTGGATAGCTTCGTTCACAGTCAGGTTTCTTCATTTTGGGGGGGATTGATTTTGAATAGGGTATGGCAACCGCTGCGCCTTCGCCATTCCAGCGCCAGGCATGGAAGGGACATTGCAGATGATTGCCATCAACCTTGCCACCATAGCCCATATGGGCACCCAGGTGCGGGCAATAGGCATCCAGGACTCTGGCATTGCCATCGTCCCCTCTCCAAACCACCAGTTCTTGATCGAAATAGTTCAAGGGTTTGACTTGACCGGCCTGGAGCTCGTCACTGTAGCAAATGGCGAACCAGCCAAATGGGATAGGCAGATCAATATTTCTTTTTGTCGCCGACAGACCCTTGTTCAGCGGCGCAACTCGCCATTGGATCATCTCTTCTGGCGTCAAGTTCTTAAGCTGGTCCCAGACCAGTACCGGATCTGTTCTCGAATCAAGCAGGTCGGTAGTTTCAGTCATGTCATCTCCAGAAATGTGAGGTTCTATTGTTGGGTTAACGGTGTGTCCGTGTTTGATGATGCCAGCGCCCTTTATGCTACGATGCACCGCCTGTTCAGCCAACGAACAAGCGTGTTGCCTATCCTGACCCTATGCCAGGCAGGTTAAACACTCGCCGAGCGTTATCGCTAAGAAAACTGCGCCATACCCCATTTGATTTTAACGAAACCTGCTCAAGGTCGCTGAATATCCTTTGCAGGGGAAGCCCCATGGGATAGTAACCAGCATACATTATCTTATTAGCGCCCCTGCTATTGGCATAGTCCAAAATGGCTTGGGGGTAATGCTTGGGTGCAAATGCTGAGGTAGAATAATACAGGTTCGGCCATTTCAACATTAGTTTAACGGCAAGGTCCTGCCAGGGCTCGCCGCCGTGGCGCATAATGAATTTAAGTTCGGGGAAGTGGTAACAGACGTCATCGACCAATTCGACCCGTTGCGGCTCCATCGGTACCCTGGGGCCGGGTACACCCACATTAACGAGGATTGGCAGGTCCAGATCGCAGCACACGCCATAGATGAGCCACAGGCGTTTATCATTGATCGGCACCTGGGGGTTACAGCCACAGGGAAAGCAGCTTACCGCTTTAATACCAAACTCGGCATGTGCCCTGCGGATGGCGCGGACGGTGCTCATGCCGCCATTGGGGTCAACCGGGAAGTCAAAAATGAATCGATCTGGGTAGTTTCGCTTTGCTGCGGAAGCGGCCTGGGAGCCCTCAAAATAACCAACCATAGCGATATCAATGCGGTACTTATCCATTTCCTCGACCAGGAATGTAACGTAATCATCGGTTTGTTTAAGTTGTGGGATGTCCTGGAACAGGTACTGCGCCGGCATTTTAAATTGCTCAATACTTTCTTTGTCCTTGAGCAGGGGCAGGAAGCTGTCATACCACTCCTGGTTAGTTTCGCTCACCGGGATGGCTTATTCACTGCTGCGCTCCCTGTGGGGTGGTGCTCTGTTGCTGGTCAAGTTCCTGTCTTATCATACGTTTGTTGATTTTACCGGAAGCAATTCGGTGCAGTGGATCTGTCCTGATCAGCACGGTTTTTGGAATTTTGTTTTTAGCCAGGTGCTCGCTACACAGGTCGATGATTTCCTGGGTCCTGACGGTCTTGCCGGGCAGGGGCACGACAACAGCGATGAGCTTTTCTCCGAGTCGCTCATCTGGCCGGCCAATGGCGGCAGATTCCATAACGGATGGATGTAGATCGATGGCCTGCTCTACTTCAGCGCAGTAGATGTTTTCACCGCCAGAGATAACCATGTCTGTTCGCCGGTCGACTATATAGAGTTGATTGTCAGCGTCCAGATAACCAATGTCACCTGTGGCAAACCAGCCGTTTTCATCAAATGGGTTAACATCAGTGTTGGCGTATCCAGCCATCAATGTTGAGCCCCGAACGTGGATTTCCCCTATTGCATTGGTACCGAGTCGATCGCCTGAATCATCGCGTATTTCGGTGTCTATCAGTGATATCGGTGCCCCGGCAGAGGTCGGGTTGTCCAGGAACTGCTTGCCAACAGCTAAAGTCACGGTTCCCTTAGCTTCAGTCATGCCATACCCAGTACCAATAACAGCCTGTGGATAGGCCTGGTGTATGGCAGCAAGTAGAGCCGGTGGTGTGGCCTGCCCACCCACGGACAGGCTGGTCAGACTCGACAGGTCGAATTGATCGCGCTGTTCCACGCGCAACAGGTCCCAGTGCATGGTAGGAACACCCGGGAAAGAAGTTACTTTCTCCGCCTGCATAAGCTGCATTGCGGCTAGCGGTTCCCACTTGTCCATCAGAATTAGCTTGCCGCCCTGCAGCAGTGCAGAAAGGAACACGGCATGACAGCCACTGATATGAAACAAGGGGAAGATGAGCAGGGTCACAGGCGGTGGTTTGAGCTTGGCCAGGGTTTCATAATCCATGTCATATTGCCGGGCCATGTCCTGGGTGATCAGTGCGCTGGAATAGGCAATCGTTTTGAGTGCTGTGAGCACGCCCAGATGCGTCAGGATAGCGGCTTTGGGTCTGCCAGTTGTGCCGCTGGTAAAGATCAAGATAGCTTCGTCCTCAGGAAGACGGGTAACCAAAGGTAGTTTGGCCTGGCTCTGGCTGGCTGTGATCAAATCTATATCGGCCCTGGTCAGGCAGAGCGCGGAGATACCAGCGACGGCAGCTTCACCGAACCAGAGCTGGCAGCCAGTTGATTCAAGGCAGTACGCCAGGTCAGCTGACGTGGTTCGGGAATTAATCAGGACCGGGATCGCGCCCAGGGCTGAGACAGCGATAAAAGCGGTCAGCCAATGCGGTGAATTAGCCAATCCAATACCGATTCGGCTACCTGCTCGTACGTTGTGCTGGTTTTCAAGAGCAGCAGCCAGGCGGGCCGCCCTGAGCCCCATATCGGCATAGCTCAGGCGCTGATCCTGATAGATTACCAGTTCTCTGTCGGCATATTCCGCAAAGCATCGATAGACTTCTGTCAGATGGTGATAGTTGTCCTTAAATACACGATAGGATTGACCACCAAAGGACGTTTCTCGAATCTGGTACTGTTTTTTAATATCGTTAGTCAATATGCCTCCAATCCGTGCAATTAGAACATAATTAGGGTGTTAATTTCCCTTTTGCGCAGATAGACTACATTTAAAATGCGAATATGGGAAGCGCAGATGAAAAGATTTTCAGGCCAGGTTGGCATGGTGACAGGGTCAAGTGAGGGCATCGGCTATGCCATTGCAGAAAGGCTCATCCAGGAGGGAGCACATATCGTCATTTGTGGGCGGCGCGCTGATGTTCTTGGCGCCGCGGCAGAAAAACTCGGCGAGCAGTGCACACCGATCGTGCTTGATGTGGGCGATACAAAGGCGCTAGCTGACCTGGTTGAGCACACGCATCAGGCGCATGGCAGGTTTGATCTGCTGGTAAACAATGCCATGCATGTTGGTTGGAGCCCAATTGTAGATACTGAGATAGATGCTTTTCAGCAGGATTTCAGGATTAACGTTGATGCCGCCTTCGCCAGTACGCGCGCTGCAATGATGGTAATGCAGCAGCAGGGTGGGGGTGCTATCGTTAACGTTGCATCCATTAATGGATTGTTAGCCATTGACAATATGGCGGCCTACTCGGCTTCAAAAGCAGCACTGATTCATTTTTCAAAGTGTGCTGCAGTGGAGGCGGCGCCAGCCAATGTGCGCATCAATGTGATAGCGCCAGGCGTTATCTCAACGACGGCCACGCTCGATGCGCTCGGTGGCATACCCGGGTATACCGAGGCTGTTGCCGGTGGGGTACCCATGAACCGGCTCGGCCAACCCGAAGAAGTGGCATCTGCGGCCTGTTTTCTGTTGTCTGATGAGGCAAGTTATGTGACCGGTGTGTGCCTTTCCATCGATGGCGGTAAGGCAGTTCAGCTGGTGGTGCCGCCACCCCCCGGTGGCTGACAGATGGCCGAGCACTATAAACGAGTACTATCAACGAGCATTATGACATTGACGCGGATCAGGACATCAGGAGCCTAAAATGGCAGATCAACAGGACTTAACAGGGAAAGTAGCCGTGGTCACCGGCGCGGGGCAGGGCATGGGCAGAGCGATCGCGCTTCGTCTGTCTGAGCTGGGCGCTCGAGTTGCAGCCCTGGACCTTAATTCTGCTGCCATAGAAGAGACAGTGGCTGCTTTTACGGGCTCGGGCATGGCAATTGCCTGTAATGTCAGCGATAGCGCTGCCGTTAATAGCGCCTTTACTGAGCTTCAAGCAGAGCTGGGTGAGGTCAGCGTGCTGGTAAACAATGCCGGTACGGGCCGAGCAGCGGGTGATGGTAGTGATAAAATGTATGAATTGATGGGGCAGCGTAATGAGGAACTTGCCGCTAATGGAGAGTCCAAAACCCATGTCGATCACCTGATTCATATGCAGGATGAAGGCTGGAAGGGGGTGATGGGAGTTAATCTCGATGGGGCTTTTTACTGCACCCGGGCGGCTGTCAGATCCATGGTGCGTTCCGGTATCAAGGGTTCCATCATCAGCATAGCGTCCACCGCCGCTCAGTCGGGAGAAGGCCCAGTACATTACGTGACCAGCAAGGCTGCTTTGATTGGCATGACCCGGGCTTTGGCACGTGAGCTGGGAAGTCGAAATATCCGCATTAATGCAGTTGCACCAGGGCCGACCAATACGCCGATAATGGAGGGCATTCCTGAGCAGTGGATCAAGGATATGGAAGATGCTATTCCACTGGGGCGTATGGCTGAGCCCAGTGAGATTGCCCAGGCAGTAAGCTGGCTCGCCAGCGATGCATCCAGTATGTGCACGGGTTCGGTGCTGGTCGCTAACGGCGGGAGTTATTTCTTCTAAATAAACATTAATTAACCAAGCCAATCAGATGTTTTTATTAGTTATTCTTCTGGAGAAATAGTTAAGCTAAGACCGTCAAGCTGATCCGAGATAAACACCTGACAGGTCAATCTTGATTGCCCGGGTTTGTGGTAATCGAGCATTTCCAGAAGTTCCAGTTCTTCATCACTCGGCATTTCAAGTTGGCTGTACCAGGCGGGATCGATGAAGCAGTGACAGGTTGCACAAGCGCATTGCCCGCCGCAGATGGCGGCAATGCCCATTCCTTCATCTCTGAGTAACTCCATCAGAACATCGCCATCACTGGCCTGGATAGTATGTTGCCGGCCATCGCGGTCGGTTATGTTAATCGTGGTCATGACACTTCCATCTGTTGCTTGAGTAGATATTTCTGTACCTTTCCAGAGGCGTTCCTGGGTAAAGTTTCGATAAAACTGATGTGCCGCGGTGCTTTAAAATTGGCGATCTGTCCGCGGCACCAGGCGATGAGCTCAGCCGGATCAGGATTTGAACCTTCGCGGGCAACAATAAAGGCGTAGCCGACTTCACCCAGGCGCTCATCTGGCGCACCCAGTACCGCCACATCGGCTATGTCTGGGTGGTCCAGCAGGCTGTTTTCAATCTCGGCGGGATAACAATTGAATCCGCCGCAAATGTACATATCTTTGATCCGATCGGTAATGCGCAGATAGCCATTCTCGTCCTGAATACCGATATCGCCCGTTTTCAGCCAGCCTTCTGGCGTTATTGCTTCCCGCGTTGCTGCTGGGTCATCCAGATATCCCTGCATGACATTAAAGCCTCGCACCCAGATCTCCCCAGCCAGGCCAGGGCCTAGAGGCAATCCAGTTGAGTCGGTAATCTGCACCTGCACATCCTTCATGGGTCTACCAGAGGTATTGGCAATGGTTTCAAAATCATCGCCGGACTGGCATAAGGAGACGACGCCGGTGGATTCAGTCAGGCCGTAAGCGGTATACACCTCATCAAATTCAAGCAGGTTCTTCATGTCTTTGACCAGCTGCACCGGAATCGATGCTGCCCCTGTCACAGCGCAGCGCAGGGTAGACAGATCATAAGTATCTTGTTCTGGATGACCGAGCAGGCTCTGGAAAATCAATGGTGCGCCGGGGAGAAAAGTAATACCGTGCTGCTGGATTAATGCCAGCACCTGGTCGATGTCAAAGACGGCGACGGGGTAGACTGTTGCGCCTTGTATTAACGCTGCCAGCCATCCGGCTTTATAACCAAATGAATGAAAATAAGGGTTAACGATAAGGTATTCATCGTCACTGCTGAGAGTAACCCCTGTAGCCCAGGTCTGGAACACGCGAATATTCTGGCCATGGCTGCACATGACGCCCTTGGGTAGGCCAGTTGTGCCGGAAGTGAAGAGAATATCTGCCAGGCTTGACTCAGTTACCTTGCTGATACGCGTCTCGAGTTCATTGTCGGTGATCGCCTGTCCTGCCAGTGCCCAATTATCCAGCTCTGACAGGGCCACCTGGTTTACCTGGACGCCGTCTAAACCGGATAACATCGCCTTATAATCGGTTCCCAGGAACGATTCAATATGAAAAACAACCCGGCTTTCTGATCGCACCAATATATCCCTGACCTCGGCCTGCCGGTAGCGCGTATTCAATGGCACCAGGACACAGCCAGCAAGTTGTCCTGCCAGGGCGATGATCTGCCACAGGGTTGAGTTTGGTGCCCAGATAGCAAAGCGGTCTCCAGATGCCAGACCATGGGCAATGAATGCCTTTGCGAATACTCGCGCACGCTGATGCAATTCCTCGAAGGTAGTGACCTGAGCGTTTTCTACCACCGCGACCTTCTTTGGCCATCTATGAGCCGCTGATTCCAGGATAGCCGGAATGGTCAGTAAAGCAGGGTTGGGTTCTACCTGGGTTGGCATGGCAATAGGCTCTATTTGTGGGGTTTAGCGAACCCGTATTTTCGGGTCAGCTGATCCACGACGAAGGGTATCTAGAAATTCGCCCAAAGGGGCGGGTTCAGCCACTTGCGGTTCGCCCTTGTCTGGTGGGTTCTGCCAGAAGTCTTCCCAGGAGGGGAACAGGTCATGGAAAGCGCCGCTGTATGATTGGCGATCAGGCCAGCGCATCTTCAGCTCGCCTACCGGTGGTTTGTTCAGGTCGGTTGCATACCAGTAGCAGGGCAGTCTTCTACGAAAAAGCCACTGCTGGTCAATACGTTCGTAGTTATCCCAGTAGAGCATCTGCATAATGACCCACTCAGATCCGGTTTCGTGTTCATTTTTTGAATAAACCAGGCCATGAGCATGGTTTATTCCGTCAAATTCTATAATATGGTTACCAGTGTGATGGGACGTGCCCGTAAACTGCAATCGAAGCGTGTCATCAAGCCAGCGCTTAAGATGAGCTCGGCCGGTGTGTTCGCGACTGACGCGTATGTCAGGGGCGAATAGATTGACGTGGGCATCGAGATCCCGCATATCCAGTGACAGTGAGTATTTGGCAACAAGTTGACGAATTTCTTCGGTCGATTCCAGTCGATCCAGGCGTTGCTCAATCGATTTGTCGGAATTAGTGAGAGGCATGGTATTTTCCTATTTCTCGCTAAATGTTAATATAATCTGCGCATTATGAAAACGGCTGGCTTTAAAATTATCCGATTGCGCGAGCCAAGGTGAGATTAAACGTTTATGAATGTCCAGGAAAGCGCCACTAACATCAGCAGCTATCTGCCCGATGAGCTTGATCTGAAAATTATTGCCCTGCTGCAGAAAGATGGCCGTATGTCGACTCAGGATATTGCCGCCAGCCTCGATTCGACCTCATCAACTATCAGGAAGCGCATCCGCAAGTTAGAGGAAACGGGTACGATGCGGGTCGTTGCAGTCACTGACTTTACCGCTGCAGGTTATGATGTGCTACTGGCGATCGGGATAGAAGTCGAAAGCCGCGATGCTGAGGCGGTCGGCATGGATTTAGCTGAGTTACCGGAGGTGTTTGCCGTGAACCTGACAACAGGCTCGTTTGATCTGGAAATCCTTGTAGGGGCGCGTTCTTTCAGTGAACTGGCAACATTCCTGCACGAAGAAGTTGCCCAGATTCAAGGTATAGGGCGGTTATCCCCGGGATTAACGGTCGAAGTCTATAAGTATCAATCAGAGATGGTGCCAAAATTGTGAGCAAGGGAGTCATAGACGATATTGATCGCCGGATACTCGAACACCTGTCCCAGGATGGTCGCAAGAGTAACCGGGAAATTGCCCAGGCATTAGGTTTGGGTGAGGGAACCGTGCGGGGTCGAGTAAAACGCATGCAGGAAAGCAATATTATCAAAATTATGGCGTTGACCAGTTTTATTGGGCCTGAAACGCCGCAGTTGGCTTATATCGGTGTCCGTGCTGACTTGGCGCAGGTCGCCAATATCGCAAAAGTGATCGCCGAGATGAAATTCGTCAGATTTGTTGCGTCCATGCTCGGCAGGTACGACCTGCTGGTAATTACCCTGGTTCATGACGGTGGTGAACTGGTGCGACTGGTCAACGAGGAGATTATGACCCTGCCGGGTGTTCGCCATGCTGACACAACACTGGCGGTTAAAGGTCTGAAATATGATTATCGCTGGGGGCGCATTTTGCCTGAAGGCGACGATGTCTAGCACGGCTTACAACTGCTCACTCGATCACGACGCCGAGGTGGTATGGCATCTACTTAGAGAATTTACCGATATTCCCTGGATGATGGGGGTGCAGGAAGTCACCACAGGGACCTATCAGGGCCAGGTAGCAAGATTACTGCATATGCCGGGTATTGAGCCAATAACGGAGTATCTCATTAACCTGGATGATGAAGCTCAGAGCCTGCAGTACGGCGTTGTTAAGAATCCCTTCGTGCCAGTTGAAGGTTACCAGGCAACGATTTCTGTTAACAGTGAGGCTGGCAAGGCGCAAGTGATGTTCAGTTCCAGCTATGACCTGGGAGATCAGTCCGCTGAAGACGTCTCTCAAATGCTGCAGGGGTTTTACCAGATGATGGCCACTTCCATCGATAATTACTTACAAAGCAGCGAGTAGGGCTCGCCTTAGGAGAACCGCATTAATTCCACCAGGCTGGGTTAAGTTTGCTTGCTTGTCTTATAAATGCTCTCTTTTGGATCATCTTTCTCTTTCTTTTTCTCTCTCTCTTTCTCTTTCTTTCTCTCTCTCAATCTATCTATCTATCTATCTATCTATTTCTATTTGTCTATCTAGCTGTCTATGGGGCTCCACCACCGGTAATTGCTGATGCATAGCAATCGCTTGTATTAGTCCTTTCATGCAATTGTAACTGTGTGCTGAGTGAGCCCAGTAACGCTGCCAGAGCTATCAAGACAGGGTTCTATATGCGATATCGTTCTGCCTAAGATCTCATTTAGATGCATTCTATATATTACTTAATTATTATCTCAATATTATCTAGCTATTGTTTGGTTAGATTTAATTCTTATTTAAATCAATAGCTTCTTGTATAAAGGTAAGGAAACTGGGAGGTTCTCCGCCGCCATAGACTTCCAGCGCAGCACCAGATACATAATCTGCGCCGTCGGATGCCAGATACAGGCAGGCCTTGGCGATATCCTCGGGCGTTCCCATTCGTCGCCTGGGAAGTCTGCTTTCCAGACGTGCCATGCCCTCAGGGCCACCATAGTGCGCATCGGCTGCTTCTGTCTTGATCAATCCGGCGATGACGGCATTGACTCTGATCTTCGGGCCCCATTCCTGCGCCAGAGAGATGGTTGCATTGAGTAACCCGGCCTTGGCTGCGCCATAGGCAACCGTACCCGGTGATGAGCGAATCGCCGACACGCTGGCGATGTTGATAATGTTGCCGTTTGATGCCTGTAGCACACTATGGGCAACCTGGCTCATCAGTAAAGGGGCGAGTAGATTCAAGCGGATAATTGATTCCGTAAATCGAGGCGAGGCGCTGGCCGAATCTGCAGGCGGTCCGCCACCGGCGTTATTGATCAGGGTGTCCAGCCTGCCAGCCTGCTCGACAACCTGGTTGACGAGGGCCTGGGCCTGGTCAGGGTCACGAACATCGGCCTGGATAAATGTGGCTTGTCTCTGGTTAGCGGAGACAGGCTCTTGCGGCGGTGTTCTGCTGCAGATAAAGACCTCAGCGCCGGCCTGGAGAAACGCGCTGGCGATTCCTCTGCCAATTCCTTTGCTGCCGCCGGTAACAAGCACAATCTGTCCTTTAACGGTAAACATCATAATCTCCGATTGTTGTTATTATTTTAGCCATAATTGATGTATTTAATAACAATTAGACCTAAAATTATCATAATTCGTTAAATATCTGTAAAATATTACGCAAAAGAGTAGACTAGACACGTCTGCTATGGAATATTCACTATTGTATAGTTTAACCCTATTTGAGGCCACGAATGAGCAATCCGAACACCCAGAGTTCCGCGACCACCGTAGGTGGAACCAGGGCAACTATTTCACGGATTGACATCGAGCCGCAACTGGAACTGATCGAAAGCCTGGCGGCGACTGGCCGGCAAGACAGGCAGGTTTCTGTCGAGGCCATCGCCGCGCTGAAGCGCTCTGGCTTTATTCGAGCGGTGCTGCCCAGAAAGTGGGGTGGACTTGAAGCCCGCCCTGAAGAGTTTTTTGCAGCACATCTGGCTATCGCGGAACGGGATATGAGTACAGCCTGGGTTGCCGGCATCATCGCCGTGCACGCCTATCAACTCGCGCTTATGGATGAGCAGGCGCAAGCGGATGTTTATGGCGAAGATCCGGATACCTGTATATCCAGCTCCTATAATCCGATGGGCGGCAGGGTCGAGGTCTGTGACGGTGGCTTCATGCTCAGCGGCCAGTGGGGCTGGAGTTCCGGCTCAGGGCACTGCAGCTGGGTTCTGCTTGGGGCAATCATACCGGAAGAGGGCTATCGGACCTTTCTGGTGCCTAGAGGCGATTATCGCATCGAAGACACCTGGGATGTTTATGGCCTGCAGGCAACCGGATCAAACGACGTGATCATTGATGAGCCTGTGTTTGTCCCTGATTATCGTACCCATAAACACGCCGATGGCTTTAACTGCGTGCACCAGCAAGACAACAATCTCTATAGTATCCCCTGGGCTCAGATGTTTATTCGGGTGGTTACAACACCAGCCATTGGTGCTGCGCGGCACGCCTTGAAGCTGTTTACCAGCGGTGCGGGTAATAGCAGTACGGATCCCACCAAGCTTCGAGATGACCCGGATATCGCCAGGCGTGTGGCAGAAACAGCCAACGATATTGATGAAGTGGAAACCATCCTGTTCAGGAATTTCGAGAAGATGCTGGCTGCGATTGAATCCGGTCAGGAAATCAGTATGGCTGACCGGGCCCATTATCGCTATCAGGCCAGTATCGTCATTGACAGGATGGCCCAGGCAGTGCAGCGGCTGTTTGAGGTGGCCGGTGGCCGCAGTGTGTTCAATGGCGCGCAGATCCAGAATATCTGGCGGGATATCAATATAGCCCGTGCTCACGTTGCTAATAACCCGACACCCTTCGCCAGAAACCTGGGTAATATGCTGCTCGGTGGTGAAAACAGCGACTTCTTTATCTGATTTAAAAGGGGGCTTCTTTTGGCAGACTCAGCAGGTTCACCGCCCCAGGCGAAATTCCAGCAGCTAGGCGATATCAGGTTACATTATCATGACCTGGTTGCCGAGAATCCCCGTGGCACTGTGGTCTTTGTTCATGGTAGCGGTCCGGGTGCCAGCGGCTATAGTAATTTCAAGAAGAACATGGCGAGTTTCCGGGATGCGGGCTATCGCGTAATCGTGCCTGATCTGCCTGGTTTTGGTTATTCGTCAAAGCCTACTGACCGGGACTACACCACGGCGTTTTTTTCTGAATGTCTGACCGGTTTACTGGCTGCAATCGGTGTTGATGAGTATGCGCTGATCGGTAATTCCCTGGGTGGGGCGATTAGCCTTAGGACTGCCCTGGATCATCCGCGCCAGGTCAGCAAACTGGTATTGATGGCGCCGGGTGGCATTGAAGAGCTGGACCGGTATATGGCCATGCCGGCCATGGCCAAGATGATCAGCAATTTTGTTGGCGGTCAGCTTGACCATCAGGGATTGCGCCGGGTTCTGGAAACCCTGGTATTTGATGCCAGCCATGTTACCGATGAACTGGTCGATGAAAGATGGGCGATTCTGCAGGACCAGCCGCCAGAGGTGTTGAGCCGGATGAAGATTCCCAACATGGAAGCGGAGCTTGGCAACCTGGCGTGCCCGGTTTTAAGCTTCTGGGGCGTCGATGATGAACTGCTGCCTGCCAGTGGTGGCCAGAAAATAACCCGGTCTTGCGATCGAAGTCGGCATATCGAACTGTCGCAATGCGGCCACTGGGTCATGGTGGAACACACCCGCTTTTTTAATGCCAGTTGCCTGGACTTCCTGGCCAACGACTGATGTTGGATAAAGCGATCATCCAAGACATTGGCGAGACTTTGTTTCGCTGCCTGTGTGAGCGGTCGGTCATACCTCCCCTGACAGAGACCTAGATGCCTACCAGATTTCCCAGGTGCTGCTGGCAAAGCGAGTCGAGGCTGGAGAAACCGTGATCGGCAAGAAGATCGGCGCGACCAGCCGCGCCGTGCAGGAAATGCTCGGTGTTTTTCAACCTGATTTTGGTTTTCTCACCGATGCCATGTGGGCCCAGGATGGTCTTGTTCACACCGATGGGCTGATTGCGCCCAGGGCGGAAGCAGAAATAGGCTTTCGTTTGCATAAATCCCTGCAGGGCCCTGGCGTCACTGCCGTTGATGTTCTGGCTGCGACCGCATCTGTGGTTGCCTGTTTTGAGATTGTTGACTCCAGGATCAGAGACTGGAAGATAAAACTGGAAGATACTGTAGCTGATAACGCTTCCTGCGGTGTGTTTGTGCTGTCAGAGCAGGAAATCTCCCCGCAAGGCCTGGACCTGAGCACCATGAAAGTGATCGTCGAGAAAAACGGCCACTATCTCAGCGAAGGACTTGGCTCTGCTGTACAGGGCGCGCCAGAAAATGCCATTGCCTGGCTGGCCAATACCCTGGGTGAATTTGGCATCCCTTTTAATGCCGGTGAGATCGTTCTGTCCGGCTCTCTGGTGCCGTTGGAACCGGCAGTTGCAGGAGATCATTTTCGTATGACCATAGAAGGTCTGGGTCAGTGCGAGGCGCACTTTATTTAGGTCACCTATAAGATTTGAGAGGCTATTTTGGCAAAAATTGACTGTGCAATCCTGGGATCCGGCAATATTGGCACGGACCTGATGATCAAGTTGATCAATACCTCGGCAACGCTTAATCCAGCGATGCTGATCGGCATAGAGGAAAGCTCTGAAGGGCTTGCCATTGCTAGAGACAGAGGCGTCGCCAGTTGTAGCGGCGGTATCAGCGAAGCTAGAAGCCTGCCTGAATGGCAGGACGTCCGTATCGTATTCGATGCAACCTCGGCAGGGGCTCATGCCGGGCATCATGAAGTCTGCCAGGCGGATAATAAGCAGATGGTTGATCTGACGCCGGCTGCTATTGGTCCTTATTGTGTGCCCGTGGTGAACCTCGAAGCGCATTTAGACGAAAGCAACGTCAATATGGTGACCTGCGGTGGCCAGGCGACCATTCCAATGGTGTATGCGGTTAGTCGTGTCGCTGAGCGGTTGCCGTATGCAGAGATTGTTGCCTCGGTGGCATCCAGAAGTGCCGGCCCCGGAACCCGCGCCAATATCGATGAGTTCACTGAAACTACAGCCCGTGGCCTGGAGAAGGTCGGCGGTGCTGAACGGGGCAAAGCCATTATTGTGCTTAATCCGGCCGAACCGCCCATGATCATGCGCGACACGGTCTATACGCTGTCCATCGGCGCTGAACCGGACGCCATTGCTGATTCGGTTCAGGAAATGGTGGCCGCGGTGCAGCAATACGTACCGGGCTATCGTTTGAAACAGGAGGTCCAGTTCGAGCGTTTTGGCAGTAATAATAAGGTTCGCATTCCCGGCATGGGTGAATACGAAGGCGTTAAATCAACGATCTTCCTGGAGGTGGAAGGCGCAGGCCACTACCTGCCCAACTATGCCGGTAACCTGGATATCATGACTTCAGCGGCACTGGCCACAGCCGAGCGTCTGGCGCAGCTTAAATTTGGAGCAGCAGCGTGAGTGGCAAGATGATGGATCCGACCCAAGAACGGCTGTATATCCAGGATGTCACCTTGCGCGATGGCATGCATGCCATTAAACATCTGTATACCCTCGACCAGGTCGCCGCAATCGCCAAAGCGCTGGATGAAGCCGGTGTGGATGCCATTGAAATCGCCCATGGTGATGGCTTAAATGGCGCCAGCTTCAATTATGGTTTTGGCACGCATACGGACTGGGAATGGATTGAAGCGGTTGCCGATGCGGTGACCCATGCGACTATCGCCACCCTGATTCTGCCGGGTATCGCAACCAAGGAAGCGCTCAAGCGAGCCTATGCTGCAGGCGTGCGCTCGGTGCGGGTAGCGACCCACTGCACCGAAGCCGATGTTTCCCGGCAGCACATTGAAATAGCCCGGGAGTTGGGCATGGACACCATTGGTTTTCTGATGATGAGCCATATGATTGATGCCCCGGCGCTTGCTAAGCAGGCCAAGCTGATGGAATCCTATGGTGCCCAGTGCGTTTATGTAACCGATTCAGCCGGCGCACTGGATATGGAAGGCTATCAGGCTCGGTTGCTGGCCTATGATGAGGTGCTGGACGAGAAAACCGAAAGAGGCGTGCATGCGCACCATAACCTGTCGCTGGGCGTGGCAAATTCCATCGTCGCAGTGCAGAGTGGGGCCCGGCGGGTCGATGCATCGCTGGCCGGTATGGGCGCTGGCGCAGGTAACGCACCCCTGGAGATATTTATTGCCGCAGCTGATCGTAAGGGCTGGCAGCATGGCTGTGATCTGTACAAGCTGATGGATGCTGCAGAAGACCTGGTTCGGCCACTGCAGGACAGACCGGTGCGAGTCGACCGGGAAACCTTGTCTATCGGCTATGCCGGCGTATATTCGTCATTCCTGCGGCATGCAGAGAAGGCGGCCGAGGATTATGGCCTTGACGTACGCGAGATCCTGGTAGAACTGGGCGATCGGCGCATGGTCGGTGGCCAGGAAGACATGATCGTTGATGTTGCCCTCGATCTGGTTAAGGCTAAAGAGGCTGCTCAGGCGTAATCAGTGCAGCATTGCGGAGTAGCACGAATTAATGGGCATGCACGGCTAACGCAACGGCCTGCAGGCTTTAACATGCAGGTTTTAAGATGCTGTTTTAAGGTGCTGTTTTAAGGTGCTGTTTTAAGGTGCTGTTTTAAACGGAGCGATTTTAAACGGAGCTG
>LWDU01041305.1_pt1 | contig 156283 bp, 125 predicted proteins | sample 727161 | NCBI WGS metagenome assembly LWDU01 (sample SAMN04566230, study PRJNA314399) | hydrothermal vent metagenome | isolation source: deep sea hydrothermal plume seawater | place: Mexico: Gulf of California, Guaymas Basin | collected 2004-07-11
CCACGCAGTCCCTGTGAGCGTAGGAACGACGGCCGCGTAATCACCGACCATAGTTTCTTCCACTAGGCGTCCAGTAAAGATCGTACCGAGAATACCCTCATGCCGAAAATCCTGACCCAGCGATAGCTCACCTTTTGCATAGAGGACAGCCATCTTTGCGCACGTTCCTGTCCCGCAAGGAGACCGGTCAAGAACGCCTTTCCAGGTAGATGGACGATCCCAATCCAACTCCCCGGTAGATACGATCACCGTATTTCTTCGATCTGCATCCGCGGATATTGGGGGTGCAGACAGCTGGGCGATCGTCACCCCACGTATCTCCGGATTGTCGGGATGAACACAGTCCAGTTGTTCCTGGGTGGCGGCTTTGATCATCTCACCAAGACGAACAGCATCGCCGGCAATGGCTTCGCGTCAGCAATGACATAGAACATTCCGCCATACGCGACGTCGACTATGACCGTGCCAAGCTCGGGCACCTCGACTGGTGTATCGAGGTGCACAGCGAAGGCAGGAACATTCTTGAATGTTACCCCTCGTACCTTACCCTCGTGTACCTCAGCCCGTACGGCGATCAACCCAGCAGGAGCTTCCAGCGTCAGTTCCGTGATTGGCTCCTCAACTTCCACCATTCCTGTTTCGATAAGGACTGTTGTGACGGCAATCGTATTCGTGCCTGACATGCCCGGGTATTCAACCTGCTCCATGATCACATAACCGGCGTCAGCCTCGGGTTGTGTGGGCGGGAGAATCAGATTGCAGTTCGCCGCTGGGTATCCCCTGGGTTCGCGGAGCATGCGGAGACGGAGTTCATCTGCATGCGTCTGGAGATAGAGCATTTTTTCGAACATAGTCTCACCAGGCACATCACTGACTCCACCGACAATCACACGACCGGGCTCACCGCACGCATGGGTATCGACCGCCTGAATCCTGTCCGTTAAACGCATCTGTGCTCCCAATTTGGTATCCCGTCACTCCCGGCAGTTCATGGGTCCCGTTGAGGGGGTCAGCAAGCCCTTACCGCACTGGGGAGATTAGGGCTAGTTCATAGCAAAGGCTAATTCTTTTTCTCCTAGCGGATCATGAGGATCCGTAGCACAAACCTGCTAATTCTCGAAGCGAACTCACTTTGTAAGTTGCGAGGCTAAGGTATACAGGGACAGATTTCGATACGTGTTGTTGACCCGCTGGAGGTGAAAGATGAGAAGATCGTCACTACTGTGTCTGCTCGCCGTCGGATTTACTGCATGCGCAAGTGCGGGTCCCGAGATTCTTCGGCCGGGAGTGGCTACACGTGATGCTTCATATGCAGTGGCATTCGAAGAGAATCCACAGCCTGACCGATATGCGGAATTTCGAGATGCAATCGCCCTAGAACTCAGGTCGAGAGGACTCACTGTCAGCCCTAACCCTTCTCGTGTTTCGATTGTAATTCTCCTGGAGACAGCAGAGCGCGTATCAAACTGTGTGACAACGTGCGGATTACTGGACAAAGCAAGTATTACCTTCACTGAACGTGGGGATGAGACGAATCCAATTGCCCGTGCCACGATCGACAATGGAAGAAGGACTAGAGGATCTGTAACACCAGGATCTCTGGCTGTATCCGTGCGCGCGGACGGTACCCCACGGGTCCAAGAGATGGACGATGCTACACTCGCCATTGCGGTCGCGGATGAGATCATGAAGCTCATTGGCTAGTCTTTGATTCTTAGCTCTGGCAGCGATGCAGATGCGTTCCTGCTGTATCAGAGAGTGACCTGAAGGATGGAGACTCTCCTCTTGTTCTTCGAGCAGATGCCAAACTCGCAGAAGCTCTTGTGGGTGATGGCATGCCTCGCAATGAGTTGGCTTCTCGAGGGCAGCTTTCCACTAGCTCAGCTCAGCTACCGCAAATGGAAGCATGCGGGAGCGAATTTCGTATTCCTGGCGACGACACTCATCATTAATGCAGGCTTCAGCACGCTCTCGGTAAATGCTACAACTTGGACATCAGCTCAGAGTTTTGGGCTATTGCATCTCTTCGACACGCACGTGTTGGTAGAACTCGTGATCGCTCTCGTTTTGCTCGATTTGACCGCCCAGTACTGGGCTCACTATCTGCTCCACAAGATCAGATGGATGTGGCGTATGCATGTGATTCACCATAGTGACACCAAGGTTGACGCCACTACTGGTACGAGGCTTCATCCAGGTGATTTCGCGGTCCGCGAAGTCTTTGCTTTGGGCGCGCTCGTCCTTACCGGGGCACCGCTCGCGTTCTATGTAATTTATCGAGTAACAACCGTTTTTTTCACTTTTCTCACTCATGCCAATATCTCACTGCCCGCACGGGCAGATGCTGTGCTAAGTCTAGTTTTTGTGACACCGGATATGCATAAGTTTCACCATCATTTTGAGCGCCCGTGGACTGACATGAATTTCGGTGGGATTCTCTCAGTTTGGGATCGAATGTTTGGGACATTCGTCTATGGAGATCCCAGACAAGTGAACTATGGTGTCGACGTGGCTGATCCTGCACGAGATGAGGACGTAATGCATCAATTCACGTTACCCTTCCGCCATGGCAGTAGCCTGGATCGTGACCCGTTGTAGCTCCTGTGTTACTCGGGAAGTGATTCCTTTCAAATCTCTATCCAGAACATTATGGACCGAAGTTCTTTGATCGACCTAACCCATCTACAACCGCTCTAGCCAGCTTTGATGATTTGCGAGTCCAGAGTTGGATAAAGCAGGATTATGCGATGAATAATAGACTGCTAACGGCTTTCGCTATGGGCTTCCTTGGCTTAACTGCCTGCGCTCCGGCAGCGGATGAAGCAATGTCCGAGGCATCTGATTTTGTTCCTCCTCGCGATACCGACGTCCTCATTGCGGAATTGACGTTCAACTCGCAGGGCGTGCCAAGCATTGGGACACCTACGAATCTCACACAACGACGAGACTACGATAATCAACCCCAGTTCGTCCCGGATGGCTCCGGATTTTGGTACACGATCAATGACCTTCAGAATGATCAAGCTGATATTTGGCGCTACGATTTTGCTACTGCCGGCGTCACTCGGGTGACCATGAGTAGTCCGGAGAGTGAATACTCAGCCACTCCACTTCCTGACGGATCTGGTATTTCGGTTATCCGTGTAGAGGCAGATTCTACCCAACGGCTCTGGCGTTTCGATCTTGATGGTGCGAATGGGGCTGTTATTCTGCCAAATGTAGCACCCGTGGGTTACCACGCTTGGGTGGATGAGAGCACGCTCGTACTATTTGTGCTCGGCGATCCGGCCACACTGCAGCGTGCTGACGTGCCGACTGGCCAAACTGAAGTTATCACTCGGAACATCGGTCGCTCTATCCAGCGAATCCCGGGTTCCGATGATGTCAGCTATGCTCAAGTTCACGAGGATGGCACCGCAACGATCATGCGATTACCCTCGGAGCGCACATCGCCCGAGCCGATTGCCGAGGCAGTCTCCGGAGGAGACTTTCATGCCTGGGCACCCAACGGTTCGCTCTTGATGGCTTCTGGTTCTGTAGTTTACGCCTGGTCCCTTAGCCTGGATGAGTGGATGCCCATAGCGGATTTCTCAGACCTTAATATTTCGATCTCTCGTCTTGCGATTAGCCCGGACGGTACTCAGATCGCTATGGTCGCGGAAATCGCAACGATTCCGGGGTTCCCATCCAATTGAGTATGGATGTGAGGATGTCCTATCTGCTTATACCGCTGTGCGTGGCAGCTATCAACTTTTCGTATCTGCCCACCACCGCAAAGCTTGTGGGGCAGGAGAATGAGTTGCTTAATGATTGGGGCTCTCTCACTCGCTACCGTGACAACCATCGTGTTGTGTTCTACGGCAATTCCATTACAGACGTATGGGCAGGGTATTTTGACTCGATGTTTCCAGGGAAACCCTATGTGGGCAGAGGGATTAGCGGACAGACCACGCCGCAGATGCTGGTTCGTTTTCGCCAGGACGTAATTGCCCTGAATCCAGCAGTTGTGGTCATCCTAGCAGGAACAAATGATATCGCTGGCAATACCGGCCCCTCGACGCTCGCTATGATTGAGGACAACCTCATATCGATGGCTGAGCTTGCGGAAGCCAACGGTATCAGTGTTGTGCTCTCGTCTGTGCTACCGTGCAGGAAAGATTGTTGAGCTCAATGCGTGGCTAAAGGAATACGCATCCGACCGTGACATGGTCTATCTGGACTACCATACCGTAATGGCGGATGAGCGACAGGGCCTAAAGTCGGTGCTTTCGGAAGATGGTGTGCATCCCAACGAGGCTGGATATCAGGTGATGGTGCCGCTGGTTGAGGCAGCGATTGAAGAAGCGTTGCGTTTGCGGTGACTAAGCTCTGGTGGTCTCCTGAGGGCCGAATTCCGGTTGTTGTTTTTTGGACCAGATTTCTTATCCCGGCTGCTCTTATCCTAGGTGTTGCTAGGATCACAAGTGATGGTGGCCCGCTGTTCACATGTGCCTTTCTCCTAGTGATCTGGCCCTTTACAGTTGGTGCCGTGAAGCGCCTTCATGATCTCAGCTTCCCTAGTTGGATTGGGTTTGTTCTATGGACGGTTGGTCCAGTGTTACAGGTGGGATGGGCGCTGTTTGGTAGCACTAGCGAACCCACTGTGGTTTTTAGAGGATCGTCTGGGGTTCCGATCTACTCAGAGGATCTAGCTTTTGGGATAGGAGCTGTTTGGTTCTTCTTCTTCGTGTTTACCACGGTGTTCATCAGTTTGTCACCTGGAGGGAAAGGGTCCAATAAGTACGGACCTAATCCTCTTGGATAAGGATGGCCGTGGGAATTATAAGTTGGCATAAATCGATGTTAGCGCCGCAGCAAGAAGTACTAGGGATCTCAGATTATCCAGTGATATGGATAACTTTCTGGAAGGGATTGGTTATAGGCTACCTACAGTATTGGTTTGTCCTCGCCTAGCTCGGGAGATTACATGGAACTCAGGGATACAGTTGCCCTCGTGACTGGTGGCAGTGAAGGCATTGGGCGAGCGATCGCGGAAGCACTGATGCACCAGGGATCTAAGGTCACCATTACAGGACGCCGCGAAGAGGCTGTGAGGAACACCGCGGAAGAATTAGGACTGGACTGGATAGCGGGTGATGTAGGAAATGAGAAGGATGCTGTCCGCACTGTGAGCACCGTGATCGAACGACATGGCCGGCTTGATATTCTGGTCAACAATGCCGGTTACGGGATGTTCAAGCCGCTGGTGGATACGACTCTCGAGGAATTGCAGGGTATTTACCAGACGAACGTGTTTGGAACATTTCTGATGGCACGGGAAGCGGCTAGGCAGTTTATCAAACAGGGTAGTGGTGAACTGATTAATATTTCCTCTACCTCAAGTCTTAAGGGAAGCAGCGGACGCACTGCATATGGCTCCTCGAAGTTCGCGGTTCGTGGCATGACAGAGTGTTGGCGTGACGAACTTCGACGCCACAACGTGAGGGTGATGTTGGTGAATCCGAGTGAGGTGATGACTAGTTTTTCTGCCAAGGCTGGCGTCGAGCGTGAGCTTTCAGACAAGAAATTAAGGCCCCAGGAAATTGCCGATGCGATTGTTGGGGCCCTGAAAGTGGATAGTCGCGGTTTTATTCCCGAATTTTCGGTGTTCGCGACGAATCCTTTCTAGGGAGATCTTTTAGACGATGTGGTCTGTATCGTATCTATCAGACCGTTATGCGTTTGTCAGCGCACTCTAGTGGGAATCAAGCGCACGATTGGGGTAGGGTCACCATCGAAGCCGCGTGCGTCACCGTCCATTGCTAGATAAATAATGCCTTCCGGTCCCTGTCGAACATCTCGGATGCGTCCCATCCCACTAATTAACGTTTCTTCTCTCGCCACCTGCTGCCCATCTAGGGTGAGACGAACCAATTGTTCTCCCCTGAGGCTTGCGACGATCATGTCCCCTCGCCAATCAGGGAAAGCAGCACCTGTATAGAAAAGCATGCCGGTGACACCGATTGATGGAACCCAGATGTGTACGGGAGGCTCCATGCCATCCTGGTGGGTAGCACTGTGAATTGCGATCCCGGTTCGATAATTCACGCCGAAACCTATGACTGGCCATCCGTAGTTCAGTCCCGGACGGACCAGGTTCAGCTCGTCACCGCCCTGTGGTCCGTGTTCGTTAAGCCAAACATCCCCTGTTTCCGGATGGATAGCGAGCCCTTGAGCGTTCCGATGACCATACGTCCAAATCTCAGGATGCACTCCGTCTTGGCCTACGAAAGGGTTGTCTTCAGGAACACGACCGTCTTCGTGTAGGCGAATAGTTGTTCCATTGTGGCTAGAGAGGCTTTGAGATGGATGCGCCGATAGATCCCCCTCGGAAGGCCATTGTCGATCACCGATGGTGATGAAGAGATACCCTTTACCATCCAAGGCGAGTCGTCCGCCCCATTGCGAACTTCTATTGCTCCCATTCCCAAATGCGTCAGCGTGAAACAGTTCTTCGACATCGGACAGGCGATCGTTCTCGAAACGCCCTCGAACTACAGCAATATTTCCTAGTGAATCAGCACCCGGCTTCGTATAGCTCAGGTAGAGAAGTCGATTTTCTGCAAAGTCAGGATGAAGTATCAGATCTCGCATGCCAGCTTGCTCACGCCCGTCTTGTGGCATAGCACCCTGGCCGATTGCCAGGATTTCTGGCAGGCCTTCGACCGGGTCGTCAACTAAAACATCATCCCTGATGATGCGGAGCCTTCCCGGCCGCTCTGTGACTAGGAGATCGCCTTCCGGCGTAAACACCATCGAAAATGGGTGAACCAGTCCTCCGGTGACTGTGTCGACACTAAAATCGTGGAAAGCTGTTCGGATTATGGTTGCTGTGTCGTTCTCAATGCTTGAACAAGCAGCGAGAACGAGAGCGGTCCACAAGATCAATGGGTTTAGCAAGAATTTCATGACTGTTTACGCTCGGGATAGGAGTGGTGAAAAACAGCCCACATTCAAGAGATTGATACCTCAATCGATATGATGACGCGAGTCATCAGTACAGAATTGCACGGCTATCGCGACATGAACTGTCCGGTTATCGCAATATGCGGCATTCATGGGGACGCGATAACTTTCCGAGCTGGTATCTTAGGTTATCAATAAAACAGCAAATTCGGAGAAGCCCTGACCGTGCCCACCCGAGGGACCCAGAGTGCGCTGCAGCGGCACATGAGACTGAGGTCTGCAACGGCCCTTGTGATCGCCAACATCATTGGCGCTGGAATCTTCACGACAACTGGATTTCAGGCAGCTGACATCAGACATCCCCCGATCATATTCCTACTATGGGTGATAGGGGGTATCCTCGCCTTACTGGGTGCTCTTTGCTACGCCGAGTTAGGTGCGATGATGCCACATGCTGGGGCGGAGTATGTCTATCTTCGTGAGACTTACGGCCGGGCTCTGGGGTTCATGAGCGCCTTTGTCTCGCTGGTTGCTGGTTTCTCAGCAGCCATCGCTGCAGCAACGAAGAGTTTCGTTGCTTATCTCAGCCATTTCTTCCCCTTCTTAGCGGAAGACCCAACGGCCGCGGGTGTAATATCTCTGAGTAATCTTATTGCTGTAGGCCTGGTATGGCTTCTGGTTGCGATTCATCTGCGTGCGGTTCGCTCCGGCACCAGCTTCAATGACTTGATAACAGTTTTTAAGGTGGCCGGGATCGTGGCCATAATACTTGCGGCCGCATCTTTCGGTCGTGGAGACGTAGCCAATCTCACCACCGTATCGGCCACGTTCGAGGAATTGAGTCGAACCGACACACTAGCAGCGTTCGGCACCTCACTGATCTTCGTCATGTTTTGCTTTACAGGCTGGAATGCAGCGGGCTATGTGGCAGGTGAAATGAAGGACCCTCAGCGTGATCTTCCGCGTGCTTTGCTTCTAGGTACAGTGGTTGTGCTTTTCCTGTATCTAGGGTTAAACGCCGTCTACTTTTACGGAGCGAGTGTGGATGAGTTAGCCGGACAAGCGGAAGTGGGATTAGTGGCTTCACGCACCCTGTTCGGTGCACGAGGCGTGAATCTGGTTACGATCGTATTATGCACGTCCATACTAGCCTCAGCTTCTGCGATGACCCTCGCTGGGCCGAGAGTATACTACGCACTGGGGCGTGACTTTACTCCGTTCTCTTTCCTTGCTAAGACTCGATCAACGGGTGCTCCAGTCGCGGCACTTATTGTGCAGGGAATAGTGACTTCAATCATCGTTCTTTCAGGCCGAATTGATCAGATCCAGCAATATGCTGGCTTCACTCTTACGTTGTTCTCAAGCCTGGCAGTTTCGTGTGTAATTGTGTTGCGGATACGCCGCCCAGAAATCGAGCGTCCATTCCGCGCTTGGGGTTATCCTGCCACCCCTTTAGTGTTCCTAGTTGTATCGGGTTGGGTGATGTACTGGGCCCTCCAGGGGCGACCGGTTGAGTTTCTGGGTGGTCTCATTTTCGCCATCTCGAACTCGCCACGTGAACCTGAAAGGAGATAAGTAGATGCCTAGATTCTTGAATGTCACGTGTGTGACCGCCTTGATGGCCTTGGTTGCTTCGGGTCCCCTGGATGCCCAACTCGGTAGCCGTCCAGCAGAGCAGTGGGCCCTGGTACTTGAGAGTGGTCGACGGTTGGGGAGCCTGGAAATTGAGAATGTTGTCTCCTTGATCGGAATCGAGGAAGGTCAGGTGGTGGCAGATCTCGGTGCGGGGACCGGCGTATTCTCAGTACCGTTAGCACGCGCCGCAGGCACAACTGGAACGGTTTTAGCGGTTGAGGTCGACCAGGGGTTCCTTCCTATGATCGACGAGAAGGCTAGACAAGCAGGGCTAGAAAACGTTCAGGGCGTCCTTGGTGAGTTTACGGACCCGAACCTACCTCGTCGTGATGTAGATGTGGCTTTTTTCCATGATGTACTGCATCACATTGAGCAGCGTCAGGCGTACCTGCTGACTGTCGCCTCGTACATGGCCCCTGGCAGCCGCATGGTGGTGGTGGACTATGATATGAATCAACCGGGTGTTCCACATGGTAATCAGCCAGAGATGTTGATTAGCCCCCAGCAGGTGGCGGAATGGATGGCGAATGCTGGCTTCGTGGTGTCGCGTGAGGTGGATCTCTTCGAAGAAAAATTCTTTGTCATCTACACGAAGATCGATCAGTGATCGTAAAATTAGGTGGGACAGTGCTGTTGGTTCTGCTCGGTCTTAGCCTCGCGGGCATGATGTACGAGGGCTATGTGCGAGATCTGTTTCTGGAGACACCCAGGGATCTGAATGAACTGATTTCAAGCGGTGCTGATCCGATCAAGTTCTTGGATCCAGAGACAATGGAGCCTTATTCCGGCCCTGTTTTTCTCACTGAAATCGGAGCTCTTTCGACGCCTCAGCTCAAGATGTCAGGAACGCTTGAGTTAGGATTTTGGCACGGACCCTGGCAAAACTATGACGAGTATGGCGAGTTGATCACTCAGGGGACTCGGAACATGGGTATGGCTTGTGGCCCTTGGATTGAAGCTGGTCTTGAGAAGACCTATGAGCCTTGTCCTCCAGGACTTGAAATAGACTGGTCGCACACAGAGCCAAAGTAGTTCTAGGTGTGCTATAGTCGCAGATAAGTGGGATGAGTCTGGCTAGAATCAGGGGTTCGTTACGTACCTCGAGAATTTTCCCGCATCAGGCGTCTGGTATTCGCCATAGATAAAGTCTCGGTAGCGTTCATCTTCATCGAGATAAAGCTTCAACCAGGCGATTCCGTAGCGCCCGACGGTTGCAAGGTCGGTTCCGCGGTCAGTGTCCGCGATGTAGTGATTTCCGCCATCGATCTCCATGTAGACTTTAGTCGTTGATTCGGGGATGGATTGAAAATGTCTCCAAGCATGGTCATCCACTCCAGCGATCCGGTCTGCGGAGCCGGCAATGATGAGTGTGGGAACAGTAATATTATCGAACGGACCACCTGGCTCCCACGGAGTGAAGGGAATCGCCGCCTGTATTTCCTCCCCGTGTTCGTTCGCTGCGATCAGAGTGCCACCTCCGCCCATAGAATGGCCCATGACTGCCATTTTTCCGCCATCGATCCTGCCCATCAGAGGACTGCCGTTCCGGCTGTTCTCAGCTTTGAGCGTTCTCACGGCCGCAATCAATGCATCTGCTCTTAGATTCGGGCGATCCCTTCTATCGTTCGTGTCCAGCACTAGCACTGCATAACCATGAGACGCCAATAGAGGCCCCCACCACTCGATATGGCTCTGTCGTTCCGTATACCCTGGTGCGATCGCGACTCCACCGATCGATCCACGAGTGTCTAGCGGATAGTAGATCGTTGCATCACCGAATTCCGGCACATCTGGGAAGTCGGTATACGTCATGACTTGATGGTCTCCATCCCCGGATAGCGACTCAACAGTCGGTTGGGGAGAGTTTGCACAGGAAGCGAGTAGTAGGCTGAAGGCCAGCAACAACACTCTTGGAAAAAACCATCTATTCATTTCATGCTCCGTTCGCCGCGATAGTTCATGCCGCTGTGTGTGTGATAATAGTGATTTCACATATCTTCCCGAGGCTTAACATCCTACTACTCACGCAATATGAGTCTGGCCTCTTTGGTAGCGCCACCAAGAAGGAATTTCTGTGAACTGGTCTGATATCTGGGTTTTATATCGTCGTGAGCTTCGATCGGCGTTCCGAGATCGGACTATCGTGATGAATGGTATCCTAGTGCCCGTGTTCATGTATCCAATCATGATGTGGGTGATGATGACCGGGCTCATGTTCGTTCTGGGCCAAATGGAGCGGGAGAGTTCACGACTCGTGATTCTCGATCCGCCGTCCGAGCACTCTGCGCTCGTAGATACCTTGGGCGCCCAGACGAACCTAGAGATCCAGGAAGATGTTCTCAGCGAGGACTCTGCTATGGTGCTTCTTCGTGCTGGTGACCTGGATGCGTTAGTCGAGTTTCTTCCGCCAACGGATGAAGGTTCAGCGCTAGAAGACAATTTCCAGGTTCTGATCCGTTACGATCGCGCCGTCGGACGAAGCAGCCAGGCTAGTGCTCGGGTGGAAAGCACGATCGCTGACTATCGCAGTGAATGGCTAAGCCAGCAGGCTTCAGCTCTCGGTATACCGGAAACCGAGCACGAGCAGTTTCAGATTGTCCAAGATAATGTTTCCACAGAGGAAGATATCGGCACGCTACTTATGGGAATGATGATCCCGATGTTTCTGGTCCTGATGATTGCTATGGGCTGCCTGATGCCGGCCATAGACAGTACAGCCGGGGAGCGGGAACGCTCGACCTGGGAAACACTGATGACTGTCTCGGCATCACGCCTGAGCGTGGTCACATCGAAGTATTTCTATGTAGCGACACTGGGAATCTTGGCGGGCGTATTAAACGTGGTTGCCATGTTCGCATCGATGGGCGTGATCATGGGGCCATTACTCATGGACTTGGGTGAATCTGCAAATGCATTCCAGTTCAGCCTTCCGTTCTTGGCGCTCCCGGTGATGATTGTGGCGGCCATCGCTTTAGCACTGTTTTTCGCAGCTGCCATGATGATTCTCGCTGCTTTTGCAAGAACGTTTAAGGACGGCCAAGCCATGGTCGGTCCAGTTTTCTTGTTGGCTATGATGCCTATTCTGATGGGTCAGCAGACCGATCAGACCCTCACGCCTCTCACTGCCGCCATTCCTGTGGCCAACGCTGCCATGATGATCCGGGATGCGATCAACGGGGTTTTCTTGTGGCCTCTGATCGCGGAAACGCTAGCAGTCTTACTGGCGATGGTGACCGCGTGTCTGCTTATCGCTCGGGTATTGCTCAAGACAGAGGATTTTATCCTGCTCTCGCCGGATGGGAGATTCTCGAAATTTAGCAAGATATTCAAATCGTCATCTCGCTCGAGACTTGGCCGGAACAGCTCGGAGGGTCTGAAATGAGAACTCAAGTGTCTTCGACACCAAAGCAAACAGGCATAGAGAATGGCAATCGCTAATGTAAAGGTCGAAGGACTCCAGAAGTCATTCTGGGACGAGTCCCGTGGAGAAGTTCGTGCGGTCGACGGTATCGATTTTGACTGTCAGCCCGGTGAGGTTTTTGGCCTCTTAGGAGCCAATGGAGCCGGAAAAACAACAACACTCCGAATGTTGGCGACAATCCTGAAGCCTACCGGAGGTAGCGCGTCCCTAAACGGATACGATGTACTTGCCGACCCCGAGGCCGTTCGGCGAAGTCTGGGTTTCTATTCGGCTTCTACCGCTCTGTATCCGCGCCTGACCGGTCGGGAAACACTAGAGTTCTTCGCCCGTATCAACGGGTATCCTGCCAACCAAGTGAATCAGCGCGTCGAGGAGCTCATCGACCGATTCGGTATTCGTGAATACGCGGGAGCCCGGGTAGGGAAATTATCCAGCGGTATGAGACAAAAAATTTCTATCGCTCGAACCATCGTGCACGATCCTCCCATCCTCATTTTCGACGAACCTACCGTGGGCTTGGATGTCATGGCCGCACTCGAGATGCAGAATGTGATCCACGAACTACGGGATGAGGGGAAGGTGATCATTTTCTCCACGCACATCATGAGCGAGGCAGAGAAGCTGTGTGATCGTATCGGGATCATCCATCAGGGCCGGATCCTTGCACTGGGAACGCTTGAAGAGCATAGGCAGGCCACTGGGAAACATTATCTCGAAGACGTTTTTGTCCACGAAGTAATGCAAGCTGAAGATCAGAGCGCGAAGGCAATGGCCAGCCCAGGAGAACCTAGGACTAGCCTGTGAGTCCTAAGCGGTCGGACAATACGTCTGTATTGGGCACACTCTTCCGTTGTGAGATCAAGAGACTCATGCGAGATGCGCGTGTCCTCCTGATCTCTGTGTTCGCGCCCCTCGTGATTGTGCCGGGTTACATCCTCGTAATGCAGTGGATCGGGAACTCTGAGGAACAAAGACTAGAGGACACGGTCTACGAGTATGCTCTGTCAGGGGATGAAGCCGAATGGGGTCTGGAAATTGTCTCAGCAGCCCTAGCACTCGAAGCCAACGACCCTGATACCTCTCAAGCGGTAGTGCGTTTTGAGCGGCAACAAGTCACAAATACCGATTCCCTCCTGCAAGCAGGAGAGATCCATCTCGTGATTGAAGCGCTTTCCCCTGAGGCTTACGAGAGAAGTCGTGCCGAAGAAATAGCAGCTGATACCCTTGATCCCGAAGAGGACGAAGTAGCACCTGAGATTGAAGAAGGGTCGGATGGAGGGACTGCCCCTGAACTGCAGTTGCCTATTATTCGCCTGCGCTTCCGCGGTAACAGTGACTTTTCCCGCAGGGCCCATGATCGACTTGATGCCCGGATCAGGGAAGTGCGTTCGGAACTCAGGGATAGTGTCTACCTCGCTGGCGGCTTTCCCGTGGGCCGAGAGGAATTCGCTTCCGTAGAGACGGAAAACACTGCTAGTGCGGAGAAAGAAGGGGGCGCACTCCTGGGAATGGCGTTAACGCCGTTTCTGCTCCTCCTGATGCTATCGGGTGGCTCCATCATGGCCGTGGACGCCATCACTGGTGAAAAAGAGAGAGGCACGCTGGAGACGCTGCTCACCTCAGCAGCCAGTCGGTCGGAGATTGTTGCTGCCAAGCAGATGGGCATCATTGCGGTAGGGGTGGTGGTGGTGGTGATCAATGTCCTGAATCTTCTCGCCTATCTCGTGCTTGGGCTTTTAGAGCTCCCCGAGAATCTTGCTGTGGCGTTATCACTGCTGGACTTGGTCCTCATCCTGATCTTGTTCCTTCCTCTAACCGTGCTCATTTCGAGCACTCTGCTACTGATATCGGGCTACGCGAAGAGCTATAAGGAGTACCAGATCTACTTCCTCCCGCTTTTCTTGGTATTCCTAGTGCCGTCACTGGCAGGGATCTTACCTGGCCTCGATTTGCGTTCCGCTATCGCTCTTGTGCCCATCGCCGGTGTCGGAGTAGCGGTGCGGGAAATCATGGTAGGGGAGTATGACTGGCTGTTCTTAGCGATAGCTTTCGCTTCTACCGCTGGTGCGTCGTGGTGGGCTAGCCGCCTTACCCAACGGACCCTCTTAACTGAGCGTCTCATATCAAGTTCCGATCTGGATGAGGCCGATTTGCTTGGAGGGCCTGCCCTCTTTCCGCGGCATGTACTTCGCTGGTTTGTGGGGATGTGGGTGGTCTTTTTCCTTACCGCGATTTGGGTTGGTGGTGAGCTAACCCTGCAGGGGCAGATAATCCTGAACCTGGGCGTGATCTTCCTTGGTGGATCACTCTTAATGGTAAGGAGATATGGGCTAGACCCACGGAAAGTCTTCGCGTTGAGGCCAGTGCACCCCGCGGTGCTGCTGGCTGTACTCGTCGGGATTCCAGCCGCCTATCTCACGGGTATCGGCCTCAGCACTCTAGTGGATGCATATCTTTTTCCAGTACCTCAGAGTGTACTCGAGGCTTTCGGTGAAGTGCTGCTGGATGATGAGATACCTCTATGGCAACTCGTATTCTTCATATGTGTTATGCCGGGAATTCTGGAAGAGTTAGCATTCCGAGGGGTCCTACTACATGGCCTAAGAAAAACCTGGAGTCCGGTGATTGTCTGCCTTGTCACGGGTGGAATTTTTGGACTCTTTCACGTTGATCTCTTCCGATTGATCCCGACCGCTTATCTCGGAGTGATCTTTGCCGCTGTGGTTTTGCTGACAGGCTCAATTTTTCCTGTCATGCTTTGGCATTTTGGCAACAATGCCATCGCGCTTGTACCACAGCGCATGGGGTGGGTCACAGAAGAAACAGTGTTTCCAGAATGGGTTTTTGCCATCGCTTTTGTGGCGTTGCTCATTGTCTTTTGGATCATCTGGAAGGTGAGCACTCCATATCCGGACTTAAAGAAGACGAGGCCAAGGGAGTTCTCCTAAATCCCTTTACTTATCTCACTTTCTCATGGGATGAGTCCAAGCTGAGATATCGTCCCGGCACTGCTTCGTTCGAGTTGGGGGAAAGCGATAGCAACTTTGACCAGATGCCTTACGAGTCGGCTCCGGATAGCCTTAGGACTCTGATTAGTGAGATGGCTTTCAGCCCGTCCATGAGGGCGGGTGTCGCTCTTGATCTTACCAGAGAGCTTACCGTCTCGGGCGATCTTCATAACCGGTTCTCAGGCCAAGGGATCGGACTCCCCCCCAAATTCCACTTGGGATTAGGTGCTGAGTTCAGAGGCATCAGTGTTCTCCACCTGCGTAGCGGAGTGGCACTGATCACGGATGGGATCCAGTACGGAGGAGGTGCGAGCCTTATCCTTGGTCCTGTGAATATTTCGGTAGCAGGAGCGCTGCAGACAGGAGCCCTGCGTAAAAAAACGCTGGGTCAGTTCACATTATCATTCTGGAATCGCTAGATCAGATCAGCGGTGTCCGTGGTATCTCATCCGCACGCCACCGCGAGGCATAAGGGTGATGTGCCGGCGTTCCACGCTAAGTGGTCGGTTATCAAGCAACTCAAAGCGATATGCACGTAGTACGGTCCCGAGAACAACTTTGGCTTCAAAGCTTGCGAAAGCTGCGCCGATACAGCGGCGGTTCCCCCCTCCGAATGGGTAGAATTCGAAAGGACTGAACTTGCGATCTAGAAAACGTTCTGGAATCCATTCGTCAGGGTCTTCGTAAATCTCTGGATCCCTGTGGGTCAAAAATGCCACCGCGCCTACAGCTGTACCTGCCTTGAGCTTGCAACCCATCAGTTCTGCATCTTGGCAGAGTTTTCGGGCTAGATCAGGAAGTACGGGATGAATGCGGAGGCTCTCATTTACGACCGCGTCCAGGTAGGGTATCTGGGTCAGTGCCTCTGGATCACCGGTTGGAGCCTGCTCTGAAATGTCTTCAAGCAGCCGATTTAGTTTTTCGGGATGGCGATGCAGCCAGTAGAGTGTCCAAGCCATGGCAATGGCTGTTGTTTCGTGTCCAGCTGAGAGGATGCTGAGCAGCTGATCTCGTACCTCTGATTCATCCATGCGAGATCCATCGTCATATTCAGCTTCAAGTAACATGGAGAGGATGTCATCTCCTCGATCATCAGAGGACGTACGATCTCGGATCAGTTGCCCGATGAGTTCATCGGTTTGCTTCCTTACAGCTATGAAACGTCTCCAACTAGGGACCACCGGCAGACGAAGAAATTTGAGGAACATCGGCAGTCCGTTCCCGAGATTTAACAGTTCCGGGAGAAGCGCCTTGAGCCCGCTACGCACTACGGGATCTGTAACCCCAAATACTGTATCAAGAATTACCTCTAACGAGACTGATTGAGTGAAATTGTAAGCCCTAAAGTCCTCTCCTTCATGCCACTTACTTGCGCAGTCGTGAGCTGCTGTAGCCATACGTTGTGCGTATGAGCGCATTCGTTGGCCATGAAATGGGGGGATCAGGAGCTTCCTGTATTCCCGGTGCTGGGTTCCGCTGGTGAGAATTACTGAATTGCTCCCAAGAACTGGCTTGAGGACGTCAGTGTTCCAGGGCTCGAAGATCATCGGGTCAGCCCGAAAAATATCCCTGACGTCTTCAGGGCGTCCCGAAAGAACCAAGGGTCCACCCATCGTATGACAGCCGAAGGGCTGACCGTATCTGCGAACTGATCTTTCGAAGAATCCATAAGGATTCCGGATATAGGAAAGGGTAGTTCCTAATCCGAATCGGGGGCCCTTAGGAATGGGCATCTATTTGTTCTGGTTGGAAGAACATCATTGTCTAGATCCCCTGGAGTTCCGCTCTGAGTTTGACTGGGATTACGTGGCACTCATCAGCCGTCACCTCAACTTCGGTTCGGACCCAATTATGGTACGAGGGACGGGCCACAATCACGGTGTAGTTACCCGCTCGCTCTCCGGCACCGACCATGGTCAGACCATCCGAGCTCAGTGTGGTGCTCTCCACATAGTCGTCGTCATGCAGTGTCATCGTTGCGCTGTCAGCTAGCGGGGATCCGCTCTCTGGATCCACGACGTCCACGCTGATGCCATAAACGAATTGCTCGGTGCATATGATCGGGCCCTGATCAGCACAGCCCACCAAGAACGCCAGTGCTAGAATCGTTGATAGACGAAATCTCATAGGGCTACAGGGCTCTCGGATGCTCGGGTGAGGGTCAAAATCCCGTCAGATATCGCTAGAATACCTAGATGATCATAACTCGAATTAAGATGGCCGGATGAGTCTTTTAGCCAGATTTGATTTTTGGGGTTTCCCTGGGCCAGCACGTGATACGACCTATCGGATCATTTTCCAGGCGGAAACTCGGTCAGGTAAGCTTTTTGACGTAGTCTTGATCTTGGCGATTCTGAGCAGTGTGACAGTCGTGATGCTCGATTCTGTTCCGTATATAGCAGAGAGCTACCATCAACCGTTGCGTATTGCAGAGTGGATTTTCACGATCCTTTTCACGATGGAATATATCGCTCGCCTTTGGTGTGTAGCGTCTAAGAAAAAATACGCCCTGAGTTTTTTCGGACTGATCGATCTTTTTGCGGTGATTCCGACCTATCTGAGCGTACTGATTCCCGGAGGAGAAGTTCTTGCAGTGGTCCGAATTCTTAGAGTTCTGCGTGTTTTCAGGATCCTTAAGCTGGTACAGTACATGGGTGGGGCCGACGTCCTTGTAGCGACCTTGAAGGCAAGCAGATTCAAGATCGTAGTCTTCCTCATTACCGTGATGAGCATTGTGGTCGTCGTTGGGTCCGTAATCTACCTCATTGAAGGACCGGAACACGGTTTTACGAGCATACCTCGTGGCTTGTATTGGAGTGTTGTGACCCTGACAACCGTGGGCTATGGGGACGTGACGCCCCAAACTGGTTTGGGGCAAACACTCGCAGCTTTTCTCATGATTATGGGCTACGCATTGATTGCCGTACCTACCGGTTTGTTTTCAGCTGAGTTCGTCCAGCAGAACGCAGCCCACCGGCAAGGGTCAAATGCGCCCGTCCAGAGTTGTCCTGGATGCGGAAGTCTAGAGGTGGACCCTCAAGCAGAGTACTGCCGCTACTGCGGCCAGAAACTCACCTGATTGCGATCTGAGTTGCGAGATTGGGGCTTTCAGGAGCAGAATGACGTCATGAAGAGAACTCTAGTACTTGCTTCGTGCCTGTTTGCCCGTGTCTAAGGATTTAGACGGATGAAAGCTTGGTTAGCCTTGGTCCTATCTTACGTACTGTTGATTGCTCTCATCATCGTTCCGAGACTCGTAGGGGTGGAATCTTTGCCCTTAAGGGTCGTATTCCTACTCATCCCAATTGGAACGGCCTTGTTTCTTTATCTATTGCTACGCGGAGTTTCTAAGAAAGAACACATGCAGAGGAAAGCCGACTAGATCTAGTAGGTCTCCTCCCTAATAGCGTGGATCACTGGGGTAGGGGACTCGTAAACAGGATTTGGGAATGAGAAAGACTCTACTTCTCGTGCTCTTCGCGCTTCCACTTGGATGCGGACTCATAGAGCCGGACCCAGAGGTACTGACGTTGTTTGTGGGCCCAGAGCGCGTTGAGTGCATGGGTTTGTTCCCCACCACATGTCTGCAGGTTCGCTTTAATCCAGAAGGGAATTGGGAGGCTTTCTATGATCCCATAGAGGGCTTCGATTTTGAACCAGGTTTCTTTTATGAACTCAGGGTGAGGCGAGTCTCTATTGCTGATCCTCCGGCTGACGCTTCAAGCTATCGCTGGATTTTGCTGGAGCTCGTGAACAAGATTGTTGCCCAAGCCTATGCTATAGATAGCCGAATCGTGATATGACCCTAGTCTTATGTCATAAGTGCCCTCGAGAGATCAGCGACGGAGAACCAGTTTGTCCGGAATGCGGTGTGTTAGAGAGGGAAGGGCCGTTTGAACAGCACTATGAGAGCGGTCAATTAATGGCCAGGGGCACGTACCTAAACGGTGCACTGCATGGATCGTATGAAGATTACTACGAGAGTGGACAGTTAGAGGGGAAATATAATTTTGAGAACGGTGACCCTCGTGGGGATGGGCTCTTCGAATACTACAACGAGAGGGGTGAGTTAATGGCCAGGGGATTTTACCACATGTCCAAGAAATGCGGTGAGTGGTTTGCGAGGGGTGCTGGGTGGTCTGGACGGGATAAGATCGAGCACTATCCGCCCTGTCCAGAATCCCAAGACTAGGTCATGAATATGAACAAGGCTCCGCTAATTCTTTGGATTCTGGTCTCATGCACTGTCGCAGATACTTCAAGCGACTCACTGGGTCTAATGCCACCAGACGTGCCGGAACCTTGGCGTCCGATTATTGGTGAGTATGCCTCGGGCTCAGATACTATTTCAGTGCTAGAGGAAGATGAAAGTCTGGTGCTGCTATTTTGGGGTGGTGTGGGGCTCCGACTCTCAGCTTCAAGTAATGGAATTTTTGAGACCGACTCCAACACGATGGTGGAGATGGTAGCTGATGCTAGTGGCCGTGCAGAAATGCTGTTGGTGGACGGCCAGGCTTTTACTAGACTCTCGCTCGGTGCCGAAGATGGTGGAACGTTCCGTATCACACCCATTCGGGCGCCGGAAGAGTTGCTCATAGAGGCCCTTGCTGCTTCTCCCCCAGAAGAAGAAGGTGACTTCCGCCCTTCAGATCTCGCAGAACTAGTGGCTTTCGACTCTACGATTGCGTTGGACATTCGTTATGCGACTACAAACAACTTTATGGGCGAGATCTTCTATTCTGAACCCAGAGCATTTCTGCAACGACCGGCAGCAGAGGCTCTTGTGCGGGCGCATCATTGGCTCGGTGAACAGGGCTATGGCCTCCTGATTCATGATGGATACCGGCCATGGTACGTGACTAAGATGTTTTGGGATGCAACCCCGGAAGAGCTACGGATTTTTGTAGCGAACCCTGCTAATGGTTCGAGACATAACCGCGGTTGTGCTGTAGATCTGACACTATACGACCTTGAAACGGGCAGACCGGTTACAATGACCGGTGGATACGATGAAATGTCACCGCGTTCCTATCCTGACTATCCGGGAGGAACAGCTCGACAACGATGGCATCGGGAACTCCTTCGCGAAGCTATGGAGGCCCAAGGGTTTTCAGTATACGAAGCAGAATGGTGGCATTTTGATTACAACGATTGGCCCAGCTACCGAATCGGTAACGAGAGGTTCGAACAGTTGGGGGTGGGATGAACATGCAGAGACTGGCTTATGCCCACTGCGGTTCAGATGGTCCTCCCATAAGATGAAGTGAAGCACGTTACTAGCACTCGATAAGGCTGATAGGAACTGACAGGAGTGAAACCAATGATCCGAGTAAACGATATCCGACCACTCCTAGTGCTGCTCGCGGCTAGCATGATCCATGTGCCAACGTCAGCCCAAACCACACATCAGTTCGAGGCGACTGAGTACTACAACACCTTCTCCTTTGCGCATCCACCGGCTCTTCGGATCCGACCTGGAGATCGGGTTGTGACCCGGACCATCGATGCGGGGGGGCAGGACTGGAATAGTGACCAGGTTGCCCAGGGACCCAACCCTCAAATCGGACCGTTCTATGTAGAGGGAGCAGAACCGGGTGACGTTCTCGTGGTGCGATTGGAGAAAATTGAACCAAACCGGGACTGGGCCTACTCGAACACTGTGCTTGCGCCCTACGCAGCCGACCCATCATTCCTGCGCTATGAAGCTGAAGATGAGGCACGAAGAGAGCGTTGGGATGTGGATACCGAAGCTCGGGTGGCCAGACCATCCACACCGGCCTTGAGGGCGCAAGGTATTGAGATTCCATTCCGACCGATGCTTGGTTGTATCGGTGTTGCGCCACCTCGAAAAGAGGCAGTCTGGACGGCTACTCCTGGAGAGTTTGGCGGTAACCTCGACTACTTCGGGATGGTCGAAGGTGTAACGGTGATGTTACCAGTTTTTGAACCTGGTGCACTCCTGTTCATAGGTGACGGTCACGCCCGACAGGGTGAAGGCGAGGTGCTCGGGAATGCTCTTGAGATCTCTATGGATGTTGAGTTTTCAGTCGACCTGATCAAGGGTGGCCAGATCCGCTGGCCTAGAATCGAGACTGAGGATGCCATCATCGTTCTGGGGAGTGCCCGGCCACTTCTGCAGGCCCTTCAGCACGCGACGACTGAGCTGCAGAGATGGTTAATCGCTGACTACGGGTACGACGAGCGGGGATCATCGCTCCTGATGGGCCATGTTCTGGAATACGAAGTTGTACAAGTTGTGGATCCCCATTTTACGATTGCAGCCAAGATACCAAAAAGTTTTCTCACACCCTGAAGAAGGTACTGGACAGGTGCTGAGACCCTTTATCTCTAAACCTTTTTCAGGGCGTCTTACCGATCACCATTTGGATTTCGACGCCTGATCTTCCCATGAGGCGTGCACCGACAATCGTCGGTGTAGGCATGTCATCGCCAATTGTCTCATTGAGTATGGTCTGTACGACATCTCGGTCTCGGACGTCGGCTAAGTAGACCCATATGTCCTCGACATCTTCGAAGCTTCTTGAGGCGGCTTCAAGAGTCGATCGGATATCGTCCAGTGCTGCGCGAGTTTGTTCGCTAGCATCGCTGCCTCGCCCGACTACTCCTGCCAGATACAGGCGATCGCCTGTATCAATACCGGGCGAAAACGGGAGTCGCCCAGGTGCTCGGCCCTCAGCGCGCACGACCTTACGCTCTGAGGAAGATTCGGCCACACACTGAATCTCAGTGGAAAAGACGGGGTTCATCAGGCTCGCGCGCACCGTCGCCCTCGCTGGGGGCCCTGCTGCTGGCACGGATTCCGCATAGGCTCGATTCATCACAGCGAATCCACGGGGATCGTCTAAGAATACTCGGCAGCTGACCAAGTCTCCGAAGCTCATACCAGCTTCTTCTAGCACAAAGCCTATGTTTCCGAAAATCCGTTGGGTCTGTGTTGCCATATCACCGGTCACAGGCTGATACGTATCCGGATCCCTACTGGTTGCTCCAGAGATAAATAAGGTGCTACCAACCTTGATTCCCCAGGAATAGGGTAGTTCCGGAGATTTTAGCCCATCCGGAGTGATGACTTCTTTGGACTCTCCGGTTGCCACCACTGAGATCTGAATTAGTGCGTCAGGTTCCAAAAGGTCAGCTTGTACAGTGGCACGTGTCGGGGGGGAAATCTCGAAGTAGGTGCGATAAACGCCATTCATACCTTGAAAATGTCTGGTGTCCTTAAGGAACACATTCGATGCCACTACATCGGAATAACTCAGGCCCTGTTCCTGGAGTACTTCACCCAGACGATCTAGTGTTGCCCTAGTTTGGTCTTCGACGTTAGTGAGAGTGCGTCCGGCGGCTTGGGTGGCAGTCACATTCGAGATATAGACGAGTTCCGAGGATTGTGCTGAAAGCCATAGCGGCGAAGTGAGGAGGAGATTCAAGAGTCCTCCAACAAGGGTGCATCGGATTCCTGTAACGGTCATTCCGCTCTCTCCTCAATACCAGGATGTTTCTTTAGGGAAGTATTTTCGTTCGAAGTTGCTCGTTCGCTAAGAACATAGGATGACAAGCCGACTTGCCAATCCGTTTTAAACATCTTCATGCTGTCATACTAAAGACAACTAATCCCCCAGATGAAGGTTTTCTCATGAAGTCGATTCACCTCCTGGCGCTAGCGGTCATCGCCCTGATCGGGATGTGCCTACAAACACCTGCAGTAGCTCAGACCAGCCCGGTTTGGTCGGAAGAAAAAGTGCCAAACTATCTTCCGCATATGACCGTCCCTGAGGTGCGGGATCTTCTTACTCGGACTGACATGGTAATCATTCCTGTCACGGCGCTAGAGCAACACGGGCTTCATTTACCTATCGGCACCGATTACTACAGTGGAATCGAAAGGGCAAAGCTTATCGCCGCCCGCACGGATGTATTGGTCGCGCCAATCCTTCTTCCGGGGCAATCTCCTTATCACATGGGATTTGAGGGGACGATTTCATTGTCTTCTCAAACCGTACAGCAGGTGATCGTCGAGGCCGCTGAAAGTCTAATGCGTCACGGGTTCAAACGTTTCTTGATCCTGAACTCACACGGAGGAAATCAGGCAACTACGACCTTTATCGTAGACCGTATCAATCAGGAAACTGCTGGTATTGCGGTAAATCTGGGTTCAGTTGCTGCTCCTTTTCAGGATCGGAGTAGGCTCGCGGACATTCCGGACCCCCAAGTATTTGATCGACACGGAGGAGTCGGAGAGACATCCAGAGGCCTCTATTTGATGCCGGATCTGGTGGACTTGGAAGCAGCGGTAACCGCAGAGTTGACATTGCCCAGTCATATGGAACGCATGCTCCCTGACGTGATCGCAGGGGATCCCACCGCGCTCACTGTATTTCTAGCGGAAGGTCTTAAGGCTGAAGAAACGGGTAAGGGTACGTCAGCAGATCAAATGTCTAGCACAGGTGTATGGAGTGAGAGAGATCCCAAGGAAGCAACGGCAGAGCAGGGACGATTGGCCACCGAAGTATTTGTCGAGGGTGCGGTGCGTTTTATTGAGCGATGGAAGGAGTTAAGACCAATCCGGTAGAAAATTGCAGTACGTGGAAGATCCTCTAGTTTAGGTTCAGCCATAGGTTTGATAACGATCTTGTCGTGAATCTGAGAAAGGTGGAAAAGACAATGGTTAAGTTTAAGTCTGCCAGCTTTGTGGTTGCTGTGGTCATCCTGATTTTCGGATTTTCAGAGCTGCCACTCAACGCTCAACAAAGTACAGAGTCTGGGAAGCAGCAGGTTTTTTCAGCCAACCCATTTGGACTTCTGTTTCAGCTCTTCAATGCGGAGTACGAGCGTGTCATCTCTGAGACCAGCACGATTGGTTTCGGTGGATCGACCCTACGAATCGAAAACGAGACAGATTACGATTGGGAACCTGATCCCATTACCGAAACTGACCGATATATCAACTTTGACGTGTTCTGGCGGTTTTACCCATCGGGAAATCCTCTCGTCGGATGGGCATTCGGTGCGAAGTTGGGCATTACCAGCGTAAATGATCAAACCCACCTTGGTTACGGCTTTGATCTCAATCGCAGCTGGCTCCTAGGACCAGAAGAGAACTTCTATGTTGGCCTCGGATTTGGCCTAAAGCGGCTCATGGGTGCCCCGGACGATCTGATACCAGTTATACCAACGATACGAATAGCAAATGTCGGGTTTGTTTTTTGATCATGGTGAGGGGTAGAGGAGTGACGGTTGCCCCGAAGCCTGAGAGGTAGAGAGATGAAGATCTCACGTAGAGATATGCTCAAGATCAGCGCTGGAACTGGGGCCGCCGCCTTATTGCTCAATGAGGTTCCAGTGCTTGCTCAAGAACGGCCGTTAGTCATGCGCGCTATTCCTTCCTCGGGTGAGGAGGTTCCTGCCGTGGGTCTAGGTAGCGCTCGCACGTTCAGTGTGGGTGCTTCGGGTGAGGAGCGAGCTCCTTTAAAGGAAGTGCTGCGACTATTCCATGAGATGGGCGGACGGTTCTTTGATACCGCTCCCACATATGGTAGTTCTGAGGGTGTCGCTGGCCAGCTCGTTCAGGAACTTGGAATCCAGAATGACCTTTTCTTTGCCACAAAGATTTCAACGGGTGGTGGCAGGCAAGCAGGTATTGATCAACAGGAGACGTCCCTCCAGGACTGGGGACGCGACATCATCGACTTGAATCAGGTACATAACCTGCGGGATACCGAGGTTCATCTAAGGACCATCCGGCAGGCAAAGGAAGAAGGTCGTACACGCTACGTCGGCGTGACCACCTCTTTCGGGAGACAGTACGAGCAGATGGAACAGGTGCTTCGCACCGAAGAGTTAGACTTCGTGCAGGTCAACTATTCGCTCGGAGAGCGCCAGGCAGCGGAGCGGTTGATACCGCTGGCACAGGACCGGGGCATGGGTGTGATCGTGAATGAGCCCTACAATGTTGGACGGCTGTTCGCTGCGGTAAGCGGGCGGGATCTGCCTGATTGGGCTGCTGAGTTCGATTGTGAAAGCTGGGGACAGTTCTTTCTCAAGTATATCCTGTCTCATCCGGCGGTGACGGTGATCATTCCGGCTACTTCGGATCCGGAACATCTGATAGACAACATGGGTGCTGGCACAGGGCGATTGCCCGATGAGCAGACCCGGACTCGGATGGAAGAGTTCTTCGACGCCTTGAGCTGACTGCAAAGCCCGAGAACTCCTTCACAATACTAGCAAGATCGACCCAAAGTGATGACTAGAGAACAAGCGATTCGCGGGAATGCTTTTCAAGAGCACGAATAGCCCCTAGTATCGCGAACGGTCGGTATCGGTGAAGACGCCACTCTAGTAGCGTCAATTACGGCCGAATAGGGGTTTGTGGAGCAGATTAATGAAGCGCTTATACTCTCCAATACTACTTTTGGCCGCTTTCTCGGTCAGTCTTGGATCGTGTGGTGGAGCCGCTCGATCGGCGGCTGATCTAGAGGCACTAGCTGCTCGCAACCGGCAAGGCCATAGCCCTGCTGATGTTCATTTCATGACTAACATGGTTCCTCATCATGCTCAGGCTGTTTTGTTTGCTGGTTGGGCGGAATCACACCAAGCGAGCTCTGCTATACAAATTTTTTGTGCTCGGATGGTTGTCGCGCAGCGCGATGAAATAGTGACAATGCGTTCTTGGTTACTTGAACGTGATGAGCCATCTCCTCCGGCTGAGTACATTCGTATGCGAATGCCAGCTGGTGCTGATCACCAGGCTATGCCCGGCATGCTGACCGAAGCACAACTAAACGAACTCGATTATGCACGTGGTTTGGACTTTGATCGACTTTTCTTGAAATATATGATTCCGCACCATGAGGGTGCTTTATCTATGGTGGATGGGTTGTTCGGTTCGTATGGGGGTGCGCAGAACGACTTCATCTTCAAGCTGGCGTCTGATATGTATGCGGATCAGACAACTGAGATTGAGCATATGCAGCTGATGCTCGCTACGTACCCCTCGGGTCGCCAAGACCCATGACCTCTTCTGACTTATTCTATTTCTCTCCTAAACTCCAGGGGATCTGATATGAACAACCAATCTTTCGAACGTCTACCTGGCATGCGTTGGACCGCTCTCGGTTCCGCCCTGTGTGCAGTCCTGGTATTCGTTACCGCATGTGCCACTGCGATGTCGTCACCCTCCCCTGCTGCGATGATGTCGGCGCTGTCCGATCTCCCGCTTACCCCACCCGATCCGGATCCGCGCATCGGACTCGGTGCGGGCTCGGGTCCTCTCGGAATAGGTGCCGAGGAAGCATCCTGGAATCTAAACCTGGTATCCAATACGCCGCCGCCCGATGAATTTGTTGGAGTCACGAACTCCGATTTGGGTTTCACTGGCGACTACGCGATCCAGGGCAACTACAACGGTTATGTAATTTGGGATATCTCGGATCCGACAAATCCGACGTTGGAAACTTCTTATGTATGTCCGGCATCGCAGAGCGATGTCTCCATCTATAAGAATCTTCTCTTCGTATCTGGTGAGGGCTTAGGTGGTCGTGTTGACTGTGGCACAGGAGGAGTCCCGGACACGGTCAGCCTCGATCGGCTACGCGGCATCCGTATTTTTGATGCGACGGATATCAGGAACCCAGAGTATGTGGCGAACGTCCAGACCTGTCGGGGCTCACACACACACACCGTAGTAACAGATCCGAACGATGCAGAAAATGTCTATATCTACGTGTCTGGCTCATCCCGGGTGCGGTCCCCGAATGAACTTCCGGGTTGCTCGGGAGGTCCGTTGGAGGATAACCCGAATACAGCTGAATTCCGTATCGAGGTTATCCAAGTTCCTCTTGCGGCCCCTCAGAATGCCCGGATTGTGAGTTCTCCGCGCATATTCAACGACTTAACTGCACCACCCAGGCATGCCGAGCCAGGTCAGGAAGCACGCCAAGCGGCTGCCGGAAGAGGTGGACGTGGTGGAAGAGGCGGAGGACCCCCACGTCAGCGTACCGGACCGACCCAGTGCCATGACATCACTGTATATCCTGGTATTGGCTTCGCAGGTGGCGCTTGTGGAGGCTATGGACTTCTGCTTGATATAAGTGACGTAGCGAATCCACGACGCTTGTATGCTGCTGCTGACTCGAACTTCTCATTCTGGCACTCTGCGACGTTCAACAATGATGGCACACAGGTTCTGTTCACGGACGAGTGGGGTGGCGGTGGCCAGCCACGCTGTCGAGCGACGGACAAGTACGAATGGGGCGCAGACGCAATTTTCAGCATCAACGACGGGGAACTGGATTTCCACAGTTACTTCAAGATGCCTGCAGCACAGACGGAACTCGAGAACTGCGTTGCCCACAACGGATCTCTGATTCCCATACCTGGTCGGGATGTGATGGCACAAGCTTGGTATCAGGGTGGGATCGACGTCTTCGATTGGACCGATCCTGACAACCCAGTCGAGATCGCCTTCTTTGATCGCGGACCTACAGATGGCACACGCAAAGGAGCTGGCGGTTCGTGGTCTGTGTACTGGTACAATGGATACTTAGTCAGTTCTGAGATTGCGCGTGGACTCGACATCTTCGAGCTAGCACCTAGTGCCCATATTTCCCAGAACGAAATTGATGCGGCTAAGACTGTGCACTTTGAATACTTCAATGCACAGGAGCAACCCAAGTTGGTCTGGCCTCCCAGCTTTGCACTGGCTCGCTCCTACCTCGATCAACTTGAGCGGTCCAGCGGTCTTGATACTGATAGGGTCATGAGTGTGAGGAGAGGATTGGCTGAGGCTGAAGGACTCTCGGGGCAACAACGGAGTAACGCACTGACCGAATTGGTATCAGACCTACGTGGTACGGTAAGAAGCTCGAGTGATCCTCGTAAGGTCAGGATGTTTCTAGGAGCGGTTATAGATTTGGGTGCTGCCAGATAGCTCTAGCAGCAGAGAATACCAAGATGCTTGTGGGCACGTATTGTGACCGGGTGATTGACCGTTCAGAAGCGTGACGAAAGGTCGACGACGGTTAGAGGTCGGATCCGGTCTAATCGACAAGCTCTGGCTACAGTAGGCCGGGGGAGATCGTTGTGCTCCCCTGTCCTCTGACCAGGTAGTGCGCTCTACATGAAGCCGGTTGTCAAAAATAAATCCGTTCTTTTGTATGATGGTCTTTGCGGATTTTGCGATCGACTTGTCGGCTTCTTATTACGAAGAGATCGTCAGCAGATCTTTCATTTCGCACCACTTGGTGGGGCGTTCGCTAGCAACCTCTTGAATCGCCATCCGCACCTAAAGACAGTCGATTCTCTTGTCTTGGTGGAGAATAGTGGGCTTGAGCATGAGGTTGTCTGGGTGCGGAGTGAAGCTGTGAGAAGGATCAGCCGAGATCTGGGTGGTATGTGGAGGATTGCTGATTTACTGTTGTCCATTATTCCGAAATGGTTACAGGACTCAGGCTACGACATCTTTGCACGAAACCGTTACCGTTGGTTCGGGCGCTATGATGCGTGCCGGGTTCTGAATTCTTCTGCCCTTGATCGATTTCTAGAGTAGAGTGACGCTCTATGCCCCTAAGGGTAAGACATAGGAAAAGCCCAGGCTCTGTAGTTTTTGACACTCCATATAAGTTGCGATTTATGGGTGCTTGAAGGCAGAATCAAAGAATGATCCCGATCACTGACGATGCGTGACCGCAAAGGAAGCAACTAGTTATGGCTATGAACCGAGTTTTGCTGGTAACGCTATTGAGTGCCTCATCGGCTTTTGCCCAAGAGACGAATGATCCTTTTCCAGAGCCGATTTCCGCTATGGACGGCGTGATCCAGGTGGATTTTACTGAATTCGCTTTAGTCCCAGATATAGACGGACAACCTGCGCGCATGATGCTTCTCTCCGATGAACCAGGGACAGGTCGTTTATTCGTCAACGATATGCGCGGCCCCCTGTATAGCATCGATTACGATGGTCAGACGGTCACACAGTATCTAGATATCGATGATGCCGATTGGGGTGTGAGTGTTCAATCTTCACGGAACGAGTTGGGCTTCCAGAGTTTTGCGTTCCATCCGGAATTCAATCGTTCTGGAGCCGGTGGCTTTGGCAAGTTTTATACGTGGACGGACAGTAGGAATACGGCACCCGATCCTGACTTTGTACCTGGTGGTGGAGACGATACACACGACACGGTTCTTCTTGAATGGACTGCCAGAAATCCCTCTGCGGGGACTTACGATGGAGACGCCCCTCGCGAATTGCTGAGAGTCGAACAGCCATACGGCAATCACAATGGTGGCCAAATCGGTTTCAATCCGACTGCCTCCTCTGGTGATGCCGATTTTGGTTTGCTTTATATAGGTATAGCTGACGGCGGCAGTGGTGGCGATCCGCTCAATCTATCTCAGAATCTCAATTCGGCGTTTGGTAAGATCTTTCGTATAGATCCACTGGGCTCCAACAGCACAAATGGATCCTACGGTATACCTGCTGACAATCCATTCGCCAATGATGGTGACGACAATACGCTTAGCGAAATTTACGCTTTCGGCGTTAGAAATCCCCAGCGTTTTGCCTGGGATCCTGACAACGGAAATATGTTTCTCGCTGATATCGGTCAGAATATTGTTGAGGAACTAAGTCTCGTAACCTCTGGTGCAAACCTCGGCTGGAACACCTGGGAGGGCAGCTTCCAGTTTATCAGTCGCTCAGGGGTCAGTCTCAGCAACCCACGTGGTGATGCAGCGGTCACCTATCCTGTGGCTGAATATGGACAAGAAGACCCGCTGCTTCAGAGGAGTTCAGCTGCGACCGGTCTCCATGTCTATCGCAGTGACGCGATCCCTGAACTAGCAAACCTGGTGCTATTTGGTGATAACCCGAGTGGCGAAGTCTTCTATGTTCAGGCTGATGGACTTCCAAGTGGTGGACAGGATGCGATCCGCCGTGTCCTTCTTGATGACAGTGGTGATGGGAAGACTCTGTTGCAGGTGATTCAGGAGAAGAATACAGAGCAGGGCAGGTCTCCTGCCGGGAGAGCGGATTTGCGTTTTGGTTCAGGACCAGATGGTCAGGTATTCCTGCTGAACAAGCGCGATGGTGTTATCCGTCTGCTCGTCTCCAGCAGGGGATCGCGATAGGTGGATACTGCAGGAATCTCAGCCGGTATAAGCAGAGTAGATGCGATATCACCCAAGTATGGGATGACCATGAGTCGTTGCAGTTTTGTCTTTCTTATCCTGGTCGCTTCCACTCCAGCTGTGATTGCTCAGGGTACAGAGCAGATCGGCGATTGGGAGGTGAGACAGACCCAGGGCCCAGATCGGGCCAGGACTGTCAGCATTACGCTGGTGCCCGAAAATATGGAAGCCCAGGGTGTGCATATGTTCGCATTTCGTTGCAGTGCGAGTCTGTTGGCTCTTGTCTTAACACACTCCTATATGGCTGGGGACAATAATAGGGTACAGATCAGATATCAGTTGGGGGATGCTGTAGAAGAGCGTGTTAGCGGTAGGCTCGAATCTGGAAATCAGGTATCGGTGTACCTTGGCCTCAGCCACTCTGAAATCCAAGCTCTTCGAAGCAACCCACGGATCACCATACTCATTCAAGATTCAAATGAAACCCACCGAGTGAACTGGATTGATCTTGAAGGCAGCTCAGATGCGATCGATCGGTTGCCGTGCATTATGTGAGTGTCTTGCCCGCACCAGAACTTATTTATCCGGTAATTCTGCTGGCTTCTGTGATCCAGTCACTTTTTGGGGTAGGTGTCTTATTGTTGGGTACTCCCTGGATGCTTCTGCTTGGGATGACCTTCCCGGCAACGCTGCAACTACTACTACCCATTTCCCTCACGATCAGCCTACTCCAACTGAGTAGGGGTCATCAATATGTGGACCGCGTACTTCTCCGAGGAATCGCGATGTTAACACTGCCAGCGATCGTGGTGGCCCTGTTGGTATCTACTCGCTGGTCACCACCACTGGAAATATTCGTGGCGATTTTGGTCCTCACATTCTCTCTGCAGGACAGGGTGCGGTTAATTAGACACGGACTCAATCAGTTGCTCGGATTTGAGCGCACCTACATCGCTATAATGGGCCTTGTTCATGGTGTATCTAACTTAGGCGGTTCCATGTTGACTGCTCTTGCTTTTGGGAAAGAGCTGCATCGTGACGTATCCAGAGCCACGATTGCGGCCGGGTATACGTTGTTTGCAATCGTTCAACTCACGACCCTGCGTTTGGCAGGTATCAACTGGCAGGTAGACTTAGGAACTGGAGCGGGACTTATAGTTGCGGGAGCGACGACATTTTGGCTGACAGAACACTACATATTCAACAGATTCGACTCTAGGAGATACCGGATAGGTCTGGAAATGCTCCTCGTAATTACGGGGTTGTTGCTCTTGCTCAGTGCCTTTTAAGCTGAACGGATGCCAATATTATCTATGTGGTGGATACGTGTATCATGTACTTGATTAGCACTGGATACGTTAATTAGCCCATCGAGCGTAAGATTAGGTTAGATTACCCGATATGGATTTGACTCCCCGAGAGAAACGCGTCGTGCGCCGTGCTGTGCAAGCCTATCATGAAAAGAAGGAATGTAAGGGTCGCTACACTGGTGCTACCGCTGACCAGATTCTTGAAGAACTCGAACCCTCACCGGATCGTTGGACTCATCTCGCAGCTTTGGTGATTGCAACCGTGGAAGAGGGTCAAGATGCTGATGTGTCGGCAACAGATCCACGGCTATTAGGATCGAGGTAGGGAATCAGCAGAAACTGACCCCACGATTTCATTAACGGGAGGGACCCCCTGAGTGGCAACCGATGCGATTGAAATGGAAGGGACGGTGAGCGAAGTGCTCCCGAACACGAATTTCCGTGTCAAGCTAGAGAATGGACACGAGGTGCTGGCCTACCTATCCGGTAAAATGCGCCGACATTACATCCGAGTGCTTGCAGGCGATAAGGTGAAATGCGAGCTATCGCCCTATGATCTATCCCGAGGTCGTGTAACCTACCGCTATAAGTAACGGTAGGTCCCGCTCACCTTGATTTATAGAACTCTTGAGGTGACCCAGCGTCCCGAATCTGGAGTTATCGGGTGACAAAGCGTTGCACACCGAGGCTAAACTCCAAAACCCTTATACTTGTCTTATTGGGTTTCGCTGTGGTATATGCCGTGATTGTCTTATTAGCACTCCAAACGACGACATTTCCGGTTCCACCGGATGTTCCGTTCTTGCCAACTGGAAAGTGAGACAAGGGTACTGTAAGCACATACCTAGCAGCGCTCACAGTTTTCTATAATTACTTTTTGTCCTTACTCTTTTACTGCAAATGTGAATAGGACATTACCTGCTGCAATCGCAACATACTGCCTCCCATCAACCATATAACTCATAGGGCCAGCGTGTACACGTGACCCGAGGTTGATATGCCAGCGCTCCTCTCCTGTATTCCCGTCTAGCGCAAAAAAGAAGCCGTCGATCGTTCCGCTGAAGACGAGATCGCCCGCGGTTGAAAGCACACCCGCGCTTGACCTTGGCTGAACGGGATACTCCCACTCCAGGTCACCAGTCTGTGGAGAGATCGCTCGAACTGCACTCGCATATTTCGCGGCAGGCAAGGGGGTTACACCACCTCCGCCTGTGAAGCGTTCACCGGCAACGTATTCGTCTTCGCGAATGTAGTAGGTGGTTTCACCGTCATATGCCATGACATAGAGGAGATCAGTCCGAGGACTATAGCTCGGTGAAAACCAGTTGGTTCCTCCACCAATCGAGGGAGAGACAGTCGTGCCTTCTACGCTGGGGGATGTTCCTGGAATACGTATCGGTCGGCCCTTTTCATCCAGACCTTTCGCCCAAGTTTGTCTTGCATAGGGCTTGCCTAAAAGGAACTCCCCTGTTTCACGGTCTAGGACGTAGAAAAATGCATTTCTATTTGGCCAGAGCATCAACTTCCTGCTTTGGCCTCCAAATTCGGAATCAGCTAAGATCGGGATCTGCGTGCTGTCCCAGTCATGAATGTCATGGGGTGTAAACTGAAAATACCATTTCAGTTCGCCAGTATCAGGATTGATTGCCAGGACTGCATCGGAGTACAGGTTATCGCCCAGCCTAACATCTCCGTTCCAATCTGGACCCGGGTTCCCCGTACCCCAGTAAACTAGGTTTAGCTCTGGGTCATAGGATCCGGTCATCCAGGTTGGCGAGCCTCCTGTGCGCCAAGAGTCTCCTGACCATGATTTATTATCGGGGTGTTCTGGCCCAGGGATTGTGTAGAGTCTCCATAAGCGTTTTCCATTTTGGGCATCGTAGGCGTCGACGAAGCCTCGGATTCCAAATTCACCACCTGCAATCCCTGTGATGATCTTGTCACCGACCACGAGTGGTGCAGCTGTCTTGCTGTATCCGGCGGCCTCGTCAGCTACTTCCACGTCCCATAGTACGCTTCCGGTTTTCGCATCAAGGGAAATCAGGTGCGCATCCAGAGTGCTCATATAGAGTTTGTCTCCGAGGACTGCGATACCCCGGTTATTACGGCCACAGCAGAAATTCAAGTCTTCCGGAAGATTGTGGTTATATCGCCAGTACTGACTGCCGGTTTTTGCATCAAGGGCGATCACATTACTGGGTGATTCCGTTACGTACATCACGCCATCAACGACAACCGGTGTCGTTTCGGCTCGGTCAAGCGCACGCAGCTGGAATGCCCACTGCATCTCGAGTTCTGCCGCATTTTCATTATTAATCTGATCTAGCCCACTGTAGCGCTGACTGAAGTAATTACCTGAATACATGAGCCAGTTCTGAGGCTCTGCATCGGAATTCAACAGACGTTCGTTTGTTATCAGACTAAACGATGGGGCTGGCTGGTTTGTGTCAGCATTTCGCTGTCTAGAATCCTGTGATTCCAATGATACCGGGAATAGCAAGGCAAAAAGGGTAAAGACTGCGTAGTATTTCATCATCTTATTCCTCTACTCAAGCCGTATAGATAAGCGACAAGGTCCTCGAGTTCTCCACTGGTAAAGCTTTCCCCATAAGCCGGCATCGATGACGTTTCAGTGCGCTCGCTCTGGCGTAGATCCCGTTTCAGAAACGACCACAGGTTGTCTTCCGCATCGAGTATTCTGAGGGAGTATGTGCCCTCATTCATCCTCAGCCCCTGAACCTCGGTGCCATCCCGATGCACCGCACGCATTGTCCACCAGCGTTGTTGCACCCGTGCATTCGGAGTCAGTAGGTCTGACAGAAGCTCATCTGGTGATCGTCGATCACCTATGGTAGAGAGATCGGGGCCATGCCGGCCACCTTCTGCATCAATCATATGGCAACTGCTACAGTCACCCTTTCCACCATAGAGTTCCTCTCCTATCGATGGATTACCAGCTACTTCTACACGTACTTCACTATTTAGTGAGCGCAGATAAGCCACGAGCTGCCATACGGACTGTTCACTTCGGTTTCTACCAACCCCTACCATCTCGGTATTCGGGATGCCATCCGAGATCACCGCAAACAAGCCGGCGTCTGTACTCGCGTGCTGGAATTCACCAGCTCTCAGAGTAGGTCCACGCTCTCCGCCACCAGCCTCAAGGCCGTGGCAACGCGAACAATTTCTACCAAAGAGCTGTTCACCTGATTGTATGTCTTGTCCAGTAGTATAGGGATTATCCTTTTCCTGCCCTGACAGAGCAGGAACACTCCCTATTAGACCGTTGATCAGCAGCCCTATGATTCCCGCATGAAGAGCTTTGCGAAGCATAAGCGATCCTTGTCTCACTCGTAAATGCGGCATTCCAGTTGGCGAGTCTTGAGCAAGTATCAGTTTATGACGCTATCCATGACTAGGCCATTGTAGACATGTGGCTTGAGCGAGGATCGTGTATTCCATATGGTTGGCACAATATGGTTCGTATGCTACCGACGTGCTTATTACTTGTCCTAGGTAGCTTGATGCCCCTTCCGGTGAGCGGGCAGGGTGGGAATCCCTATGATGCTGACCCAGCTGCCAGGCGGGCAGGTTCTGCATTATTTGCGACTCGTTGTGCGGATTGTCACAGTGCTGACCTAGATCAAGACGTTCTTCAACTGACGATCTATAGTGGCTTAGTTAGCTGGATGGAGCCGGTTACTGACAAAGTCTATAAGGCTCCTCCGGGAAACTAGTGTCACCGAATTAATTCAGATCTCGAGCCTCGAAGACTTTCTTTAAAGCCTCATCAGTTAAAGCAGGCACGAATTTGTCGCGATCGGCCCATATCTGCTTTTGGGTTATGTCGATTCCAGCTGAGTCCGTATAAGCAGCAGCTAGAGCGACAGCCTGCTCCACGGGTATTGGAACACGGGATGCATGCTCTACGAGATCATCATACCCAGCATTTTCTGATACAATCCAAAGTGCAAGCTGCTCGATTACCGATCCAATCATCGGATGGAGACTCATCCCCTGAAACTGCCACATGACATTTCGTAGTGGGATGTGTTCGTCATCCGGGTGAATGTCGAATCCGTCTTCGGCAACAGGGACGGGCCGATTCCGATTTACAGTTCGGCCTAAAAGTGTCCAGATTTGCGGACTGTCCTCTTCTAGGGTGATGACTCCGTCCCGGCGTGCAATCATATCACTACTGCTTCCCAATGCTTTGAAATAAGTACCAACGGGTAGGGTGATCACCATCGGGTCAGATCGCATTCTCTGTATCGTCAAGTTCACCGCTTCGGCCCCCTGACCTGAAGCGGTTACCTCGACATGCCCTTCATTGATTGCCTCGAAGAGGTTGTAGCTTGGGATGGCCGACTGTGTAGAAACTCCAGTCGGTCCATCGCCCATAGCTTTTCGAAAGATGAACAGGTGCTGGCTTGGCAAGAACTCATAGAGTTCAATCAATTCAAAACCGGCTGGTCTCCATTCGCTGAGCACTTGATGAACTGACATCCTATGATCGGCTTTTATATGGTCACCGGTGCCATCTTCAACCCGATATTCGACCAGTGCCACTTTGCCGCTGTCCTTTAGGGCTTGCCGTATCTTCGCAAGCATCAGATCCGGGTTGGTGAACTCGTGGTAAACATCGACGAGCAATATCCAGTCGATCTGATTGTCGGGGAGCCTTGGGTCATCAAATTCTCCCAAGACCGGCACGATTCCTGTGAGGCCTTCATCTTCTGCTCGACCTTTCAGAATTTCGAGCATCTCGGGCTGGATATCGACCGCGAAAACCTGGCCTGTCGGAGCCACAAGTTTGGCCATCCTTCGCGTATGGAATCCTGAGCCGGCCCCGATGTCGGCGACGATATCACCGTCCCTTAGCTCCATGGCTGCCAACATCTCATCCGGACTTTCCTCGCTGATACGCCCAGGGCGTTCAAGCCAATCCGCTCCGAGATAACTCATGAACTCGGCTGGTATCCGCTTGGGTGGGCCCTCTTGTGCTGAGGTCAACTTCGGTATGCATGCAATTACAAGAACGAAGCAGACTAAGTTGCTCAGCCTGACCATTCGCCCGTGTGGTGCGCTCAGCTTCACTAAAGGCGCGAGTGCTTTGTTAAATCTTGGCATAACCAACTCCGATGACGCTTTCATCGTAGGGGATAATTTTCCTGTGTCCAGGATGCACGCAGACCTCCTTACGAGTCAACATAAAGTAGGGTTGTCCAAGGCTCTATCATTACACCATTGGACTTGTGCAGGCCATGTGCACCAGAGTTATTGGTCGATCACTTTCCTTGATACTTTCTAAGCCCCTGACTTTTCCGAGGACTTAATCTTGAGTACACCACACGAAAGCGCCCAATCATTGATGAGGTTGTATGAGCTTCGCCGCGAAGAAAAAATGCGTGAGGCTAGAACCTGGGTTATCCGCTCATTCCATCCGCAATCTGTCGAAGATTTTCTGGCAACCATGAAAACTGACGAGTATACCTATATGCGTATGGTCACGAGCTATTGGGATATGGCTGCCTCGTTTGTGGTCCATGGCGCGATCGATCCTGAGATGTTCCGAGCGGTCAGTGGCGAGATGCTGGCTGTCTATTGCAAGGTGGAGCACATGATCGATGAACTCCGGGAGGTCCAAAAACCATTTCCGTACAGGCACATCGAGCAAGTCGTGGCCGATTGGCCGGGGGCAGAGCAAGTAATGGGTCGCTTTCGTGAGTACTTCAAGAGCTTAGCGGAACAGGGGGCATAGATAGACTGAGGATCGGATCTAGAGAGCGCATCCTGCTGTGGGGTCAGGATTACCTTGACGTTTCCTCAGTACGAATCCACTAAGGCGGTCCATAGCTGTTCCCAGATCATGCTTCGATACACATGGATAGACGAGTCTGAATAGGCCTTTCTTGGAGTGTCCAAAGCCTTCGCCGGGGGTGAGTAGAACGCCGGCACTGCGATATAGATCAAGCCAGAGGTCATGCTCAGCTGCTGAGGTGTGTTCTACCAGGAGTTCAGAGAAGTCTAGCCAGGTAAAGAGACTGCCTCGGGCTGGAACGTACGGGATGCGCAGCTCTTTAAGGTGCCGGATGACGACGGCGTAGGATTCTGTAAGCCGTTCACAGTTGTTGGCTACGTAGGAACTCATGAAATCGGTGTCGCTCATTAGCAATTGAAGTACCCATTGCGTGTAGTTCGACACTGTATGCGAAAGGTTCACGTTGCCGTACGCCCTGATAAACGCTTCGTTCTGTGAGTAGACGAGGCCTACACGGAGTCCCGAGATGCCAAGGTCCTTTGAGAAGGCATACCATAAGTGCAGTAGGTCACTCTGCTTGGCTTGCATAATATTAGCAAACGAGCAGAACACGGTGTCTTCGGTATAGTCCTCGCGAATGACTGAGTGCTTCGTATTGATGAGCGATAACCCATAGATCTCATTCACAACCAAGTGAATGCCGTGGTCTATACACCAATTAGTACACTTGAGCAGCTGCTGATGAGAGTAGATCCCACCCGTCGGGTTATCCGGGTTCGTGAGGATTAGCATCCGAAAGTGTTTGCCCGCACGCTTGATCTCAGTTTGTGCACGCTCCAGATCAGCGATACTCAGCGAGGGACCGCCTCTGATCTCAGAAAGTTCGTGATGGGTGACGAGGTCGTATCGCTCCATTCCAGACATATTTCCAATGTCTTGCTTATAGACCGGATAACAGGGGGCTGGAATGACCGCTACGTCTCCTGAATCAGCTAAGATGAAGGAGGTCATCTCTATAACACTGGTCGCTCCGGCAGAGACTCCGAGTTGATCAGGGTCGAGAGTACATCTTGTTAGGTGCTTTTCCAGAAAAGAGGCCGCTGCTGTTCTGAAGTCAGGAGCACCGAGCATTGAAGTGTAGCCGGGGACCCAATCAGGAATTTGAGTTTCCGCAGTGAGTTTGCTTATTCGGTGTCGTAAATCGGACCAGCTGAGTGTGTTCTCAGCAACATTTAACGGGATTACACCTTGGGGGTTGGCCTGGGGATGATAGAGATTTTCCAGCGCCTCAGAGTGAGCATCATAATCAACTCGGAGTGGTGTATTAAACGCTAGCTCACCGCGATTGGAGAGCGAAGGTGTGCCCATGAGCTCGTGCCCTCTGCTTATCGACAGCCTCTCAAGGTTGTTGGCTAGTGACCCCCGAGAGGCACGCTGAACTCGAAAGACTGTCCTTCACCGGAACCAGCTCTGAGCCCCACCCAAGGATTCTGCAGTGCCTTGATAAGCAGAGGGGCGATGGTGGCACCAAAGATGCCACCGAAGATGGTCCCACGTTTCTTGTCGCTTGCTAGCTGTTTCGCATCGAAGTTATCGATCGGGTTTCTGCAAAGCAGGTCCCCGTGGACGTTCTGGCAACCCTCGATCTTGCCTAGCCCGATTTTTGGTCCCAAGATGCGTCCCGCCACAGCCATGCCAACCCCACCTAGAACTGCTGCTCCCCCGTAGAGCAATAAGTTTCCTTCTGGGGGACTGTATTGCTCGACCAAGGCGATACTTGGATCGATGACGAGCCGCTCGGTTGGAGCTGGATCACAGACTGGACGTGCGCCGAACCCCCGACCCGTCGTGCAATTCTGAGGCCCTTTTCCGACTACCTCAAGTACACCATCGACGTTGGACAGAACGCGGCCTTCAAACTTTTGCCGACTTCCAGAAAAGCTGACCCGTATACTGTCGCCAGCCAAAAGCTGATCAGTCGTTTGTGCGAACGTGGATGTGCTGGGTAAGAGAAAGGAAGCCAGCAGAAGCGCGCAGGTTGCACTGCCGGATATCCTCCTTAGCTGCATAGTACCAGAAGTGATTTGGCTCTTGAATTCAATCTTCATGGTAAGGAATATCTCCATCCTCAGGTGTCGCACATAGCTCCAAATTCATACGAAGCCGTCCATCCGCATTCCCATACAGTAAAGACACGGCATACGGTGAAAACGTTTAAGGCCTCTTACACCAATAAAATCATTCTGCTGTACCTCTGACCGAGGTGACACAAACATAAAAAACTACCCGCCTATAGAGCAATCGGTACTATCAGAAAAATATGGATATTGTGATATCGGCCTCGGTTAGGTTCACCCTAATTACCATTTCCACCGCGAGAACTTCCACCGATCGGGTCACCGGCCGGCATCTGGAGTTGAGGACCTGGAACCGTATTCTCAATGCGGGACTGCCAACGCCGGATATCAGCCGCGACAAGCTTCCGATGTGGACTCAGGGCGCCCTCAGCTTCAATTCCTGATGCGAGGACATCGAGACGATCTGAAAGTATTGCTCTTACCTCAGCGGGATTACCCGCCATGCTTGCCTGCTGCATCATTTGATCGACTACCGAGCGCTGTGCAGCGTGGAGCACCTGTTGACGATAGGTGTCCCTAGTCTCGGAAGTTCCCCAGGTGGATTCTATAAGACCATCCGTCACTTCTTGGAGGTCTGGGTAGTCACCCATACTGCCGAAGATCACAAGGCGGGCCATGCGATCCGGGTTGAGAATTTCTCCAACCGTGAACGTAGCCGCTGCTGATGCAGCTGCTAGGGGATCGAAAATCTGCTGGGTGTAGCCTGGAAACTCCTCGCCCTCGCTGTACCGATAGGCCGGAGGAGGGATCATTCTTACGAGGTCTGGGGAGAGTGCGAGAAAATCTACAGCCAGCGTAGACAAGACGGTTTCAAGTACATCGCGCTGCTCCTCAGCCTCTACGATCGTAAATGGAATTTGCCCATCTCCTTTTAATGCGTATCGGAAATCTGCTCCGCCAAGACTCTGGATAGCTGCTCGCAACTGGAATCGGTGATGCATGTATAGGGGCAGAAGCACAAACTCTAGAGTCGACATTGGTTCACCGGTTCGGATTGCATCGATTCCGAAGCGTTCAAGGCCAATCTCGCGTATGCGTATCTCGAGCTTCAGGTGGTCTACAAGGTTCGAGCCGTTATCCCACACACTGGCGTACTGATGACTAGCCCCGATGAAATTGTTGTTCGTATGACCCATATAGATGAGGCCATCGACGACACCTTGCTCTGCAATTCTTTCTAAGGCTTGAGTTTCGTTGGTACCGTTGGGGAATTCACGGTAAAGCCAATTAACTGAGAGCTTGTCGTACTCACCAATTCTCTGCACGTAGGCATTTGATAGGTCGATATTCCCGCTTTCATCGATTTGCACCAACGGTGCAGGATAATCCATAACGCTTTCCCGACCGTAAGCACTGGCCATGTAGTTGTGTGGAAACCCAAGTGTGTGGCCAACCTCATGGGCCGAGAGTTGACGAACACGCGCCAAGGCCATTTCGACTGCTTCGGACGCCGGTGCTACTTGCGCTAGATATTCAAAATCAGGAGCATCTGCGAACTCTCCGAAACTTCCATCTTCAGGCAAGGATATGCCTCCGGGGAAAGGTGGTACCATCCCTTGGCCATGAAGGTAGTCTTGACGAAGACGCAGGCTCCCAAGGTTTACTACACCTCGCACGATCTCACCCGTACGCGGATCGATCACTGTGTTGCCGTACGAGTATCCTCGAGTCCTCCGGTGAGTCCAGTGGATTAGGTTGTAGCGGATATCCTGAGGATCAACATCATCGGGCAGCACGGTTACCCGGAAGGCATTGATGAAGCCAGCTTCCTCGAATGCATCATTCCACCAACTTGCACCTTCGATCAAAGCAGAACGTACAGGCTCTGGCGTGCCAGGATCGACATAGTAGATGATCGGCTCGACAGCTTCAGAGCGATCTGCGTCTGGATTGGCTTTCCGAAGCCGATGCCGGGCAGCGAGCCGAACACGGGTGTCTGCATCGATTGGGGTCGCGTAGTCATAAACGGTAGGTCCGTTGACCCCTACCCGTGCATCTGCGATACGGGTGTGGTAACCATTGTCCGGGAGTTGGATGAACGAATGGTGCTGACGCAGAGTGACTGCTCCACCCGTTGCTGCGACCCCATTCACGAGTTGCCCCGGGTTACTGCTTGTGAAAGTCAGAATCGACTCGACTTCAGTGTTTTCGGGAAAGGATCGGGTAGCAGGCAGATGGATAGCGCTTCGAGAGGCGTCGAGCGTGAAATCACCTTCACCTCGAGCTGCAATTTGATCAATCACACCTCGAGCATCACGCAGAAAGAATTGGGTTGCATCCACGAGTACACGCTCACCGGTTTCAGCCACCATCTCGAAACCCCAATGGACAGAAGGTGCAAATGCATCACGAACGGCTTGGGCTTCATTCAAGTTCTCGCTTTGCGCGACGAACCCGTAGTTTGGTTCCATAAGTAGGATACGAGGCCCGATTCGCTTGGCTGCGAGAACATGGGTTCCCCGTAGTTGCCCACGATCGATACCCACGGGGTTACTTCCTAAGCCAGAACCCATAGAGATCTGATAAAGAAATTCCGTGTCGAGTTCAGAGATCTCCCAGAACAGCAACCCATTCGCATTATCCCAATACAGGTTAAAAAAGCCATCCATTTGAGTCATGCCTTCCGTGTGTTGTTCAATACTAGGCAGGGACGGTGCCTGTGTTTCTGCTGGCCTGGCGAGTCCACAGAGTGCGATGAGGGCTAACGTTACTAGAACGCTTAACCGGGTCAGCCTGGACAGTGAGTGAATACGGAGTGAGATGGACATGGCGACAGCCTCGTTAGGGTGTACTCAACCTCGAGTAGCGCAGTGGTGCAGTTTGTTAGTTTTGGGCCAAGATATGGGATCACGAGCAAGGTGACCAAGTCGGTCTGATCTGAATACTCGGTTGGGTTAGCTCATTATCCGAGTCGACATAAGTCCTGAGCAAGAGACTTAAGAGAATGAAGCCTTAAGTGACCGGGTGTCGGGTCCTCCGCTAATTCTTCCATTTTGGTTGCATGGGGTCCTCCGAAGAAGGTGCACTGATCTCCGGAGCATACACTTCTCGTAAACGGTTGTGATACTCTCCCAGCAGGGTCTGTAGCTCAGTGTGTTCCTCGGCGACCTTCTGTCTTAGTACAGGGTTCGTCAAATAGTCGTAAAGGATTGCACTCATGATTTGTGCGTCTAGGCGGAATCCAGCGTGGCCGATGTCTCCCATCCCATCCGCTTCCATCCCCTTCGTGTGGTATGTGTCGCGGGAGCTGAAAATGCCAACACCGATACCTGGGATGTCACGCGTCACCCAGCCAGTTTCCTCATATCCAGCCGGTCGCTGAGGAACTTCATTGATTCTGGGAGCGCCGAGCTTTCTAGCATAGGCAAAGTAGAGTTCTTCGAGAGATCCAAGAGCAATCCCATCCCGATACTCTCCATAGCGGTTGATTTCGACTGCGGTTCCAGTCGCAAGTGCTGCTCCTCGTGCTGCGTCATCAATCATCCGAGTCATATGCTCAAGGTAGACCTCATCCGGATATCTGATATAGTAATCGACCACGGTCCGGGCTGGGACTACGTTCGGTGCTATTCCACCTTCCGGTATTACGCCTTGGATGGAAGCTTCCGGGCGAAGTGTTGATCGAAGACCGTTCACAGATGTATAGAACCGCACGGCTGCTTCCAGGGCATTACGGCCATTCCACGATGTTAATTGGTGGGCAGGTCGACCAGTAAATACGTACTTCACCTCGTTAATATTTAGGCAGCATACGCCGAATCCAGCTCGTGCGCGGGACGTCTCCGAGGCTGAGTGGCTGCGCACTAGTATGTCCGTTCCATTGAATATCCCTGCTTCATACATAATGGTCTTAGCCGGAGGGCCAATTTCCTCAGCTGGAGTTCCGAAAACACGTATGGTCCCAGGGACACGATCCGATTCCATATAAGCTTTGAGGCTGAGCGCAGCTGAAAGAACCACGGGTGTCTGAGCATTGTGCTGATCACCGTGGAATGGCCCATCTATGTCCCGGAGCGCGTCGTATTCACCGATCAGCCCAAGCACCGCTCCATCTGATCCGGCTGGGGATACCCAAGTTGCGACAATCGCCGTCTCTAGATCGGCAACTCCCGTTTCAACAGCGAATCCCTTCGAAAGCAACACCTTTACGAGTGTGTCCACGGCTTCGAATTCAGCCCATCCCACCTCTGGATTGCGTCCAATATGATCTGAGAGATCCTGCATTTCAAAGTCCCAAACCTGACCAGCATGTTCAATGAGTTCAGAACGCTTCCGGTCATTACGTTCCGTTATGTCTATTGCAGTCTCTCCCGGCGCAATTCTTTTCTGCAGTGCTTCTATGCGGGTGAGGATGTCAGAGGCTGCTGCTATTTCAGTCGGTGTGGTTTGTGCTGATCCGAGAGTCGGGAGCAGAACGAGCGCAAGGATTAGATAATTAGTACGCATGCGGGAGTCACATTTATGGTTATGGAGTGTCTCTATGGATGATACCTACCGATACCGTTCCTGCGCTATGAGATGGATGGTGCGCTATCAATAACGGAGCAGGTACTGAAGTTTCAAAAAGATTGCCCGATTTGTGCGCTGCAGCCCACCTGTGTAGAAAAGCTGCTCCCGTAATCCATCTCCGTCACGGTCACCCTCAATCAGGTCAGCTTGCTGATAGTGATCATCGTAGCCGAGAAAAAACACTGTTCCCGCATTGATTCGGTAGTTAAACAGCACATTGAAGTTGAAAGTGTCGTTGCCGGTGTTGTACTCAGTAATGTTGCGCATCCCCAGACGGTCGGTGAACTGAATGTTCGTTGTTCCACGGATGGTCCTGACGGAGAACAACTCTTCGTCGCCGTTCCTGGGGTCAGTCAGACGTCGCGAGTTAAGAGACAGCCTGGCCTGAAGGCGGTCGAGCGGTCGAAGTGTGCTATTCACACTCCAGCCAATCTGGTATCCAAGAGAGGATCCGACGTAATAGATCTGGTCTCCAAGCGACAGGTTTCCTCCGAAAGAATACCTGGGATTGGTGTCGATGTTACCCCGCACTGAAAAACCCTTTTGATGGAAGTTGATTCCCTCGAACCGTTCCATGTCACGATTAACGTTGGCATTGAGCGTGATGTTTCGTGCAAACGTGAAGGCCAGCTGAAGCCCGATGTTCTCATCCTGGAGGATGCCCTCATAATCATAATTCCGGGTATAGCTTATCTCTGGTCCCCAGTTAATCATCCAATTTTCTGGCCAGAACTGATAACCGAGATCACTGGTCAAGTTTCGGTACCCCCGACGACGCACGAAGCCGACGTCGGTATCAAATTCAGGTGAGACCTGAAAGGCGAAGAGCGTCCATCGGATATTCCGGCTGTTCTGAACGATTCGGGTTGATACCATGTGCCCATCCGACTCTTTCTCTGTATGGGTCTTGTAGCGGGAGCTCACCAACCGAAAATCCGCTACGACGGTTGGACTCAGTCGGAAATTACCGTCTAGTCCGAATACACGACTGTAATCATCCCGGAACTCTCGGTTCGTAACGATCGCCCCCAAGTGGGACTCGGCATAAAGGTCATAACGGACACGGGTGATAAGCGTCTGGGCTTTCTGAGAGAACGCAGGATCACTTGGATCATCGACCTTGCCGGGTGCTCGATCATTCGCGGTTAGAACTCCGAGTGAAAAACGACCCAGCTGTCCACTCAGTTTGGCACCGTAGTCTGGGTCGACGATCGTACGGGTGTGCACGAAAGTCACGGGGGCGATGATGTTAAAGATCTCCGCTCCCTCCACGAAGAACGGTCTGAGTTCAGAGAAGAAGAGTGGATATCTTCGGTTGACCTCGATCTGTGGCCGATCTGACTCGATCTGTGAAAAATCAGGATTAACCGTGAAATCGGCTGTCAGATTAGAGGTAATCCCATACTTGAAGTTCACGCCTGCATCCGGATCAGCTGCCTGATTAACGAAGCCCGGAACAGCCGGATCGATATTGCCATACTGGATTGCGGTCAGTGTTGGGAGTATTTCGAGGTTTCTGCTGGTTGAGAGTTGCGTCATCCCCTCCAGCAGCCCCATCTGAGCAAAGAAGCTTATTTCATCTCGGGATATCGGTGCCCAGACCTGGTTTTCTTCATTCTTACTCTTCACTTCTCTGACAATCTGGAACCCCCAGCGGTGTGGCTCTCCTTGTGCTGGAGTGGGGTAACGGAGGCTCTTAAAGGGGATAGCCATTTCAGCGGTGTAGCCATCTTCTACGATTTGGCCTGCGGTCTCGAAAAGCGCATTCCAGGAACGGTCCGCCCGCGGGATTGCAGGCCCCGCGCCTCGACTGCCCCCTCGCCCACCGTTACCACCTGCTGTGATGACCCCGTCTCCTTGCACGCCATACCCATTGACATCGAAGTCGTACCCGCGCTGTTGATCTAAGAAAGTGTCGAAATAGATCGTCATTAGGTCGTCCGAGTACGCTCGGTCACGTTCGACTCGGTTCGCGCGCATGATAGAGGGATCCCGGTAATGCACATGGAGCCCGAAGTAGATATGGTCTGAATCGTAAGCGATGTACACATCAGTCTCTTCAGTAGCTGGTTCACCATCGAGAGGTGATTGCTGTGTGAACTCACTGATGTGGGCAGCATTTTCCCAGACGGCATCGTCGAGTACGCCGTCGATAGTCGGAGGCTCATCCGTTCTAGTTGGGGTAATTCGAGGGCGGCCCGGTAGAAGGCCTAGATCTTCGAGACTCGGAGACGGGTAGGACACGCTGCTTGGTGACTGGGCAGTCAGCTTCGGTGGGATAACAGCCAGAGACAACCCGAACACCAAGATCGAGCGGAGTAAGATTCTATGGGGTTGGACCCGCAAGATTAGTCCAGCGACGAGTTCGGCATCACAACGGTTCGCAGGACGTCAGCCATATTCGGCTAACGCTCCTCTATTGAAAGATTGACGAGCTGCCGAAAGCGATCTAGTGACACTCGCCCACGGGGGGTTTGTGTGAAGACCAATCCAATAATCCCTCGTTCTGGATCGACCCAAGCATTCGTTCCATCCGAACCCCCGTGGCCGTAGGTACCATCTACAATCCTCCATCCGTACCCGTAGCCTCCGCCTCCAGGCACCGGGATCTTAGGAGACGTCATGAGTTCCACGCTCCCGGGCTCAAGAATTTGGACGTCGTCATAGATGCCCCCATTCAAGAACATCTGGCAGAAGACAGCATAATCCCATGCAGTTGAGACCATCCCTCCGGAACCCCTTGCGAACGGGTAGGACACGGGCCCACCAGGAGTGCCACCGGGCTCCCATTCTCCGTCACTTCCTCGTTCGTAGTAGACTGCACCCATGCGGTTGAGTTTGCCATCAAGCTTGTGCTCTACCTGATGGTTGTAGCTATCTACCATCCCCAACGGACGATAAGCGATATCCTTCAGGTAGTCCTCAAGCAGTTGTCCTGAGCCGATCTCCACCAGCGCCGCCAGCGTGTTATAGCCAGGATTGCTATAGCTATAAGTCTCACCTGGTGGAACCGATGCTCCGACGCTCCCAAAGCGTGCAGCTTCTTTCTGAAGCGTTGTGTTTGCTACTAAAGGTTGCAGGAAGAGGCTGGATATTCGCAGGCCGCTTGAATGCGACAAGAGCTGCCCGACCGTGATGAACCCTGCACGATAGTTGTCCCATTCCGGGATATGGGTGCGAATCAGATCAGTATATTCGAGCCTACCTTGTTCAACGAGCTTCGCAATTCCAGTGGCGACCAAAGGCTTGGTATTCGAAGCCATCCGGAATAAGGTATTTCGTTCCATAGGAAGCCCCTGTTCCTTGTCTCTCCAGCCCAGGGCTTCATGAAGAACGACGCGTCCCCTTCGAACTACCAGTACCACGGCTCCGACCAACTCACCGCGTTCGATAGCCTCCTCATAAACTCCCAGGGCTCCCGCGAGGACTGCCGCTGACATCCCCACATCTTCCGGAACGCCATATGAAAGAGTCTGAGCTTCCTGGCTCTGCAGGTCTGGTGCCAGCACCCCAATCGTTAATATCAGAGCTATCGCAGTTCGTGAATAGGTACTCATACTCCTCCTCTTCTGTTCAACTGTCCCGACCCAATCGAAGAAATGCGGGGGCATAGGCAGAACATAATTAGCTGTTCGCCAGCTGGCTCCCCTTGCTTGGCGCTTAGGGTGCCGGATACGATGCCCGAATATCTAAAAGAGAAAGAGAAGCCATGTCCACCTCCGACGGTACACAGTCGGGTGCTGACATCACAAATGACAATTTGTGTTCAGTGCTTGAATCTATCCTTAAGGGAAGTGCTCGCACTCAAATTCTTGATCGAGCTCTCAGTGGAGATGAGTTCAAAGTTGGGGTTAAACGCCTTCGCTCTTCAATGCAGACCCACATTTTCAGGGCTTCTGTGGACGTTTTTTCTCTTTCGCAAATGATTGAAGAACTTGCCGAGAAAACTCGGGACGACGGGTTCTATGTTCTCAAAGCGTGGGATTTCGGTACCCACCAGTTTAGTGAAGAAAACGTACCAACGCTTATGATGGATTTCTGGACGAAGACAGCTCCAGAAATCCGACTAGAACGTTCTTCACTTGCAATTCTATTGGATTACTACTTCCTGCATATTCTGGCACTATGTGCCATGAGGGCGTGGGATGGGAGTAACGCGGATGCCGCACTGGACCGTGTTACCAAACTCGTAGAGCATCTGCAGGGACCCGAAGGCAGTGGACACCAGTTCGTCCAGAATTCTGAGACTCTCCTGGTGCTTGCAGTCTCGCACTTTCACCCTGAAGACCAAGCCTATGACCGTCTCGTTGAAAAGGTGCGGAGCCTGAATTCGAGACATCAGTTGAACTTCGCACTCATTGGGTCAGCTGTTCTAGCGAGTCACTTGCGGTGGGGATTCTCGGTCATGTATAGACGAGATCTTGGGCGGATGCGAGATGATAATACGGCAGATTACCCCTGGCTTTTGGATGCGCTGCTCACTCTCGCGCGAGAGTACGCGAGGATGCACGAAGAGGGTATTCAAGGTACAGCGCGTGAGAACGTAGTGAACGCGCTTCTTAATGGCCTTACTCCCGACCCATGGGCGTTCATAGATACACGTCCTACCGTTCTGGTCGACCATGAGGCTAAGTACTCCGAACTCTCTGAACTTTTTATTCGGTACAAGGAAGAGATTTTGGAAGAATTTGAGAGCCATCGCCCAGGCCGAGACACGTATTCTCCAATCTCATTTCACACCAATTTCCTACCAAATACCCTTGTCGCTATGGTCATGACGGCACTGCTGGAGGGCTCGGCTCAGGAATTGTCTTTGAATGCTCTTTTCCTGAGTAATCGCGATGCAATGGGGGATGAACGAGCAAATTTTGCTCGGATGCTCATGTACTATGCCAATGCGAGTCCAGATCGGCTTGGGGAGCATGGTGCCGCCCTGATTATTTATGACGAGGGCACTGGTATCAGTCATGTAGGCCTCACTTTGAGTGCATTTAGAAAGTACATCCCAGGTTGATGTGACCCATATCACAAAGGTGATGCTCGCCAACGGGCAGATCTCACGATAAAGTGTCCATCTCGCACGTATCTACGCAGTGCTGATCGGGGCACTCAGATCGATCAGTCGAACGGAGGTCACCTAATGAAAAGTATTATTTTGGTTGTGGTCAGCTTGCTTACCGTCACGACAAATATGAGCGCCCAAATCGCTGAACTCTCACTTGAGAGCGTGCTGGCGACTGCGCCTGGACGAGCTCGTGCCGATGCCACAGTCATTAAGTGGAACGACGACTACACTTACGAGACTTTGAAAGAGGGAACAAATGCCCTCGTGTGTTATGATCGTTCCGGTGAACGGGATAGGCCGGCGTTCGCGGTGCAGTGTACCAGCGTGCCCAACTTGGCCCGTGTCGCTCAAAACCGTCGTTTCCGAGGCGAGACTAGTAACACTGAGGAAGAGCGGGCCATGGTAGCTGCCGCAGAAGCTAGCGGTACGAGGGTGGCGCCTGAGTATGGTTCACCATGGGTTTCGACGAATGGTGCAGATCAGCAGAGCGCTAGAACCCATACGACGTTCGCGGCGCCGGGAGCTACTACTGAATCTACCGGTCTGCCAGAAAACGGCAGGGGAGGTGGTGCTTGGATTATGGGTGCCGGAACGAGTGAAGCTCACATCATGATACCAGGGTAGAACCCGAAAGCTTGTAACGACCAGATAAGCTTAGGCGGCAGAATTACCCTTCGTCTCTGATTTGATGTTCCCCTTGTGCCTGGAGTGGGGAACCTATGCAGGGATATCCTGGCCCTGAATCTCGATCGCCCCACAGCATCGAGATTCAGGCGGGCTTAGAGGAACATTATTCAGACATCTATACACATGATGCGTTTATGGTGATCGAAGCGCTTGCACGCTTCGATGATGATCGAAAATAGATTATGGAGGCTCGTATGGTGAACCGCGCCTTTTCTAACGGCGCTCCACTTCGAGCCTGCCATCCACAAATACGTGAGAAGGCACGACTCGGTAGTCGAACGGGTGTCCCTCTAGGACGACGAAATCAGCATCCTTTCCGACCTCGATGCTGCCGACCCGGTTTCCGATGTCAAGCAGCTCAGCTGGATTCATGGTTGCCATCCGTAACGCTTCAATCTCTGGCACGCCATTCCTGAATGCCCAGGCAGAATTCAGGATGGGCTCACCGCCTAGGCGGCCAATCGGTGACGCCCGGCGCGACGCACCGGGACCGAAGAAGGCCACCTTCACGCCTGCCTGGCTGAGGATCGCTGGACCTTTACTGCTCCAGCCGTCCCCTCCTCCTCGGATATCGGAGGCGAAGCTGCCGGAGTTACCGAGAATGACTCCTGCATCAGCTGCGGCAATCTCGTCAGCCAGTTTGTGGGCCTCCACCGCACCAGTGATGACGAGACGTAACCCATAGTCGCGAGCGATGCTTATTGCTTCCCGGATCTCAGCAACACGATCAGCGTGGATCAGCGCGGGTACCTCTCGGCGTAACACGGGCAGTATAGCTTCATGGCGCTGGTCATACTCACGAGCCGAGCCTCCTCTTGAGTACTCCACTGCCTCGTTTAACTCGTCTCGGATCATTGCTGAGGCGCTCTCCAGCGTTACTGGGATGCCTGACGTACCTGCCCAATAGCGGGTTGTCCCAGACGTCAGCGACATGACCATGCTACTCGGTTCTCGCCTAACCATTTCCTCAAAGTCCAGACCCGGTGTCTTGACGACAACTCCATTCCCGCCGATCAGATTCAGCGTTCCTGGGGTCACATTAATCGTGGTCACGCCGACAGTGGTGTTCACCCGGTATGAAGGAAACCACGGGTCCACGGCGTAGAGCGCGTTCATCTCAGGCACTATCGGCTCGGTGATCTCATCGTTCTGGACTTGCCACTTGAGATCGCCGATCCAGTCATTTGCGAACGCGCGCGCGATAATAGTTCCGGGCATGATGACCCGTCCGCCTGCCTCCATCACCGGTATGCCTGCGGGCACTGTTCCCCCAGCTTCCACACGGGTGAACCTGCCTTCCTCCACGATGATGGTTGCATCCTCAATAGCACCGTCACTGATGGTGAACACGTGTGCACCCGTGATGGCGAATGATTCGTCGTTCGGCCTAATCTCATTCCGAAGAGGACTGAATGGACCGACATCCCGCAGTCGATCACGCTGTTCCGGTTCTCCTCGTTCGTACTCTAATTGGCCATCGATGAACACTCGCTCAACCCGGTCTGCGGTTAGATCCAGGAAGTGGCCATCCAACAGCACGAGATCAGCATCCTTTCCTACTTCGATACTGCCCACCCGGTCATCGAGCATCATCGCCTTGGCCCCGTTAATTGTCATGACCTCAAGCGCTTGCTGATCAGTGAGGCCGTGTCGTGCCAGAAATGCACCGTATTCGCGGAAGTCTTTGAAGTGTTGGTTGGACATGTCAGTCTGGATGCTCGCAGTGATACCTGCACCCAGAAGCTCCTTAAGCAGGTTCGTCGGCTCCGGATCATTGTAGTATTGAACGATCATCATAGGGCCGATGACAGGGATGACACTGGTCCCGCTCAGGAGATCGATTAGCGGGAATACCTCTTCCGCATGCGCCAGGGCAAGTCGCTCGATGAAGCCATATTTTCTCGCAAGCCGCAGGACCATCATGATCTCGCTCGGATAATGCGAGTGAGCGTGGACCATGACGTCGCCGCGGAGGACAGGGAGGAGTGCCTCGAGCCGCTCGTTGATCTCAGGAAGCTCACTGGCCCGTCCCTCGGTGTGGGCCTCTTTTTGAGCCAAATAGAGTTTCGCTCGTCGGAAGTAGTCGTCAGCGGTTGCATACCAGCCCATCACGGTCTGCGGTGTCTCACCTGGCCGCAGATTGATAAGTGGGCGCACCGCCATCTTTAGATCCACGTAAGGTTTGAGGATCATGTTTGGCCCGGGCGTGCTCTTCATCTTCAGGGCCACGGACTGGCCGCTCGAAATGATTCCACTACCGGAGCGGGCAATCACAGAGGTCACACCCCCAGAGAGAGCGACCTGGATCATCGGGTCCTCAAGATGAAGGTTCTCAACTGCTTTCCATTCGGGTGTGAATGGTCCAGGGATCCGTGAACGGCTGGACCTGTCCAGTCCCAAGTGGGTGTGAGCGTCGATCATACCCGGGATAACCATTTCTGCCTGATACTCCTGAGCGTCGGCGGGGGCGTCGACCGACGTCCCTATCTGTTGGATGAGTCCATCGCGCACGAGGATCTCACCATCCGTGATAACACCATTCGTAACGGTGTGGATCTCACCAGCCCGGATAAGGATGGCTTGGGACTGAGCGGCTACTGGGATGTGGGTCACGTTGGCTACGAGTACCCCAACTAGGAGTACGGTTAATCGGAACCGCTTAGGCCCGTTATCTCTACACTCTGCGAGTAGCAACAATACGATTCAAGCCTTGGGTTGTATCGCCTCAGCGCTCCAGTCTTTGGACGACGATGAATCGAGTTCCGTCTGCGTTAACATCATACTCGGGATTGTAGGATGCCATCATATTGCTTGCGCCCATGCCGACCTGTTCACCAGTAAAAATCCGCTGTGGCTCGTCAGGACTGAAACCGCCATCGGTCGCGAATTTCACACCCATCAGTGAATTGCCTTCCCAGTAAAACAATTCGTCGTTGCTCCATTTTGGCCAGGTACCACCGTTCGTAGATACCTTCCACCTTGATTCAGACCCCGGGAACGTGGTCACATAGATTTCCATCTGGCCATCCTGGTCGGACTGGTATGCAACGAAGCGTCCATCCCGAGACGTCCTCGCCAGGGCCTGAATTCCCTCGTCATCTACCAGCACTCCCGTTTCCCCACTTGCCACGCTGACGTACCAGAGGTCCCGGGCTTGCGTATCCGGGTTGTTGGTATGGAAGACCACGGTCGATGCGTCTGGAGACCATGAAGGGTACCACTTGTGCATTCCCTCGCTTTCGATGAGTACCTGGTCTTGGCCGCTGCCATCCGATGCCCGGATGTAGAGATTTGACACACCACCATCGTTCTGGATTGAGTATGCGATACGAGAGCCGTCAGGGGACCAGATCATGTGACGCTCATACCCCTCATTGGTCGTGATCCGGTTTGCGTTCATGCCTTCGAGTATCCAGAGGTGATCCACATCGCTCGGGTTCTGCCGGCCGCGAACCGCGACCTTGCTACCATCCGGAGAGATGGACGGATCAAGGATCGAATTCATTCGAGGGCCTATGGTCCCTAAAACGTTTCCAGATCCATCAGCCCACGCGAGTTGTCGGATTGTTGGTATCTGGTTTCCGCGTCCACGTCCACGTCCCTGGGCGTTGAGCGATCTTTGGTCTGCGGCAAGCAAACTGAGTGCGATCAGGGGAATTGCGACATAAGCCTTCATGGTTTCTACTCCGTGTTACAGTACTTTAATTGTCGTGTTCGCAGCTGATATATAGTGATTGGCAGAAACATGATCATCAAGTAAGGGCTCAGGTACCACATTCCAGTCACTACCGACGGATTCTTAGAGGGGTGGGGTCAGGGGGGTCATCCTGACCCTGACTGTTGCCAAGTAATTTAAAAAAGCTAGGGATCAAGAAGCTGGCGGCGATCGCTACCACCCCTACGACAACCGTGGTCCGCACCCGGTCCAATTTGGGTACAGTAATCTCAAGGATATCAGTCCGAGCGAAGGTGAGGGTTTGCCTTAGGTTCCCGAGTGTGGGACCCGCGTACGCAGGTCCGCTAAGCCTAGTCGTAATCGTGACCGAATCTTCTGTCAGGCTCTGGAATCGTCCGTTGACTTCTCCCAAGGCTTCTGCTGAGATCTCCTGCAGATGTTCTATCCCATCCTCTGAAAGCAAGAGACGGATCTGCTCACCTGGTGTGATCGTGGGAAGATCCGCAGGATCCGGTAGGTAGCAGGCCAGCAGGACAGTTGAAATTAGTGTCAGGGCCTGCCACAAAGCGAGTCGTCGCATTCTTGCAGTCTTCATAGTCCCTTTCTGAGGGTTGCACGAGGCGTTCACCAGAGAAACGAAACTATATGAGTGCAGAGTTGCGGTAGCAACGGGTCATCCCAGTCCTACGGGTTGTGCCTCTCGCAGGTCTGAAGAAGAAGGGGGACCATCAGATTGACCCCGAGGATTAGGAACAGGGGAAGTGCCTAAATCTTGCTGTTCTAGCACAAGACGCAAACAAGGACGGTCATACTGATTGACAAGCCATTGTACGGGTCGATACCCTAGAATTCGAGAATTGGGTACCGCACGACGACAATGTAGAATTCTGGAGGATGACATATGCTGTCAAGACTTGTTCGAGTGACCTCAGTCATAGTGCTAACTATGTTGGTCACGACGCTTACTGCCAGGGGTGTATCGGCCCAGACGGGTACGATCACAGGCTTAGTAAGTTCACAATCGACCGCTGAGCCGCTTCAAAACGTTCAGGTGTCCATCGCGGACCTGAACGTTGGGAGTCTTACCTCCGGGAATGGGCGATATCTGCTCATCGCAGTCCCAGTCGGTGTACATGAAGTTACAGTCACATCGATTGGATATGGTGTGCAGACCGTGCAGGTGACGGTTCAGGCTGAGCAAACTGCAGTGGCCGACTTCGAACTCGCGATCGTCGCGCTCAATCTCGACGAGATCGTGGTAACGGGTACGGGTGCTCCCACACAGAGACGCCGCTTGGGAGCGACGATCGCCTCAGTGAGCAGCGAAGAGCTGGCGACCGCTCCGATCACTAATATTGCTGACGCACTCATCGGTCGCCTTCCAGGTGCTCGTGGTCTTATTTCGGGCGGACAGACCGGAGCAGGTAGCCAGATTGTACTCCGGGGCACTGCCAGCATCAGCCAACGACAGGATCCCATCATCTATGTGGACGGGATCCGTATAGACAATCGACCTGAAGATGCAAGGTCGGTAACGACTGATCGCCTAATGGACATCAATCCACAGGACATTGATCGTATCGAGATCATTAAGGGGGCTGCTGCTGCCACGTTGTATGGCACTGAGGCTTCCAGTGGAGTGATACAGATTTTCACCAAGCGAGGAATTACTGGTGCGCCGAGATATAGTTTCTCCACGGATCACCAGTTGCTTGAATTTCCTCGCAGGTTTGAAGACAACTGTGCTTACGTCGGGAGTTCCAACTCGATCACCTGTAATTATCCCTACGACAATTACGAAGTATTTGCGTACCACCAGAACTACAACCTCTCGGTTCAGGGAGGAACACCCAATGTTGGGTATTACGTCTCGGGGCGTTTGATGGAGGAAGTGAATCCCTCCCCGAACAATGAACTATCGAACAAGTCGATCCGCGCGTCGTTCGATTTCAACAATACAGACCGCCTGACGAGCTCGGTTGATGTGAGCTTCGTTGATCGCAACCTAACTACTGCTGATCCAGGCTGGGGTGACGTTTTCGGAAACTTGATGTTAGGGAACCCGCTTCGCGCTGGCCCAGACAATCCCGACGGAGCGTATAGCCCGACGAAGAAATCCTTGGTCACCGAGAACGATCAGAATTCCCAGAATTTCCTGGTGAATGGAAGGGCGACCTACCAGTGGACAGATAATATCCAATCAACTGTGCGCGTGGGTTACAACTTTATCGACAGCCGCTTGAGCCATTTCTATCCCCAGGGAGTAGTCCAAAGCTCGGTTAGGGGCGACAAGTCTCTGCTAGATAGAAGATTCGCGACGACGACGATCGACTTTACCACGAACTGGGAACAGCCACTTGGCGACCGAATGATTCTGAGTACCACCGTCGGGGGGCAAAGTTTCCGGGAGACGCTGAAGCAGGATCGTGCAGCTGTTCGAGTGTTCGGTTCTCCCACACTCAAGACCCTGAGTGGTGGACAAGAGATTACAGGCGTGTCAGAGAACTATGTCGAGGTTATTAACGCGGGAGTTTTTGCACAGACCCAGATAGGACTCGATGACCGCATTTTCCTCACAGGAGGGGTCAGGCTAGACGGAAACTCAGCTTTCGGTAGCGATTTTGGTCTACAGGCCTATCCGAAAGCTGGAATCTCGTGGGTTGTATCTGACTATGATTTCTGGAATGTAGGGTTCATTGATGAATTCAGACTTCGCGGAGCCTTGGGAATGTCCGGTCTCCAGCCAGGGGCCTTCGACGCCCAACGGACCTGGAATCCGAGCATCGATGTCGGGGGCGGGTACCTTACCCCCAATAACCTGGGTAACTCTGAATTGAAGCCCGAGCGGTCGACCGAGATCGAGGCTGCCGTAGAGGCAGGTCTGTTCGGTGGCCGTTTGGGATTGGAAGTCGTGTACTTCAACCAGACAACCAACGACGCTTTGCTGCCGATCAAGCCTTCCGCGGGATCCGGATTCACTAACAGTCAACTTCAAAACCTGGGCCAGTTGAAGTCCTGGGGCCTAGAGATCAGTACTAATACGCGCCTGATCGAGAGAGAAGGCTTGAGCGTAGACCTTAGGGTGAACCCGACGTACATAAAGCAGTGGGTGTCCGATATGGGTGGTATTGCAGACTTCCGACTTGGTAGTCGGCGGCGCTGGCAGTCCCTCCATGAGGGTTTGTGGCCTGGAATCTGGATCGCGCCGATCGCTGATCCCAACCAGCCCTACAAAACCACGGTACCGGTCGACCAGATCACCAGCATCAACCAGATCTCTTCGAACACACTGAAGAATGCTGCCGGAGGGGATTCATTGGTCGTGATCGGGATTCCACAGCCGAACAAGATGATCGATTTCGGTCTTGTAGTGAGAGTCGGGCCACTTACCATCCAGAATGTCTTTGAGGGAGCAGCTGGTTTCGTTCAATCGAACGAGACACTGCACCTCCGCATGGCGCTCAAATCAAACAAGTTAATGGCTGAGGTCCAGAAGGCCGTCGCTGACCCAACCACTGATCCCGCTACAAAAGCAAGGCTAGTGGACGAGTATGGCCGGAAACACAACGGGATCATAAGCAACACCATCTTTGACGGGGACTACCTCAGGTGGGCGGAGTTAACAGTGGCGTACCGTTTACCAGAATCGTTGACGTCTAGCTTCGGTTCCTCGGGTACGACAGTGAGTTTGGGCGTGAAGAATGTTTGGGTCTTCAGTGACTACTTCAACGACTTTAAGCTGGGTTGGATTGATCCTGGAACACGGGGACTTGAGGCGAACAACGCTTTCCTACAAAACGTTGACTACCTAAAGACACCTACGCCCAGACGATTCGTCCTCTCCATCCGGACCCAATTTTGAGGCGGGCAGAGATGGTCACGGAATCGTTGAGGGTCCACGAACAGATACGGGAGCATTTCAGTATGAATTACTTTAAACGAGGACCTAGGGGTGTTGTCGTTGCCGGCTTGTTAATGGTCTTGTTTAGCGGTTGCGACAATTTCTTTGATGTGGAGAATCCAGCGAGTCTGCTTGATGACGATCTAGAGCGGCCTGAGCTTCTAGCAACGCTTTCCCATACTCCGGAAGCGAATATCGCGGGTGACATTTCGAGCTTGAGCCAGCGGAGTGCATTGCTTGCTGATGAGATGCTACACCCCTCCACTCAGTTGGAGAATGTCGATGCCATGCAAGGAAATCGTCTCGCTGCAAGTTCCGCAGTGGAGGGTCATTGGCGTGGCCTCGCCCAGTCTCGGTGGCTCTCGGATGAAGTTGCTTCCAAGCTTGCTGCGGCAGGAGGCGATCCGGTTGGCTTGGCGAAGGCGTACTTCTTCGGTGGTCTCGCGCGGATCTTAATGGCAGATCATTACAACGTGATCGTCTATGACGAAAATGATATGCCCCGCAGCCTGATCAGCGTTATTAGCGATGCGATCTCACAATTCGAGAAAGCTGCCAGCAGTGCTAGTGGTTCGGACACAAACCTTCAGGCCGCTGCTTTGGGAATGATTGCTAGAAGTTATCGTTCTCTCTACTTCGAAGAAAAGCATTTAAAGAACAATACCGACCTGAGCTTTATGAATCAGGCTGAGACAGCTGCTCGCAACGCGCTGTCAGCGAGTGGCAATTATAATCAAGCCTTGCAGTTCGGTGCTCCGGGAGGCTCAAATTCCAATGCCTTCTTAGGTGGACCGAATGGCGGTGTTAATCGTTTCGACGGAAGTGTTTATCTGTTCCTCCCCGATCCAGTTACCGGGAACTGGGACCCACGCATACCGCACTCTGTGGGAAATGTGGCTGAGGCCACTGAGGATATGGGGTCTGAATTTGGCTTGACTGCAGTGAACCTGAAGTATCCTGAAGCAAATAGTGAGTTTCCAATGAGTCGAGCAGCTGAAGCGATGCTCATCATCGCAGAAGCTCGACTTCTGGCTGGCGATCTTACCGGGGCGGTTGATTACATCAATCAAGTGAGAGCAGCCGCACGCACCCGGGTCGCTGCTACTGGCTATGCGGGAGGGGCATCCAGAGGATGGCCGCCTTCAGCTACTACGATTTCCGACCTACAGGATTTCGCCAGTACTGATTCTGATGCGATCTATGCTCAACTTAAGCACGAACGGCAGGCTGAGTTCTGGTTGGAATTACACCGTTGGCAGGATATGCGGTACTACGAGATCGTACCAGCCCGGTGGCTCGCACCAAACGTGGCGGCTGGGATGCATCTACGCTGGCCTCCAGCTCCTGAGGAGATCGCACAAAACGAGAATCTCACGATCGCGATGACGCGGAGTGTGTATCTAGGTAACTGATTGGTCCTAGTGGATGGACGTATCGGAGAGACTCTCCGGTACGTCCATCCACTAGGATGAGTTCCGTTGGTTGACGCTGAAGGAGGATATGGGATATGCGCGGTCGCCGGCACATGTGGGTTTTCCCGCTGTTTTTGGTCACTTGTGTATGGTCTGCAGCGTGTGGCTTAGGATCAGATTCCGAAGAAGGGATATCGTCGTCCACGATTGAGGTCGTGCCGACACACGAGGTTGATCCTACCTGGCCGCAGGAGATGCCGAACGACTGGATCATGGGTGCAGTGACATCCGTTTTCGTCGATGTGCAGGACCACGTCTGGGTAACCCATCTCAGGGAGACGCTGACCGAAGAGGAGACTGGCGCCATCCAGGATCCACCGACGAGACTGTGTTGTGTACCCGCTCCTGTAGTGATCGAGTTTGATGCTGAGGGAGAGGTCGTGCAGGCCTGGGGGGACCCGGACACGCAGGATGTGTCCGAATTCCCGAGGAACCCGCACGGCCTTTTCGTTGACCACAATGACTTTGTCTGGATTGGCTCGTATAGACACCACCGGATCATGAAGTTCACACGCAGCGGTGAGCACCTCATGACAATCGGGCAATACGACGTGACCGGCGGGAGCAACGACCCTGACCTACTTGGTGGCCCAGCCGGAATTTGGGTGGACCCTGAGACCAATGAGGTGTACGTCGCGGACGGGTACAGGAATCGACGTGTGGTCGTGTATGATGGCGATACGGGTGCCTACCTGAGGCATTGGGGCGCGTACGGTGAACGGCCGGACGACGACTATAACTCCCGTGATCGGGATCCTGCGGGACCGCCACCGCTCCAGTTTTCCACTGTTCATGGCCTTATCGGCTCGGTAGATGGACTCATCTATGTCGCGGATCGGAGCGGCACTCGGGTCCAGGTCTTTGACCATGATGGCACATTCATAACGGAGAAGATCGTTGCTGGTTCCTTCGTAGTAGGGCTGTCACCTGATCCCGAGCAGCAGTGGCTCTACTTGGCGGATGGAACCAATCACAAGGTATGGATCCTTCGGAGGTCCGATCTCGAGGTCGTGGGTGATTTCGGACGAGGTGGGCGGCAACTTGGGCAGTTTATCCGCCCTCACGGTATGAGTGTTGATTCACGTGGAAACGTTTACGTAGGTGAAGCATCTACAGGCAGACGCGTGCAAAAGTTCGCGCTTCAGGGTGATGGACCCCAATAGCTCATTAAGAGCAGCGGTACTCTGCGAGAGTCCTGGATCGATCAACAAACTAGTTTCTTAGCCTTACAACTCTAGGAAGCTCCATTCCTTCGAGAATGGCACGCTAGAGAAGCGGACACCGCGGTTAGCAGTGACACGGAGGTTGTCGCTAGGGTTGATCCCGATCCCGCGTGCTGCATCGTATAAGCCCGGCTCCATACTGAAAGTCATATTCTCTTCAAGTAGGCTGTAGTCACCAAGCGCGATGAAGGGAGGTTGGTGTCCGCTAAAGAACTGCCCTTGTCCGTGAGCTGGCCGGTGATAGATGTATTCGGCCATGCCCGCGTCAACTTGATGCTGGTGGATTTTCGCGGCGATGTCTGAGCAGACAGCCCCTGTCTTCGACTCCTCTTCTTGAATCTGAATAGTCTCCGCTACGACCTCCCACATGCGTTCCTGCTCAGTGGTCCATGGACCGATTACGTAGTTCCGATAACATTCACCACCCATGCCGCCGAGCTTGATATCACAATTTACGTACATCGTTTGTCCGCGCTCGAGCTTTTGATAGAAGAACTGATTCGGGTGTGGATACGCACTTGCTATGCCGGCCCTCACATAGTTCGATGTGACTTTGATACCCACTGCGGAGTGTGGCTGCCCGTCTGCTACGACATCGTTCATGAGGAGCTCAATACCAAATGCCTGTAAGGCTTGACCTAGTTCGAAGTCGGTGAGGTCAGTGCCGCGCTCGAGGATGTAGTCCCGAGCAAATGCGTGGATCCGGTCAAAGTATCTATAAGCACGTTGTGAGAGCTTCAATTCTTCCGAGGTTTTGATTTGCTGCATACTTAGGCAGTCAGCCTGAATGTTCACGAAGCGAGTACCTGGAATCACCTTGCTCACACTAGCTATCTGTGATTCAGAAAGGGTCCAGTCTACCGCGATGGTCCCGCCCCCTAGTCCACGGCTACGGACCCCCTGCAGCATCCATTCGAACAGGTTCACGGTAGGTCCTTGAACCACCTGTCCCCGATTGGGGAAGCCACCTTCTGCGTGTGGATATCCGAAATAGTATTCATTCTCGGTGCACCACCAGGACTCGATGAGGTCTCGGTCGATGCCTGGGGAATACCAGTAGACTGTATCTTCCTCTTGAGTCGGTAACAGTGACCAAGTGGGTCGCTCGCCGCTCCCACGGAAGCAGCCGGTAAAGTACACTATGTTCTGGTCCGTATTAAGTAAGATGGCCTCTGCTCCATAGTCGGTCAGGCGCTTCTTCAGGGTCCTGGTCCTCATCTGATGCCACTCCAGCGGCAGGCGGTCGTACCCAATGGGTGCAGGTTCGACATGATCCGGGTCCTGATGGAGGAGTCGCTCAGAGTTACCGGAGGTAAGGCTTTCTGGACCGTCCCCATGAGGCGCATCGGCCAGTGTAGAATCGGAAATTTTGGAGGACGCTAGCCCAGTGCCCATCTTGTGAATGAAGTCTCCTCGGGAAGTGGTCATTCTTGCATCCGATATCTTTTTGGGGACCAAAGCTAGGGCCTCAGCGCCTCTGGATAGGGAGGACTTCGCTGTAGGTGTTTCAGGTTCAGTTGGTGCTGTACGACCACCCCTAGTACCCAACGGGTACGATAGGCTAGTGCATATCTTCCATCCAATATTGTGCCTTTTGAGATTACCGTCGCAGTATTACCTCGCCTGCTAGTGCGCCAGTGAATTGGCCACCATCGATGGCGAACTTTCCGTTTATCAGTAGGTATTCGACACCTTCACTGTACATATTTTCGTCAAAAGTGGCACGATCGCGGATTGTTTCCGGGTTAAACACCATAATGTCAGCTTGGTAGCCCTCTTTGATCATGCCACGGTTGTCTAGCCCTAGAATGCTGGCGGGAAGCATTGTCACTTTACGGACGAAGAATGGAAGTGTGATGACCTGCTTGTCGAATACATAACGTCGTAAGACACGTGGAAACGTCCCAAAGGCACGGGGGTGGGTTCTGGCACCGACGCCACCATCTGTAGCCGGGGCGATGTAGTCTCGTGTCAGGTAATGTTCCAGGTCATCCTCGATCATGGTATAAGACAAGATTCTGGCAGCATTCTCTAGTTGTAGGTATTTACCAGCTGCGAAAAGGCTTTCCTGCCGGAGTGTAGCAAGTTCCTCAAGAGTTTTTCCAACATAGGCTGGGTTGGCCTCGAACTCAGTAACCCACATACGATCAGAGCCACCCCGTGCCAGGATCTCATGGTAGACGTCCTTTTCTACCTGAGTAGAAAACACGGGATCGTTTGTCATGCGGTTCTTGATAAGTGCCATCCGCTCTGGCCGCTTGAGTCCTCTTCCGTCTTCACCTAGATAGGCCTCCCACTTGAACAATTCTGTGGTACGATCAGGATTAGAGAATGTGTACGGGTACTGATCAGCAGTGATATCGATGCCCTCAGCCCTGGCTTTCTCCATAAGCGCTGTCGCGGTCCGACTTTTCCCCCACATTGGAATGCCTGTCGATTTGATGTGCATGATGTGGACTGGAATATCGGCGGCTCGGCCGACCTCGATGATCTCCTTCACTGCATCTAAGTGGGTGATGCGTCGGGATGGATGGCTCTCCACCCACCAGAGCGAGCGTGTCCCCTCACTCCTGATATGGCTAGAGTAAAACCCGCCAAGATCAGCTGCTTCTTTAGCGAGTTCGATGATCTCTTCAGTGGTCGTAAAGTGACCATCCCAATAGTCAAGTGCTGAGCTAATCCCAAACGCTCCACCCTCCATTCCCTCGCGCACTAGTGCACGCATCTCTAAGAGGTCCTCGGCGGTGGGTGTTACATCATGGTTGTCGATAACTTGGTGCCGAACGCTATCGATACCTACCAGCATGGCAGCATTCGTACCGATACCGTTCTGCGACCATTCTTCAGCCTTCTCTCCAATACTACTATCGCGGTTCCACGCGCTGCCGTTCTCACCGATTACGACAGTAGTGATTCCCTGCATCAGGTTATTGATCGTAGCGCGGGCACGAGGGTCCTCGTCATCAAAGCCACTGTTGGCGTGTGAGTGCACGTCGATGATACCTGGCATGAGATAGAGGCCCTCGAGATCGATCTCCCGTTTAGAACTGATTGTACCGAGGCTTCCCACCACGGCGATCCGTCCATCGTCGACCGCAATATCTGCGTACACCCAAGGGTTGCCTGCTCCGTCAAATACACGTCCACCTCTCAGGATGATATCGTAACTTGGCTCCTGTGCAGTGCCCCCCAAAGGCATCATTACTTGACCCAAGAGCATCAGCAGTCCGACGAGCGGAACTAGATTTCGACGATCAACCTGTGTGTTCATCACCACCTCCAAGTCCCTTAGTGAGATAAATCCTGTGCAGTGCCCCGGTTAGTGTCATGAAGTACGATGGAAAACCCCAAACCAAGAAGGATATATCACAATACTTTCACATCCGTCGCTACCTACTTGTCACCTAGTTTACGGACCACTTCACCGAACATGCAAAACACCATTGATGGCTCCACTAGGATCCCAGTCCTTGTCACGGGCTGTTGGGGTCAATCGAACACCATTCGACAACTAGTACTAACCCTGAAACAGAAGAGCGCCGGCCGGTGATATCCCGGCCGGCGCTTTATCCTGATGGCCTTCGCTGGGCCTAAGCTCTCAGCGGCCCGGCCGGTACGTCCTAGTTGGGGGCAGCTGTGCGCCGGACAGATCGTCCGGAACGCTCTCCTCGGCGACGACGGTGTGCGTTAGCGTCCCGATTCCCTCGATGGTGGCGCTGATCGTCTCACCAGCCTGCAGGTACCCAGAGCCTGTCGCGCGCTCGACACGACCAGCACCCGTTCCGCCCGACGTCCCGCTTTGCAGGACGTCACCGGGAAATACGGTGATGAGCGACGAGGCGTACTCGATTAGCTCCGGGATGTTGTGGATCATGTCCCCCGCCTGAGCCTCCTGAACGGTCACGCCGTCGATGACCAGGCTCTGGTGCAGGCGCTCCATCGGATCTCCGTAGAACTCCTTTGGAACAATCCACGGACCCTGGGGGGCGAACGTGTCATGGCCCTTACCGACGAACCAGTCCTGACCGGAGCCGTAACCACCCGGAGGACGCCCGCCACGATCGGATACATCCATAGCGACCATGTAGCCGAACACGTGGTCATAGGCTCGGCTCGCAGAGATGTACTTACCCTCACGCCCGAATACGATAGCCAGTTCGACCTCCCATTCGATTCGGTCACGGCCATAAGGCATCACGATGTCATCACCGCTGCCGATGACCGCGCCGCGGGTCGGCTTGAGGAACAGGTACGGCACCCCCCGACTTTCCTGTCGCTGCCGGGTCCTCTCCGCTAGCTGCTCCGGGGTGCAACCTTCACACGCGTGTGTGTAGAAGTTGACCGCGGCGTTCATATTCTTGCTGGGATACATGATCGGAGGAAGGATGTCCACGTCTTCGACACCGTGAACGTAGTCTGCTCCGAGCAGGTCATTGCCCACCACGTTGTTTACGATTTCGTATAAGCGTGGCTTGAGTTCATCATCATAGCGGCTGATGAGCCCAAGCATCTCGTCTGGCATTGCGACTTCGTCGTATGCCCCGCTGGCTTCAAGAGCAGCGTTCGCTTCCCCAAGATCCACGATGAGTGCGTCGCGAAGGACGATTCCGACCGTTGGAGTGCCCTGGATCTCAAAAGTCCCGACCTTGAATGGCTCGACACTTGTCGTCCCGTCTACTTGAGTCTGATTCGCAGCCTGTGGTGCACAACTAGCTATGACTACGAGTGCAGCGAAGGTAAGTATGCGTTGCATGTGACTTCCCCTATTGGTTAGTCCGCGATTGACGAGCTTGATACTGGCAACCAGATAGGAAGCTCAGTTCCTGTCTGGTTGCCCAGCAGTGACTGTTACAGGAACATACGCGTTGGTCCAGCAGCACTGGTCACCACCGGAGCTGTCATTGGCACCCCAGTTATCAACACGCGCACGCAGCACATATTCACCAGGCTCCGTGAAGATCGCTGTTGTAGTTGCTTGACCCTCTTTCTCGGGAAGGGTCATCCGTTGAGGATCAAACACCACTTCTCCTGCCGGACCCTGGTACTTTAACCATGTGATCGCAGGTCGGACATTTGCGTTACGGGTGTAGCTGGGATCTCGGACTGACACCTCTCTTGCCCACAGGTTTAGTTCCAGAGGAGTTCCAACTGTTGCTGTGAGCCGTTCGGACCTGATGCCTGAGATGCCCTCACCCTCTCGACCCGTAGCTGAGAAGCTGACCATCGGGGGCGTCGACCCCATCGCCTTGGGCTCATAACCGAGCTGGAGTGCTGCATAACCTACACGAGCAGGAAGAGAGTACGTCACATCATTCGCGGTAATCGTCCACGTAACGCGCTGTTGTCCGTCTGCGTATGAAGCCGGCACAGTCACCTCGAATACACCACGGTCTCGGCGATAGCGCCCGGTAGGGAAATGAGTTGGCTGTCGACCATTGTATTCAGCAGGCTCAATGAAGTTGTTTGGCCCGATCGGGATGTCGTGGGCCTCACCCGTATTCAAATTGAAGTAGCCGAACGAAAGGGTAAATGTGTCGTCGTCGTTCTTGAACCAGCCCTCAAGGAACGGTGCTATCGGTTCGCCTGTAGGTGGGGCCGGTGAGAGCGGCATCCTCAATCCATTGCCATAACGCGAGTTATTCGGGTTTTGTGCAAATGCTGGAACTGCCATGAGTACGGCCAGACCAAGAATCAGCGCTGGTCGGATGATTCGCATTTTCATATCTCTACTCCCTTCACTTTTCCTTTGGACTAAAAGTGATCGAAGGAGCCCTCCAAATAGAAAGCTCCTTCGATCACTCATCTTCTTAATTCCGCCTGTTCCTCCAGGCTTAGACAGATCCCTTAGTTGCTTCCGGCTCCGTCGTCACTTGTGACCTTGGATTTTGCTTCTCTCTCGGCTTTGATGCGTTCAAAACCTTCATCATCCAAGTGCGATACTGCGATCCACGCGTGTGACATTTCATCCACAGTGCGGCTGCCACGAGCGTAGAACATTTCAGAATCAGTAAGTGGGTTATCTGCGCTGTTCTCGTACCACCCGGTCATGACAAGCACAGTGCCTGCTGGTAACAGAGGAGATTTGTCATCATCAAAAATGTAGCTATGGTGCCATCTGGCATCGAAGTCCGAGACCATGCTAAGGACTTCTTGCTTGCCATCTGGGTAGATCGCCTTGATTGACATTCCGTGGAGGTGTACATGCCCATGTGGCTGGAAGCTGTCGATTCGAACTGGGTGATCCCAACGGTAAAACCCTTGTGTCATAGAGGTTCCACCGGGCTCCAGGAAGATGTCTCCCTGAAGTGGATAGAGTCTCAGGTTTTGTGTGAACTCAGGCTCATAACCTTCTGGGTAAAACCAAACACCTAGCTCAATCTGGTCACCGGGAACGTCAAAGCCCATGGGGTAGTAGTGCGTATCCCACTCGATCATGTCAGTTGGCTTTATTAGCCGGGCCGCATCTTCAGGAACGATCTCCCCGATCTTGCCCATGGCATATTCGGAAAGGTTGCCCAATGGTTGAAAGTCGCCGTCTTCCTTGAGCCGAAGGAGTTTAGGGTTGGCATGGTGCACGACCTGACGTCCGGCGGGCCAGGAGGGTCTTACTTCCATAGCCCGGATCCATCTGTCTGAAGTCACTTCAGTCGGCACAATTGGGCGCCACCACATGTCACCGCCCTCGGCTGGGACATCGAACGGATCAGTCTTGATGACATGGTGTGGTGGTCCTAGCCGTTCTTCCTGTTGCCACATCTGTTCGTCACGCCAAACCATAGCTTCTGGCATGTCCGCCAGATCCCCTTCCGGAGTGCCATTGTCGACCCAAGTCACTATGGCACCGATCTCTTCTTCACTGAGTCTCCAGTCATTCTTGAGATCTTGGATTCCACTACCAGCGTCGTAGTGGTAAGGGGGCATCAATCGCCGTGCGACCTGGTCTTTGATCCGCCGTGCGTAACGTCGAACATCACGGTACTCCATAAAGGACATCGGTGCTACCGATGCCGGACGGTGGCAAATCTGGCAGTTCTGCTGGATAATAGGTGCGATGTCACGTGTGTATGTGACATCCTCATCCGCGCCTGCCTCCTGCGCTGACAGGGCCTGGCCTGGAAGCGCAAGCACGGCAAGAAAAGCCAGCACTAGAGCTCCAGAGAACAGAGGATGGTCTGTCAGGCGTGCAAACCTGGTCGCCATAATTACTTCCTCCCAACAAGAAGAGACCTTAATAGCTACAACTCCCCTACAATGTTAGGGCATGCTACTCTCTATTTGGCTGAAATTCAAGGGTAAGACGTGCTTTGCAAGGGTATCCTGAACGCCTAGAGATATGAATGTGATCAGTGTGCAGGGGCTTTCTGGGAGTGTAGAATATCGCGTAATCAGACGTTATTCGAGATGGTATGGGTTATAAGGAGAACGATGAGAGATTCCTCATGACCGAAGTTAATGGTCCGGAAACGGAAGTGCCCATGAATCGCCGCAAGGCGGTAAAAGCTTTTGTGGGCCTTGGACTTGCTACAGCGCTCACAGACTGCACTCCAGCCTCAGGGGGAGGGGGTCCGGCCGGAGAGATACCAGGGCCGCCACCCGCTCAAGGCCCGCAACTGGAGCCAGAACCCCAGGCAACCCTTTCACTAGATGAACATGAGCACCCAGTTGATGGGGATGTGCTTGTATTCGCACTCGGAACCCGCAAGGGTGAGGTTGTCACACCGGCCGATGTCCCTCTAAATGGCCCTCAGATCTTCGCCTATGCAGGAGATGCTGATGGCGCTCATGGTGCGTCTGATGCGTCAAGACTTGATCAGATCGTCCTCCTACGTTTGGATCCGCTGAATTTAACGGAAGAGACAAGTCATCATGCTGCAGATGGAATTGTCGCCTACTCAGCAATTTGCACACATGAGGGTTGTGACATTAGCGATTGGAGCACCGAGAATCGCCGCCTGATCTGCCCATGCCATGACTCAGAGTTCGACCCGACGGATAACGGACAGGTCACCGAGGGTCCTGCGCGTCGGAGGCTAGCTGCTCTCCCACTCAAGCTTGTAGAGGGTCAGTTAGTAGTCGCCGGTGGTTTCACCGGCCGTGTTGGTTTCCGTAGTCCATGATCGAAAACTCCAGGATGTCATACAGGTACAGGAATAGATAATGAAGCTAGATCGATACTGGGCAGCTATCCGATTGATGTTTTTGATTGTTCTCGTCATGCCAGGGCCAGGTATAGCCCAGCAGTCTGCCAAGTCGTATAGGGTGGTCACGGATGAGCGGCTTAAGGAACCAGAGCCTGAGAACTGGCTCTTTTACCGCGGTACGTATAATGGATGGGGGTATAGCCCCCTCGAACAGATTAATAGTGAAAACATCGGGTCACTCGTTCCTGTCTGGGCTTTCTCAACAGGTGTCAACGGTGGGCACGAGGCAGTACCCATCGTCAATGATGGGATTATGTTTGTGACGACACCGGGGAATCAGGTGATCGCGATTGATGCCCGGACTGGGGATTTGCTTTGGTTATACCAGCACGAACTGGCGGAAGATGCGATTGCATACCACTACACGAATCGGGGTGTCGCGCTGTATGGGGATAAGGTATTTACGGCTACGCTCGATGCTAAGGTTGTCGCTCTTGATGCGACCAGTGGTGAAGTCGTCTGGGATGCTTCTGTAGCTGATAACGCCGCGGGATATTACATGACGCTCGCACCACTAACCGCAGAGGGAAAGGTTATGGTAGGTGTCTCGGGGGGCGAACTCGGAATCCGCGGTTTTGTTGTCGCGCTCGATACTGAGACCGGGGAAGAGGTATGGCGAACGCATACGATACCTGCCCCGGGGGATCCGGGTAACGAGACTTGGCCAGGTGATTCATGGCGCACAGGCGGTGCTGCGGTCTGGCTTACGGGACACTATGACCCCGACCTGGGGCTTACTTATTGGGGGACAGGGAATCCCGGTCCATGGATGGGCGACGCACGTCCAGGTGATAATTTATATACCAACTCTGTGATTGCGTTGGATATTGAAACGGGTGAACTAGTCGGTCACCATCAATATCACTGGAACGGCTCTTGGGATTGGGATGAAGTTTCAACCCCTCTACTCATTGATGTCGAGAGAGACGGGCGTGTCTTCCCAGCGCTCGTGCACCCAGGTCGCAATGGATACCTCTGGTTGCTCGAACGTAGCGCTGATGAAATCTCGTTCGTGGATGCTTGGCCATACGTGCGCCAGGATGTTTTTACGAGTATCGACCCGGAGAGCGGGCGCCCCAGTTATGACGAACAGAAAAAGCCAGGTACAGGTTTCCGGGCACCTTTTTGTCCATCGCTTTGGGGCGGAAAAGATTGGCCGCCTGCGGCCTACAATCCGGGGACCAAACTTCTCTATATCCCGGTCAATGAAAATCTCTGTGGATCGATTTTGGGTAGGGAAATAGAGTACGAGCCGGGTCGAAGTTTTACGGGTGCTGAGTCACAGATGACAGTCTGGCCTGGGGCGGAACACATCGGTGAACTTCAGGCCTGGGACATGAGTACGGGTGAGGAAGTTTGGACACGGGAGTTTGAGTCCCCTAACTGGGGCCCAGTCCTCACGACGGCTGGCAACTTGGTTTTCATGGGAGGCACGACAGATCGCAATTTCCGAGCGTTCGACGCGCGAACCGGAGACCAACTTTGGGAGCACAGGACGAACTCAGGCATTATTGGCGTACCCTCGACCTATATGATCGACGGTGTCCAATATATTGCGGTGCAGTCAGGTTGGGGTGTGGATGCAGCATCGATGACCCGCCGCATCAATCGAGATCTTGGCACTGAGACATTTGTACCGGAGGGCGGCGTCATCTGGGTGTTTGCCCTCCAAAATTGAGGTAACTATGGAAAAGTACAGTAAGCCTATCCGAAATAGGATCGTAATTTCTGCTCTAGTTCTGATCGTGTTCGGGATGCTTACAGCATGCACGACTGACTCCCATCCCGAAGATAATTCGACAATGAATGCCGAAGAGATCCGCTCATTCGATATTTCAGTGCCCGATGAAGTGCTCACAGACTTGAACGATCGGCTGGCCCTCACGCGACTTCCAGACCAGATCCCAGGGACTGGATGGGACTATGGCACGAACCGAGAATATCTGAAAGAACTTATAGAATACTGGAAGGACGAATTCGATTGGCGAGACCAAGAGGAGAAACTCAACGGTTTTGATCACTTCAAGACGGCGATCGATGGCTTAGATGTCCATTTTATCCATGAGCGTTCCCCGGTCGATGGTGCGATTCCGCTAATCCTCACTCACGGCTGGCCAGGTTCATTTGTTGAGTTTGTTGATATCATCGGTCCATTGACCAATCCTGAAGCGTACGGAGGGAACCCGGCGGACGCGTTCCATGTCGTGATCCCCTCTCTGCCAGGGTACGGTTTTTCTGATAAACCTGAAGACCCTGGATACAATCCGGAGCGAATGGCAGATGTTTTGGCCTCGCTGATGGAACGATTGGGCTACGAGCGCTACGGGGCACAGGGAGGTGACTGGGGCGCGATTATCGGTCGAGTCTTAGCAGGGAATTACGCCGATCGCTTGATTGGATTGCATTCCAATTTTGTTTTAGGTGGACCGCCAAGGGGGGTAGCGGATCCTGAGGCGGGGGTTCCGGTTGAGGAACTGGAACTCAGGCAAGAGCGTGCCCGCGCGTTCGCGAATGAAAGTGCATATCAAAGTTTGCAGGGTACGAAACCTCAATCTTTAGGTTACGGGCTTAATGACTCTCCAGCCGGCTTAGCTGCCTGGATTGTCGAGAAATTCCACGGCTGGAGTGACCATGATGGTGATCTCGAGAGCGTGTTTACCAAAGACCAACTACTCACCAACATCACTCTTTACTGGGTAACTCAAACCATTACTTCAGCGAGTAGGATCTACTATGAGTCTCGGAGGACGCCGCCAACCCGACCAGTCGGTTTCATAGAAGTCCCAACTGGAGCTGCGATCTTCCCGAAAGAGATCAGTTTTACACCGCGCAAGTGGGCAGAGGCCCAGTACAACATCGTTCACTGGACGGTTATGCCTCGTGGAGGGCATTTCGCCGCACTGGAACAACCTGAGTTGTTGGTCGGTGATATACGCGACTTTTTCCGAGGCCTGCGCTGATCTCCTAGAGTTTTTTACGTACTAACGCCGACCGACATTGCTCTCGCGCCATTCTTGGTCAGCTGGTTCATTCGGGTCTGACTCCAGGAAACGAATGAGCTCGGCATGAAACTGATCCGGGATCTCGAATGCTGGGGCATGTCCAATCTCCGGGAAGATAAACAACTCAGCGTTCTGCAATTCTTCAGCCACATGTCGTGCAGCTGCAGGGTAGTCACTAACCAGCCTGTCTTCTGCTCCACCGATGACTAGCGCCTTGGTAGCAATATGCTGCCATTCATAGACCACGGGATCCTCGAACAAGATCTGACGTTGGGCGGCCCTGACCTTGGCCATCTGTGGCCAATGGCCGCTCAACGTCAGACCGTACTGATACTTCACCCATTTCAGATATTCCGGCTTCCACCCTCGAGGATAGTAGCGCACGTGTCCTGACAGCACGGACCTGTAGCTTGTTCTCAACGCACTCTGATATGCTGCTTCAGGATCAGTCCAGGCACGACCGTGCCGTGAGTCTGTTAACCCAATCTGGTTGACCATCACAACATGGGTTGTGGTCTCAGGATAGGTAGAAGCGAAGCGCGTTGCGACCATCCCCCCCATCGAGTGACCGACGATTGCTGTTTGTTCAATGCCAAGCTCGTCGAGAAGTGCTTTCGTGTGCCGTGCGGGCATGTGGAGGTTGTAGTGGATGGTAGGTTTAGACGAGCGTCCATAGCCTAGTCGGTCGACTGCTATCGCACGGAAACCTGCTTCGGTGAGTGCTTTCATCGTGACTCCGAATGCAGCCGCGAAAAAGTTCATCCCATGAAACATTACTACCGTTTGCCCATTCGGTTGACCTACCGGTGCTACATCCATATAGGCTACCCGGTAGTCCTCTCCATTCAGACTGACGTCGAGATATTCGACTGGGTAAGGGTAGGGAACATTTGAGTAGTCAATTGCCGTAGGGCCCCAGTCGGCTGGTGGATCCGAGGGCGGGGTCGACTGTCCAGCGGCTCCAATGGGACAGATAAATGCCATTGTGCTGATAAGCGTGAGTGCTCGGAATTTCTTGATTAGGGACAAATGTGCTAGCTCCATATCCAGTTTTCCTATCTGGGGGTTTATCTGCGTCCCCGCCTTGAGGGTAGTGCGATTGCATCACCAGGATGGGGTCGCACACCTTCTGAATCCAGCATCGTGTAGAAGGCTGGAAGGCGGTTCAAGATCAGTTCGTTAAGCTGCTCAAGTAGATGCGGCATTGCATCCCAAGCTTCGTCCACCTGCCAAAGTTGATCGGATGTGGGCAGCGTGGAAGACGCCTGAATATCGTCGGCGATTCCAGCATTGTTTCTGATTGTTCTGAGCTCGCTCTGTATTGCAGAGAGATCATCCTCTATCGCGTCAAGTTCCACAGTTAAAGTTTCCGGTAACTCGTCATGTTCAGAGATAAGATCACTTGCTTCAGTGAGTTGGCTCGTCAAGCGTTCCATTGCCCCGGTCGCTTCGTAAATGGGCTTCGCCAGTGTATGTAGGCTCATCAGTGTTTCTTGGCGAGCTATTCGATCCAGGCCAGCCATGGGACGTCGGGGGTCTGCCTTGATCTCAACTGTAGTCGAGTAGCTTTGGGCGCCGATGCCCATCGTCACTGTGTATGTTCCTGGAAGTACGATCGGTCCCTGGGGCGGTCCTCCTCCGAATCCGCCACCGGCTTCGTTAGGTGCTTCATCCATCTCGTAAGGTGCATCGTAACGCCAATCCCATACCACCTCATTGATCCCATCAGAACTAGGCGTGGTCAACGTTCTGACATGTTCCCCTTGGGCATCCTCGATCGTAAGAGAAAACCCTCCTGAGTCGAGTACTGATTCTTCGTTTTCCGTTTCCTGTGCTACGGAATCTTCGGCCGGATTATCCTCATCTTGGTGATTACTCAGGTAGTAACGGATCAGTGCACCACGGGGAGGATTCGAAGCAGAGTATGTAGCTCCGTAAAACGGCCAATCTCCTTTTTGTGCCCACATCGTAACGGGCTTTTGGGGAAATAGTTGCCCGGACTCACCGAGTAGCTCTGTGGATAAATGCTCGAGCGGAGTCACATCAGCTAAGATCCACGCGCTACGTCCGTGCGTACCGACGATAAGATCGTTTTCTCTCGGATGGATCGCGAGATCATCAACGGGCACAACCGGCAGGTTGCTCTTGATGCGCGTCCAATGCTCACCCCGATCAATCGACATGTAGACGCCAATCTCATTTCCAAGGAAGAGGAGTTTCGGAGTGCGGTGGTGTTCGGTGATTACATTGACCGACCAACCATTTGGCAGGCCTGCCGCAATCGAACGCCAACTCTGTCCGTAGTCTTCTGTCACAAACACATACGGGGCAAAGTCCCCATTCCGATGCCCATCGAACGTGGCATAAGCACGCCCCTGGGCGTGGGCGGAAGGTGCGACACGACTCACGTAGGTGCGTTCGGGAAGTCCGGGAATGTTATCTACTACGTTTTCCCACGTGGCTCCGTCATCCATGGTCACTTGAACATTTCCATCGTCGGTACCCGCCCAGATTTCACCGAAGGTTATCGGAGATTCATTAACCGTGGTGAGGTTACTGTATGTTGAGGTTCCATCATGGATGGACATCTGTGGTTCTGAACCGGACACGTCCATGATCGTTAGCGTGTCCCGGTCGATATTCTTGGTGAGATCCATCCCGCCGACCTCTTCCCACGTCATCCCTCGGTCACGTGAACGCATGAGGTAGTTCGCGCCCAAGTATATGGTGGAGGGATTGTGCTTGGAAATCAGAAGAGGGGAATTCCAATTAAACCGGTATGCCTTGGTGGTATCACCATCTGCGCGTGGTCCAGTAATCGGACGCATCGCGGTTTTTTCACCTGTTATTAGATCGTAGCGGTTCATGTTACCGCCCTGAGACTCCGAGAAGACGATTGTGGAATCGGTCGGGTCAACCACCGTCCAGAATCCGTCGCCGTATGCAGTCTCGTACCAATCTTGGTTACGGATGCCATGGAACGATCTGGTGTTGGATGGTCCACACCAGGGGTTGTTGTCTTGAAGTCCTCCGCAGACGTAATAGGGGTCACGCATGTCATAGGAGATGGTATAGAACTGGCCGAGCGGGATATTGTCGAACATCCGCCAGTGTCCAGTTCCATCCCATGACGCGGCCACGCCGCCATCGCTTCCTAGAATAAGATGATCAGGATCATTGGGGTTGATCCATAATGCGTGGTGATCGACATGGATTTGTGTAGCACCGTCGCTCCGAAATGATCGCCCGGCATCATCTGACACCATAAGTGAGCCCCCGAGCACATAGATGCGGTCAGAGTTACTCGGATCAATCCGCACTTGGGAATAGTACATCGGCCGCGGGTTCGTGTTGGACATCTTCTCCCAGGTGTCACCGCGGTCAAGGGAACGGAACAGGCCACTGCGTGCAGCTCCGCCGCCACCGCCGCGTCCTCCACGACCCCCGCCCGCCCGGCGTGCGTCAGCCTCAACCAGGGCGTACACCACATTACCGTCTTGTCGGAATACATCGATGCCGATCCGGCCCTTGTCTCCTTCGGGTAGTCCTTCAGTGAGTTCGATCCAGTTTTCTCCCGCATCCGTCGAACGATAAAGACCGCTTCCAGGGCCACCTCCATTGAACCCCCAGCCCGTTCGTCGTCGCTGGTACATGGCCGCGAAGATCGTGTTGGGATCGCCGGGGTCCATGGCCATATCGATTGCACCGGTATGTTCATCTATAAAAAGAATGTTCTCCCACGTCTGACCGCCGTCCCGTGTGCGGTAAACACCGCGCTCTTCATTGGGTCCCCAGAGATCTCCCACTGCTGCGACATACACGATATCGGGATCTCTGGGATGGATCAGAATTCGTGCGATGTGTTTGGTCTCGTCTAGGCCCATGTGCGTCCAGGTGTTGCCCGCATCAGTAGACTTGTAGACGCCATCTCCCCATGGAGAAGACTGCCGGTTTTGCGGCTCACCCGTGCCGACCCAGATGAGGTTTGGATTCGCTTGGTGCACGGTGACGTCACCGATCGATCCGTTTGGCTGTTCGTCGAATAGAGGTGTCCAGGAGGTCCCGTGGTTCACGGTCTTCCAGACTCCGCCAGAGGCAGTACCGACGTAGAACACCTGTGGCTTTGCTTCGACGACGGCAAGGTCGGCGATACGTCCGCCCATGAGCGCCGGGCCTATCGATCGAAACTGCAGGTGTGATACAGCGGTTTCTAGATCGGTCTGTGCTCGAGCGTCCGCAGCAGAGACAGTCCCGAGGACAGTAGTAAGAAGGAGGATGTGGATGACTTTCATGGTGGCGCCTCGTGATGCAATCGTCTAAGTGATTCCAGTCAGGGCGGTCAACATATTCTTGAGCCCCGATACCGCGGTAAGGGGGCATATCGGCAATCCGGATAAGCCCTGCCTTCCTTAGGCAAACATCTTACGCTCAACTCACCGAGCGCAAGGAGCACTTCGTATACTACTCTATCCGCCGGTGATCTGGACGGTGACTTCCCGGGAGAGTGCCCCTGTGTTGTCGTATGCCGTACCCGTTGCGACATACGACCCGGCCGCGGCATATGCGTGTTTCAGGAAACCGGTCATACCCACGGCCCCGGCCCCGAGCGACGGGGCGGAATCGGTTTCTCCATCTCCGTAGTCCATATGGATGGCCAACAGATCAGTACCCGTGGCCTCATACCGAAAGGTTATCGAGTCGCCTACGGCAGCCGTCGCCGGCTCGACGGTGAGCGTCAGCGTGAGCGGCTTCACGCCTGTGATGCTGTTGTCGAGGCATCCCGCGGTGACTAAAACAACCGCTGCGAGTACCCAGATCGAAGTCCACCGTGAGGGTGCTGCACGATTGAGCTGGTCCTTGTTCACCGCGACTCCAAAGAGCAAAGGAAACCGCCCCCTGCCGGAGAGCAGGGGGCGGCGATGCTACATACCTTCCTTCAACCACCTAATCGATCAACCGACCTCTTCGAGGTTGTTGTTCAAGGACCGCTCGCTGTTCGGGATGTCGTAGCAGAGCTGACGCCCGGTGTACCCGCTAATGCCGGATTGTGCTGCATCCAGGCCGCGCGGCCATGTGGTGAAGAGTACGGAGAGCGCCTCGAAGTTCGGTAGCTCTAGGTCACCCGGCGTGCTGTTCTGGGCCCAGCGTTTGTGGTCGGGCATGGTGCGGGCTTCGTAGAAGAGCTCGATCGCGCGCTCACGCTTGAGGCGCGTCCAAGCTTCCGTGGCGTCCGCCGCGGTCACCGCGGCCACCGGCTGACCAGCCGCCACGTGTGTCGTGGCGTCCGTGGTGTAGGTCGCCCTGAGGGCGTTGATAATCGTCATAGCGCCTGCCCAATCACCCCCGGCGAGCTTCGCCTCGGCCTCGATGAGGCGCATCTCGCCTCCACCGGCGAGGCGGACGGGAGAGCTTACACCCGCGTACTTAGTCTGGATCTGACGGTAAACCTGACCGTACCCGTCGAGTGAGCCAGCCGCCCACGGGAGGTGGTCCGCCTTCCAGGCAATGCGGGGATCTCCCGAGGTCTCGTAGTAACCAGTGCCCGCGAGTGGGAAGCCGAAGCCCCCGGTCTCGGTGTGCGGTTGGGCCTGAGTGAGATCCGGCTGGTTGCCGTAGTACGTGCCCCACATCGAGTAGGACCCGTACGGAATGCCTGCCATCGCATAGTACAGCGAGTTACGCGTGCTTGAGTTGTCCCCGTCTGTAACCGCACTGAACGAGAAGCTCGTGGGGACCGCAGCTGCATCTGACGCTGCGTTGGACCAGGTCGCTTTCCCGTATGTCGCGAGGTAGGCACGAACCTGTGCCCGGCCAGCCTGTGCTGCTGTCTTCAGATTGGCGTCGGTCGCGCTGCTCATTGCAGCTGAGAACTGACCCTCAGCTCGGGTTAGGTACTCGGTGGCGTCAAACGCCGCACCGCCGTCGATTACACCTTGACACCAGTGCTCACCGAGAACGCGGTTCGAGAAGCCAGCCCAGATGTTAGCTTGCGCAACGAGATCGCCACTGACACCCCCCGCTTCCGCGAAGAGATCGATTGCTTTCTCGCCGATGAAGCGTGCCGTCTGAAGCGTCGAGAACACGCTCCCGGTACCTGGATCGAGATGACCGGCCTGCTGTGTCGGGCTGTGGCCGTGTGATCCGATCTGGCCGCCCGGCATCAGCTCACGGGATACGAGCGCGCCCGATCGCGCGATCGCACTGGGTCCCGCGAGTGCCACGACCAGCTGGCGCTGTGAGCCGTTCACTAGTCCTTCACGTGACTCTTCCTCGACGAGGAACTTGTCTTGGATCGGTCCAGGGTTCACCACATCGCACGCTCCAGTAAACGCCACTAGAGCCGTGAGAGCGACGCCCATCGCGAATCTCTTATTCATCATTTTCGCTTTCATTGTCGCTCTCCTCAGAAGGTGACCCGGAGGGAAATACGGAACGAGATCGGTGGGGGCACCGTCTCCTCGAAATTGAATGCTTGTTGCGGGCCACCACCTGGGTCCGCGCTTGTCTCTGGATCCATGAAGGGCATCTCCTTCATCCAGAGGTATGAGTTATTGAGCGCGATCGTCAGCGTCGAAGTGTTGAACCGTTCCGGGAACAGGAAGTTCATCGGGATACTCGCTGACGCGCTGCGCAGCTTGAAGAATGAGGCATCCCAAACGTAGCCCTCGGAATCGGCTCGGTTGCAGCGCGCATACCAGATTGCCGGGATGTCCGGCTTCAGTTCATTCGAGGTCCCCGGAGTGACATAGTAGGGGTAGCAGAGCGGCGACCGCACGCTACGACCGATCGCGAACACCTGCTCGTTCATGTAGAAGTTGCCCTTGTATTCGCCGCGGGCGGCCAGCGAGATGCCCCCGGGTAGCCGGACCACGATTGAAGGGTTGATAAACGTTGTAGGCAGGTTGGAGCCGTAGAAGTACTGACTTGCGCTCGTTCCTTGCCCTTGCCAGCACGGCATCGACGGTTGGCAGAATATCACGTCGCTGTTGGTATTTGCTATCGCGGTGGGGTTAGAGATCAACTCGTTCGTAACCGGGCGGATCGGATAACCGACCTTGCGGGAGCTAGTCTCCAGGGTTGGGTCGTTCAGCTCAAGAATCTCGGACTCGTTTTCGGTGTAGCTCAAGCCCAGGTCGACGCTCCAATCACCCATCTGCAGGACAGTGGCATTGAGCTCTGCTTCCAGGCCCTTGTTCCCCAATTTCCCGATATTGGTGCGCCGGCTGCTCGAGAAGCCGCTGGAAGGAAGCTGCGGGATCCCGAAGAGTGCGTCGTCCGTGACTTGGTCGTAGTACGTAAACCCGACGGAAACACGGTTATCGAAGAACGAGGCATCAAAGCCTCCCTCGATCTCCGTGGTGACCTCCGGACCGATGTCGGGGTTACCGACGTTCGCCGGGACGAAGGCTGGGATACCAGCGAGCCCCTGCGGGGACCAAGTGCGGACCTTGTCGAACGGTCCCGGTGCACGCCCAGACCGACCGTATGCGAAACGCACCTTCATCTCACCGATGTCGGGGTAGAAGGACTCATCTGAAAGAATCCAAGAAAAACTGGCCTTCGGATACGCTGCGAGCCCGAAGCCTGAACCGAAGGTGCTGTTACCGTCGATACGCACTCCGGTCGTGAGGAAGTACTTGTTCGAAATATCGAAGACATTCTGGAAGAAGAAGCCTGAATTCCAAATCTTCGTGCGGTTCTCAAATGAAATTGTCGATGCCGCCGAGTTGAGCGTTGGATCCGCGGCGCCGGGGAAGTTCTCCCCGAAGCCCTCGACGGAGCGCACATCATCGCCGACCGCCTGGCCGCCCCACGAGATGTTGGCAGTCAGCTGGTCTAGGATATCAAGCGAGTACGATCCGACATAGTCCAGTGAAAGCACGCGGTTCTGGAATGTGTTGTTAAGGAGCTTACCCTGCGGTGTCTGCATCCAACCGAACGGTCGGAGGTTCCGGTGTTCGCGCGCCCCCCAGTCGTAGCCGACGACGAAGCGGTTCGTGAGGTTGGCGATCGGGGCGTACGTCACCGTTATGCCCGTCGTGAAGCGCTCGACGTCCTCAGCGATCTTCTGATCCATGAGTTCATTGAGAGCAGCGGGGTCACCCGTGCCGAAGTAGTTCCGTTCCTGGCGGAACGCGTTCAGCGTGATGCCCTGGGCGTTGTTCTGCCCGCCGGTGTGGGTTTGCATGGTGTTCGAGTACATCGTGTTCCACTGGACAGTCAGGTTGGCCGCCGGAGAGAAGGTGAGGTTCGCGCGGGTCGTGTATGCCTTCTCGGTGTCGTTCGTCTGGTAGCCCTGCTGGTCTCCGAACGATCCGGAGACAAAATAGTTGACGTCTGACGTGCCCCCACGGACGGAGAGCAAGTAGTTTTGGTTATAGGCCTGGTTCGCATAATCACCGCAAGTAAGGACCCCGGTGCACAGCCAGTGCTCCATGAAGTTGTACGAGACGTCAGTCTCTCCTTGGTAGGAAGGACCGGAGTCGTCGACGCCGAACGCGCGGGCCCACTGGGTGCCTGTCTGGACCTCTGCGGTCCACGTGGGAGCACCCTCTCTGCCCTGCTTCGTGAAGATCTGGATCACGCCGCCCGAGGCTTCGGTACCATAGAGTGTGGTAGCTGCCGAGCCCTTGATGATTTCGATCCGCTCGATGTCATTGGGGTTGATTTGGTCGAGTGGACTGACCGCGATGTTGCCACTCCGGCCGCCGCGGCGGTCGGGTGGGTTCGCGTCCGGAAACGGCCTGCTCCTGATGCGCACGCCGTCCACGTAGATCATCGGGTGATCGTTGAGCGCCGCGCTGTTGACGCCACGGAGCCGGATGATCTTAGATTGGCCGACCGCGCCGCCGCCGTATAGTTCGAGGCCCGGTGCGACTCCCTGGAGCATATCGGTAATGCTCAGGGGTGCGTCCGGTACGTCGACGGCATTGAGCTGAGAAACCACGTTCCCGATCTCACGCCGCCGCGACGCCCCGGCTGTACCGGTGACGATGATCTCATCGAGTCCGAGTGCCACCGACGACATCGCGAAATCGGCCTGGACCGTCTGGCCTGCGCCGACAGTGATCTGTCGCGTCTCGGACCCGAGACCGATGCGTTCGGCGCTGAGTTCGTATGTGCCCGCCACCACGTTGAGCAGGATATAGCGACCGTCCTGACGTGAGAGGGTTCCGAGCCCAGTGCCAGGTATGTAAACCTGGACCTCACTGAGGGCCTGGCCCGATTGTGCATCGGTCACCTGACCGACAATCTGGCCGTTCTGCGCTTGGGCAGGTATGGCGAGAAACCCTGTCAGAGCGATCAGGGCCACACCGGTGACGAACTTAGGAATTCTCATGGATACTCATCCTTAATTATGAAGTAAAACACGGTCGGCACTCAGTTGAGATATCACCGTGGGAACGTGCCTATCGGATAGACATGTGCACCATCTGGTGATCGGATCTTAGCCCGTACGGCCTCGATCCAACCCAGGAAAAATCTATTCGACAATGCTTTTCGTTGCCCACCAGAGATCTAACAACTGACCATAGAATACTCATGGCGTTTTCTGGGTGCAAGCGCACACCAGGTCTAATCCGTATCTATCGAGCGATGAACAGGGTCTGCTCGCCCTCCCAGTCCAGCCGATTATCCGATTGGGATCGAGATGAGTTTCAGCTGGAAGTCGGGGGGATCTTCCCCAGGGATCGGCGCCTGATCGTTGAGCGCCTCCATGCCCAACAAGAGCAGTGTCACGCCGCCAGCTACCGTTCCGGCCAGGACTCCAGCGGTCTTGAACCCGTCCACCACCCGGAGTTCGGCCGAAATGATCGCATCGAGAGGGATACGGATCGCCTGTCCGAGAGCCACGCTGTGGAATCCGTCTGCACGCCTGCCGACCGGGATGCGCACGATGAGGGTAGTATCTTCTCTTCTTTCGAGCGTGCCCTCTAGAACAGGCACGGCTTCGTTCTGTAGGGTGAGTTCGCTGAGATCTGGTACCCTCTCCCGGGTTACGACAAGACGGACGTCTTCGCCGACCGGTACGGTGGTAAAATCTGTCGGCACGTAATTGAAGCAGCCGGCGAGAACGAGTACTAGGTTAGTGACCACTCCTACTTTCGATAGCGCTTTATACTCCAAGAGGCTCCCCCATAAAGTTATCTGGTGAGATGGAAAGATGCAGGCATTTCTAGGCTTGGAACAACCTCTTGAAGTAACTCGACTCATGTTGCTCAATACCCGAAAGCCAGGGTTTGACATAAAGAACAATCAACATATTGTGGCGCTTATCGGGAGTGCTGTTCTAGTGCGCAGTAGCGCGTTCGTTGAGATACCCTAGTAGTCTCCAATACGAGTTAGGTGATGAATAGAGACCCTCAGACACACATTGGTTTGATGGGAAGATCAAGATTTCCGATCTTGTTTTGGATTTTAGTCATCGGTCTACAGGGTTGCTATAATTATTTGCCAACGGATTTTTCGGCTGCCCCGGTGGGGGCGGATCTTCGACTTTTTGTTGACCCTGAAGACGTCCCCGAATTAAGTGAAATCCCTGCAACGGAAGACCTCGCTCCTGTCGTGCAGGGCACCCTTGTTGGTATTGAGGATGATGCACTCGTTCTGCGTGTTCCAGTTGCGAGTCGCCAGCAGGGATTTCATACCTTTAGCCTGGGTCAGTCGATTCGTGTTCCCTATGACGGGATCATCTCGGCTCAATTGCGGGTGCTGGATGAGCTCAAGACTGTGGGAGTTGTGTCGGGCACGGTAGCCGCCGCTGCCGCCCTGATTTTCGTGGGCTTAGAAGTCATCAACCCAGCACCTACAACTCCAGACGACGACCCTCCTGAATTGCTGCTAACCCTCTTCTCGATCCCGATCGGGTGATCGGCGGCTACCAGTTTGCGGTACCCTAGGAGATTTCTGTAGAGTCTTGAGTACTGGAAGGGTGTCCAATGAGTTCGCTTGACTAGGAGGAAACTGGTCAAGTATTGTGCGTTTCCCCTTAACATTTTGTGCTCCCCATCGCTGGTATCTCAAGTAGCACAGGGCTCCGGCTACCAGGGGAAGGAACGTATTCATGGGCGCTAACCGGGCTTTCGTGGGCACGGCTTTGGTTGTGCTGACGGCACTCGTAACTACCTCAGCGGAAGCGCAAGCTCAAAACGGCCAGATCGTCGGTCAGGTGACGGACGGCCAGACGGGTGCTCCCATCAGTGAGGTACAGGTCTATCTAACGGGAACGGGCCTTGGTGTTCTTACTCGACAGAATGGGCGATTCATTCTGCTCAATGTTCCACCTGGTACGTATGAGTTGACGGCTGAACGGATCGGTCTTGGCTCGGTGACTGGACAGATTTCTGTGGCTGCTGGCCAGACGGTTGAGGCCGACTTCTCGATGCAACCCGTGGCACTTGGGCTCGATGAGATTGTGGTCACTGGTACAGCCGGAGCGGCCAGGCGTCGGGAGATCGGGAACACGGTATCACAGATTGCCGTTCCGAACCTGCCTGATCGACCGGTACTTGTATCTGATCTCTTACAGGCTGCGGCTCCAGGGCTCGATGTATATGGAGGCGGAACTATTGGACAGAGTAAGATCATCCGGCTACGAGGCGAGAGTAGTGTCTCCCTGAGTAACCATCCCCTCGTGTACATCGATGGCGTTCGGATTCGAAGTGAGCCCCTTCCTGACATCAATCCACCTGACAGGCGCGGTGGTCGTAGTGCAAACGTCGCGGTGAGCCCGCTTGATAACATCAATCCCAATGACATCGAGCGAATCGAGATTATTAAAGGGTCAGCGGCTACTACGCTTTACGGGACCGAAGCCTCGGCAGGTGTCATCCAGGTCTTTACGAAGAGAGGTACCCAGGGTGCCCCTGTCTGGACTGCAGAACTCCAGGGCGGCAAGTCCTGGAGTCGGGAGTTCGGCGTTACGGGATCCGGTGTTCCGTATAACCACATGGAGCACTGGCTCTGCACCGGGATCTATACCTGTGGAGAGTACGCCAATCAGTCTTACGCGCAGCGGTACAATCTTTCAGTCAGGGGCGGTGGCCAGGATCTCCGGTACTTCATTTCAGGGTCCTTTGTTGACCAGCAGGGTTATCTGACCAACGACACCGAAGAGAAATACGCCGTTCGTGGCAACTTTACTGTGGCACCCGCCGAGAATATGACCATACAGTGGAACACGGCATACGTGAACCAGTTGTTGACTATGACAAATGGGCAGAATAACGCCCAGGGCATCACCCTGAATGCGTTTCGGGCGGAACGTAACTACTTCGGTACAGGTGACCCCGCTGTTCTCAATGAACTCATGGACCAGAGGCTCGATCAGGGTGTCGAGCGCATGACTACCGGCGGAGTAATCACCTACGCGCCGATGGAAAACCTCACGAACCGGCTTACGGTTGGCTACGACTGGAGCCAACAAGAGCATCGCAACCTACGGCCCTTTGCATGGAAGCAGGTCCCGTTGGGTGCGCTGCTGAACAACACCTTCCAAAGTCGGGTGCTTTCGTTTGACTACGTCGGCACGGTCACGTTTGGGATCACAGCCAACTTGCTCGGAATGGAATTGCCGATTCGGTCAAATTTTTCATGGGGCGGACAGGCCACTGGCACAGACGACCGCACGGTCGAGGCGTTTGGTGAGAACTTCCCTGGAGCGGCTGCCCCGACAGTTAATTCTGCCGCCATCACCCAGGGATTTGAGGTACGGCAGAAGATCTGGAATTCAGGCTTCTTCTTCCAAAATGTTTTCGACATCGCAGACAAGTACTTCCTGACGGTTGGCACACGGGTAGACGGTCACAGTGCGTTTGGTAAGGGGTTCGGCCTGCAGGTTTATCCAAAGGCCAGCGTTTCGTGGATCTTATCCGACGAATCTTTCTACCCAGACATCGGTGAGATGAAGCTGCGAGCAGCTTTTGGACGTTCGGGTCGAGCACCTGGGGCGTTCGACGCTGTGCGGACGTGGAGTCCGGTAGGCTTGGCTGGAAATGCAGCTTTCGTGCCGGAGAACGTAGGGAACGACGATGTTGGTCCGGAAGTTACAGAAGAACTCGAATACGGATTTGATGCCTCGTGGTGGGACAACCGAATTGAAACGAGTTTCACGTATTACGAACAGATCACGAACGACGCACTGCTTAACGTTCCGCTGGTTCCATCAACCGGATTTACGAACAGCGTCCTCACCAACATTGGTACGATCCAGAACGTTGGATTTGAGGTGGATCTGGATGCTGCGCTCATTCAAGGTGCTGACTGGGGCCTGGATATCGGAGTCAACTATTCAACGAACCATTCAAAGGTTTTAGAGCTTGGGATCCCGGAGACTAACGAGCTTCGGATGGACTGTGGACCGAACGGTGACGATGGTTGCACGCTCCGTAACGTACGTAATGAGGTTGTCACTAACCCGGATGAAATTGCTGACCCCATTTACGAACGGATCAACTACGGGCCGAATCTTCCCACGACGTTCATAAGTCCGAGCATGACCGTGCGGCTTCCCAAGGGCATCGTGCTTTCTGCTAGAGGTGATTACAAAGGCGGCTTCTACATGACGGAAGCGGTTTGGTCGATCACTCGGAGCGTCCGCTCTCCTCTTTGCTTCCCATACTATGTGGACCCAGCGAACTCGATCGAATTGAAGACAGGCATCCCAGCTATCTGGAAAGCTCGCTGCGATCCAAGTGAGTACGAGGGCTACGTATGGAAGGGCGACTTCTTCAAGGTTCGGAGTGTGAGCGCCACGATTCCGATGGATTTTGCGTTCCCAGAGAAAGTGAGCAACGCAACGCTGACGCTCGCCTTGAACAACTCCTACTTGTGGATGAGGGATATGCCCTACATGGACCCTGAAGCGCAGGCAGATCCGTACGCATCTGGGCAGCAGGGCTATAACTTCGAAGAAACCGTACCGGCACCAATCGTGTTACGTGCATCTCTACGAATCACGTTCTGAGTGGAGAGCCAACATGTATAAGCAGCAAATAGAAAAAGCTGACCGCAGAATGGGGCTCGTAGCGGCTTTCGTGTTGCTCATTCTTGGAACGGGCTGTGAAGTCACAAACCCTGGGCCGATCCAGGATGAGTTCTTGGTTCAGCCAGAATCTCGGGCAGGCCTCGTAAACGGTGCCCAACGACGTCTAAATGAGGCGATAGGTTGGGTAGGATACACCGGAGCGATTGTTGCAAGGGAGATCATGCCTGGGGGCCAGACGGGAGCCTATGGTCACTCGGTGGCTGCTCAGGGTGGCCATATTCAACCTGGCTCCTATTCAGGTCACTTCGGAGATGCGCAACAGGCTAGATTCATTGCTGAAACTGCGATCCAGCTGTTTGAGGACGCTGCCTGGCAGGGGGATGAGGGCGTTGATGGTGACATGGTTGCTCAGGCGAACATCTGGGCGGGATATGCCAATCGCTTACTGGGTGAAAATTGGTGCGAAGCTGTCATCAACGGTGGTCCTCTCGAGGACGGTTTGGTCTACTTGAAGCGTGCCGAAGGGCAGTTCACTGAGGCGATGAACAGAGCCAGCGATGCGACACTCAGGACGGCAGCGGTTGCCGGCCGTGCCCAGGTGCGGGCGTTCTTGGCGACATACGATGAAGCGAGTTGGTCAAGCGTGATCTCTGACGCCGCTTCAGTAGAGAGTGATTTCACCTACGTCGTGGAGATGAGCAACCTAGAGCAAGCCACACGGAACACGATCATGTGGGCAAATGGTCGACAACCATACCTGGCTTACACCATGTGGAATACCTACTACGGCGAGCAGCCGGACCTAACCAATAGCGGGTCGCCACTTCCTGGAACCGGTTATTGGGAGGAGACGGGTGATCCTAGGGTGGGATGGTTTGCGGATGCTGAATTTCCGTGGTCTAACGCGGCACTTTTAGGTTTTGGCCAAACGCCATGGCGTAATCAGACCAAGTATGACGACCCAGAAGACCCGATTCGTCTCGCTAGCGGAGCTGAAATGCGTCTGATTCAGGCTGAGGCATCATTGGTCGGCGGTGACTGGGAAGATGCTATGAGGGTTATCAATGATCTGCGTGCGACGTACACCACCCAAGCCACGACGCACCAAGCTGGTGGAGAGCCGCTCGGTGAGTGGACAGCGACTACAGATGTAGAGGCATGGACCCGACTAAAGCGTGAACGGGCAATTGAGCTCTTTTTAGAAGCCCGAACTCTTGGCGACCAACGCAGATGGGCGGAGAATGCGGGCGTACTCGGCGGAGCTACTGTTCCTGGTGACCTCGAATTACCGGACTTCGAAGCAGTCTCAGAGATTTTCTCTGACAACCCGAGGGGCACGCTCATCAATGGGCAGCCTCGTCTATGCTTTGACGTACCTAACTCAGAGCGGGAGGGGAACCCAAACGTACCGACTGTTATCGGTAGTTGATTGCCAGTAGGTGACTTCCTGCTTAAAGGCTGTCCTGGGGCTCTTCCCCCAGGACAGCCTTCTACACCCTCAGGAAAATGTCTTAGGGTGCCAGAACGGAGACCGATCTTACGCGGGTCACCTTGGCTAGCTTATAGGTGCTACAATAAACCTGACCTGTGTATCGCCATAGAGACCTCCGTCATCGGCACGACCACGAAGTACATATGTCCCTGGGCGATCGAAGGTGACCCCAACCTCCCAACGCATATCTTCCGGGACGGGTGGTGCACGCCATAACGGAGACCAGGGTGAATTACCTCCGGCCCGTGAGTCTTCCCAGACCTTCACCTGGAAGGGATCAAACGTTACTTCGCCTTGGCCTCGGTAGACAAACCAGGACAGGTGTAGCCCGTTGACTTTCGCGACAGTTATCCGTGACGGTGGGCGGAGTTGCCGTGCACTGAGTGTAGGGGGCGCGCTACTTGTATCCGGTTCCTGTGTGGACCTATTCACACGAGGAAGTCCGTCATCATCGACGGTTGCGATGAGTGTGATCCGTTGTCCAACTGTCGCACGACGCACCGAATCTCCCTCTATCATTACGACAGGCGGAGTGTTCGCTCGGGACGCAGGTGTGCTAAAGCCCGCGTTAAGCGCTCCGGTTTCGGATGCTACGATCATGTTGTCCACGACGTAGTCGAGCCTGAGCGACGCGTAAGCTTTCTCGGTTTTCCCAGCGCTCGTGAGGGTCCATACGAGTTCCTTGTCACCCCAATCCTCTGGCACACGTACTTTGAATACGAAGCGGTTACGGCGTGGAAGGAAGTGAGTGGGTTGGCCTCGGTCTTCGGAGCCAGGTGAAAAGCTGTTATCGACCCCGACGGGTACGTCTGGTTCCTCCAGCCAATTCCGATTTATGTAGCCGAACAGGAAGTTAAAAGAGCCGTCAGGGTTCTGCTCCCAACCCTCGTACGCGGGAGAGATGTTTTGGCCCTTTGAGTAGGTCTCCTGAGCCTCAGCCCTCGACGGTGTATGGGCTATAAGGCTCGCCGATGCTATCAAAATTAGGCCGAATGCAGAGATACCCAGACTGCGAGGAGAATTACTTCTCATAATCGAACTACCTCCTAGGGATGACCATACAGAGTGGGCAGCCGATCACGTGATCATTCACGTTCAAGTCCAATGCGTCTCGCCGATCAGCCATCTCTTGCTGGAACTGCTCGTCACTCAAGCGGAGTCGCATGCCCAGGTCAATGAACATGTTTGATACCGATCGGTTACCTGACCCCTGCCAGTTCCGAGTGTCTGAGAGGTTCGTGTTTCCGGGTGTATTGTCCATGAAACCCGTGATGTGGAGGACGGTGCCTTTGGGTAGTAGTGGCTGGTGATCATCAGCGAAGGCATAACCCCGAACCCAATTATGATCGTAGCCTACACAAGACAGGGTCTCCACGTTGAAACCCCAGATCGCCTCCAGGCACATGCGTGCCCCTGGAGCGTGCAGGTGCGGCTCAAAGGTCACGAGCTTGGTGTGCTGGTTTAAGACCGTATAGGCATGCAGTTCCTGGTCTTTCTCTCCGGACTTGATGTCGATGTCTATGCCATTGCCAAGTCCAAGGCTCGCGCCTCGGTATTTAGGCTCATAGTCCTCAGGATGGAACCTGAATCCAATTTCCAAGTGAGCATCGGTGTCTCGGCCATTCGAATGCAGGTGGAGGGAGTTAGAGACGATACTCGTTCCAGCCCGGAGAAGCCGACCCCCATCCTCATCAAAGATGTCGGGGTTCCTACCAACCTCATGTACCGGCCAGGTCGTTGCTGGGGCGAACGGGGTTCCTCCTTCGGTGACCCGGGTGCTATAGATCATATGGTGGAAGACGAACCTTCCGCCGACAGTTTCCCGAACCTCGTTGGGATCGTAATCGTTCACCTCACGAACCTCCACGGACTTCACATAGCGATCCTCGGTCAATCCGGTTGGGGTAGGCTCGATGTCGCCCCACCAATCGGGCGAGTCACCTAGGACCGTGAAGTCTGGAAGCCTGACAATCAGGTCTGGTTCTCCGGCGGTCCAACTGACTCCATCGTCGAACTCTAGCTGTGGTGGCGCATCGTCTGGATCACCCATCGGCGTACCGATCGCTTCCCACGCTGCCAGTGTCGCGATCTCTTCGTCGTTAAGTGAAGGGTCATCCTTGTAGTGCTGAATGCCGATGTCTTTTTCGACGTACCATGGGGGCATCGCGCCGGCTACGTCCCTGAGTCCTGTCTTATACACGATGCGCCTAGCGTTGCGACGTACATCGTCATACTCGATGAGCGCCATCGGTGCCACACCATGCTCCCGGTGGCAACGTTGACAGCTGCGCTGCAGGATCGGTGCGACATCTTTAGTAAAGGTCACATGCCCGTACTCTGCTGTATTCACCGCACCTTGTTGGGCGTACACGGCCCCAGCACTGAGTGAGAAAAAAGCCGCCAGAGCCAAGAGACTTATCCCTAATCTGGCTCCACGATCGTTTCCATTTGCAATTACCGGCATGGCACTTACTCCTTGCAAGACACAGCCCCAGAAAGTTTACGGGGACTTCGGGACATCAGTCAATCGACTGCCTATTGAGTCTTGGGTGACACCCAGCTAACTAGACGGAAAGACCGTATCGCTTCGGCTGTGACCCCCGTCAGTGAATCTCGTCAGTATCGATTACCCCTGGCGCGTCTTGCTTCTGACACCCAGTCTCGGACGAGATGTTCGCATACTAGGAGAAAACTATGAGGACCATCCTCGTCATCGGGACAGTGCTGTTTACAGCCACGACAGCATGCGCTCAGCAGCAGCGCGACGCCAACTCCATGGGTGGCGGCAATTGCGCTAACAACGTGTACAACTGTGCCGACACACCGAATCCCCTCCCTGAGGCGACCACGGTTTGGATAGAAGAAATGACGTGGATGGATGTCCGAGACGCTCTGGGTGCAGGAAAGACCACCGCCATTATTCCAACGGGGGGTATCGAGCCTAATGGTCCTTGGCTAGTGACGGGTAAGCACAACTACGTCCTTCGTTCAAACTGTGATGCGATTGCCCGAGAACTTGGGAACGCGTTGTGCACTCCGATTGTGAAGCTTGTACCGGAAGGCTCGATCGACCCGCCGAGTGGGCATATGCAAAGTCCTGGTACTCTTAGCCTCCAGCAGGAGACCTTCGAGGCGTTACTCACCGATGTCGCTCACAGCCTGAAAATGCACGGCTTCAAGAACATCATCTTCATCGGAGACAGTGGTGGTAATCAAGGTGGCCAACGGGCGGTCGCAGATGCACTGAATTCCGCATGGGGTAGTGATGCGGTCGTAGGCCATGTGCAGGGCTATTACGACTACGGGAGCGTTGGCCAGTACATGGCTGAGCAGGGCCTAGTCGACGGAGAAGGTGATGGTCTTCACGACGATCCAGTGATAGCGCTCAATATGTTCCATGCAGATCCCAGGTCTATCCGATTCGACGAACGTGTGGCGGCTGGATTTGCATCGATTAATGGTGTTTCCATCGCTGACCGGGTCAAATCTCTTGAGTACGCGAGGCAAATTGTAGGATTCCGTGCTGAGAGTACTGCCGGACTGATCCGAGAAACGATTGCGAACGGTGGCACCCTGCCTGCTCCTCAGCGCCAGGGTGGAGCAGGTCGGGGTGGTCGTGGTCGTGGTGCTGGCCCTGGAGGCCAGCAGCGTCCCGAACCGGATCCGAGAACAATGGGTGGCGGTGACTGCCGAGCAAATCAATACAATTGCTCGGATACACCCAATCCTCTCCCTGAGGCGAAAACAGCCTGGATCGAGGAGATGACATGGATGGACGTCCGAGATGCTATAGCCTCTGGAAAGACTACTGCCATCGTCTCAACGGGAGGGATAGAGCCGAACGGTCCGTGGCTGGTTACCGGAAAGCACAACTACGTCCTTCGAGCGAACTGCCCAGCAATTGCGGCTAACCTCGGAAATGCCGTCTGTGCTCCGGTAATAGAGTTCGTCCCAGAGGGTAGCATCGAGCCCCAAAGCGGGCATATGAGGAGCCCTGGCACGATTAGCCTTAGACAGGAAACATTCGAGGCCGTACTCACTGACGTTGCTCACAGCCTGAAGATGCACGGCTTCGAGAACATCATCTTCATCGGAGACAGTGGCGGGAACCAGAGTGGTCAGGAGGCTGTGGCGGAGCGTCTTACGGCAGCGTGGGATGGGGAAGCAGCTGTGCATCACATAGGTCAGTATTACAGACGGCCGGAGAATGCTCCGAATGTGCTGCGCGATGAAGGTGTTACCGGCGAAGGAATGCCTAACGATGGAATACATGATAGCCCAGGAATCACGCTGAATATGATGCTTGATGACATCAATTCGGTGCGCTGGGCGGAACGTGTAGAGGCTGGTCAGGCCGTCATCAATGGTGTGTCCATTGCTGATCTAGAACGATCACTCGAGCTTGCTCGAAAAATCTCAGAGGCGAGGGCATCTTGGACAGCGGACCTGATTAGGGAGCGAATCAGCTCTCGATAATCGGAGCCTAGTAGGGTTCGGGGTCCTCCTTTTATTGTAGTAGGATGCGCCCTGAAGATGCGTCATGGTCCTGGGGCAAGTACGGCAAGCACAATAAGTCGATCATTGCTGTGATTCCGAATCCCATGGGGCACTCCATCCGGCGCGACCAACATTAGGCCCGCCTCCATCTCTATTTCCCGGCCCTCTAGGATGAATAGGCCTTTCCCTCTAAGGACGTGATAGACCTTATCCATTCCCTCGTGGGTGTGGAGTTGGTGTGCTTGGCCCGGTTCAAAAGCATTTAGCCCGACTAGAATGTGTTCTGACTGAAATATAGTGCTTTTACCCATTTTTTCCGGATCGAATATTGCCATGGATTTAGGGTTTATTGCCTCGGTATAATTCGTATCAGCTGACAAGTTGGGCTCCTTGGAGGACACTTTGTGTCCGGGAACAGATTCCCGATCTGATTACAACAGAGCGGGCTTGAATCATGTTTTATAGGTCTGTACGGGCTTGTTTCGTACAGACCTATCTATCTAATCTCTGCGTGCAAAAGCCTAGCCGTATCCCCGGTACCTGCACTATTATCAATAGCTTAGCAGTACTGTAACCTCTTTCGAGCGTGGGCATGCGTAAAACCATACTTCCAGTTATGACGGTTGCCGCTATTTGCGGAACCCTCACGACATGTACGGTCCCGGCACCACCGATGTCGTTTCAGGCTGCCTCTCCCTTCGTAACGGCGGCATCTTTCAGGGACGGCGCTGAGGATGGGACGAATGACGTGGTCGCAGAGTACTGCACCCGCTGTCACAGCGAGCGAATGCGCCGCGGTGATTTGGTATTAGAAGGCTTCGATGTGGCCAACGCGCCACAGAACGGTGAAATCGTTGAAAAGATGATCCGCAAGCTCAGGGCCGGCATGATGCCTCCTTCAGGGGCAAGGCGGCCTGATCCTGTAGTGCTCGCTGAGGTAGCGCGTGACCTAGAGTCGACACTCGACAAGGCAGCCGAGCGGAACCCCAACCCGGGGACCCGGACATTCCAGAGACTTAACCGTGTTGAGTATCACAACACAATAAGAGAATTATTTGGCATCGAAATTAACGTAAGTACTTTCCTGCCACTCGATACGAAAAGCGCAAATTTCGACAATATTGCTGATGTTCAGATGCCGTCGGCTACCCTCATGGAGGGCTATCTACGCGCCGCTGAACATGTCAGCCGCATTGTGCTCGGTGATCCCGATGCAGAAATCCAAAACACTGTTTACAGGTTGCCTCGTATACAGTCACAGAAGGACCGCATTGAAGGAGCTCCTTTTGGAACGCGTGGAGGGCTGTCACGTGTTCATAACTTCCCTGCAGACGGGAAATATGTATTCCATATCATGCCCTACAATGCCGTTGAAGGTGAGGTCTTTGGGCGCACGTTTGGGACGGAGCAGGTTGAGATTTCGATAGAAGGCGAGCGGATTGCGCTCCTCACGATCGATCGATGGATGATGGAATCTGAGCCGAGTGGCTTGAATGTTCGAACAGACTCCATCTATGTGACTGCTGGGCCAAAACGAGTCACGGCCGCATTTATTCGACAGTTTGAAGGTGAGGTCGACGACTTGATTCGTCCGATCGATCATACACTCGCGGATGGGCAGATTGGTATCGGTTATGGCGTGACGACTCAGCAGCATCTTCAACGCCTCACCATACTTGGCCCCTTCGAAGTGACTGGAATTTCTGACAACCCAACCCGTCGAGCGGTCTTCACGTGTCGGCCGACGGCTCCTGCCGAGGCCCGCCCTTGTGCCGAAATAATTGTCGGTAACTTGGCCGGTAACGCCTATCGCAGACCGATCAAAGAAGCTGATGTCAGCGCCTTGATGGATTTCTATGATGAGGGTGCTCAAGACGGTGGCTTCGAGGGTGGAGTCCGGATGGCACTGCAGGCGATGTTAGCAAGCCCGCACTTCATATTCCGTATGGAAGAGGTTCCAGACGGAATTGCCCCTGGCGAGATCTACAACATCAGCGAGACTGACCTGGCTTCTCGTCTTTCCTACTTCATGTGGGGCGCACCGCCGGATGAGGAACTGATAGCGGTAGCGGAAAGAGGACGGCTCACCAAGTCAAAAGAATTTGAGCAGCAGGTGCGTAGGATGTTGGCTGATCCGAGAGCCGAAGCGCTTGCTACGCGCTTTGCATCTCAGTGGTTGCGCCTCCAAGATCTTGAAGATATTCAACCGGACGCTCTGACATACCCATACTTTGACGAGACGCTTTCTGAGGCTATGAACCGTGAGACGGAGCTCTTCTTCTCACACCTCGTTGAAGAGGATCGCCCGGTACTTGAGTTACTTACTGCAGATTACACTTTTGTTAACGAGCGACTGGCCAGACACTACGGTGTTCCTGGGATCATAGGGCCTGAGTTCCGAAAAATGTCCTATCCCGACGAGAAGCGTCGTGGGTTGCTGGGTCACGGTAGTATCCTAACGATGACATCCGCAGCTGATCGGACGTCACCGGTTCTCCGAGGTAAATGGGTTCTGGAAGTCTTGCTTGGTTCTCCGCCTCCGCCACCACCCCCGGATGTTCCGGCATTTGAGGAAGTCGGTGAGGCAGAGGATGGGCGTTTTCTAACCGTCCGGGAGCGCATGGAACAGCATCGCGCAAACCCTGCATGCCGCTCGTGCCATGTCGTTATCGATCCAATCGGTTTGGCTCTTGAGAATTTTGATGTAACGGGGGCTTGGCGTATTCGAGATGGTGGTAACATGGTGGATCCAGAGAGCGAGCTATACGATGGTACCCCGTTGGCCAGTCCTGAAGATCTGCGGAATGCTCTCTTGAGTCGGCCCGAGGTCTTATACAGGGTATTCACAGAGAACTTGATGGCGTATGCACTGGGTCGGAGACTTGAGTACTACGATATGCCCACAGTCCGAGCGATTGTTAGAGAGGCTGGCGAGGACGGCTTTAGGCTGTCAGCTTTTATTCTCGGAGTTGTGAAAAGTGGAGCCTTCACAAGCGCGAAGGCTCCAAGGCCAGCTATTGCAGCTGTCCCGGAGGGTGCACACTAAGGATTTTAGATAGAAGAGTAGGTAACTCTTAATTCCTCAAGCGAGGTTTTGACGATGGAGTTCATCACAGGAAAACACATCTCACGGCGCACGATGCTACGCGGTATGGGAACGGCGATTGGGCTGCCCTTACTCGATGCGATGGTGCCGGCGAATAGGCTCTGGGCAGCCACAGAGGCGGGGAAGGCGGCCGATGGTACTCGATTGGTGTGTATCGAACAGGTACATGGCGCAGCCGGGTGTAATGACTGGGGTGCCACGCAAAATCTGTGGTCTCCTGCGGAAGAGGGTAAGAACTTTGATCTTACCCCGAGCAGCTTGAGGTCTTTAGAACCGTTCCGTAAGCATCTGACAATTGTGAGTGATACCGACTGCAGGATGGCGGATGCGTTTGCGCCGAAAGAGATCGGAGGAGACCACTTCAGAACTACTGCGGTCTTCCTAACTCAAGCCCATCCGAAGCAGACAGAAGGTTCTGACGTCGATGTCGGAACTTCATTCGACCAAGTTTTTGCGCAGCGATTTGGGCATGAGACGCCGATCCCATCGATACAGTTAACAATCGAAAACGTCGATCAAGCTGGTGGGTGTGCGTATGGGTATGCATGCGCGTATACCGATACCATTAGTTGGGGTTCACCTAACGAGCCGCTGCCGATGGTCCGTGATCCACGAGCCGTTTTCGAACTGATGTTTGGAGCTGGTGGCACACCGGAACAGCGTACTAAGCGCATGAAGACGAACCGAAGCATCTTGGATTGGGTGATGGAAGAGATGGCCGGGCTTCGCCGCGATCTCGGAGTGTCCGACCGCCAGCGGGTTGACCAATATACTCAGTATATTCGTGAGCTTGAGCAGAGAATCCAGCGGATTGAAGCTCAGAATCGGGGTGGAGACGAGCGTGAGATCCCGGAGGCACCGGTAGGTGTACCGGATTCCTTTGACGAGCACGTCAAACTGATGTTTGACCTGCAAGTACTCGCGTTTATGTCTGATACGACCCGAGTCTTCTCCCTGAAGCTCGGTCGAGATGCTTCTCCTCGGGTTTATCCAGAGAGTGGCTCGACATCACCATTCCACTCTTCGTCACATCACGGTGGGCGTGAGGAACGGGTCCTAGATTTTGCGACAATCAACGCGTATCACGTGTCGATGGTGCCATACTTCCTTGAGAAGCTACAGAGCGTGACTGAGGGTGACTCGACCCTACTAGATAAAACGCTATTGATGTACGGTTCGGCGATGGCAGATAGTAACCTGCACAATCACATTCGCTGTCCCTTGTTCCTTGCTGGTGGCGCAAATGGCATTCTGGAAGGTGAGAAACATGTGAGGGCGACAATCGGTACACCGATGGCGAATGTGTTCCTAGATCTGTTACATCGCCTCGGTGTCGACGACTTGGAAACATTTGGGAACAGCACCGGGACATTCTCGGTCTGACATGCTCAAGCCGGAACGTAAGGCGGATACCCTAAGGGAGCGGGACATGTCGGGAATAAGTGGAGGAATAAGGCTGTGCGTTGGCTCTCTTCTCGGATTGAGTCTGGTAGTTCTCCTCGCAGCAAAGCCTGCAGACTCGCCAGTGGCTGATGCTGCCGAACAGGGAGATGCCCAGATCGTTCGAGCCTTGCTGCAGCAGGGTGAGGACGTAAATGCTGCCCAGTCAGACGGTCTCACCGCGCTACACTGGGCGGCTCTCAATAATGACCTCGAGCTGGCCAAGCTCCTGCTTTATGCTGGTGCCACGGTAAAGCCGGCGACAAGGGTCGGAGGCTACACACCACTCCATCTTGCAAGCCGCACTGGCAATACTGAAGTCATGACTGCGATCCTTGATGCGGGTGCTGACCCCAACAAGTTCACATCGACCGGTGTGACTGCGATGCACTTCGCTGCGCAGTCTGATGCCCCTGAAGCTATAAGGGTGCTCGCTGAGCATGGAGGCAACCTCGACATGGTCGATGGTTCCTTCCAGAGAACACCTTTGATGTTCGCTGCAGTCAAGAATGCGAACAAAGCTGTAGAGATCCTAGTTGAGCTCGGTGCCGACCTTGAGATGGCGACGAGAGTGAAGGACTATGTAGAGTTCGCGGAACAGACAAACGCAGACCGCAGTCGACGTAATCGTGTACGGGATGCTGAGAAGGATCCGGACTCGAGCAACGCGGGATCAGGCAGGGGTGGTTCGTTTAGGCCACAGACGGGAAATCAGAATAGTGGTGCAACTCCTCCCGACTCCGCAGATCAAAAGGAGCCGGATGAGGATGAAGAAGTAGAGCCTGATCCGCCCCCTCCACCCCCGGTCCGAGCTCTTTCAGGAAATGAGCAAATCGGTAACCAAGGGGGCTTCACCGCGCTCCATTTTGCTGCGCGGGAAGGCCACATCGAAGTAGCTCGTCAGCTTGTCGATGGAGGAGTACACATTGACCACGTCACTGAGGGCGATGAATCCAGCCCGCTCTTAGTGGCCGTAATCAATGGGAATTATGATCTGGCCCGAATGCTCTTAGAGCGTGGTGCTGATCCGAACTTAGTGAGCGATGATGGTGCTGGTCCGCTGTTTGCCGCTCTGAACATCGAATGGTCCCTCAGGACCTGGTATCCACAACCTTCGATGTTCCGGCAGCAGGAGACAACTTATCTGGACTTGCTAGAGTTGCTCATGCAGGCCGGAGCTGAGCCCGACCAGAGGGTTAGCACGCATATCTGGTACGCGGCGTATAATGCCGGACGCATGGGTGTTGATTTCACGGGTGCGACTCCATTCTGGCGGGCGGCATACGCACATGACGTCAACGCGATGAAACTGTTGGTTGCCTACGGTGCCGACGCGAACATTTGGACCCAGAAGCTTCCTGGCAGACGTCGATTCTTTGACCCTAACCAACCACCAGATACGACCGGTCAAGAACCTGAGCCAGATGACCCATCAGGTTTGGAGCCAGTGCCAGATGGTGGACCAGGGGTCCATGCTCTCCACGCAGCAGCAGGTGTCGGCTTTGGAACTTCCCGGGTTGCCCAAACCCATCGAGGTGTTCCCGATGGCTGGCTGCCCGCGGTCAGGTATCTGATTGAGGAGCATGGTGTTGATCCCAATATTCGGGACAAGGATGGTTTTTCCTCCATCCATCATGCAGCAGCTCGAGGTGATAACGAGACGATTCTCTATCTTGTCAGACAGGGTGCAGACGTAACGTTGATTAGCCGCCGAGGGCAAACCACCGCAGACCTAGCGAACAGTCCAGAACAGAGAGCACAGCCACATCCAAAGACAGTCGTGCTACTGGAGAAACTAGGCTCGAAAAACAACCACCAGTGCAGGACTTGCGGCACCGGCGGATAAATAACCCACATCAGCGCCAACTCACTGAACAGATTATTCCCATGAAACGTTTAGCTTGCACGATCGTCGGATTAATGCTCATTAGCGCCCCCGGCGTTTTGGATGCCCAGGACACAGAATGGAACCGATATACGCTTGAGAGGATTGGAGGCGTACACGTCAGCGTTGTGGGAAACCCGACTTGTGAGAGTGTAGGGGTAAAAACGTCAGAGGTTCAGGCAAACGCAGCGATCAAACTACTTGAATCCGAAGTGGATTTGCTTACTGAAGACGAGATGCTTGAAAATCCCGGACTGCCTGAATTGAGGATCACCCTCCAATGCGTTGTTGGGGATCAGAGTGATGTAGATGGGGCAATCGCATACTCCATTGAAGTGAGAGTGAACCAAGCGGCTAAGATGGTCCGGGATGAACAAGTCACTCTACCAGAGGCCGTAACCTGGTATACGACGGCTGTGGGTGTTGCCAATGCTGATGGCACCCAGCAAGCCCTCCATGAAGTCATTGATGTCAAGCTGGAGGAATTTGCAAAAGCCTACGTGGAGGCCAATGCAGAAGAAGTAGGCTAGAAGAACAGTAGGAAAGTTCTGTGTCGGTTGTTTAACCCAAGACCTGACAGGATTCTGTGCTGTCGTGAGAATCTCTAGTCCCACTCGTTAATTCAGGCTCTAAAGGATGTCTTACTGATTGGGGAGTGCCTTTTGGCAGAGTGGACAAGATGGGCTCTGCTTCCAGGCGCACCTTCACCAATCCTCGTAATTTAAGTTCAGTCCTCAGCTTCCCGCGCTCCAGGGGTTATCCATGCCTGCTCCGGCACTCTTTTTCAGATTATCTAAATTTTCGATCCGCCCGCCCGTAAAGTCATGTGTCTTGGTACTGGCTCTGTTGGCCAGTGGAGTGCTGGCAACACAGCTCTATGCTCAAGACGATGGAGACAAACGACCACTCACAATCGCTGACTACCAATTGTGGCGCACGATTTCGGGATCCCGAATATCAGCAGACGGGCGTTGGGCAGCATGGACCTATACTCGAGAGCGTTCTGATAATGTTGTCCATATCAAGAGCCTCGATAGTACGTCAGAACATGTTCTATCTCCGGCGACAGGCGTACAGCTCTCTGATGACGGACAATGGGCTGCTTACTTTGTTGACCTGCCATTTTCAGAAGCAGAGAAACTCCGCAGGGACGGTGAGGATGTCTTGCGCGAGGCTGAACTCACCCATCTTACATCAGGAGAAAAATTGACATGGGGTGACGTCACCTCATTCGAATTTTCCTCGGGATCAAGTCATTTCTTCGTCAAGAAGAGACAGGTGAATGAGGACTCAGATCATGATGGAACAGACCTGATTCTTCGAAACTTGGAAGAGGGATATGAGGAATTAATCGGAAGCGTGGATGAAGCGGAATTCAACGAAGTAGGGACACTATTCGCGTACAGTGTTGATGCGGAAAACAGAGATGGAAATGGTCTTTACTACGTTAATCTGGACACAGGTTCGCGAAGGGTATTAGACAATGCCAAACAGAGGTATACCCGACTGACTTGGTCGGAAGATGGGCTTGGTATTGCCGCGTTACGAGGTGAGACACCGGAAGAGAAGACCGAGCGTGCTAATACTCTGATCGCGTTTGTGGAGATGGATGGGGTGAGTCCGCAACGGCACGTCTTCGATCCATCTGACCACCAGGGTCTCAGAGACGGAAATGTCATCAGTGAGAACGACGGACTTAGCTGGAGTGAAGATCTTGGGATGATCTTTGTAGGCACCAAAGCGCAGAAGGACGAACTTGAAGACTGGCCAGAAGAGGGATTGCCTTTGGCAGATGTGAATATCTGGCACTGGGCTGACGACCGTATTCAAGCCGCCCAACAGAGACAGGCTTCGCAAGATCAGGACCGGACTTACATCGCTGTGGTGCATTTGGAGGATCAACGACTCGTTCACCTAGCGGACGAGTCCATACGTAGTATTGAAATTACCCAAGATGGACGCTGGGGTATCGGCCAGGATGAGACTGATTACGTGTCAGATTGGAAGCCTGATCTCGCGGATTACTATCGGGTCGACACGGGTACCGGAGATCGCGTCCAAATTCTTGAAGGACACCTTCGGACTCTCGGACTTTCACCGAACGGCGAACACTTCCTGTATTGGAAGGACAGTGATGTTTGGGACTACGTCATCGGTGCCAACCAACACCGAAACCTGACAGCTTCCGCACCAGTCGAGTTTACAAACAAAGAGTATGACCGCTTCGGTGAGAAGCCTCCTTATGGTCTTGCGGGTTGGTCGGATGACGGGGAATCCGTGCTTCTTTATGGGCGGTATGATCTATGGCTACAGCCCCTTGATGGTGGCACAGCTAGGGTCCTTACGGGTGGTCGCGGCGCCGCGGACGAGATCCGTTTCCGGTACGTTTCTGAAGTCTCAGATGAGCAATCGATTGATCTTTCTGAACCTTTGTTGCTTCACGCCTACGGAGAGTGGACTAAGAAGGAAGGCTTCTTTCGCCTCGACGGAGAAGACCTCGCAGAGCTCACGTGGGAGGAGAAGAAATTTTCTATACCCCAAAAAGCAGAAGACGCTAATCGATATCTGTTTACAGTGCAGTCTTGGGAGGATTTCCCAGATCTCTGGATGAGTGCAGGTGACTTTGATGTACGAGAGCGAGTCAGTGACGCCAATCCGCAGAGCGCTGAATTTAAGTGGGGCCGCCGAATATTGTTCGACTACACGAATAGTGATGGAGTACCGCTACAGGGTACGCTTGCTATCCCGGATGGCTACCAGGAAGGACAGAGGCTCCCGATGATTGTGCGGTTCTATGAGAAGTACTCGCAGAATCTCCATGTACATCCGACTCCTGCGTATCGACATCAGCCTAACTTTGCCGACTACGTGAGTAATGGGTACTTGCTGATGCAACCCGATGTCCACTTCCGGATTGGCAGTTCGCACAGTGACATGCTGGAGTGTGTTGAAGCTGCAGTCCGAAAGGTTATTGAACTGGGATACGCTGACCCTGAGGCCGTTGGTCTGAGTGGGCACTCCTACAGTGGGGGAGGGGGCGCGTACATTGCTACCCGCTCGGAGATGTTCTCAGCTGTAGCACATGGGGCAGCCCCGATCAATCTCGTGAGTGAATTCAATCAACTCTTTGTCGGTAGCGGACAGAATAACCACTCCTACGACATCTACGGCCAAGGCCGATACGCGACAAACCCATACGATGACTTTGACCTTTACTGGGACCAGTCACCGATCTCGGGTGTGGAAACCATGAATACTCCAGTCTTGTATCTCCATGGGGAAGAAGATCCAACAGTCAATTGGGAGCAGGGCCTAGAGTGGTATAATGCTCTCCGCTTCCTAGAAAAGCCTGTTATCTGGCTTTCTTATCCTGATGAAGGCCATGGCCTCAGGAAGTTGGAAAACCGGATCGACTTTCAGTACAGGCTAAGCCAGTTTTTTGGTCATCATCTAAAAGGTGAGCCTGCACCTGATTGGATGACGGATGGGGTTCGAAACATTGATAAGGAGAGGCATCTCAGATCTACTGCACCCCGAATTTTTGGCCGGAGGCTCATTGGATGAAATGATTGAGCGGAGCACGCTACGCAGAGGGAAAACACTGGGAAAATGATCTTGCGGTAACCTTGGGAGTTGACCAAATGAGTTCGCTCTTTACCTGATTATGGCTCCCCTCAATCAGTAAGCTGGTTTTCCGGGTCGCTTCTCACCGGCTGTCACTGCTAGATCCAACCGATTCTCAAGCGGTGGAAGTGAACAAACAGAAAACGCGGTAAAGACACACGGTGCATTGTACGACCTATTGAAGTCGATGGTCGTCCATCCGTCCTCATCCGCGGCTGGAACCCTCATGTAACGTCCCGCCTGATAAGTTTCTGTTATTGCTGTTGAGTCCCACAAGCTTACGAAATAAGAGCGACTCTGTTCATTTCCGAACGCGATCAAACGGTGTTCACGATCATCTTTTCTGAAGATGAGTTCTCCAATTGCGTCCTGCTCTATCATCCCGCCTGTGATGTCAGCAAGTGGAATCGATTTCAGCTCGGAATATCGGTTCAGCCGTGCTGAGACACGCCACTCTGTGCTCAAGGCAAAGTATTCCGGGAGCCGGAATGTCTCACGCTCCGGAAGGTCGGTATCCCAGACGCGCAGCCACAGACGATCTGTTCCGGGCTCTGAATGAACCCGCATCCCCAGAGATCCCAAGGAAAGGTAAGTGGTGTTTCCGGACCGATCATTTTCCAGAATCGTGGTCTCTTCAATCGAGGGTCCGTCCTGAAGGTAGACATTCCCGTCCGAAGCTGGCTCTAAGTGCACATTCTGCCCTTGACGCACGAGTGTGCCAGCTAAGGCCGGAGAATCTTCTGCAGGAAGAACAATAGGGAGCGTTGGGTCCGACCCAAATGCTGTTTCCCCCTGCGGCAAGTTAAACAGACCAGACCAAAGAACTGGACCACCGGGAGGTGTGACAAGTCCCTGTTCCCGGTTGCTTCGCCAATCCTCGTGTTCCGTAATGAACTCCTCTTGGCTGACCGTAGGTGGGTCACGCCAATCACTACTACAGGAGCTGATCGTTATTAGCGCAGTGGTGGTAAGAACTGCAAACCTGAAAGGGTAAACGGAGCGATATTCCCTTACTAACTGACCCATCTCGCCTCCTTCCAAGTCTCTGTGTGTTCTGATCAAGTCTAATTCTACGGTTACATCCTACAGAATAGCGAGTTATTTCCAAGCGGACGACGAGCATCTGTTTCGGAGTCAGGGTCATCCACCTAGAATTCCAGTTCTAGTGCGATCCTAAGATTCGGTAGTCTGAGGTGATCTTCATGAAATTCATCACCATTATACTCGGCTTGAGTCTCTTCACTATCATGCCCCTTGCCGAGTCACCTGCCACTGCTCCCCAGCAAGTCCGGCCGACGCCGCACCCATCGACTCAAGATCCGGCAGTGCTTGTGACACCAGATCAGATGAGTCGCTGGGAGGCTGAGCTCTCGAACTGGGGGCGTTGGGGTCCCGCGGACCAGCGCGGCACCCTCAACCTCATTACGCCTGAGAAGACGCGTGCGGCAGCGTTGCTGGTGGAAGAGGGTGTTACGGTTTCTTTGGGACATTTTGTAAGTGAAGAAGACGCGATTGACAGCCAGACGTTCGCACCGACCGAGCACTGGATGACCTCGGTGGATCCCAACACCGGAAGAGTACGTACCGCACTAGATGCGATCAGTTTCTCTCTTCACGACGGACAATTGTCCCATCTGGACGCCCTATGCCACTACGCGACTACAAGGGACGGTGAACGAATCATTTTCAATGGTTATCCCCAGAACCTGGATATGGAAGGGTGTAAAGACTTGGCTATTGATCGCATGGGTCCTGGCTTTGTGACCCGAGGGATTCTTGTGGACATGCCCTTGCTGAGAGGTGTGGAGTGGCTTGAGCCAAGTACACCTATCTATGTATCTGACTTAGAGGAGTGGGAAGATTTTGCAGGGGTTACCATCGGGAGTGGTGATGTTTTATTGGTTCGCACGGGCCGGTGGGCTAAGCGGGAGGCAGATGGTCCGTGGGCCTATGGTCGCGTAGGTGCAGGGCTGCATGCTTCGGTGCTTCCGTGGCTGAAAGAACGAGGCGTGGCTCTTTTGGTTGGCGATGCTGTGAATGACGTTCAACCCTCAGGCGTTCGTGGGCGAAATCGACCAATACATGACCTTACACAGGTCTTTCTGGGGTTGCCGCTTGTCGACAATGGATACTTGCTCGATGTGGCGAAAGAGGCTACTGAACGCCGGCGCTGGCAATTCATGGTCTCATGGCAGATTTCCCGGGTACCGGGCGGAACCGCGAGCCCGTTCAACGCGTTGGCGACATTCTAAGATGGACATCGCGATCTCGCTGGATCGCATCAAGTGTCACAATAGCGAGGATCATTCTGGGACTGACCAGTTTTACTACATGAGTATGGTTGGGTGTGAGTTGGGGCCGGAGAGTGTCTTATTACCAGAACTGATCCCGGTAACCTCACGTCGCCCGCTTCTCCATGTGACACGAGAACGTGCCCTAGGTATAGGCACAGGTGACGTTGTCTGCTTCCCTCCAAAAGATCGGGTACTCTACCCCAACCCCTTAATCCCCGCCCACGTGAGTGAGTGCGATCTAGATGCCTCGATCACTGGTCCGATCTATTTCTTTGAGGCCGATAACGAGTCGAATGAGCACTCGCCGGACGGCCAAATCGCTAGGGCGATCGTGTTCGGTCACGTGTCTGGGGCGGCAGCTGTGGTAATGGGCCTCATGATCAGTGGGCTGGCAGGCGTACTAACCACTTTGTTTCTTTTTCTGGGTTCGATCATTGCCGGTGTGCTCACGCTGAAGCACATCCTCTCGGTTATTGAGGGTGATAACTATCTTGGTGGGTATCAGCTTTCGATACCGATTCAGGGCCTTTCCGATGAGGAAATCATATTTGAGTTGAGCGGCTCCGAGGATGGGATCTTGACTGAAAAGGGTCATGAATTCAAAGGAACGGTAGGAACGGTTCTCTATGAGGTCGTTGTGCACGTTAATCGAAGTGAGGACGAAGGAATCATCTAAACCCAAGACGAGATTTCAGGAATAGCTTATATCCATGGAAAATCCACAATCGCAGCCGCAGGACTCTGAAGAATATCCTGAAGTGGAGTCCCACTTCAGCGACCTTCAGATGCCCGACCTAACACCAAGGGGATTAATCGGGCACTTCGGTCCAGGAATCATCTTGATGATGACCGGGATCGGTACTAGTCACCTAGTCACTGCACCGGTTGCTGGCGGTCGCTTCGCATATGCGTTGCTCTGGTGTATACCGATGGCATACGTGTTCAAGTATTACGGGTTCGAAATGGCTTTCCGGTTCACCAATGCAACGGGAAAGAGCCTAATCGAAGCATACAGTACGGCGTGGAAGAAATGGCCATTATGGTATGTGCTTGTGACCACGCTTATCCAATGTGCGATAGGGCAAGCGGGCCGACTCATTGCGGCAGCAGCTGTGCTCTACTACCTGTTCACTGAGGTGGTCGGCTGGGGTTTTAGCATGACTCTTTACGGTTTGGTACTCGCCCTAATATCAGTGGCGATCATCCTTCGTGGTAGTTACGCGGCCGTGGAGGTTTCGGCGAAGCTTCTTGCTGCGATTCTGGTCGTCTCTGCACTTTTCGTTTACATCCAGGCACCTGCCCCGCTTTCCGAGATGGGTCACTTTTTCCTGGTTGAGATCCCAGATGGTTCCTGGCTGGTGATTGCTGCGTTCCTTGGATTGTTGCCCACAGGAATCGACGTTTCTCTTCAAGCTTCTGAGTGGGGTAAGGCGAAAAAGAAGGGGATGAGTAAGATTCGAGATCAGCTCGAAGATATGGGGCTTGCGAACCGTTTCGATCCGTTTGCTCCAGATGTGAATGACCTCACAGTGCATACTTCGAGACTTCCGTCCAATGCCGTCCAATACTGCCAGAGTTGGTTCAAGATTGGAACGTGGGACTTCCGAGTGGGGCATGTAATCTCATTCGGACTCGCATGCATCTTTGTGCTCTTGGCAGCAGTATGGATGTATCCAAGCCCGGTCGAGGGCCGTGCTGTTATGGGTGAGATCGCAGGGATTTTCACCAACAGCCTGGGACCCGCCATGATGGGCGTGTTCATGGTGGGCGCCTTTGCAGCAACATTCTCGACTGCCTTTAATTATTTCGACGGGTGGCCACGAATCGTCGGGGCCTGTTGTCGCAATCTTTTCCATGGCACGGCTGAGCTCAGCGGGCTTGACCCCAATGAACTCACTGATGCTCATCGAAAGACGTTCTATTCGGAATACAACATCTATCGAGGGACAATGATTTATTCCTTGATCACCTCGGTGGCCATCATCGCTGGGTTTGAGCGGCCCGTCTTTCTTGTCCTCGTAGCATCTGCATTGGCAGCTTTCGTCGCTCCGGTGATTTTTTTTCTAAACCTCTACTACTGCCTCATTGTAATACCCAAAGAGGATAAGGCGTTCTATCCGTCCAATTTCGCTCGCTTGTTTGGGTGGTTCAGTTTGATAGTCTTCACCGTTCTTACCTTGATCTTGATCTACTGGACGATCTGGCTTCCAAATTTTGGTTCGTGAAGAGTATACGGGTTAGGATTTGAGCGTACTGCCCCACCGGTAGCGTGGAAAAGATGAAGCCCTAGATTCTGGGCCGTGATTTCGGCTCGTTTCCCAGTGAAAACCGATTCGATTTGTATTCTTGAACCACATAAGATCGAAGTAGGGAGAACTACTATGGGTAAAGCCCTAGACGGCGTTCGAATTCTTGATATGACCCACGTGCAGTCAGGACCGACCTGCACTCAGATCTTAGCTTGGTTCGGAGCTGATGTAATCAAGGTAGAGCGGCCGGGCTCAGGTGATATTACACGCAATCAACTACGTGATGTTGCTGATGCAGACAGCCTCTATTTCACGATGCTAAATGCCAATAAGCGGAGCATCACACTGAACCCAAAGACGGACGTAGGGAAGGAGATATTCACCAAGTTGATCGAAGAATGTGATGTCATGGTGGAGAACTTTGGGCCAGGGGCTATCGACAGAATGGGATTTCCATGGGAGAAAATCCAAGAAATCAATCCGCGTTTGATCTATGCTTCAATCAAAGGATTCGGACCTGGACCTTACGACGATTGCAAGGTCTATGAGAACGTAGCTCAGTGCACAGGGGGAGCGGCATCTACGACTGGGCAGATTGGGGGCGTTCCCATGGTTACGGGTGCTCAAATCGGGGACTCCGGTACGGGTCTGCACCTTGTAGCAGGTATCTTAGCTGCGCTGTTTCAGCGTGAGGCGAGTGGGAAGGGTCAGCGTGTGACCTGTGCGATGCAGGACTCTGTGCTCAATCTTTGCCGTGTAAAGTTGCGCGACCAACAGCGGCTGGCACACGGCCCGCTCACGGAGTATCCACAATACCCTAACGGTGAGTTTGGTGATGCAGTGCCCCGTGCAGGGAACGCGTCTGGTGGTGGACAACCTGGTTGGATTGTGAAGTGCAAGGGATGGGAAACTGATCCTGATGCTTACATCTATATCATTGCTCAGGCTCAGGCTTTTTCTGGGCTAGCTGAAGCCATCGGTCGTGCCGATTGGCTTGATGATTCAGAATGGAACACCCCAGGAGCCCGCCTCCCCAAGCTCGCTGAGATGTTTGAGGAGATTGAGAAGTGGACGATGACTAAGGACAAGATGGAAGCTATGGGGATACTGAACCCATTGAATGTGCCATGTGGTCCAATCTTGTCCATGGGGGAGTTAGCCCAGGAGGAATCCCTGCGACAGACTGGGACTGTGGTGGAGGTTGACCACCCGGAGAGGGGAAAATATCTGACGATTGGAAATCCGATAAAGCTGTCTGACTCACCAGCTGAAGTTGAGCGGTCGCCCCTCTTAGGTGAGCATACGGAAGAGATCCTTACAGACGTCGTTGGCCTTGACCCAGAAGGCATAGAAAGGGCGCGTGAACAGGGCGCTATCTAACGGATTCCACTTCAAAGAAAGTTGAGGAGGACTGTATGAAACCCATATATAACGTGCTCATTCTGGGTGCCTCTTACGGCTCTTTGTTTAGTACTAAGCTCTTGTTGGCAGGGCACTCGGTCACGCTGGTTTGTACTCCGCCTACGGCTGAGCTGATTAACCGTGAGGGAACCCTAGTACGATTTCCGATCCGGGGGCGTGATACCCTCGTTGAAATTTACTCGAACACGCTTGTGGGTCAGTTGTCCGCTAGCGCCCCTGAGGGAGTTGAACCAACCGAATTCGACTTAGTTGTGCTAGGAATGCAGGAATCGCAGTACAGCTCAGCGGGTGTTCGGGAAATGATGGCAAGGATTGCAGCTGCTCGTTTACCGAACCTAGCGATTATGAATATGCCTCCATTGCCGTACCTCGCTCGCATCCCAGGACTGGCGACTGATCAACTTGAGGGTTGCTTCGTAGAACCAGGTGTTTGGGATGGGTTCGATCCGGGCCTTGTCTCATTAGCAAGTCCAGACCCTCAGGCTTTTCGTCCGCCGGAAGAGCCTAAGAATGTGCTCCAGGTTGGATTGCCCACGAATTTTAAGGCTGCGCGTTTTGAAGATGAGGAACACACTCAGATACTGCGTGATCTTCAAGCTGACATAGAAGCAATCCTGTATGATCCCGGAGATGGTACCACAGAGATTCCGGTAAAGCTTAAGGTCCACGACTCTATCTTCGTGCCCTTAGCCAAATGGCCCATGTTGCTGGCAGGGAACTACCGATGTATCCAACGCGATGACATGATCTCTATCAGGGAAGCGGTGCATGGGGACATCGAAGCGGCTAAAGACATATACGGTTGGGCGGGACAACTCTGCACAAATCTCGGAGCTGCGGAGACCGATCTGGTCCCGTTTGAAAAATACGCGAGAGCTGCGGAAGGACTTGCTAAACCGTCGTCCGCTGCGAGGGCCCTATTCAGCGGAGCAAAACATATCGAACGTGTCGATTGCTTGATTCAAAAAATAGCGAGCCAACAAGGGCTTCGGTCTGATACTGTAGATAAGATTGTAGATCTTGTAGATGAACGTTTGGGTAAGAATCGAGCGGCAACAGCTTGATTGACATAACCAGAAAATCACTTCAACCATATTTTGAACGGAGATAGCATGACATCGAATGGACAGTCAATCGGACAGCTTCGCCACGAGCCGAGGGTGTTGCTTGGACCGGGACCGAGCAACGTCCATCCGCGCGTGTTTCAGGCGATGACTAGTCCGATACTTGGATATCTCGATCCTGACTTTCTTGCTGTCATGGACGATAGCATGGAGTTACTGAGGCACCTTTTTCAGACAAAGAACGAGGTTGCGATCACGCTCCCAGGTACTGGAATGTCAGGAATGGAGGCATCGATCTGTAATGTCGTTGAGCCCGGTGATGAGGTGATCGTTGGGATTCATGGCTTCTTTGGGCAAAGAATGGCCGAGATCGTTGAGCGGCATGGGGGTACTGCGATCCGGGTGGAGGTGGACTTTGGTGATGTAGTTCAGGTTTCACAGATCGCGGATGCCTTGGACCAACATCCCGACGCTAAGATGGTTGGGGTGGTACACGGAGAAACATCTTCTGGTGTAGGACAGCCGCTGTCAGAGCTAGGAGACCTTGTCCGTAGTCGTGATAAACTCTTCCTAGTTGATACTGTCTGCTCCCTTGGGGGCAGCGACATTCGGGTAGACGAGTTCAACATCGACATCTGCTATAGCGGTGGACAGAAGTGTATTGGGGGCCCGGCGGGCATCGCATGCATCACCCTGAACGATCGAGCGATGTCGCTTATAGAGAGCCGGACCAAGTCTGTCGACACCTGGTACCTCGATCTGGCCCTCATCCGTAAGTACTGGTTTGATGATAGAGCCTATCACCACACTGCACCGGGCCCGATGGTCTTTGCACTTCGCGAAGCACTCCGCATGATTCAGGAAGAAGGGTTGCAGGAACGCTTTGCTCGCCATCAAAGGTGTGGTGACCTGCTCAAGAAGGAATTGACAGGGATGGGCCTTGAGTTGTTCGGGGATCCGGCGCATCGACTACCGATGTTGACCTGTGTTCTTATCCCTGATGGCGTAGACGACGCTGTGGTAAGAAAACGGCTCCTAGACGAGTACCGGATCGAGATCGTAGGTGGGTTTGGTCCGCTCAAAGGGAAGGCATGGCGCATTGGTTTGATGGGGTACAGCTGCCAGGAGCGTCATGTCCATTATCTGATTGCGGCGCTTCGGGAGATTCTTGGTCGCTAGCTTTTGTTGACCTCTACAGGATGGCTATCGGACTATCAATAAAGCGTTGATAGTCGCAGAGATGTGATATGGCTCCGAAAGGAGGATCTAAGACTTAGTATCCTGCTTATCCATCTTCATGTAAGATGCACGTGCAATATTCGTAAGTGAGTTGATATGGACCGGCGCACACTCCTAAAAACTAGCGGTATGGGCATCTTGGGTTTTGGCCTGGGAGGTTGTTTCCAAGGTTCAGCATCATCTTTGTCTCCTTACAAGCTACTCCCCCCACTCAACGTTGCCTGGAATCGGGTGATACACACCACTGTGGGTCTGCGACCGCATAGGCCATCGGGCTTTGTACTTAGAGCGGAGCGGTTCGGTGATAAGACCCTGATCCACAATTATGGACACGGTGGATCAGGTATGTCGCTATCCTGGGGTACAGGATCTATGGCTGCAGACCTCGCACTAGAGAGTGAACTCCGCGGAGTGGCTGTTATCGGATGTGGGGTCGCTGGTTTGACGACCGCGAGACAGCTACAACGCCGGGGCTTCTCGGTGACAATTTATGCACTCTCAGTTCCTCCAGATACCACGTCAAACATGTCCTTAGCTGCATGGACTCCGACTTCGGGCCTAGTCGATCGAGAACGTCGAACGGCTGCATGGGATATTCAGCTTAGGCAGGCAGCAAGGATTGCCTACAGGCAACTTCAGCTCCTTAGCGGACCGGAATACGGGATTTCATGGATTGATAGTTACGCTCTGAGTGACTCAGCTCCGAGGGAGGGTTCAACACGGGAGGATCAGGATCCATTGCTTCCCTCGGATTTGAGGCTCCCAACGGTGGCTCTGGGGCCTGGGGAGCATCCCTTCCCGACTCGCTACGCAAGTCAACGTGTCACGTTGCGGATTGAGCCGTCCATTTATTTGGACGCCTTGGTGCGCGACGTCATGCGATTCGATGGACGCATTGTGATTAGGAAATTCGATACTCCTAGAGACCTTATGACGCTCGATGAGTCGATCATTATCAACTGCACAGGACTTGGGTCACATGACTTGTTCGGAGACACAGAGCTTGTACCCCTGAAAGGGCAATTGACCCTTCTGGTACCCCAGCCCGAGGTGAACTATGCGACGTTCGGTGGCCTTCAGGGGACTGGTGGGTTTATCCACATGCAGCCACGTAGTGATGGGATTGCATTGGGAGGTACCTCGGAAGAAGATAATTGGTCGCTTGAGCCAGATGAGAATGCTCGGCAACGCATTGTTGAAGCACATCGCGCCTTGTTCTCAGCGATGAGATGAGGGGTAATCCGAGCTTAGGGCCAGCGGTATCGCTCTCGTAGCGTTGTGAAGTACTGAGGTCGACGACTNNNNGAAAAAGAACCCCTTTTATCAATCTGCGGAGAGAGGATTATTCATCGCAGAACGAGAAGGTCGTCCTGTGGGCCGGGTCGCGGCCATACGGAATGGTTGGCACAACGAATATCACGGAGATCGGGTTGGCTTCTTTGGTTTCTTTGAGTGTAGGGATGACCAGGAAGCAGCCGGTGCGCTCATGGAGAGAGCCGAACGGTGGTTGCAAGGAAGAGGTCTCGAGACAGCGAGAGGTCCGGTAAATCCTTCGATGAACCACGAATGTGGACTTCTGGTAGATGGGTTTGATCGCGAAGCCGTGATCATGACACCGTGGACGCCGCCGTACTATGAGCGCTTGCTTGAGAGTAGTGGCTATATGGGCGCCAAAGACCTACTGGGCTACCGTCTCATCCAGGGATCGGAGTTCGGTTTTCCGGATCGCATGAAGAAGGTGGTTGAACGGAAGCTTGCCCGGACGAAGTTGGTATTTCGCGAATGGGATTTTAGCCGCTTCGAACAGGAAGTCAGGATCTTCCATAAGTTGTACTGTGATGCCTGGGTAGATAATTGGGGTTTCGTACCACCTTCTTGGCAGGAATTTTGGCACCTTGCCAAGGATCTTCGTAGGGTCCTGCACCCTCGGTTCGCGTGCATCGCTGAAGTTGATGGAGAAGCGGTCGGATTCGTTGTGGTTGCTCGAGATATTAATCGCGTACTCCGCCGCATGCCTTCAGGGCGCCTGTGGCCATGGAACATGGTTCGCCTTTTCTTAACCCTACCGAGGGTACTCAGTGGACGTATTATTCTGTTAGGGCTCAGGCGTGACTACCGGAACCGTGGCTTTTTCTCATTACTGATGCACGAGGTGGCTCGCCGAGCTGTCGAAATAGGAGCTGAAGAAGCAGAAGCCTCATGGATTCTTGAAGAGAATGAGGCACTAGTTTCTCCGTTGAGGTCACTTGGACTTGCTCCCCATAAACGATGGCGCATTTACGAGAAGTCACTGAGAGAGCGTTGAGCGTGAACGGGCCACGGAGGTTCAGCTGAAGATTACACTGTTGGCTGAATACTATCTTCCCAGACTCGGGGGAGTTGAGTTTCTGATCGACGATCTAGCTCATACGCTTGCTGATCGCCGGCATGAGGTTCGAATTTTGACCATGACGCCGGAGAGCACCTTAGAACAAGGGGCTCGCGTACCATTAGTGCCGACCTCGCGAGCCGAAAACTTCCAGGTTGTCAGGGTTCCTTCTTTCACGGTCCCGATGATGGGGGTACCGATATCTCCTCTGCTTCCGAAGCGCCTTCGTGAGGATCTTGTCACGTGGTCACCTGATGTGGTGCACGTGCATGCATCGATTGCTTCGGCTGGTGCTCTAGCCGGTGGCTGGGCCGCACACTCACTGGGCTTGCCACTCGTTGTCACATTCCATTCGACGTTGGGAGGACATGAATGGGTTTATAAACTGTCCCACGCTCTAACTAGATGGGGATCCTGGCCGCAGGTGGTGGCTGGTGTTAGCCCGACGGTCGCGGACGGAGTGTCTAGCGTTCTTGGTCGCCCGACAACAGTGCTGGCAAACGGTATAGATATTGGATGGTGGAGTGAGGGATGCTCTGTCTCTGTGCCCGCAAGAAACTGTATAGATCTGGTTACCGTTCAGCGTCTTAAGAACCGAAAGAGAGGCTCAGCCTTGCTTGAAATTGTGGCTGCGGCTAAGAAGAATATTCCAAATGGGCATAGGTTTAGGGTCACATTCGTGGGAGATGGCCCACGCCGACCTGCCCTTGAGAGGCAGGCATCTCGCTTGGGTGTGGAGGCAAAATTTCTGGGATCGATACCCCGTAAAGCTGTTCGGGAAGTGTTACGTAATTCTGACGTATTTATCCTCCCCAGCTCCCGGGAAGCTTTTGGACTCTCCGCTTTAGAAGCTCGTGCGGTTGGTCTACCTGTTGTTGCCTTTAGGACTGGTAGCTTACCGGAGATCGTGCCAGATGGGTTAGCGGGGCTTCTGGTCGATACGGATCAGGGAATGGTAGATGCTCTGACACAACTTGCTTGCGATCGCGGCCTACTTGTGAAGCTATGTGAGGGGAGTATTAGGAATCCCCCTCCATTTGATTGGCCGCTCGTAGTAGAGGAACATGAGCGTATCTACAGAGAAGCCTCAGGATTCCGACCCTGACCACTAGCGACCGAGCTGCTTTATCCTGTCGGCCATTTGCTCTTTCCACATAGGGTCCGAAGGGTACAGGTCTGGTGCTGCCAGACCTTCCTGATATGCAGTCCGCGCCAGGTCTAGTTTGTCCTGAATACGGTAGGTGTCTCCCAGGTCTTTGTAGAAGAGTACGGTGCCTGGTTCATTCTCAAGTGCTCTGAGGATGTGTTCTTCAGCAGCTTCCCAAGAACTGGACTTCATTGGGTCCCCACCGCCCATAAAAGTTCGTGCGATGAAGCGTTCGAAGCCTGATAGACTTCGAACTTCTTGATTGAGCTTGCCGAAGACACTGTTAGCTAATGCGTGGTTACCGTCAATTGCCAGAGCCTCTTGGGTCAAGGCCCACACCTCCTGTGCCAATCTGACCTGTTCTCGGGCCCCTCCGATGTCTTGGGCTAGCCGCCCCTTCGCTGCTGCCAACCATGCTATTGCATCTACATTATCAGGTCGCAAGCGCCGTGCTTCCGAAGCATGCTGTACAGCAATTCTAAGCCAACGACCTGTTCGTTCCCTGTCTTCTTCTATAACTCCAAGAATAAGAGCAGCGCGTGCGGCTCTCCAACGAGCTTCGTAGTCACTTGGAGCTATCTCCACCCGTGCTTCGAGGCGTCTAAACGAAGCAAGGGGCTCCATCGAGAAGAAGAGCGAATCTCCTGTGGCTAAGGCGGTCGGGGCTAGAGGTTTGACGGCTTGTACAGTGAGCGGGGCCTGAGCCAGAACCGTCAGAGAGTCGTTGGCTGGGCATAGAGCGAGAAACATCGATAAACTGAGAATTCTTAGATGTATCATATTAGCTAGTGTTAATGCTTCTGTTCACGATACTCACATCCTCAACTCTGCTGAGAACTCATCCCATTTGATCTCAGAATTTATGGAACCCTGAATATCGTCGATATTGAAAATACTAGTACCCGCGATCGACATTGATCAGATTAAGTAGCTTTTCTCCGGCGATATAGCGCCTCAAATTCTCGCGATAAAACACGTACTGATTGTCCCTGTAACGAGGAGAATAATCCGATACGTGTGGGGTCATGATTACTCGCGGAAGATCCCATAGTTCAAAGTCATCTTGAGGCAGATCATCAGTCCCGAAGCCAGCGATCTTTTCTGATGTGAGTGCCATCTTAAGATCTTCCCAGTTGATAACTCCAAGACGGGTTATACTCACAAAATACGCCGACTCTTTCATGGCCTCGAAAAATTTCATATCAAATAATCCAAGCGTAGCCGGCGTCGGCGGCACTGCGGCAAACACTATATCTGCTTGCTTTGCTAGATCAAACATTTCATCTGACAAGCCGACATAATCTACAAAATCCGGACCAGAACGACTGGTATTTCGTGTTGCGATCACTCTCATACCCAAAGCATGTGCGAGTCTTCCCACTTCTGTACCGAGACTCCCCAGTCCCACAACAAGTAAAGTCAGGTCCTGAAACTCCACATCAAGATTCTTATCTCGTACTACATCTGTAGTGGTTCTTCCCCATATATGTTGCCGCTGTCTCTTCGCATGAATATCCATGCCTCCGATCAGAGAAAGCATTATGGTGAAGGAATGCTGTGCGATAGCATGCTTTGTCATGTCACGGATGGAGCTGACAAGAATATTTCTTTCTCGAAGAGTATTCTGCATTCTTTCAGCTTCTTCACCGATCGTATTGAAACAGCGATTTAGTCCTACACTGCCTGACTGAATCCATCTCACATCGGGACCAATGGCATCCACAGTGCTAGGACCACAACCGAGACCTATGGTGGCTTGTGCATCAGCTAGCACGCCCCTTTCTATCGCATCTGAAAGATTCTTGACTGGAATGAACTCTACTTCGGGAGCTTTTTCTCTAAGAAATTCCAGTCGCTCAAAACGATTTTCCCAAGGTTCATTCCCTGGCATCTCTACCACGACCTTCTTAAGTGGCGCCCAGCCCGGAAGATCACGAACAGCTACATCAGATTCCCGTAGATTGAACTTCTGGACAAGGTCTTCTGGCGATAAATCGGCATAGTCTTCTAGGCGATAGTCGTCGAAGCCAGGTGTTGTCTGTTCCTCATTCGAGCAGGCAACCAAACATGTAACACCGGCAAGCGACAATACGCCTATCGCGGACCGAATACGGATCATGAATATCTTCGCGGTTGTCATGTTTTCTCCAAGCTGGTCACGCACTAAGAGTCTCGGTAATCGTGGGCCCAGCTTCAAGCTTATGTCAACACAAAGACTGAGACCCTCGTTCACTCTAGATTCCAGGCCTTTAGTAGTGTGAAACTGTGTTGAGCGCTCCGGGCATGATACCTTTCGCATCGATTTTCGGGACTGCTCGCTAGCGCGGGCTCCCTTTGTTTTCTCCTGCATGGAGAAGCGCCGGTATGAGCGCCTACTCCTATCTAGCAAAAGTACTCGTCGACAAGTACGACGTCGACGAGGATAAGATTCGGCCTGAGGCGACCCTAACTGACCTCGGCCTTGATTCGCTTATGGTGGTAGAATTCCTCTTTGACGTTGAAGATGAGTTCAACATTGAAGTTCCAGACGACCGAGCTGAATTCGAAACGCTCGCCGAGGCTGCAACGCTGATCGACGAGCTTATCGAGGTTAAGGGCGACTGACACGGTCCGTGGGGCGGCGCGTTTTTATCACGGGACTCGGCTTAATCGCTCCCCACGGAGAAGATCCTGCATCGATATTTGATCGGATCTACCAAGGAGATTCGGCAGTACGGTTGGTCAGGTCAGGCACGGCGGACTTCGGTTCGGACCTTCCACTCGCAACCGTGGACTTCACACCAAAAGATCGAATCTCTAAGAAGCAGCAACTCTTTATGGCGCGTGCCTCACAGATGGCGGTTGTAGCAGCAGAAGGGGCCTTACAGTCGTCTGGGTTACTTGGGGAGGGGCAAAGTATAGAAGACGGGGAAATCGGGGTCTACATGGGGTGTGGACTCGGTGGTGCGGAGATTCTACAGGAGGGCTATCGAACGTATTTTGTGCGCCAGAGCCGAAGGGGAAGGCCCAGCACTGTACCGATGATCATGGCAAGTGGGCCGGCTTCACACATCTCTATGCGATTCGGACTCCATGGGCCAACGCATACCTACTCGATTGCCTGCGCGTCGTCGACAGTAGCTATTGGTGAGGCGTTTCGAGCGATTCGCGATGGCTACCTGGACACCGCCCTAAGTGGCGGCGCTGAGGCCATGCTCAATGATGGCTCGATCGCTGCGTGGGAACGACTTGGTGTTCTTGCAAGCTCACACATGGATGGCCCTGAGAGATCCAGTCGACCTTTTGACCTTGAACGGACTGGATTGGTGTTAGGTGAAGGAGCTGTTCTTCTCGTCCTCGAAGCCGAATCGGCACTCCGGGAACGAGGTGTAGATCCAATCGCAGAAATCATCGGTTATGGTGTTTCAAGTGACGCGTTCAGTTTGACGGAACCACACGCTGCAGGTCAGGAAGCAGCAATGAGATCAGCGATCACTGACGCGGATATAGAACGAGAGGAAGTCCAGTACGTGAATGCTCACGCGACGGGAACTCCGTCTGGAGATCCGATTGAGATCGAAGCTATTAAGAATGTTTTTGAGGATCATGCTTCAAATCTTGCAGTTAGTTCTACTAAGTCCGTTCACGGCCACTTGGTTGGTGCTTCCGGGGCGCTTGAGGCAGCGATTACTGCGATTGCACTTCAGAAGGGACGGATACCTCCGACGGCGAACCTCACACATCCAGATCCATGCTGTGACCTAGACTGTGTACCGGGCTATGGGAGAGAGGCACCGGAACTCACCGTTGCTGTCTCTAATTCATTCGCATTTGGTGGCTCGAACGCTACGCTAGTTCTTAGGAAAGTCTGAGATTGACTCGCAGGCAAATTCATCTTGTAGTTGATGCACCATGCTCTAGGCCGGTGGATTAATGCCCATTTTCTGCTACGGATCTATGCGGAGGGCCTTCGTATGAACCGGCCATGGGTGCAACTGGCTGGGCGAGTTCAGTTGGCTTGGCTGATCACTATCTGTCTGTTTTGGTCAATTTCACTGGCGCTTCACCCATTGGACCCCGGCTACACAGCGGGGGAACTCTTAGATCACTTGCAGGGGTGGATGGAGACGGGCAAGCTCTATCCTTCAATCGAAGGTGATGGAACACTCCGTGTTCTGAACTATCCCCCAATGGTGCTGGTCCTAGTTCGATTCTTAGCGTTGCTTGGGGTACAGCCTCTCCTAGCTGGGCGTTTGGTGAATGGGCTGGGAGTGATCCTGGTCTTAGGAGTGATTGGCTGGTGGGTTCAGGCTCGAGGCAGAGATTGGGCGGCCTCGATCAGTAGCTTAGGACTTCTGGGTGCGAGTGTGCCTTTTGTATATGGAACTGGACAATTCCGTATTGAGATGTGGGCTGTACTCGGTACGGTGATGGGATGGGCATTGGTGGATCGAGGGAAAACCGGACGCGCAGTGTTTTGGGCAGGTGTTCTGCTTGCTATGAGTTGCTTCGCGAAGCAAACCCAAGTTGTTCCTTCATTAGTTGCCCTTGTCTGGGTTTGGAAGTATCGACCTACCGAACTCCGTTCAATTTTATTCGGGTATTTGGGTGCGGGTATCGCAGGGGTTACTGCCATCACTCTCGTGTGGGGCCTTGAACCGTGGCGACATATGCTGATATACACCACGGGTACCTATTCGATTATGAATCTGGGTTGGCAGTTTCTCAGCCATGTGGCTCCCTGGACACCCCTCCTTTCAGTAGCAGCTTATAGCGTTCTTCGAGGTCGTCCCGAAGCTCGTAGTGATCCAGTCTGGTGGTACTGGTGTAGCGCCCTAGTATGGTCATTTTCTGCGGTTCGGTCAGGGTCGTCTTCCGCATATTTTCTTGATTTACACCTGGCGACAGTGATGCTCGTGGGTCCCGTGCTGTTTAGCGCAGGAGGTGTGCTTGCTGGCGCAGACCAAGCGTCCCTTCGAATCCCTAAGACCAGACGTCATCGACTGCTTCCTTGGATTCTAGTGTTTCAAGTGATCGGAGCTGATATCGCTGTCGGCACAGTCGCGTGGATCAATCTTTCCCGGGTTTCAGATATTACAGGAGACCTAGCTTCGATATGCTCCGAGTTCCCGAGCCCAGGGCCTGTACTTGCAGAGGAGGCCAGTATCGCTCATGCCTGTGGACACTCTGCGCTGATTCACCCTTTCATTATGACCTCTCTATCGCGGAGAGGGCTTTGGGATGCAAGCGATTTTGAAACCGCAGTCGCTTCAGGGGAAATTGGCACAGCAGTAATCAGCTTCGATCCGAGGCAACCCGTCACTGGTACGCATTTGGATAGATGGACATTACCAGTGCTACGTGCATTCAGGGTAGCACCTAAACAGACTGCCTATCCAGGTGGGGTCTGGGCAGTATCATGGTAAAGACTTATTAGGTCGTCCCACGAACCTGCATTAAGGTTCGGATTTACCACGACTAATATTCAGTGGCCTTACGGAAGAGATGACCCAACCAATACCCGCGAGGGGGATTAGGTAAGCGGCATGCTGAACAATTGCTAATACCACGGCGGTGTCACTGCTGATGCCGAGAGCTCTATAAACGAGGAAGGCCGCACCCTCAAAGACTCCGAGGTTAGCCGGTGTCACCGATACTACTGTTGAGAGATTCACAGCGACCAGGACGGCGAGGATTCCCCACCAGGGGGTGACTACTCCGAACGCTATGAGTACGCAGGTAATCGCAAGGGCCGCCACCAGTTTTTGTAGCAAGCCAAGCACGACTGTTACAGAGAGTTTCTTCGGTCGTCGGAGTGCTTCAAGGTTGGCAGCAACAAGGTTTAGCTTTGTGAGAATCCACCCTAAGAACCCTGTAGTTCGTTCCGATATTGATTCGAGGACAGATCTTCGGTGAGCGATAATGGTTAAGACGAAAAAAAAGGTGGGGACTCCTATGAGAATCGTGGCACTGACAGCTTTGTATTCAAGTCCAATAGGGACGACCACGATCGCGAGAAGGACAATCGCCATTTTCACCAATCCCTCAACCAATTGATCAAGAAGCAGGACCGATAATCCGACCGAGTGACCCACTCCTTCTTGTGTGGCCAGGAGATGAACTCCGACGGCTGCACCACCACCAGCCGGACCACTGTTCGCGACCGTGCTCATTATCGCCATAATCTTGAACATCTTCGATCTAGCTACTGACACTCCTTCTGGTAGAAAAAGCAGCCATTGAGCTGTAGCAAATACTAGAATCATTGCGTTAAGCAGGACTGCTAAGATCAGGGGCAGGAGCTTCGCTTTGCCGACGGCTGCGATCACAAGAGTCCAGTCGACGCGTCCGAGTGTCGCCACTACGAGTGCTGTAAGTAGGAGCCAGCTTAGGATGTAAGGAATTCGCATCTTCAGCGGAGAGCCTGCCAAGCTATTATAGCCAGATCGGGTGAACGAAGCGTGTTATCACTATACGGATTCCGGTAGGCTATCATGTTTTCTGTAGGTGAGTATAATTCCGCCCACCACTAACCCGACTACTGCTCCGGCGAGCATATCAATCGCGTAGTGGAATCCACCGTACACGGCTCCGACCCCGACCCCAAGTGAGATAAGCGTTACAAGTATTCCGATTGGAGGTTGATAACGAAGCTGTGCCATAGCCTGGCACACTGTCATCGCCATGTGTGAGCTAGGAAACGCAGCCCCGCGGGAGGAGCCATTCTCCAAAATAGACAGCGTCAATGCTCGGATTGGACCCTCCGGTATTGATTCAGGAGGGCCAAAATACCGAGGGCCTTGGACAGGGAAATACACAAAGAACACAAAACAGACGCTGGCGGTTGCGAGCAGTGTCACTACGGTTGTTTTGAATGCCTCATGCCTTCTGGAGAAAAAGAGTATTAGTGGGGGGATGTAGACAATTGGGTAATAGGAGAAGTAAGCCAGGTGGAGGGACTCGCTGAGTAAAGAATACGGGTATTTGCCCGCCAACTCCGTTGCTGGTGATCCAAACAGGAACCCCTCCCACGATAAGACCAGACTATCGTGATAGCCCGCACCGAAAGATTGGTTGAGAAATGCGATTTCTGTATAGAAGAGCGGTATCAGAATTAGTGCAGCCCAACTGGATAGCCAGCCGAGATCTTCAGGGCCACGTGCCTGTTGGAGGCAGAGGGCGCAGACAGTGAAATGTAGGCCAGCAAGAACAACATGCCCTGTTGTCCATGGCCCCGGTAGCAGTGTTGGAGCCGTTACTAGTAGATAGAGCCCGGCGAGACCCAATGGACGGTGAAGAATAGCAGTCATAAAGGAGTTGTAACCCTAGGTCAGCGCTCGACACTTCTTCTGGGAATCAGTGGAGCTAATATATCTGGCCCACCGCACATGTCCCACTATCTCTGGATTGGAGCCGTGAGATTCGCTTGCTTGAGTCGAGGTCTCACGAGTGCTCCCACGTTCAGGGTGGGGATCACGGGTCTCCGTAAGCAGATGACGAAATCAAAGAAAATGCTCGCGGTACACTGCTTAACCGCCTATTATCACCCCGGGTGTGCGCTGACTATGCGCTGGTAACTGTCCCTCGCGATGGAGCAGTTCGATGGCCGAAGCAGAATCCGCAGGTCTCTTGGAAACAAAATACTCCAGACGAAAATTCATCAAGAGTGTTATAGCTGTAGGCGCTACAGCATCTTCGGCGGGTTACTTCATAGGGAGTTCCGGACTAGGTGCTCAGGCTGTTCCCGGGACCGTGGAGCGTCTTATAACGCTCACCGTCAATGGACAGCAGCGGCGAGTGGACGTACTACCGAACGAAACACTCGCGATGACACTCCGCTACCGACTTAACCTCACCGGTACCAAGCTTGGCTGTGATCGTGCGGAATGCGGAGCCTGCACGGTATTAATCGATGGTGTTAACCAGTACGGGTGCTCAATGCTGACACATCAAGTGCGAGGCAGCTCTATTACAACGATTGAGGGGTTGGAGAATCCGGATACAGGAGAGCTCAGCCTGGTACAGCAGGCGGTACTAGAAGAAGGTGGCTTCCAGTGCGCGTTTTGTGCACCAGGCTTCATCATGAGTATGACCGCTATGGTGAATGAGAATCCGAATCCCACCCGGGCAGAGGCGGCACATGCCCTTTCTGGCAACCTTTGCCGATGTGGTGACTATGACAAAATCCTCAACTGTGCGATGCGAGCTGCCGAGCTCGCACGCAGCGTGTAGGGGGACTTATGGCTGAGAAACTGATTGGAACCGATATCGCACCACAGGATCTTGTTGCGAAGATCACAGGTCGTGCGAGATATGCTGAAGATTTTAGAGCAGATGGTATGGTGTTCACCAAGTTGCTATTGAGCCCTATGCCACATGCCCGGGTACGTGGAGTTGATGCAACAAGGGCGCTTGCTATGCCCGGTGTCATAGACATCCTTCGTGCCGATGAAGTCCGACAAGTAGAGGGTCGCCCAGCCGAGGCTAGCCTGACTGATGAGCCCTTGTATGAGGGCCAACCGATTCTCGCGATTGCAGCCGAAACTGAGGAACAGGCTGCAGCAGCGATTGAGGCGATCGAGGTAGATTTCGAGCCGTTGCCCTTCGTGCTCGATCCGCTAGACAGCCTTAGGCCTAACGGACCGAACGCCTACACTGGGGGCAACCGCTTCGGAGGCGGAGAGTTCAGCGAACTCAAGTGGACCGACGCCGATTTCGAAGAAATAGAGGCTGGCCGTATGCCAAACGGTGAGGCTGCCGTTGAGTGGACGAAGGGAGATATTGATGCGGCGTTCTCCGAATCAGACTTGGTTCTAGAGGAATCGATCGTACACCAATCTCTGACCCACCATCCGATGGAGCCCCGTTCTAGCATGATGTATTGGGAGAACGGAAAACTCCATGCCTTCGTGTCCACGCAGAGTGCGCAACGTACGAAGTATGCGATCGCTGGTATGCTGAACATAGATCCTGAAGATGTGATTCTGGTAGCCGAGTATTGCGGTGGTGGTTTCGGCTCCAAGATCAGTGGAAATACTCACATGGAAGTGCCCGCCGTCTTCTCACGTAAGATCGGTCGGCCAGTCATGCTTCGTATTACGCGGTATGAGGAAAACTACATCGGTAGGGCACGTCCGGGTTTCCAGTCGTGGCTTAAGATGGGGTTCATGGCTGATGGCACCTGTAACGCAATTGACCTTTATATCGTTCAGGAGAGTGGCCCGTTCGGAGCTGGTGACTTTAACACCGCGGGTATGATCGCGGATCTCGTGTACACGCCCCAAAACATGCGCTTCAGGGGTATCGCGATGTACTGCAACACTCCTCCGAAGGCAGCACAACGGGGACCGGGTGGTGCTCAAATTGTCATCATGATGGAGCCCATTCTTGAGAAGGCTGCCAGGGAATTGGGACTCGACCGTCTAGAGGTGCATCTGAAGAATGCACCAGATGCCGATGTCGGGTTCGGACCACGTAATTCCACACTTACGAGTGTGTTCGCTAAGGAAGCCTTAGAGAAGGGTGCCGAAATCTTTGATTGGGCGGGCAAGCAGGAACTGTCTGGTAGACGGGAAGGCTCGAAAGTGACGGGGATCGGAATCGGGCTTTCGCCCTATACTGCTGGCTCCCGTGGGTATGATGGCCTCATGGTCATCCGTCCGGACGGGAAACTTTATGTCCATCAAGGTCTCGGGAACCTCGGTACGCACTCGATTATGGATACCGCGCGCCCGGCAGCTGAGATACTTAATCTCAACTGGGACCAGGTGGAGCTCGTGTGGGGCGACTCAAGCCGAGGCATGCCTCGTAGCTCAGTTCAGGCCGGGAGCCAAACGACACACGCGCACTCCCGAGCAAACCACGCCGCAGGGATGGACGCGCGCGCTAAGGTCCTAGAAGTAGCAGCGCGAACGCTTGGTGGTTCGCCCAGCGACTATGATATGGACAACGGACGAGTGTTCCGCCGTGGAGGCGGGGCAAGCATGACGTTTGCTCAGGTTGCGGAACGCGCGATCGAGCTTGGTGGCAAGTACGATGGCCACGAGCTTCCCGATAACATCCACGCCACGACTGTTCCAGCAGCGAATATTCTTGCTGGGCAGGGGTTGATGGGAGTAGCTAGAGATAACTACGGTGGGAGTGGGGGGGTCTACACTTGGGTAGCCGGTTTTGCGTTGGTTGAACTTGATGAAGAGACCGGCGTAGTGGATATCAAGGAGTACGTTGGTGTTACTGACTGCGGAACGGTACTCCACCCTCGTAGCTTGAGCGCTCAGGTCCTTGGAGGAAGTGTGCAAGGTATGGGGCAGGCAATGACCCAGCGTTGGGTTTTCGACCCCAAGTGGGGCGTTCCTTTTGCAAACAGGCTCTACACAGCGAGACCTCCGGGCATTCTTGATGTACCGTTAGACATGAAAGCTGATGCTGTAGGAATTCCTGATCCACAGACGCCCGTTGGTGCGAAGGGAATCGGCGAGCCTCCTGTGGGTGCGGGCGGAGCAGCAGTTACATCGGCAGTTGCCGATGCGCTGGGTGGGCGCTGCCTGTGCCGCACACCGCTGACGCCCGACATCATTCTTGCTGAACTCGAAGGACTAGACAAACCGTTCCACCTCGAACAGCACATCGGCTAGGGAAAGAGAAAAATGGCGATCATTAGAGACATGATTCCGGCCTTTGAACTCGTTCAGCCGACGACGGTGGAAGATGCCCTAGCCGCAATGGCGCGGTATGGTGAGGGAGGCTGGGTGCTTGCGGGCGGACTTGATTCGTATGACTGGTTTAAAGACCGCATAAAGCGGCCCGAGGCGGTCATCGACCTTGGCGGTATCAACGAGCTCAAGGGCATCAGCAACGGTCAAGACGGACTAGAGATCGGTGCAATGACCACGCTTACCGAAATCGTTCGGCATGAGCGGGTTCGCTCGGAGTACATACTCCTAGCTGATGCCGCCGAGCATGTAGCGACTCCTCAGATCCGCAATCAGGGTACCCTCGGTGGGAACATCAGTCAGGATACTCGTTGCTGGTACTATCGTAGTGGCTGGGCGTGTTACCGGGCGGGAGGCAACACCTGCTATGCGGCCGCTCCACAGGCTATGAACCGTGAGCACGCGATTATGGGAACCAGCCGATGTGTTGCGGTGAGCCCGTCCGATACTGCTCCTGCGTTGGTCGCGCTTGATGCAAAGATGATCGTGCGTGGTCGACGGAGTTCTAAGGTGCACGACGCTGAAGACTTCTTTATTGGTCCAGCGACTGATATCACACGAATGACAGTTCTTGAATCAGGTGATTTGCTTACTCAGATCAATATTCCGGGCGAGTGGGCAAATGCGCACTTCTACTATGAAAAGGTTCGTGACCGAGGATCGTGGGATTTCCAGCTGGTCAGTGTAGCAGCGGCCTTTAAGACTTCTGGCAATACGATTGATGAAGCTCGTATCGTTGTGAATGGAGTGGCGCCGTTCCCGGTCAGGCTTGATGCTGTCGAGCGGCTAGTGACAGGCGTTACAGCTGACGAAGCGTTAGCGACTGAGGCTGGTGAAATTGCGATCCAGGGCTCTCGCCCACTGAAGTATAATGAGTATAAAGAGCCAATGATGAGGAATCTCGTGCGCCGTGCGGTCAGGAGTGTGGCATAATGGGCCGATGGTTAGATTTCGAGTCGAACCCTTGGGGCCAGGAAGTACTGCAAGGGGTTTCATTGGAGCTGATGTATTTAGCGATAGGGCTGGCAGTATTATTCGTGGCTGGTCATTGGTTTTGGTATCGCTCTCGGGGGTTCTCTGAACACGAGGAACCAGCTGATGTCCAGGGGTCGGTGGCTGGCCTCCCGGAACGGATTGTCAGACACACCTTGCCTTCGCGTATCTTCCACTGGACGATGGCAGCATCGATGCTCGTGCTACTCATCACTGCGTTCGTTCCACTGCTCGGACTAGAGTTCGCGTGGGTGACGATCCACTGGATTGCTGGTGCTGTATTAATTCTCACGATCATCTACCACGTAATCCACTCAATTGTGTGGCAGGACTTTTGGTCGATGATGAGTATGGGGGCCAAGGATTTCCGAGAAGGTCTGGGTCATTTCAGGCATCTACTGTCTTCGAAGTCACCTGAGCCGGAAAAGCCAGGAAAATATCCGTTTGATCACCGGATGTACCACTGGGGTATCGTGGTCACATCACTCGCGGCGATCGTGACTGGTGTCTTCATGACGCTGAGAATTAAGACCCCATTCTGGGAACCGAACGCATATTATCCCCTTGTAGACCAGGCTGTCTCGGGATTGAATGAACTGGGTGAGCCAGCAATAACGCTGCAGCCCGGAGCTGCAACAGGGCTTGTGTTTGTCCTCCATGGGATCGCTGGCGTTTTGTTAATCCTTATGGTTGCTTCGCATATCTACTTTGCGATTAGGCCAGACAAACGTTGGTTCACCTGGTCGATGATCCGTGGCTGGATCGATCGTGAGCACTACCTCGCGCACTTTGACCCTGATAAATGGTCTGTTGGAGACGGGACTATCCAGGAGAACCCGCCTGGCGGCGCAATCGCAGACTCGACGGTGAGTGCCCCACGCGTGGACGACTAGGCCGAGCTTCAGCGAAGATCAACGAAATCGTAAGCCACCACACCCACTACCGAGACTTACCGTGTCCTCCCCCCGTGAAGACGTTAAAACACGTATCGATTCCATTGAGGAGAGCTACGAGTTTTTCCTTGCCTATGCCGCCCAGGGGTTAACCAGCGACCAGGGCTCACAAGCTGGGGGCCAGCTTCGGGGTTTTCTTGAGAAGACAGTTTCAGCTCTTGATGGTTTGCGTTCGGCGTTTGACTCGCTTGTAGATCAAGAATCTTTGACACCCCAAGACACTTGGTCAGACGCACTTGAGGTGCTCGAGAGAGATGCTTCGGCTACACTCGCGGCGGTTCGGCTTGTCTCAAGCCAGGAAGGGATTAGCTCCCAGCTCATCGATAATCTCAACGCGAATATACACTTTCGAGCGCTGCTGACTGATCTCTTTCTGATGGATGAGTTAATCGGAGCATAATTGGGGGCTGGGCTCTCTGCTCAACTGAGGTAGCTTTCTGCTTCGTCCGATTCCTCTGGGTCGGAATGTGACGCCTTATAGGGAATAGCTTCTGAGATGTTCTCACTCTCAGCGCTGGGTAATATTGGAGAATTCGTCGGCGCAATTGCAGTCGTCATTTCGCTGATATATCTAGCCCGTCAAACGATTCTCAACACACGTTCTGTGCAGGCAGCTTCGTTCAATGCAATGGTACAGAACAGTATCCGGCTTCTAGAGCACTCGTTCCGTGACTCCGAGTTTGCGACTTTCTATGAGCGGGCGGAGCGGGATCCCGAAGTGCTGTCTCCTGACGAGAAAGTTCGCTGGGATGCATACATGACATCCGTATTCCGTCATTTCGGTAATCTCATGTACCAGCAGCGGGTCGGCGCACTTGATGACCAGATGTGGGATGCGTACCGAGAGACGTTAAAGCAGCATCTTCGCGTCCCGTCTTGGGGTATTTGGTACCGTGGGCACTGCCAAATCTTCAGCACGGCACTCACCGAACAAGTTGAGCGATCTCTCAAGGAGATCGAAACAGAGGTGGCCGATCAGGTTTGATGTCCGACTCGTCACACAGATTTCTGAATGTGACATATGCAGCCCCAGTATCCTTGAATAACTAGTAGCGGCTAACGAGGACTAAGACCTAGGAAGTCCCCTGTGGAACTTAGGTCTTGCCTTAGGTAGCTTGCCTAGCACGCTCCCCGATTTTCCTCGTAGAGATCTGCCGGATGCTGACAACTCAGGTTCCTTCAGCAACCCGAGAACCGCTCTGGGCTAAGGTCATTGATCACACACGCTGTATCGGGTGCCATGCTTGTACAATCGCATGTAAATCTGAAAACGAAGTTCCGCTCTCTGTAACACGCACATATGTGAAGTATGTGGACACTGGGATCTTCCCGCAGGTGCGTCGCTCATTTCAGGTTACGCGGTGTAACCAGTGCGATGACGCGCCCTGCGTAGAAGCTTGTCCGACAGCGGCGATGTTTCGGCGGGCTGACGGTATTGTGGATTTTGATAAGTCAATCTGTGTAGGGTGTAAGGCATGTATCGCAGCTTGTCCATACGACGCGATCTTCATTAATCCTGAAGACCACTCTGCTGAGAAGTGCAACTTCTGCGCTCACCGTCTGGATGTTGGTCTCGAACCATCTTGCGTAGTCGTTTGCCCCACGGAAGCAATTCTCGTAGGCGACATGAATGATCCACTGTCAGCTGTGAGCAGAATTATAAACGGGGAGGCCGTTACGGTCCGGAAGCCCGAGAAGGAGACACGTCCGAAGCTTTACTATAAGGGTGCCGACCAAGCCACACTTGACCCTCTGGCTGCGCGCCGACCAGATGGTGGAATGTTTATGTGGAGTGAGCAGGGTAACGTTAAGCACCAGGTGCCTTCTGGCCATTCTGGCACGTCGAACAGTTCGGCTGCGGCCCTACTAAGTTACGATATCCCCCACCGCGCACCGTGGGATTGGCGTGTGAGTCTGTACACGTTCACCAAATCGATATCGTCAGGGGCCTATTTGGTGCCGCTTCTACTTGCCTTGAGTGGGATGATCACATGGACAAACCCAGTTTGGACCCTACTGGGTCCGGCAGTAGCAATGATCTTCCTACTGTTTACTGGTGCACTATTAGTCTGGGACCTTGATCACCCTGAGCGCTTCTGGATGGTGGTTACCAGACCGCAGTGGCGAAGTTGGCTTGTGCGGGGAGGCTTTATCATCACGGGTTATGGGGGAATACTTGCACTGCATTTAGGGGCGGTTATAGGAGGGCGTCCTGAGATCCCTCAAAGCCTGTCCTGGGTGGGTGGCCCTCTCGCTGCCATGACTGCGATTTATACTGCTTATCTTTTTGCTCCCCATCTGCTGGTCCAAGCTCTACTAGCCGGTTCTGCGACCCTTATACTTTTGAATCCGGATGAGCTAGGGGTTGGTGCTGTGTGGATTCTCCAAGCTTCTTTGGCAGTTCATCTCATTCTGGCTCTCGGTGAGGTGAGTATGCCCCATCCAACTGCACACGCAGCCCTAGCTGCCAGGAATATGACGAGAGGGGCATACGCCGCTTTCTATTGGGGTGGGATAGCGCTGACTGCAGCCTCTCTTCTGTTGGTGGGTACTAGTGACACTATTGGAGCACTTGGAGCACTAGCCGGTTTAGCGGGTCTCTTTTTACACGAGCATGCCTACGTTCAGGCTGGCCAATCCGTACCGCTCGCATGAACGACTCGACCCATCTAAGTGAACTCAATCAGAGAGTTTCGGCTGCTAAGATTGAAGTAGAGGGTCGGGGTGAGACGTTCTATCCTGGCGCGAGTCGGATTCATCTCGCGTTGGACTCAAAGTCATGGCCGGAGAGAGTAGAGAAGCGGTACATGCTGGTACCGACTACCTGTTTCAACTGCGAGTCGGCTTGTGGGCTACTCGCATATGTTGACAGGGAAACTCTTCAGGTCAGGAAGTTCGAAGGGAATCCTGAACACCCAGGCTCGAGAGGTAGGAACTGTGCCAAGGGGCCTGCGACACTCAACCAGATTACAGATCCAGACCGGATTCTCTACCCATTGAAGCGCAGCGGGCGGCGTGGCGAAGGGAAATGGGAGCAGGTTTCATGGGATGAGGCACTCGATGCAATCGCGGGGCGAATCCGAACCGCACTGCAGGAGGAGCGTAACGAAGAAGTGGTCTACCATGTCGGGCGTCCCGGTGAGGACGGATACACTGAACGCATGCTCGCAGCATGGGGGGTCGACGGTCATAACTCGCATACGAACGTATGCTCAAGTGGCGCACGAGCTGGATATCATTGGTGGATGGGGATGGACAGGCCCAGCCCTGATTACAGTAATGCGAAGGTCATCCTGCTTGTCAGCAGTCACCTAGAGACCGGTCACTACTTCAATCCTCATGCTCAGAGGATTATCGAGGGCAAGAAGAACGGCGCGAAGCTCATAGTCTTTGACACCCGCCTGTCCAACACAGCTACCCACGCTGACCACTGGTTGTCTCCTTATCCAGGCTCGGAGGCAGCGATTTTTCTTGCGATTGCAAACTGGATGATCGGTGAAGGCAAATACAACCGAGAGTTTGTGCGACGTTGGTGGAACTGGCAGGAGTATATGGAGGTCGTGAATAACGAGCCCGGTGCCTCTTTTGAGAACTTCGAGGAGCACCTTCGCGAGGTATACTCTGAATTCACCTTCGAATATGCAGCGACAGAGTCGGGTATCGATGCTGCGACGCTGCTAGAGGTGGCGAAGGTAGTGTCGACAGCGGGTACTCGTTTTGCAACTCATAATTGGAGGAGTGCTGGCTCAGGGAATCTGGGTGGGTGGCAGGTCGCTCGCACACTGACCTTACTCAATGCATTACTAGGTGCATTGGCTACTGAGGGTGGGACATTTCCTAACTCTTGGAACAAGTTCACCCCTAGGCCCCCTCGTCTGCCACACCAACATCCAAAGAGATGGAACGAAGTGACATGGCCCGGCGAGTATCCACTGGCGCTTAACGAGATGTCCTTCCTCATGCCCCATCTAATGAAAGATCAGGATGCCCATCTCGACGTTTACTTTACTCGTGTTTACAACCCGGTATGGACGAATCCAGACGGGTTCAGTTGGATCGAGATGCTGAGTGATGAGGACCGGATTGGACTACATGTTGCGATGACGCCGACATGGAATGAGACCGCATACTTTGCTGACTACATCCTACCGATGGGACACGCTTCGGAACGCCACGATCTCACTTCTTATGAGCAGTATAATGGTCAATGGATCGCTTTTCGGCAGCCGGTACTGCGTGCGGCTCGGGAGCGTTTGGGTGAGGAAATCACTGACACACGGCAGGTAAATCCAGGAGAAGTTTGGGAAGAGAACGAATTTTGGATTGACCTTACGTGGCGAATTGATCCGGACGGGTCACTCGGAATCCGAGAGTTCTTCGAATCCAAGAAGGTGCCCGGTGAAAAAATGACGATAGACGAGTATTACGGTTGGATCTTTGATAATTCGGTGCCGGGTCTTCCTGAGGCTTCAGCAGCAGAGGGCTTGACTCCTCTCGAGTATATGCGCCGATATGGGGCATTCGAGATTTCGAATAAGGTTGGCAGGGTTCATGAGCAGTCGGTTCCTGATAATGAACTAGAGGATGTACGAGTGGATGAAATGGATCGAGTGTATAGTCGAGCACCGATACCTCCCAGTCCTAAAGCTCCGGGAGGAACCAAGATCGACGAAGATGAGGATGGGCGGCGTAGAGTTGGGGTTAGGGTAGATGGAGAGATCCTTAAAGGATGGCCCACGCCGACCGGAAAACTCGAATTTTGGTCACGGACACTGCATGACTGGGGTTGGCCTGAATTCGCGATACCCACATATATAAAGAGCCATATTCACCCGGAAAATCTTGAGAATGATCAGATTCCTCTGATCACCACTTTCCGCGTGCCTGTCCAGATTCATACCCGGAGCGCGAATTCGAAATGGCTGGACGAGATCGCTCATACAAACCCACTTTGGATCCATCCAATAGATGCCGATAGAGTGGGGATCTCAAAGACAGGTGATCTGGTTAGAGTCGAGACCGAACTCGGCTACTTTGTTCTTAAGTCTTGGATTACCGAAGGTATCCGGCCTGGAGTTGCCGCGTGCAGCCATCATATGGGTCGGTGGAAACCGGAAGGGCATAAAGGGCCGCGACTGGGGATAAGTACGGTAGCGCTGAACCAAGAAGGTTCGGAGTGGTCACTTACACCTCGCAAAGGTGGTGAACCGTTTGCTTCATCAGATCCTGATACCATGCGCATTTGGTGGACAGACCTAGGTGTGCACCAAAATCTTACTCATGCAGTACATCCCGACCCAATTTCTGGGATGCACTGCTGGCATCAAGCTGTGCGGATTTGCCCGGCTAAAGAGGGGGATAGAGCTGGCGATGTCTCAGTAGATACGGGCAAGTCTCGAGCAGCCTACGAGAAATGGCTCACAATGACTCGCTCAGCAGACCACTATTCTCCCGATGGAACGAGGCGTCCGTACTGGATGTTACGACCTGTGCGCCCTGAACGTGATGCATACCGTCTTCCTTTAAAAACTGAATCTGCTGAAGTATGACGGTCACGTGAGGAATCAGGGATTAGACCTACCTCTTGACCCTGATCTCTCGCAGGAATCAGGTCAGGCTTCCGTTGACCTGATCCGCACCCTAGCAGTTTTCGCAGAGGCGCCGGCTTCAGAGCACATTCACCTATGGAAAACTTTGGGGATTGAAGAATCACCTAGTGCTTCAGACTACGCCGATATTTTTCTTTTCCAGCTTTATCCCTACGCATCGGTGCACCTGGGCCCGGAAGGTATGTTGGGAGGGGAGGCACGGAACCGTGTGGCCGGATTTTGGGGAGCGTTAGGAAGGAATCCGCCTTCGGAGCCGGACCATCTTGCGGCCCTATTAGGTCTGTATGCGACATTGAGCGAGCAGATCGGTCTCGTAGGAACGAGTTCAAGCGAACTTTCTAATGTTTCAGAGGCTGAGGCTCTGATGATTACTCAGGGGAGGGACGCACTTCTGCAGGAGCACATAGCTCCTTGGGTCCCAGCCTACCTGGAGCGCATTATTGAGATTGCCTCTGGACCCTATCGCAGCTGGGCACTTTTTCTCGATAAAGTCTTGCGGGTTGAACTTATCCGGGTGGGTTGCCCAAAACAGTTACCCTTACACCTTCGTGAGTCATTGCCACTTGCTGATCCGCGGACCGATGGAGCAGACGCTTTCATCTCGGGGCTTCTCGCTCCCGTGCGGGCTGGAATCATCCTGGCTAGGTCTGACCTTGCTCGTCTCTCTTCTGAGCTCGACCTGGGATTGAGAGCTGGTGAACGTCGGTACGCTCTAGAGCACCTTCTCAGTCAGGACTCCACTGGATTTCTACAGTCACTTGCCGCTGAATCAGCTCGACAGGCGGTGGGCCACGAGCATCGCCGGGAACTACTCGGAATTACCGCTGACTTTTTCTTAGATCGAGCTCTGAAAACCTCGGAATTACTGAGAACACTTTCAGATGGAGGGGCAAGAATCACCGCTGGAACTGTGTCTTGACCAACTTCATTTTCTCTGAGCCTACTCACCAACTCTCTCTCAGAGATATTTTCGCGGGACTTGGGGTTGCACTCATGTTAATCCCAGGGTCTATGGCATATGCTGAGCTAGCTGGTCTTCCGAGCCATCATGGCTTATACGCTGCGGCTGTCGCACCAATTGTGGCGGCACTTTATGCTTCATCTCCCTATCTTCAAACCGGACCTGTTGCGATGACCGCCTTGCTCACGCTTGGCGCGCTACTCCCTCTGGCTGAACCAGGTACGGCTGAATTCACGAGCCTAGCAGCTTTGTTGGCTGTGGTATGTGGGTTTGTGCGCCTGGCGGTAGGACTGATGAAAGCTGGATGGGTCAGCTATCTGATGTCACGCGCAGTAATGACCGGATTTACCTCTGCAGTTGCCATCCTGATTGTGTGTGCACGGCTTCCTTCAACATTCGGCGTTGATGTATCAGAAGCCAATGTTGGAGTGGTTAGGGGGGCGTTCTTAACGCTATCCGATCCGGGTTCATGGGAATTCCTAGCCTTAGGACTTACGGTGACATCCGTAATCATCATTGTCATTGGAAGAGCTATACACACTTTGGTACCAGGTGTCTTGATCGCTGCTCTAGCAGGTCTCCTCTTTTCAATCATCTTTGGATACGAAGGTTCAATAGTTGGTGAGATACCAGTGGGCCTGCCAGCAGTTTCTATTGATTTGCCGTGGAGCAGTTTGCCGGCACTCTTTCTACCAGGAGCAGTAATCGCTGTTGTAGGCTTTGCGGATTCTGCGTCGATTGCCCGTGTGTTTGCCAATGAGGATCGTCAGCGCTGGAATCCGAGTCGCGAGTTCCTCAGTCAAGGCATGGCAAATGTTGCTGCGGGATTTGTAGGGGGATTACCGGTTGGAGGTTCCTTTGCGCGTAGCAGTGTCAATCGGCTTTCGGGTGCTACCAGCCGTTGGAGTGGTCTCATTGCAGGTCTTGTAGTTTTGGCTTTTCTACCTTTCTCCAATGTCTTGGCTCCGCTCCCGCAGGCCGTCCTGTCCGGGATTGTGATCGCTGCCATTTGGCCACTTTTCCGCGTGAAAGAGTTGATGCATCTGTGGGCAATGTCGGGACCTCAAGGCATGGTTGGGTGGGGCACTTTTGGGCTTACCCTGACTCTAGCTCCGCGAATTGAGCAGGCCGTTGTACTCGGCGTAGTCATGGCGACAGCAGCACATATGTGGAGGGAACGCGCTACAGCCGTCGAAACTCGAATTGTGGGAGAGGAGCTTCATTTCCGGCCGAAGGGAGTGCTCTGGTTTGGATCGGCTCCAGCACTTGAGGACGCACTGCTATTGAGCTTGGCTCAAGAGCCTGGTGTGCAGAAAATCATCGTACACTGCGGTGGTTTGGGAAGGATCGATCTGACTGCAGCGCAGGGTATCGCTAGAATTGCTGAACAAGCACAGGTGGCTGGGCTCAAGATGGAGATAAGGGAAGCCCCAGAGCATGCATATAGGGTGCTACAAGCTGTGGGCCTTGAGTCGATACAGCATCCAATCCCGAATGGGGATTGAGAAAGAGATCACCTTCCTCTCGTATAGGTGAGCACGTTGCCAGAGAATTACCCCAGGGGGTTACGGCGGGCGATCGGCCCCAAGCATGCAACGGCTATGGTCGTTGGCACGATCATCGGTGCATCAATTTTTGTTCAACCGTCTGAAATCACAGGGCAAGTGCCAACAGTTGTTGGTATTTATTCTGTTTGGCTGATATGTGGTGTGCTCACTCTTTTTGGGGCCTTGGTATGCGCAGAATTGGCAAGCACATTCCCTGAAGCTGGTGGGGTATATGCATACCTTCGAGAGGCCTTCTCGCCCGCAGTAGGCTTCCTCTGGGGTTGGGCGATGTTTTGGATTATGCACTCCGGAATCATTGCGGCGATTGCAGTCGTATGTGCGAGGTATCTCAGCTTCTTCGTGGAACTTGGCGACTTAGGCCAGCGGGTAGTGGCTGTCGTTACAATCGTGCTACTTAGCATTATCAACTACGTAGGGGTGAAGCATGGAAGCATCCTCCAGACTGCGATCACAGCTGGGAAGCTTCTAGCGATCGCGACAATCGTGATTCTCTGCTTTTTGTTTGGTGGCACAGCACACGAAGTAGTGGTGGAAGCCTCTCGTACTGCCGCACCTGGGAGTTATACGGCTCAGGATTTCGGGCTTGCTTTGGCTGCTGGCCTCTTCGCTTTTGGTGGCTGGCATATGGTCACTTATAACGCTGAAGAGACCAAAGAGCCGCGCAGCACCATTCCCAAAGCCCTTGTCTTGGGTACGCTTATTGTTACGGGCTGCTACATCCTCCTGAATTCCGTTTACTTGTATGTACTGCCGATGGAGATGGTCGCTTCATCAGATCGTGTAGCAGCGGATGCAGCGGATGCAGTCTTCGGTAGAGGCGGTGGTGCTGCGATGTCAGCTCTAGTCGTCTTCTCAACGTTTGGAGCGCTCTCCGGCATTGTTCTCGCAGGACCACGGGTCTACTTCGCAATGGCCAGAGATGGTTTGTTATTCAAGTGGTTCGGGGCAGTTCACCAAGAATATGGGACACCCCACAGAGCGATTATCCTGCAGGCGATCTGGGCTAGTGCACTAGCTTTAACTGGCACATACCGTTCCCTGTTTACCAGGGTGATCTACACGGAGTGGATTTTTTTTGGGATGATGGCTTTGGGTCTTATCCTGCTCCGCAAACGCCCAGAAGTAACGCGTGACTACGAAATGTGGGGGTACCCTTGGGTGCCGATCATTTTTGTAGTAGCTGCTTTTGGTATTGTTGGGAACCAACTTCTGACTGACCCAGTAGAGAGTCTAAAGGGTCTTGGATTCGTTCTTCTCGGTTGGCCGGTGTACATACTATGGGCCCGCAAAACCCAGGACCTATAACCGATCGACTCTGCTCTCCAGTAAAGATTCTTGGAATCTTAAAAGGTTTAGCCGCCTAGATGGCCGGCATATTCTTGCCCTGCACTTTTAACCGAATGCCTGTTTTAGGAGCGATCGCATCCGGCCTTCATAGCGGCGAAGTACAAGCACGGATGCCGGAGAGTAACGGGCCACCTTCGTCGGTATTTCGCCTAACATGAGTTGCCTTATAAAGCGATCACGGGTTGAGCCTAGAACGACTAAGTCGTATTCAACGCTCTCCTTCGCAATACCGCCAGCGATAGATGTAGACTCGATCACCTTCCGATTTACTGGCAAGTCTAACTCGAGCCGCTCCAGTGTTTTACCAAGTCGCTCATCTGCGTGTGCAAGCTGTGCTTGGGATGCATTAGGTGGCACGACATAACATGCTGTGACAGACATGCCGAATGCTGGTGCGAGCACATTTAAAACCTCAACTGCCAGTCGATTGTGTGGACCACCTGTGGTAGGGAAGAGACAGCGCTTCGGACGTTCGGGATTCTCGACCTTCAACATTGCGAGGTCACAGGGGGAGTTTCTGATGACCTGATCCGCAACTTCTCCGAAAATTCGATCGCGGGTATCAGTGTAACCTTTCCACCCCATGACCATGAAGTCAGCTCCGTATCGGTTTGCACCCGATAGAATCCCATCTGAGGCTTGATGGGCGACCATTAGATCAGTCTCGATCTCGATGTTTCGATCTCTGGCCTCTTGACGTGCCACTCTCAAAAGGCCTTCCCGATGATGTGTGAAGCGCAGGCCTTGGTGGATTGGGAGTTGCCGCGGTACCTCAACAACTGAAAATCCTACTAAGGGTTTCTCCCTCGCGGCAGCGATTACTTCCGCATAGTCAAGTAGAATGCCGATGTGGTCTGGATTGTGGAGTGGCACGACCACCGTGTCCTGTACAGCTGCGACAGGTGGTAAGGATGTTTCTAGGACCTGAGGTTTGTCTGTTGCAGCTTGCTTCTCAGAATAGGCATAGTAAAGCACTAGGCCTACGAGAACCCAGCCAATGGTGACGTACCAAGCGAGCGGTTGGAATTTGAATTGGTATACCGCAAGAAAAACGTTGAGAACGATGCCGAGGATGGGAACAACCGGATAGAGCGGAACCTTGTATCGCCTTGGCAGATCTGGTGCCTTTCGGCGTAGTACGATGACCGAGAGATTCACCATAGCAAAAGTCAGCAAGAAAATCAGACTTGCAGCAGAGCCGACCGCTTTAATGGGAAGAGTCAACGCCATTAAGAGTAGGACTGCACCGCTTAAGAGAATCGCAATGTGAGGTGTGCGCCGAACTGGGTGGATTGTCCCTACGGCTTTTGGTAGCAATCGGTCCCGGCCCATCGAGAATGCAACTCGGGACGATGCTAAGATTGTGGCGTTGAGGGCTGACATGGTGCTCAACAGACCTCCGAAGACGATTACTCCAACACCAAACGCGGGCATAAAGCCTTCGGCAGCGCGCACGATAGCTGTTTCGCCGGAGTCTCCAAGGAAGCGCCATGAAGGCTCACCGCCCTCTGGAGTCACGGCGGCGAGTGCTACGAAGAGAATCAGCAAGTACATGACTACTGTGATTCCCAGAGAGATAAACGTAGCCCTTGGTATGTTCTTTTCAGGTTCCTTGATCTCTTCGGCGACCGTAGCGATAAGGTCATAGCCCTCGAATGCGATGAAAGTGAGGCCCATTGCGACGATCACCCCGCCCATACCCTCGGGAAAGAATGGATTGAACGAGTTTGTTACCTGTTGTGGTGGTGCATCGATCACAGCTCCAAGACCGTATGCCACGAACACTGAGAGTATGAGGAGCTTGGTAACGGTCAGGATATTCTCTGCCATCCCTGTGACTTCAGCGCCTCGAACGTTAAGGCGGATGAAAAGTCCCCCAATCACAACGGTTACGAATAGACCCGCGGCATGTTCTCCCATGAGAGCAAACGATGCATCGGCAAAGCCGGGGATATATTTGAGGAAGAATTCCCAGAAGTATCCGGCGAATCCAAGAGCGTAGAGTGAACACGCGACCGTATAAGCAAACCACAACATCCAACCGGCAGTGAATCCGACTACGCCAGGGAACGCTCTGCGCACGAAAGCGTAGCCTCCTCCAGCCTCCGGGATCGCGGCAGCCAGTTCTGCATATGCAAAGGCCGTGAGAAGTGTTACGGCTCCATTCAGTGTGAACGCGAGAATTGAAGCCGGCCCGGACTCGCCTGCGGCAATCCCAGTAAGTACGAAGATTCCGGCTCCAATCATCGCGCCGACACCGATCATTGTGGCGTCGAACAGCCCAAGAGTTCGGGCAAACGTCGGTTCACCTACTGGTGAGGTTGGAGCTCTGGAATTCACGGGGCTGGAGGATGGAGTCTCTTGCCTTGAACTGCAAGCCGGCACTGCTTGAAAGAAATTCTAACCTCTGGCCTGAGAAGCGAGCTGACCTTATAGCTTCGCATTCTCCTGAGCTATCTTCCCTGGAAAGATTGATGATTCTCGACTTCCACAACCACTATTTTCCGCCGGAATACCTTGATTCCCTGAGTAAGGGGGGTAGCCATTTCAAGGTTACCACTGATCGTGATGGGAATCCAGTTCTGCACTCTCCTGGTGACTACAATGTGATCGTTCCAGGCCACCGGGATCTGAGCGTTCGTGAACGTGTCCTTGATAAGGCAGAGATCCAAATGCAGGTAATCACGTTCACGGCCCCAGGAACGAGCATTGAGACTCCAGCGCGTGCTGTCGAACTCTGCCAGATCGTGAATAACGCTTTCGCGTCTGCATGTCGTGCTCGGACGGACCGATTTACCTCGCTGGGCACCTTACCGATGAACGCACCTGAAGCTGCAGCCGAGGAAGCAGAGCGCGTAGTTGGCAAGTTAGGTCTTCCTGGTGTAATGCTTCTTTCTAACGCAAGCGGTGTCCCGCTCCATGAGAAACATTTTTGGCCAGTTTACGAGCGACTTAATGAAGCGGAAGCAGTGATCTACATACACCCGACTTATCCTGTCGGGGTGGAGGTCATGGAGCGCTTCATGCTTATGCCAATGGTCGGCTTTCTAATGGACACCACACTTGCAGCAGCAGGGCTGATTTATTCCGGTGTCGTAGAGCAATTTCCGAAAATCACTTGGGTGTTAGCCCATCTCGGCGGCGCCGTACCGTATCTGGCCGAACGTTTCGACCGAGGATTTGAGGCGTATCCTGAATGTCGAGAATACTGCAGCGTACTTCCTAGCGAGCAACTGCGGGGTTTCTATTACGATACCGTGAATTTCGATGACGCTTGCCTGAGGCTTGCTATTGAATTCGCTGGCGTTGATCACCTAGTTGCTGGTTCGGACTATCCTCACATGATCGGAAGTCTCGACAAGATGATATCTAGCGTAACCACTCTTGATTTATCTGAGGGCGAAAAAGATAAGATTCTTGGTGAAAATGCAGCCCGGATTCTCAGTTTAAGTTGATTATAATTCCGTTGGAATCTTTTCTAGGGATGGTTACTACCTAACGCTGAGGTGCTGGAAGAAATGGCGTTCGTTCGGTGATCGCTGAATAGATCAAGCTTCTTATGTTGGAATGGTCGTCGAGTCCAGACGCTGGGATTACTTGAGTCAAGTACACTACGATGAGTTGTTCCACCGGATCCACCCAGTAGGTGGAGTGGTACGCACCACCCCAACCAAATTCCCCGATGGAGCCAGGGGCCCCAGACGCGGCGACATCTTCCCGAACTGAAAATCCCAACCCGAATCCCATTCCGGGTGCTCGGTATAAGTCTTCCACATGATTCACTGTCATGAGGTTGACCGAAGTTGCCGATAACAACTGGGTCCCATTAAGCGACCCTCCATTGAGCAGCATTTGTAGGAAGCGACTGTAGTCTCGAGTGGTTGAGAGGAGGCCTGCTCCACCGGAGAAGCTCTGACGAGGACCTTCCACGTATTGACCTTGAGTTTCCATACCAGGGCCTTCGGGTGCTCTCAGCAGTGTCTCTCCACGGCGGAGGTTGTAAACGGCTGCCAGACGGTGACTCTTCGATGGTGGAAGATAGAAATACGTATCGTGCATTCCCAGCGGATCTGTGATTCGATCCTTAATGAACTCATCAAGCGGCATACCTGAAACTTCTTCGACAAGTGCACCTAGGATATCCGTGCTGTAACCGTAAACCCAAGCTTGTCCGGGATGCGTGGTGAACGGCAGATCAGCTATCCGGTCAATGGTGAGGCGGATCGGTTCTGCACGATGTGCGAAGTACCAGCCAGTGATCTCCGCTGCTGCCCAAGCGCTACCAGCCGGTCCCGTTCCATAGGAGATCCCTGCGGTGTGAGTGAGTAGATCTCGAATAGTGATTGGTCGATTGACCTTAACAACATCATATTCTGTTCCTTCACGAGCGACGCCGACCGTGGTCTCCGCGAAAGCAGGCAGATAGCTTGCCACTGGATCGGAAATATGGAGCAAACCCTCCTCTTGGAGCATTATGACGCCTACGCTGACCAGTGCCTTGGTCTGAGACGCGATCCGGAAGATCGCATTAGACTGCATCATTTCGCTTTCTTCACGATCCCTGTAGCCTACGGCCTCATTATAGACGACTTGACCTCGACGTATGATGGTCGTAACAGCCCCCGCTAGGCGTCCTTCAGCCACATACTCCTCAAGCGCTGTCGTCAGGTATCCTAGCCTCTCTGACGACATGCCAACCTCTTCCGGTATCGCCCTCGAAAACTCTTGGGCCGATAGCAGCTCCGTCGCCAGAAAAAGGGATATAGCGATGGTGAGGCATCGAAGTCTGCATGCGTTCATGAAGGATTCCTTAGTCTGAGGGTACTCAGGGAATGTAATTGGCGGACCAAGAGGGTATTAGGCTACTGTCAGGTATAGAGCGGCTAGCCTTGAGCTGTGCCAGAGCACCATTCAGTTTACTGACCACTACTTGATAAGCTCCGAAAAGCCAGGTCAATAATGAGTGATCCCCATAATTCAGATTTCCTTGGTCGACGCGAACTCCTCAAGCTTGGTGCGGCTGGCCTTGGACTTGGTGCGGCGTCGGGACTTTCTCCTACACCGGCTGCGGCGGATCTTGATCACCAACAGCAGCGCCCTGATTTGGGCCCGGCTCCCGTCAAGCCATTTGCTGCAGATCCTATCGATATTGTGCGCGTTGGCTTTGTAGGTGTGGGAGGAATGGGGGGAGCCCATGTTAGGAACTTTCTCGGTCTTGAAGGCATTGAGATTGTAGCTCTCTGTGATATCGACTCAGCACGCAATGAGGAAGTCTCGAGTTGGGTGACCGACGATGGTCGAGCACCGCCGGCGATGTACGGGCGTCACGAGACAGATTTTGTTCGCATGTGCGAGACTGAAGACCTGGATCTTGTGTTCACTGCCACACCGTGGGAATGGCATGTGCCAGTGTGCGTATCTGCGATGGAGAACGGAAAGCATGCTGCCACCGAGGTTCCTGCTACATACACGACGGATGACTGTTGGAGACTTGTCGAGTATGCTGAAAAATACCGCAAGCACTGCGTTATGATGGAAAATTGTAACTATGACCGTCCTGAGATGATGGTTTTCCATATGGCCCGCTTGGGCCTGTTCGGGGACATACTTCATGCCGAGTGTGGATATCTTCACGACCTTAGAGAGATCAAGTTCTCTGAGGTCGGAGAAGGCCTCTGGCGGCGTGCGCACTCCATGGTACGAGATGGCAACCTCTACCCAACTCACGGTCTGGGTCCAGTGGCCAATGTCATGGATATTAATCGTGGGGATCAGTTCGAATATCTTGTGTCAATGAGCTCGCCATCACAGGGATTACAAGAATGGGCGATGGCTAACTACCCCGAGAATCACCTGAAGCGTAGGGAGCGTTATGTCCTTGGTGATGTGAACACGACGATGATCAAAACAGTCCGGGGTCGAACGATTTATCTTAGTCATGACACAAACCTTCCCCGGCCGTATTCACGGATTCATATGGTCCAGGGGACTAAGGGGCTATTTCAGGGCTATCCTCACCGAGTGCATATCGAAGGCCTGAGCCCTGGACACGAGTGGCAGGATTGGATGGATTTGCGAGACAAGTATGATCATCCACTGTGGAAAGATCTGGAGGAGCAGTCAGAGGGAGCCGGGCATGGAGGTATGGATTTCATAGAGGACTACCGGTTGGTGAAATGCCTACGGGAGGGCAAACCCACGGATATGAACGTCTACGACGCAGCCGCGATGTCGGCGATCACCCCATTATCGGAGTGGTCGGTCGCTAACCGCAGTCGCCCGATCGATGTGCCCGATTTCACACGAGGGCGGTGGGCACAATGGCCGAAACTAGAAATTCTTAGAGCGTAGATAGAGGAGAATTGTGATGAGACGATTTCGTGTCACCGGACTAACTAGCTTCGCGCTAAGCTTGTTGGTGGTCTCGACTCCGGCCCAAGAGATTACACTTGCCTTAACGGGGGACGCGATCATCACCAGGAGATTGTCCGTCTACGAGGAACCAGACTTTCTCGAGCTGATTGATATGATTCGTGGTGCGGACGCGGCCTTTACTAATCTCGAAATTCTCTTCCACAATTACGAGCCGTATCCAGCTCACCAGAGTGGAGGGACTTGGATGCGCGGTGAACCAATACTTGCTAAAGAGCTTGTTTGGGCAGGTATCGATATGGTATCGCGCGCGAATAATCATACTGGTGATTATGGGGTTGAGGGTCTTCGCCTGACCACCAAATACGTAGACGAAGCAGGGCTGGTGCACGCGGGAGCGGGTGAGAGTCTTGCGGAAGCCCGAGAGGCCCGCTTCCTGGAGACCGCGCGTGGTCGAGTGGCTCTAATCTCTATGGCATCAACGTTCCCTGATCATTCCCGAGCTGGGAATGCACGTGGGAGCATGAAATCCCGCCCTGGCTTGAGTCCGCTTCGGTACATGACCGAACGTGTCGCCACCGCAGACCAGCTTGATCGTTTTCAAGTGCTAGCAGAAGAAATGGGGTTGAATTTCAGCCGCAGTGACCGAGGGGCACGCACACTTTCGACCAATTTCATCGAAGGTTCAGAAACGGGTGTGGTGACTCGACCGAATCCGGAAGATGTGGCTGAAATTGCTGCAGTAGTACGCAGTGCGAGCCGGCTCGCAGACCAAGTGATTGTTACCATTCACGCACACGAGAGTGGCGGAGCACGTTCGGTGCCAGCTGGCTTTCTAATAGAGTTCGCGAGGGCCATGGTGGATGCTGGCGCTACAATGTTCGTGGGCCACGGACCCCACGTACTGCGTGGTATAGAGATCTACAAGGGCAAGCCGATCTTCTACTCTTTGGGTGATTTTGTGTTTCAAAATGAGACACTGCTCCGGCTACCCGATGAGAACTACCAGGCGTACGATCTCGATGTGAATGACCACGTAGCGGACTTCAATGCCATGCGCTACCAGAATGAGACAGTCGGATTCCCAGCAAATCCCGAGATTTGGGAGGCCGTCATTGCTATGCCGACATTCACCGGCGATAGGCTGACTGAACTAGCACTTCACCCGATAACTTTGGGTTACGGGAAACCAGCTTGGGTACGTGGACGACCTATGTTGGCACGTGGTGTTCTTGCGAAAAAGATCCTGAACGATCTTGTCGAACGCTCGAAGCCTTTTGGAACGGACATCGACATTAGGGAAGGAGTCGGTTACGTACGAGTGCGGTAAGTGAATTGGACCAATCCGAGTCAAGTGGACCGGTCACCGTTGGAACTCGTATCCGGGGAGATGTTTGCTAAAGAGTTCGGCGTACAGCCGACTCATTTTGCTCGGGCTCCGGGGCGTGTGAACCTGATCGGTGAGCACATCGACTATCATGACTTGCCAGTATTCCCAATGGCTATTCAGCGTGAGGCGTATTTGGCTTTCCGGTGTCGGGATGATGGATTTGTCCGGATCCGTAGCGTTCGTGAGGGCTTTGAAGAAGTGGAGTTCGAGATTGTTCCGGGAATAACTGCCAGCCCACCAGGTCATTGGGGAAATTACCTGAAGGCTCCAGCTGATGAGTTGGCGAGACGATTTGCTATCTCGCGCGGCTTTGATGGTGTTCTTGTCTCTAATATCCCTATAGCAGCCGGGCTTTCATCGTCCTCCGCGCTTGTCAACGCGGTTGGGCTGGCTCTTGCCCATATCAACGGAGTTATGCTAGAAACGCTGCCCTTCGCGGAAGTGATGGCGGATGCAGAACGCTATACAGGGACCCGCGGAGGTGGGATGGATCAGGCGATATCAATCGGTGGCCATGCCCACCATGCGGCTCAGATCAAGTTTAGTCCCCTAACGATGAGTCATATGCTGGTTCCAGAGAGATGGCGGTTCATAATTGCCAATTCTGGGGTGCGAGTTGAGAAATCAGGTTACGCGATGGGGGTATATAATGCGCGACGCGATGAGTCTGAACAGGCTTTGAGGATTGTCACCAATGCTGCATTAGACCGCGGTCTGATTCACTCTCAAGTCACTGGATACAAGAACCTTCTTGAGATTCTTGGAGAGGACATAGCGATCGAGGTGGCAGAGGCTGTACTCGAGCGAATTCTTTTCCAACGTTTCCGACATGTGATTACAGAGGCCGTTCGAGTAAGAACCGCTATTGACCTTATGGCTAGCGAAGACGTGCAAGGCTTCGGTTGGTTGATGGACGCTTCACATAGGAGTCTCCGTGTCGACTACGAAGTCAGCTCAGTAGAGCTTGATAAACTCGTTGTGGTTTGTCGTGAAGCTGGAGCGGCAGGTGCCCGGCTCACCGGGGCTGGTTTTGGTGGATGTGTCATCATGCTTACTGAGCAAGACAAGGTAGATATGGTTCTAGAAGGCTTGTCACAGGGATATTATGGACCTCTGAGTCTGAGCACGGATACCGATCAAAGCCATTTTGTAGCCAGACCTTCTGCGGGGGCTTCTATAATCACGCTGTAATCCTCAGTGTTGGGTTGACGCCACTCGACAACCTCCCCTTTTTCAGCTTTCTGAATTCTACTGAGGCGCCTTCTTGGATAGATGTTTAAGCATTCTAGTAAAACATGGCCGGTCTCTTATGGCTGCCAAGACAAATAGGAGGTGGGCCTTATCTGCCTTTTTTTCTGTGGTTTCCTCGATTGCCTTCGGACTTACGGATAATGCACCGAACTTTGGAATGACTTTTGGTCTATCCGGGTTGTTCCTTGGGTTATGAGTAACATCAACTCAGAAGTAGATGCTTAACCCGTCGTCAAAAAAGAGGTTGCTAGCAGTTTTGGTCCTTTGTTTTCTAGTCCAGTCGATCTTCGTGTATAGGGATGACGTGGATCTAGAACTCTCTATGGAGGCGATTGAAGGTCGTCAGATCTACCACGAGTCGGCCTGCCAAGTTTGTCACCAACTCTGGGGGCAGGGAGGCTTCCTTGGTCCTGATCTAACGAATGCCGCGAGCCGCGTCGACGAGACCCGGCTCGTCTCGCTTCTGACCGTTGGGAGTGGTCAGATGCCAGCCTTCAATTTCAACTCACGACAGATTGATCAAATGAAGGCTTTTCTGAATGAAATTGACCGACCGGATATCGGGAGAGGTGAACTAAGGATGGGTGACCCCAGTACTGGTACAAGTCTACAGGAGGCATTTGAATCTGCGATCATCGACCTTGTACTCCCAACCAACGCGGCTGCGGGGTTTGAGACATTTCGAACTGGGCTGTGCAAAGCGTGTCATTTCCCCTTTCAGACTTCGATTGTCGGAGCACCTGATCTTTCGACCACCGTCGAGAGGCTCAGTGAACCTGAGTTAGTTGAGGTGCTTACCAGTGGTAAGCCAGATACTGGTATGCCCCAACCAGTTCCTGAACTCTTACCCTCGCAGGTCGATGATTTGATCGCTTATTTCTTCTGGCTAAACGGGCATAGGGGAGCGTTAGAAGATGACACGCGTGCCAGGCAGGTGGATCGTAATGTGAATTGGAGATTATTGCCTTGGTGGGAGTACAGGTAAGTGAGAGTTATGTCACCAGTAATCATCTACTCGCTCCGCTCTTTGTTATCATGAATCCTACGCTGGAGCGAGAGTTGGCACCCAATGAAGCGAGCAGTCACTTGCTTTCCTTTGCCCAGGGTCATCCGGTCCGGCAATTCGCCACAATCATGTTTATCAGGGGTGGTTTGATCGCAATTGCGGTTACGCTAATTGGAGGAATACTCGCGGCACTCTACTCAGTGCCTGCCCTAGCTCCGAGCTTTCAATCAGTTGGTCTCGACCTGCGCCAGCTTCGGCCTATTCACACAGCCTTCGCATCTGCCTGGATTTTCCTTGGGGGCGTCGCAGTCGTCCATCGTTGGCTGCAGGATCACGGTGGTGTCGTCACTTGGGGAGATCGTTGGCGGTTGCGAGTACAGGTGTTGTCATGGGCGGCCGCTGGAACTGGAATTCTTCTCACCCTTAGCCTGGGTGTGGGATCAGGCCGGGAATACGTTGGATTCCACCCAATTTTTAGCGCGCTGATACTGGTTGGCTGGCTCTGCTACCTATGGAATTTCTTTCGTATCTCTGGGCCAAATTTCTTTCAGCGGCCGGTATACATAACGATGTGGGGCGTGGGAATGTTGTTTTTTGTTGTCACGTTCGTAGAGCAGCATTTGTATCTGATACCGAGTTTTTTCGGGAATCCTGTGCAGGATCTCCAAGTGCAGTGGAAGGCAACAGGCACGCTAGTGGGAAGCTTTAATCTCTTTGTCTACGGCTCGGTCATTTATATCGGAGAACGCATCAGCCGTGATCCTAGCTATGGCCACTCGAAGATTGCGTACGCTCTATTTGCAGTTGGTCTACTCAACTCGTTCACAAATTTCGCACACCATACGTACCATTTGCCTCAGGATCACTTGGTAAAGTGGATATCATTCGTTGTTTCGATGGCTGAAATTACGGTGTTGTGTAGAGCTGTTTACGACGTTTGGGGGCTGGTGAGCGTAACTGAATCCGGCGAGTTCAGTGCGACCCGAGATAGCTTTGCGGCATCAAAGTACTGGACGGTCTTTATTCTTTTTTCAGCAATTCTGATTTCGATCCCTCCTCTCAACGCGATAATACACGGGACCTATGCGGTCACCGGACACGCGATGGGTGCCACCATCGGTATCGACAGTATGATTCTGCTGGGTGCGATTATCTGGATTTTGGGTGAGCACCTGCGTGCGAGAGAGGGGGATTTGGCTGCCGAGAGTTTTAACACAGCGGGAATGCGTAGGATTGTGCTTTGGCTGAACCTAAGTGTGGCAGCTTTGGTTGTGTGGCTCCATGTCTCAGGAGTTGTAACAGGAGTAACACGAGTGATTCTCAGTCCGGAGGAAACTTACGTGCCTCCTGCATGGTTAGCAGGGTCAAATGGAGTCCTCTTCGCCGTTACTGGAGGTGTCGCCGCAGTGTTTTTCGGTGCTCTCTTATGGAGACTCTGTCCGACTGCTTTCCGTTATTGGTGGGTCAGTGAAGAACGTGCCTAGTCGATATGAAAAGGGGTTCGACTAGCGGAGATCAATTTTCGGAAGCAGCCGGAAAAGCCAAAAAATTGCTAAGGCTGCTGTTGCAGTGCAGAGAAACGATAAAGTGTTATGTCCGTACAGGGCGTAACCAGTCCCGAACAGTGCTCCATAGATTGCGATACAACCCAGGAACCATGCCAGAAATGCTGCAGTTGGACTCGATCCGTTTGGTTCAGGTTCTAGGCCAAGGCCAGCTCCTCTCCAGCCTCCGCCCATCGGTCGGATGAGCTCGTGAAAGCTTTTCAAAGTCTCTGGACTCGCTGGGGGTGTCAGTAGCGTCACGGTGACCCATCCGACGGATGTTAAGAGTACCCCGAAGACAAGCTGAAATGAGGGCTCCAGAGGCTCCAGGCCCAGTATGTTTGTGTGAACGAACTGGAAGTACACAGCGATGAGAAATGATATAATCATCGCGGAGATTTCACTCCAAGCATTAATGCGCCACCAGAACCATCGAAGAAGGAATACCAAGCCCGTTCCAGCTCCGATTTGGAGAAGAATTTGGAACGCTTGTAATGCGTTTTCGAGCCAAAGTGAAACGATTCCAGCAAGTATGATTAGCCCAATTGTTGCGAGCCGAGCCAGCCGGAGGTAGTGGCGATCCTCTCGATCAGGTGAGATGAAACGACGATACCAGTCATCGATAATATAGGATGCTCCCCAGTTGAGATGAGTGCTAATTGTCGACATATACGCTGCTGCCAGAGAAGCCACGACGAGCCCTAGAAGTCCGGATGGCAAGAAGACCAGCATTGCGGGATATGCTAAGTCATGTCGCACGATAGAAGGGTCGACTGTCGGGAAAGCTGCCTGGATAGAATCGAGTGTCGGATAAACGATCAAAGAAGCGAGGGCCACAATGATCCACGGCCATGGTCGCAGGGCGTAGTGGGCTAGGTTAAACCAGAGGGTAGCCTTAAGGGCATGGGACTCATCCTTCGCCGCAAGCATCCGCTGTGCGATATAGCCGCCGCCTCCGGGCTCGGCACCAGGGTACCAGGTGCTCCACCATTGGACTGCTATTGGGATGATAAAGATCGCAGCGGCGCTGTGCAGGTCTGTGAAGTCAGGGAGTAGTGCAAGTTTGCCCTCTAGTGCGGGGTTAGTGAATAGACCGTTTAGTCCACCCACCGCAGGTTGTTGCACCGCATAGTAGGCAGCCGCAAGCGATCCAGTCATAGCAACGATAAATAGGAGTAGGTCCGTGACCACAACTCCCCAAAATCCAGATGTAGCTGAGTATAGGGCTGTTACAGTTCCTGCAATCAGTATGACCTCATACTTAGATACACCCAAAAGAACACCACCGATCTTGATCGCGGCGAGAGTCACTGTCGCCATGATCATCACATTGAAGAAGATTCCCAGGTACAGAGCGCGGAAGCCACGCAGAAAAGCTGCTGGACGTCCGGAGTATGATCGGCGCCAGAGTTGTGCATAGAAGAACACTGTGCACATCCCACTGATTCCCATCGCCCACCAGATCCAGTTCTCACTGACACCTCCTGTTCGTACTAGATCTGTTACTAAGTTTGGAGTGTCAGTGGAAAAAGTAGTTGCGACCATGGATGTGCCGAGAAGCCACCAGGGCATAGAGCGTCCGCCAAGGAAAAACTCGTCGGTCTGGCGGCTTGCTCGACGCGCAAAATATAGACCCGTTACAAGTGTTACAGCGATGTATAGGCAGACAACAATCCAATCCAACTGGGTCAACCGCATATACTAGACGCTCCCATGTCTTGTAGGGTGCACTATGTAACTAGTGGAGCAAAGCCGTCCGCAAGCGGTCGATGATAGACGCCTTGATCAATTTTCTTCAGTAGCATGGTCTGAGCTTGGTCTTTATCCGAGGCGTGTGTTACTCCAAACCACTTATCCTCTGCATGAAGCACATGCATAGAGGTTGAGCCAGTTTGAATCTGTCCATTCACTGCAGTGGACAGGAGAAATTCGCGTGATGTGTCAGAGGCGTGGTATTCAAGGAAATTGTGGAACTGTGTTCGCATATGGTCGATTGTTGATTGGGTGAATCCCCATAAATTCATCGATACGGTTGAATCTCTTGAAAGCTCTAGATGGTTTCCGTCCAGGCTTTGCCCAGTGATATACCCGTTAACGAGGCGCACATTCTGAGTCTCATCAACATGAGATAAAAGGCCGTCTTTGCTCAGGACAAAGACACCTCGGGAGACACCTCCACTCCCGGAGAGCGTATCTGCGAGTGTGTATCCGACTAGTGCTCCACCTGGGGCTTGGGCTTGTTGGTCGGAAGACAGATGAGCGTGGAGTGTCGTGAAGGCGCCCGGTCCATAAAGGTCGTCAGCGTTGCAAACTGCAAAGGGTCCGTCGGTAAAGTCAGCCGCACACAGCACGGCGTGAGCCGTTCCCCAAGGTCGGGCTCTGTCAGGAGGGGGGTGAAATCCTTCTGGAAGCTGGTCTAAGCTCTGTTGTACATAGTCTATCGGCAAAGTCCCTCCAACAATTGCGGATAGGTGAGCTTTGATATCGTCCTCAATCTCAGGGCGCGTAACCATAATGATGCGGCTGAATCCGGCTCGGGCAGCATCATAGATGTTGTAGTCCATGATAGCCTCACCGTCAGGCCCCAGTGGGTCTAGCTGCTTCAGTCCTCCGTAGCGGGTTGAGAGGCCTGCAGCGAGCACCACAAGCGGTAAGCTCATGAGCCGAGCTGCGCTTTGAAAAAGTCGACCGTCAATGGCCATGCCTGCTCAGTAGCGCTCTTGTTCGCTCCTTCTTGTCCAGATTGAGCACGAAGGAATCCGTGTCCTGCACCTTCGAAAATATGAGCTTTGAAGTTTCGCCCTCCGCTCGACATCGCTTGTTCCGCTCGTGGTATAGTAGAGTTCACACGATTGTCATTGCCTCCATAAAGGCCAAGCACTGGTGCTCGGATCTGGTCAAAGCCTCCCTCGGGCGAAGTGCCGTAGTACACGACAGCAGCATCCAAGTCAGCGTAGTCCACTGCAAAGCCGAAGCTTGTGCTTCCACCCCAGCAGTATCCCACTGCGCCCACTTGATCACCAGCAGAGGGGAGGGCGGTAGCGTAGGTTGCCATTGCTCGGAGTCGTCGGTTGACGTCAAGTGGATCAAGTGTACGAATTGCTGCTACCGAAGCCTGTCTGTCCATTGACTCCGATCCTCCACCGTTCGGCCCTGATCCAGATAGTAGATCCGGCGCAACAGCTATGAAACCTTCAGCTGCAAGTTGGTCAGCAACCGACCTGATCCAATCTGTCAGGCCATAGATTTCATGGATTACAATGACCACTGGAGCTTGGTCGCCGCGCTCAGGATAGGTGATCCAAGCCCTTACCATGTCCCCTCCTCCCGCATCATAAGTAACCCACTCACCATGCCTTGGGGATGAGTTTAGCCTTGCAAGTGCTCCATCTTCGTCTGGTGGAAGGGACTGTGCTGCAACTGTCCCGCAGAGACTTGTGGCGATTGCCACACCTGTAATTATCGTGAGTTGCCTGAGGCTCAAAATCATGATGGACTCCTTCGTGGCTTAGGTCCTCGTATGATGACCCGCTAATCTCGTGATTCGGCGCCGTACTGCCTTAACAGTCCAACGACTGCAGGTTAATCAGTGTACAAAGATGAAGACGAGCAGGTGCATACGCGAGCACCCAAGACTGTTCCATAGCTCTGAGACTCTTGGGTACTTGTGAGCTCTTCAGGCACCAGTCGAATGTCGAATATGGAATTTCGTTATCCAACGTATTAGCACCCATGTCTCAGAGTGAAAGAAACCCCCACCCTAATTGTTTGGGGTGGGGGTTAAGAAATGGCTACAGGTGACTCCAGGGCCACCTGTAATAATCAGGCAGATTCAATGTCGTAACAGATGCGCCAGTCACTCATGTTTTCAGGATCGCCTATACCCTCATCTGTTGGCTGATGACGGCCGAGCCACTCAGAGTGATCTCCCGTGAATGATTTGGAATAGTTCTCCAAGTGATCATTAGCGGTCATTGTATCCAGTTCAACCCCGGATAACTCAACCGTAAGTGAATCTCCTGCGTGACCCTCAAAAAGTATCTTGTCGATCTTATCGACCTTATTCCTTTTCGGATGATCAGAAATTGACCAATAGCCCTCCTCAGGGAATTCTAGCTCGTGACTTACCCCCTGAGTCGTGACTTTAGACTGAAAGCGGAACTCCCCCTCGTCATCCCATGCCGCCTCTTTGTTGTCCTTAATTTGAATCCAGCGCAGGACGACTCGAATTCTCTCCGACATTCTTACTCCTGTTTTCGTTCTAACCCTTTTGTAGAGGCGACAAATAGAGCCGTTGTGTGCTTCGGGTCAAGTGCAGATTCCACCTGAGGTCCCTAGGCCTGCTCGCTAAGGACATCTTTCTGGAAAGTCTATGCGGTGTCGGGCTTGTAACCGGTTTCCTATGTCCTGACCTAAAACCAGATTACAGGCTCCATCCCAAACAGAATTTGGAGGAACCATGAGCCGCTGGAACTCCCATATCTTGAAGGCACTGCTGATCTCCCTGTTAGTAGCTCAGCCCGGAGCAGGACAGGAGGCTCGAGCACGCTGGGAGAGGATGTGTCAGATCCGAGCTGAGAAGTTTGATCTCGTGCTTCCCAAGGCGATGCACGATAACCAGATCGATATGTGGATCATCGTAATGAGAGAAGGATTGCTTGATCCAATGTGGAATGCACTCGGCAGGGGGTATGTGGGTGATTGGGCTTACTACGTGTTTACAGCTCAAGGAGGACGAGTTGAACGTTCAGCCCTTGGGGTTGGGGGTTACATGCTAGAACAGTGCGGAGTCTACGACTATTTCGGCAGTGCAGAGGAGCTAAGCGATTTCGTTGCTGAGCGAAATCCCAACCGTATTGGTGTGAACATCGCTGAATCAATCGGGGGAGCAGATGGGCTTTCTCACACATCTTATCTCCACTTGAAAGAGAGACTGGGCCCCTACGGTGACCGTCTTGTTTCTGCAGAGCGTTTCGTCTCGGACTTTCGAGCTACTAGGGTAGCTAGCGAGATCGCGGCTTTTGCTGAAGCAGGTGAGTTCTCGCGAGAGATTGCCGAGCGCGCCCTATCGAACCAGGTCATAACGCCTAGTGTGACTACGCTTGAGGATGTTGCGTGGTGGATTCAGGACCAACTCCTAGAAAGAGGCTTAGAGTCTTCATTTGATATGCCCTCCGTGTACATCACAGGTCCAGAAGGGATAGTAGCAACATCATCTGATCGAATTATCCAGAGAGGCGATCTTCTCATGATCGATTGGGGTGTGGGGTTCCTCGACTTCTACACAGATATGAAGCGCATTGCCTATGTATTGCATGAAGGCGAGACAAAGGCCCCAGTGGGAATCCAAAATGCATTTGATCAAGCACTCAAAGTGCGTGATGTGATGAAATCAACGATCAAACCCGCTAACACTGCTCAACAGGCGTTGGACGTAACGTGGGAGGCGATCGAAGCTGCCGGCTTTAATCGGATTGAATTCAATCAACCGTCTACTGACCCAGCGATAACGGACGTTGTGCTTGGACCTCACTCAGTAGGTAACTGGGGACACGGTTTTGGTCCATCACTCGCGTTCTTCAATCCCACCAGATTGACCTATGAGTTGAGGCCCGGAACTTTGATTTCCGTAGAACTATTTGCGTACACATCTAATCCAGAGTGGGGTGGGGCAAAGGTGCGCATTCCACTTGAGGATGACGCAGTGGTGACCGAACGGGGAATCGAGTGGTTGTATCCTGTTAACAATCGGATCCTTCTTATCAAGTGATGTATGAACTCTGAGCCCATGAACTTCGAACAATTCGAAGCATTTACCTTTGATTGTTATGGAACACTCATCGATTGGGAATCCGGTATTCTTGCTGGTGTCCGTATTATTCTTGGAGCCCACGATATGGATGACCAGGATGACAATCGGATTCTCGAGCGATTCGGACTCCTAGAAGCAGCTGCAGAGGCTGGGGCTTTCCGTCCGTACCGAGCTATTTTGGAAGAGGTAGCATCCGGATTTGGGGAGGTATACGGATTCGCTACCGGTACGGAAGAGGCAAGAAGATTTGCGGAATCAGTTTCGTTCTGGCCCCCGTTCCCTGACAGCATAACAGGTCTTCAGTTGCTATCATCAAGATACCGCTTGGCTATCGTATCAAATGTTGATGACGACCTCTTCTCTAACTCAGCCCAACAGCTTGGAGTAAGCTTCGAACAGGTGGTCACGGCAGAGCAAGTCCAAAGTTACAAACCCCACCCTGCTCATTTCTACGAAGTCCTAAAGCGTCTTGAACTCCCTCCGGAGCGAGTTCTGCATGTTGCTCAGAGCCTCTATCACGATGTCGCTCCGGCGGCAGAACTCGGACTCAAGTCCGTTTGGGTGAATAGACGGGCCGGAAAAGATGGTGGAGGTGCTACAAAGCTGTCCAGCGCGATTCCCAATCTTGAGGTCCCAAATTTGATGGCTTTAGTGGACTTAGTCGGGATCAAACCGGACCTACGAACGCTAGAGTAGCCATGAGCATTATGATTTGGGCTGTGAAGCACCTGTAGGCCAGCTTCTGGCAGGCCTAGCGGTGCCAGTCTATCCTTCTGGGCCCCGCAAGCGGGGATACGCAGTGGTTCATCCTACTTTCTTACGGAGGCTGTCGTGAGAGCAATTCTCTCCTTCCTTGGGTTCGCCCTCTTGCTGACCGGCGGAGTCGAAGCCCAACAGGCGACCCGGACCGAGCCCGTGACTGGTATCCGAGACAACGGCACCGGCTTCCATGCGCTAGTGGGCGCACGCGTTGTGACGGCACCGGGGCAGGTCCTGGATGGTGCCACGATAGTAATCCGGAACGGACTCATCCAACGGGTCGGTCGCAATATGCAGCCTCCGGCCGGTGCGCGTGTCTGGGACCTGGCTGGTCTCACGATCTATCCGGGATTCATCGATGCCCATGCGGACTTGGGGATGGACGCAGTACCCGAAGGTGGTGACGTAGGACCGACCCATTGGAACCCACAGGTTCGGGCTTGGTTTAGCACCACGAGGAACCTCCAGGATGATGCCGACCGTCGAGAGGCACTCCGGTCGCAGGGGTTTGGAACGGCGATGGTCGTGCCCAAGCAGGGTATCTTTCGAGGTACAGCTTCGGTTGTGAACCTAGGTGACATCGGAGTCCGAGACCGTGTGCTCCGCCCCGACCTGGCCCAGGCTATGGGATTCCAGCGCTCTTTCCAGTTGGGTGGGGCCTACCCCAACTCGGCCATGGGGACCATCGCACTTATGAAGCAGACGTTTATGGATACCGACTGGTACGTGAGGGCGTGGGGTGCGTACGAGGCCAGTGGTCGTGCATTTCTACCACCCGAGACCAGCGAAGCTTTGGCAGCCCTCGAGGACGCGGTACAGGGAGATCAGCCGATCATCTTCGAGACCAGCAGTGAGGAGGAGTACCTACGGGCTCATAAGCTTGCTGCGGAGTACGGCTTGGACGCGTGGTACCGGGGGAGCGGTGAGGAATACCGTATTCTCGATGTGCTCCGGGGACGCACCGATCCGCTCATCATACCCCTGAGTTTCCCTGATGCGCCCAATGTTAGTGACCCGGAGTCAGCGTTGAACGCCAGTTTGGCCGACCTGCGCGATTGGTATCTAGCACCCACGAGCCCTGCACAACTGGCCGGGGCGGGTGTCCGTTTCGCCATCACCTCTGATGGGCTTTCGTCGCTGAACGAATTCCTGCCCAACTTGAGGATCGCTGTGGCACGGGGGCTCTCCACTGCTGACGCGCTGGCGGCGCTCACCACCACCCCGGCATTGTGGCTGGGACTTGAGAACACCCACGGCACTATTCAGGAGGGAAAGGTCGCCAACCTCGTCGTGAGCGAAGGCGACCTCTTCACCGAAGAGGCCACCGTCAGAGACGTCTGGGTGCACGGGCAAGCCTACGGGGTCACTCGCCCGCCCCAGATCGATCCGCGAGGCACGTGGCACATCGCATCTGACGACGAGTGGGGTTTTGAAGCAGCGCTCCGTCTTGATGGCCCATTGAACCGCCTGCGCGGGTCCATTGATATCGCAGGTCCTGATGGTGCCACCATAAATTTGGCCTCGGCAGAGGTCGTGGCCGAGACCGGCCGCATCGAGGTGCGCTTTGACGGGGAGGACCTGGGATATGAGGGAGTTGCCCTCCTAGCAGGTTCAGTACGGGGGGAGGAGTTCTACGGCTGGACCGCCCTCCCCAATGGGGCAGACCCGTCTTTCCGCGGGTCTCGCACAGAGATGTACGAGGGAGTCGCACGCGGTACAGTAGCTATGAACGTCCCCGAGATCGACTTGCCGTTTATTCGACCCATGATGGAGTTCGGGCGGAACTCCATCCCCGAGCAACCCGCTGCCGTGGTGGTGCGCAATGCCACCGTGTGGAGCCAGGGTCCGCTGGGGCAGATGGAGAACGCTGATCTTTTGGTGCAGGCGGGGAAAGTGGTGGCGGTAGGTCCTAATCTCGATGCGCCCCGGGGTGCGATGGAGATCGACGCCACTGACAAACACGTGACGCCTGGGCTCATCGACCCCCATATCCATGCCGGGGTCACAGATATCAACGAAAGCGGGTTCGCCATTGTTCCTGAAGTGCGAATGGGCGATGTGGTAACGCACAACAACATCTGGATGTACCGTCAACTCGCCGGTGGGCTCACGACCGCTCATATCAAGCATGGCTCGGCGAACCCGATCGGAGGAGAAAACGTCTTCGTCAAGCTCCGTTGGGGCTCCCTGCCCGAAGACCTCAAGCTGGAGGGTGCCCCCCGGACAGTGAAGTTCGCGTTGGGGGAGAACCCTAAGCGGCGTCAGGGGCGTTATCCGGATACCCGAATGGGAACGCAGGAGATCATCCGTGACCACTTCCTAGCTGCCCGTGACTACGAGCGGGAGTGGCAGCGCTGGGAGGCCAGCGGTGAAGGGATCCCTCCCCGCCGCGACCTGCGCATGGAGTCAATTCTCGATATCCTGAACCAGGAGTTACTCATCTCGTCGCACGGTTACCGTGCTGATGAATTCCTGGCTCTGGTCCGTCTGGCCGAGGAGTTTGGATTTCGGGTTCAAACCTTACAGCACGGGATCGAGGCCTACAAGATCGCCCCTGAACTGGCTGCCTCTGGTGTGGCCGCAGTTGTATGGAGTGACTGGGGTGGATTCAAGATGGAAGCATACGACGCTTCCGTCTACAACGCTCGTATCCTGATTGAGGCGGGTGTGGTGACGGCGCTCCACTCTGACAATAATGAGATTTCCACCCGTATGAACTGGGAGGCGGGCAAACTGCTGCGCACCGGTCTCACCCACGAGCAGGCGCTTTCGACGGTGACCAACCAGGCCGCAAAGGCCGTAGCCATCGACGCCCGCGTGGGCTCACTCGAGGCGGGCAAGGACGCTGATTTCGTTATCTGGAGTGGCAATCCCCTATCTCAGTTCACCCGGGCTGAGCAGACCTGGGTAGACGGCCGACGTTACTTCTCTCTCGAAGAAGATGCTGCCATGCGGGAGCAGATTGATCGTGAGAGAACTCAGCTTATACAGGCCATCCTTTCTATCTCAGAGAACGCGGATATGCGCGACCTGCGAGGGAGTAACTGACGATGACTATGACCATGAAGAAGCGAGGAGTCATGATGGGCTATCTGTCCAGGACTGGCGGTGT